>OCZT010006503.1_pt1 | contig 11564 bp, 12 predicted proteins | sample 1539031 | NCBI WGS metagenome assembly OCZT01 (sample SAMEA3539308, study PRJEB22396) | soil metagenome | biome: tundra; feature: field; material: soil | place: USA | collected 2010-05 | depth 0.15 m
GAGGCGGTCGCGGTGGAGCCGCTGCTGCAGGTGCGGCACCGGCCGATGCGGCCGCAGGTGGAGGCGGCGGATTCGGCGGTCGCGGAGGTGCGGCGCCAGATCCGTCTACTCAGCCACGCGTCGTGATGCGGTTCCCGGCGGACACCACACAGATGCTGCTCTCAGGTGCGCTGGCCGGGATGGAAGCCCTGTCAAGCCGCGTCCAGCTGGTCGATGCACCGGTCGGGAAGGGACATGTCGTGTCGTTCGCGATCCGGCCGTACTGGAGGTGGCAGACGCAGGGGACGTACTTCCTCGGTTTCAATGCGATTCTGAACTGGAATCATCTGGACGCGGGGAGGGCGGCGGCGCCGGCGGTGCCCTGACCTTTGCGAGGGCCTGATTGATAGAAGGGGTCGACTGCTCTCTCGAGCGATCGGCCCCTTCGGCTTTCGTGCCAGTGAGTGATGAGGCCGGCTAGCGCGTCCAGATGATGATCGACCCGCACCCCGTCGACGACGTGAGGTCGTACTGCGCCGGGATGATGCCCGGGTTGGAGTACACTTCGATCCCCTTGATCGCTTCGGGTCGAACGATGCTGGCCAACTCGGCGAAGCCACTAATGATGATCGAGAACGGTGCACCATCGAGAAAGAAATTCGGTACACAGCGCATCTGGTTGAAATCAGAAATGCCAAGGAGGTACGGAATCGCGAAACGCATGGCTCCAGTCTTTCCGCTCCCACCATAATCCACCGTTACACCTCTGAGCCCCTGCAGCACAGAGATGAGGTCAGAATGGCCATGCCGGGCAATATCCTGTTCGGTCACAAAGGCGCCCATGCCCTGCATCCGCCGCTTTTCGAACCCGTCGATCTCCATCAAGGACATGGAATTCCCGCGTTCCTTGACGGCGACCGGTTTCAGCGTCTGGGCCTGCCGGCTGACCGACAGCGTGGTGTCGCGCGCCGCGTTCGTCGCGAAGTCCATGGAGACGGTCATCGGCAACAATCCGAGCGACCGGACCTCGATGGTGCGAGTGCCGGCCGGGATGTGATCCACGCGGAACGCGCCGGCGCCGTCCTTGCGACCCGATCGTTGCGTGTCCAGCACGCGGACGACGGCATCGCGCATCGGCCGGCCGTCGCCGCCGCGCACTACGCCTCGCAGTGTCGCGGTGCCGGGCACGCCCGTCGCGCTCGTGGAGGAGTCGCCGAGCGCCATCGCGCGCGCCGCGCTGTCCCGTCGGCTGACCGCGAAATCGACTCGGCCGATCAGGCGATCCTGCAGCAATAGCGGCACGGGGCCGGCGTTGAATCCTGCCAGTTCCGCCAGCACATCCAGCGGCACAGTGGTCGGCCCGCCGCAGAGCAGGTAAATGCCATCGCGATTCGTCGTGGCCACGGCACGCACTCGGTGGCCTGCCGCGTGGCCGCCCGTGAGCGCGAACTCCGTCCAGTCCGTGCTGACGGTCGCGTCGGCCAGCGGCGTCTTGTCGTCCACGTCGCGGACGCGACCAGTGACCACTCCGGTCTCCGTCTCGTAGGCGTCCGGGCAGATGCGCGCATACGTCCCGGCCCGATCCGGCGTCGCGAGCGACACCTCCGTGCGTCGACCCCCGCTGACCTCAACTGGGACGACCGCGGCCGCAAGGTCGAGCGAATCGAGGACGGGGTGCATGAACCCGATTGTATAGCGGCCGTCGGGCACGCTGTCGATCTGGAAACGCCCGCGCGCGTCGGTGGTGGCGTATCGCGAACGCTCGACCAGGACCACGGTCGCGTTGGCCAGCGGGGCGCGTGTGCTCAGCGAATCGAACACGGTGCCGGCGATGCTGCCCTGAGCGCCGGCGTGCGCCGAGCTCAGTGCACATGCAACACAGGCGAGCGTTCGAGTGGTGTTCACACGGTTCCCCCAAGCGAGCGCGGCGCGGGAAACGGCAACGCCGTCGTCCTACCTCACAGCGCGAATCTTCAGCGGCACCGCTGTCTGTCCCCAATGAATCACCATCTCGGCACTATCAGCATCCACCATCGGGAAGTGAATTGCAGGTCGTGAACACCGCCGCCGAGTCCGCGCTCGGCGACCACACCTTGCCGAACGGCACGAGCTTCCCGAACAGCTCGCGCCCGCGCGAGTGCGGTTGAAACACGCCGCGTGAAGGTCCTCACTCCGGCTTGGTCACGCCCGTGTCGTGCCGCTCCACGACGATCGTAAATTCCTTGAAGAGCGCGACCAGCCCGGTCAGCATCGCAAAGAAGGGGAGCAGCAACGCACCGGCCACTCCGGCGGTGAGCGGCATGTCCACGAGCGTCCGGCCTTCGGCGTTGCGAACGATGATCCGGCGCACGTTGCCCTCGCGCACCAGTTTCTTCACCGTGTCCAGCAGGTCGCCCGCGGCGACCTTGAGTTCCTGTTCGATGGCTTTCTTGTCCATGTCCGGAATGTAGCCCGCTCGACACGCGTCGGCACGTGCACGATACTTCCCGCTGCCTCTTGCACGACCCGCTCTGCCGCCTGGACCCGTCGATGACCGTCTCGTACGAAAACAGCAAGATCATCTACGATGGCATCAAGTCGGCCGGCATCCGGTCGCTGTCGGCGCTTCCGGAGACCTGGCTCGGCCTCCTCCTCCAGCGCGCCGAGGACGACCCCGACATGCAGCTCGTCCAGGTCGCCAAGGAGGAGGAAGCGATCGGCATCGCCGCCGGCGCGTACTTCGCCGGCACGCCCCACATCCTCCTCATGCAGAACCACGGGTTCTTCGGCGCGATCAACGGCATCATCTCGCTCGCCGAGCTCTATCGCATTCCGCTCTGCATGCTGATCGCGTTCCGCGGCCACTGGGGAGAACCGTACCCGTGGCACACGCGCGGCGGCATCGTCACCGAAGGCGTGCTGCGCGCGCTCGACATCCCGTTCGAATACGCGCGTGACCCGCAGAAGGTCGCCAAACAGATTCGCGAGGCTTGGACGTTCTCGCAAAGTTCCCTCTCTCCTGTCGCGCTGTTGCTCACACGCGACCTGATGGAGGACTGATGGAACGCGCCGGCTGCATCGAGATGATCTACCCGGAGCTGCACGACCGGCCCGTGGTTACGATCATGGGCGCGTGCGCCCAGGAACTCTACAACCTCGGCCATCGCGAGAACTTCTTCTACCTCCAGCACGCGATGGGACTCGCGTCGTCCATCGGCCTCGGGCTCGCGATGCACCTCCTGGACGAACGAGTGATCGTGCTCGACGGCGACGGCTCGGTGCTGATGAACCTCGGCACGTTCGCGACGCTCGCCCGATACCGGCCGAAGAATCTGATCCACGTCGTGTTCGACAACGGGAGCCTCCTGTCCACGGGAGGGTTCGACTCGCAGACCACCTCCGGTGTGACCGACCTCGCCGCGATCGCGCGCGGCGCGGGGATCGGGCACGTGGCGTCGGCCGCCACTCCGGTCGAGTTCGGCGAGGCGTTCATGGCGGCGCTCGACCGCGACGACCTGAGCGTCATCGTCGCCAAGGTCGCCGCCGTCGGCCCGGAGCACTACGGCATGGACCTGCAGCTGCCGGAGAACGCCTTCCGCTTCCGGCGCTGGATTCTGGACCGGAAGCGATCCGCGGGAGCGTCTTCTTGACCGGCGCGCGTCCCGGCTACGATCTCGACGCCTGGCGCCGCCGGATCCCGCTGCTCGAGTCGTGTATCCCGATGAACAACTGTTCGCAGGCTCCACAGACGGACGCCACGCGCGCGGCCGCCGAACGCTATCTCGAGTCCTGGAACCGGAGCGGGATGGACTGGGACGCCTGGATGACGGAGGTGGCCCTGGCGAAGGCGGAGTTCGCCACACTGATCGGCGCATCGGCGGCCGACATCGCGGTGTTCAGCTCGGTGTCGGAGGCCACGAGCGCGGTTGCCAGCGCGCTGCGGTTCGACCGTGGCCGCGCCGGAATCGTGGTGAGCGAGGCCGAGTTTCCGACGGTCGCCCACGTGTGGCTGGCGCAGGGACAGCGTGGCGCGCGCGTCTCGTGGGCGCCCGTCCGGAACGGCACGATCGATGCGGCGGAGTACGACGCGCTCGTCGACGATCGCACCCTGCTCGTGTCCGCATGCCATGGCTACTACGTCAACGGGTTCATCCAGGACAGCGCGCGAATCGCCAAGAACGCACGCGCGGCCGGTGCGCTCTCGTTCGTCGACGCGTACCAGACGCTCGGCACGGTTCCCGTGGACGTGCGCGCGCTCGGCGTCGACTTCCTCGCGTCAGGGAACCTCAAGTTCCTGATGGGGATTCCGGGAATCGCGTTCCTATACGTGCGCCCGGAGATCGTAGAGTCGCTTCATCCCAGCGTCACGGGCTGGTTCGGCCGGGCCAATCCGTTCGCGTTCGACGCCAAGTCGCTCGACTGGTCGCCCACGGCGAGCCGGTTCGACAGCGGCACGCCGCCGGTGATGAATGCGTATGTGGCGCGCGCCGGGATGGAGATCATCAATGCCATCGGCGCCGCGAACATCCGCTCGTGGCACGAGGTGCTCGGCCGGCGCTTGATCGAGGGCGGCCGTGCGCGCGGCCTCACCCTGCATGGCTCCGCCGACATGAGCCGCAAGACGGCGACTACGGCTTTCATCGTGCGCGACTCGCACGCGGTGGAGGCGGCGATGCGCGCAGGCGGAGTCCTTCCCTCGGCGCGCGGCGAGGTGATCCGGCTCGCACCACACTTCTACAACACCGTCGACGACGTCGATCGCACGCTCGACCTGCTCGCAGAACTCGCGCACACGACGTGAGCGAGCCCCGCGAGACGTTTGCGTCCCGCTTCGGCGGGTTGATGACGATAGTGGGCGTGTCGATCGGCCTCGGCCACGTTTGGCGTTTTCCCTATATGGTTGGAAAGTTCGGCGGCGCGGCGTTCGTGCTCTTCTACACGCTCGTGTCGGTGGTCATCGGCGTGCCGGCCCTGATGGCCGAGTTCGCGCTCGGGCGCCATACCCGTCGCGGACCGGTGGGCGCGTTCCAGCTGGGAGGCTTGCCGCTGGGGCGCTACGTCGGCTGGTTCTTCTTCTTCGTCGTCACCGCGGCCACCGGCTATTACTCGGCGGTGATCGGCTGGGTGCTGTACTACGCCGTCGGCCAGGCGGCCATGGTCGCGCACGTCCCGTTCGACGCCGCCGCCATCCTGCCCCCCGACCACGGTTTCGTGCTCACGTCGTTCCTGCTCCAGCTCGTGTGCACCGGCATCGTGATCGTCGCCTGCGCGTTGGTCGTCCTGAGGGGAGTCCGGAAGGGGATCGAGGTGGTGAGCACCATCGTGCTGCCCGCGATGACGATCGTGACGATCCTCGTGATGATCCGCTCGCTCACGCTGCCCGGCGCGATGGCGGGCGTGCGCTGGTACCTGTTCGAGTTTCGCTTCGCCGACCTGACCGCGAACGTGATGGCGGCGGCCATCGGGCACGCCATCTTCGCGCTCTCGCTCGGTGGAACGTTCATGGTCGTCTACGGGTCGTACCTTCACGCCGACGAGCAGCTCGCGCGTCCCGCGTGGTGGACGGTAATTGGCGACACCGGTTCATCGCTCATCGCCGGGCTCGCCGTCATTCCGGCGGTGTTCGCGTTCAAGCTCGAGCCCGCATCCGGTCCGGGCCTCATCTTCAACACGCTCCCCAGAGTGTTCGCGGCGATGCCCGCGGGCTGGCTGTTCGGTTCGCTCTTCTTCGTGAGCCTGCTCGGCGCGGGCTATCTGTCCGATATCGGCGCGGTGGAAGTACTGGTTGCGGGGCTCACGGACAACTCGGGAATCACGCGCAAGCGCGCGGTGTGGATCATGTCCGCGGCCTGCTTCGTGCTCGCGATTCCGCCGAGTATCAACAATGCGATCTTCGTTCCGTGGGACCTGACGTTCGGCTCGGGGATGCAGACGCTAGGGTCGCTCCTCGCCGTGGTCACGCTCGCATGGTGCCTGAACCGCACCGCGGCGTTGAAGGAACTGTTCGGCGCGGGCGAACAGCCGGTGCCGATGTGGATCTTCTACTGGATCCGCTTCGGTATTCCGGTGATCATCCTCGGCGTCGGCGTGTACTGGCTGCTGACACAGGTGTTCCGCACTATTAGCGGCGTTTGACGCGTGCCGCCGGCTTCTTCCGGCGATCCATTCACTCGGGGAATCGAGCAATGTCCGTGCTGGCCGATCTCATCGCGTCGCTGGATTCGGGCGCACTGAAGGTTGTGGATCTCACGCAGCCGCTGGGGCCGGACACTCCGGTGATCGGGCTGCCGCCGATCTTCGCCTCGTCCCCCGGTGTCACGATGGAGGTCATCTCCCGGTACGACGCGAAGGGGCCGGGGTGGTACTGGAACACCATCCGGATGGGCGAGCACACGGGAACGCACTTCGACGCACCGGTGCACTGGATCACGGGGAAGGACCTCGCGGGCAACCGATGCGACACGATTCCGGCGCGCCGGTTCGTCGGCCCCGCCTGCGTGATCGACGTGACCGATTTCGTCGCGAAGAACGAAGACTTTCTGCTGATGCCGGAGCACGTGGCGGCATGGGAGACGCAGCACGGCCGGGTTCCTCGCGGCGCCTGGGTGCTGTTGCGCACCGGATGGAGCAAACGAACCGATCCGGCGAAGTTCCTCAACGTGAAGGCCGACGGCCCGCACAGCCCGGGATTCCACATGAGCACCTCGGAGTTGCTGGCGAAGGACCGTGACGTTCTCGGCGTCGGCGTCGAGACGGTCGGCACCGATGCCGGCCAGGCGGGCACGTTCGATCCGCCGTTCCCGAATCACACGACGATGCACGGCAACGGCAAGTTCGGGCTGGCGAGCCTGTGTAACCTCGACCAGCTCCCGGCGACGGGAGCAGTCCTGATCGCGGCGCCGCTCAAGATCGTGGACGGGAGCGGCAGTCCGCTGCGCGTGCTGGCGATTTCGCCGGCGTAGCGGTACGCGACGATAGCTCGCGAGAACACCGAGGCCGGCCGCGCGAATCCGAGTGGGCGGCGCCGGCATTCTCTGGCGATTCGCCGCGCTGTGGATACAATTCACCCCTCGCTCGAATCGCGCGCCATTACTCGCCGGTGCGCTCGCCCAGCGGCGTTCATCCTCAGACATTCCATGACTCGATTCAAGAACAAGATCCTCTTCGTCGGCTACGGCGCCGTGGCCGAATGCACCCTGCCGATCCTCTTCAAACACCTCAAGGTCGCGCCCGCAAACGTGACGGTGATGGATTTCGAAGACCGCTCGGGCAAACTGAAGAAGTGGACCGCGAAAGGCGTTCGCTTCGTCCGCGACCGTGTCACCGAGAAGAACATGGGATCGCTGCTGGGCCAGTACGTCGGTGAAGGCGACCTCATCATCGATCTCGCCTGGAACATCGATGCCTGCGAGATCCTGGAGTGGTGCCACCGCCACGGAGTGCTCTACGTCAATACATCGACGGAACTCTGGGATCCGTACGCGGCCGGCCCCAAGCAGCATCCGACCGAGAAGACGCTCTACTGGCGGCACATGAACGTCCGCCGGATGATGGCGACGTGGAACGAGAAAGGCCCGACGGCGGTGCTCGAGCACGGCGCGAACCCCGGCCTCATCTCGCACTTCACCAAGCAGGGGTTGCTCGACATCGCCGCCGCGTCGCTCGCCGACAGGAAGTTCAAGGCGAAGGCCGCCGAGACGATCGCCGATCTCATGGCGACGCAGCGTTGGAACCACCTTGCGCACCAACTCGGCGTAAAGGTGATTCACTGCTCGGAGCGCGACACCCAGATCTCCGACAAGCCCAAGCGCGTGGACGAGTTCGTCAACACCTGGAGCATCGAGGGCTTCCGCGAGGAGGGGCAGACGACGGCCGAGCTGGGCTGGGGGACGCACGAGAAGTGGCTGCCGCCCTTCGCGTACAAGCACAAGCAAGGCCCGAAGAACCAGATCTTTCTCGCGCGAATGGGGATGAACACGTGGGTCCGGACGTGGGTGCCGAACTACGCGGTGCAGGGCATGGTCGTCCGCCACGGCGAAGCGTTCACGATCTCGGATCACCTCACGGTCTGGGAGAAGGGGAAGGCGGTGTACCGCCCGACGGTACACTACGCCTACTGCCCGAGCGACGCGGCCATCGCGTCGCTCAACGAGATGCGCGGGTACGACTACCGGCTCGTCGAGAATCAGCGCATCATGAACGACGAGATCACCGGCGGTTCCGACATCCTCGGCGCGCTGCTGATGGGCCATCCGTACAAAGCGTGGTGGACGGGCAGCGACCTCAGCATCGAGGAGTCTCGCCGCCTCGTGCCGCACCAGAACGCCACGACGATGCAGGTGGCGATCTCCGTGGTCGCCGCGACCGTGTGGATGATCCAGAATCCTGCGATGGGCGTCGTCGTGCCCGACGACCTTCCGCACGAGTTCGTGCTCGGAATCTCGAAGCCCTACCTCGGCGACTTCATCTCGACACCATCCGACTGGACGCCGCTCAAGAACTACCGCAATGTGTTCCCGGGATACAACAAGCCGGCGTTCGACCTCAAGGATCCGTGGCAGTTCAAGAACTTCCTCGTCAAGGACGGCGAATGATCTCGAAAGCCCGGCTGAAGAAGCTGGCTGAGGAGCACGGCACGCCGCTGTTGGTCATCGACCACGCCGAACTGCGGAAGAACTTCAAGACGTTCCGGAGGTACCTGCCTCGCGTGCAGCCGTATTTTGCGGTCAAGGCGGGAGCCGATCCGGCCGTGGTACGCACACTGTTCGAACAAGGCTCGAGCTTCGACGTGGCGTCGATGCCGGAGTTCCAGCTGGTGTACGAGAATGTCAAGGCGATGCCCGCGCGAGCGCGCCAGCAGTGGATCTGGGACAAGATCATCTACGCCAACCCGGTCAAGCCGGTGGAAACGCTCGAGGAGCTCGACCAGTACAAGCCGCTGGTCACGTTCGACAACCAGGATGAGATCGAGAAGATCAAGGAACACGCGCCGCACGCGGGGCTGGTGCTCCGCCTCAAGGTGTCCAACACCGGCGCGATGGTCGAGCTGTCTTCGAAGTTCGGGGCGTCGCCCGGCGAGGCGGTGGACCTTATCCTCGAGGCCGACCGGCAGGGACTGGTGGTCGAAGGAGTGAGTTTCCACGTCGGGAGCCAGACGACCAACTTCCAGAACTACGTCGAGGCGCTGAACCTCACCGCGGACATCTACGCGGAAGCGAAGGCCCGCGGATACGCGAAGATGAATCTGGTGGACATCGGCGGCGGCTTTCCGGCGCCGTACGATTCCACGGTGCGCCCGTTTCGGGAACTTGCGAGAATCATCGACTCCGAGCTCAACCGGCTCTTTCCGAAGGAGATCGAGATCCTGGCCGAGCCCGGGCGCTTCTTCGTTGCGACCGCGGGGTACGCGATATCGAAGATCATCGGGAAGTCGGTGCGCGACGGCAAGCCGTCATACTACCTCAATGACGGCGTGTACCACACGTATTCGGGCCAGGTCTTCGACCACTGCAAGTATCCGGTCAAGGCGTTCAAGCGTGGCAAGACACGCCTGTCGGCGGTGTTCGGCCCGACGTGCGACGCGTTCGACGTCATCTCGATGGCGGAGGATCTGCCGGACCTCAAGCGCGACGAGTTCGTGTACAGTGAGATGATCGGCGCGTACACCTATGCCTCGGCGACGACCTTCAACGGGTTCTCACCGGCGACGGTGGTGCACGTGAACCAGTAGTCTTGCTCGATGCCGTGCGGGATGCGATGCGGGATGCGGAAACCTTCCTTGTCGCTCGCGTGGCAACGTTTTGTTCAGGGGTACCACTCCCACAGGAAGTAGTCCTGCCCGTACCAGTGGTTCGTGAGCGTGGCGATGCGCTGGAAGCCGGCTCGCTCGAGCACCGACCTCGATTCCGTGTTATCCACGCGCGAATCGCACCAGATCTTGTGCGCGTGCCGGGAGGGGAGGGTCCCGGCGAGCGCCGCGAGCAGCGAAGCGCCGATGCCGCGGCCGCGGGCAACGGCGGCGGTCCCAAACCACGAGAGCCAAATCGTTCCGTCGTCGAAACGGCTCACGCAGAAACCGGTGAGCCCGGTGCCGTCGCGAGCCACGAGCACGGCCTGCGGATCAACTGCGACGAGCGAGGCAAGTTCCCGCGCCGTGTAGTTCGCCAACTCCGCGCGTCTGGCGGGCGCGTTGTAGTAGGCAAGCGGTTGAATGGTGTCTCGCATCAGAGCCGCGAGGGCATCCATTTCGTGCTCCGCGATCGGGCCAATCGGTGGCATGGTCAAGAACATTCGCGTGGGAAGCGGGCGTTTGGGTAATGCGGCGTCAACTTCAGTCGCGCTGAACAACATGATCTGCGCAATCGCGGGTGCGTTCTTGCTGAACCAATCGTCCTGCCATGCCGCCATCAACGCTCAACGTCATCTCGCATGGTTGCCTGTGACAACCTGTGACTACTTGTGACTACCTGTGACGGACGGTGTCGATTAGGCTAACGCCAGCTTCTGCTGCGAGCTGGTGCGAGCGGCTGCGCGCGGACCGGCGGATGCCGCTCCGCGCGCCGATAAGTCGTCCGCTCGGCAGCAGCGAGCAGCGTTAGGCCCGCACACGTTGCGTCAGAATAGTCTGCGACGCAACACCATGATGGCAGCCGCCGTGCCGGTCGCCCGCCCGCTGGGCGCTCCACAGTCGGGGAGCGCGCAAGGGGCACAGGGCACAGGCGGCGCCGGTGGCCCTCGGCGTCCACAAGCCCCGACGCCCACACGCGTCGCGGTTGTTTCGGCTGGTGCAGGATCATCTCCTCCGCCTGCAGACGGTGTACGACGAGCGCTTCGCGCGCGAGTACGGCCCGTGGCGCTGCGTCGTCGGCGCGGTCACGGACAAGTCCTCGCCTGCGGCATCATCGAGCACGGCTTCGCGCGCATCCGCTGTGACGACTGTGCCCGCGAGTACCTGCTCGCGTTCTCTTGCAAGCGTCGGTACTTCTGTCCCAACTGCCACGCGAAACGCCTCGCCATCTGGGCCCAGTGGCTGGACACCACGTTGCTCGCGCCCGTGCCGCACCGGCAAGTCGTCCTCACCATCGCGAAGCGGCTCCGCGCGTATTGCCTGTATCGTCGACGCCTGCTCGGCGAGATCGCCCGCATCGCCGCGCGAACGGTCACCACCGCGATCCGTACGCTGACCGGTGAGCGCGACCTCGTGGTAGGGATTGTGGCCTGTCTCCAGACCACCGTTCGCTCGCCAACTGGCATCCGCACCTGCGCACGCGCCTCGCCGCGGAGGCTCGGCGTGGCGCGCGCAGTCCGCCGTCGACCGCCGCGTCCGTCGCTCGTGGCGCGCGTCGACGACCGACCGCGAGCGCCGCGCCCCTCCACGCGCCCTGAGGTTCCTCAACGCCGCCTCGCGCGCCCCGGCTCACGGGGCCGTTCGGCGCGCGCCCCGATCCCACATCGGTCCGGCGTCACGGGGCGACGACCCGCCGCGGGGCCGACCGGACGACCCGAAACGCGGGCAGACGGGCGACAGACGGGCGACAGACCCCTCCTGGACCGCACACGGGCTGGTGGCGCGGCGTGAAGCGTCGCGCCATTCTCCCACGACCCCG
>OCZT010006504.1_pt1 | contig 11563 bp, 8 predicted proteins | sample 1539031 | NCBI WGS metagenome assembly OCZT01 (sample SAMEA3539308, study PRJEB22396) | soil metagenome | biome: tundra; feature: field; material: soil | place: USA | collected 2010-05 | depth 0.15 m
GTCTCGACGTGGAATTGCTCGGCGAACGTCCGCCCACGACCGGTCCCGGCACCCGCGCGCTCATCGCGCCGCGCTTTTTGGACATCCACCGCATCAACGAAACCCATGAGCACATTGGCATGATTTATTGGGCGCGGCCCAAGAATGGAAAACTTGCACTCGCCGCCGATGAGCATCACGACATTCGCTGGTGTTCCGTCGAAGATTTGGACAAGCTGGAACCGCCGATGTCGGACGCGGTGAAATGGTATTGCCGTGCTGCCATCAGGGAAATTTCAAGCCGGTCATGATCACGAAAAAGGGACGCGGATTCAAATTCGCCTGTTTCACGCTCGAAGGCATGGGTTCCTTCGCGGTGTCGTTTTATTTTTATTACCTCTACTTTTTCATGCGGAAGGAGTTTACCTTCAGCGCCAAGGACAATCTCGCTTTTGCCGCGTTCATTGGCCTCATTTATGTTTTTGCTTCCTGGCAGGCCGGGCGGTTCGGGCAACGACGCGGCTATTTCAATGCGCTCAAACTCGGTTTCGGCGTGATGATTGTTGCGCTGGCCATCGGCTCGCAACTCAATTCCGCGGCCGGCCTGGTGCTGGCCACCGCCTTGCTCACCTTCGGAATGTGTTTCCTGTGGCCGACGATCGAAGCGCTCGTGAGCGAGGGTGAAGACGCGACGGGCCTGCCGCGCGCGGTCGGCACTTACAACGTCGTTTGGGCCGGAACGAACGCGCTGGCGCTTTTTGGCGGCGGCATGCTGGTGGAAAAATTCGGGTTCAAAACCATTTTCTTCCTGCCGCTCGCCATTTTAATCGTGGAACTCGCCCTGACGCTCTGGCTGGAAAAACACTCCGCCGACCTCGCCCGCGCCGCCGGCCAGGAACCCGCGCCCGCGCCGGTTCCCGACCCGCACCGCCCTTCGCCCGCGAAAACCAGGGCGTTTCTGCGCATGGCGTGGCTGGCGAACCCGTTTGCCTACCTCGCCATCAACACCTTCATCCCTTTGCTGCCCACCGTGGCGTCGCGCTTTCACCTCTCGCCCATGTTCGCGGGATTTGTGTGTTCGCTGTGGGGCTTTGTGCGGCTCGGCACGTTCATCGCGCTGTGGGCTTGGACGGACTGGCATTACCGTTTTCGCTGGCTCGTGATGGCGTTTGCAACGCTCATCGTTTCATTCGCAGCGATTCTCATCGTTCCAAATCTCGCCGTGCTGTTGCTGGCGCAAATCTTCTTCGGCGCCGCCATCGGCCTGATTTATTACTCATCGCTCTTTTACTCGATGGATGCGAGCGAGGCCAAAGGCGAACACGGCGGCATCCACGAAGCCGCCATTGGCGTGGGCAACTGCATCGGCCCGGCGGTGGGCGCGGCGTCGCTGCAATTCCTGCCGCAATACGCCAACAGCGGCGCCATTGCCGTCAGCGCGCTGCTGCTCTGCGGCCTCGGCAGCCTGGTGACGATTTGGAAAACGGCGCGGTAAAGTCACGGAGCAAAAACATTCAACATTTAACGCCCAACCCTCAATGCCGAAGCGGGCCGCCAGATGGCAATTTCATTGGATGTTCGATGTTGAATGTTCAATGTTCCCAATTTCCAAACTAGCAGCTTGTTTTCCCCCTCGTCTCTTTGCGCCTTTGTGGTTAATCTAATTCCCATGTCAGCCGAAAATCAGCAGCCGCCGGCCGAACGCAAGACCCTCGACGACCGCGCAAAAATGTCCGAGCTGGAGCGCATCCGGCATTCGTGCGCGCACGTGATGGCCACCGCCATCCTCCGCCTCTGGCCCGACGCCCAGTTCGCCTACGGCCCGCCGGTCGAGAACGGCTTTTACTACGACATCGAACTTTCACACCGCATCTCACCCGAGGATTTCCCGACCATTGAGACCGAGATGAAAAAGGAGATCAAGGCCAACAACGTCTTCGAGAAACTCGTCGTCACGCGCGAACAGGCCATCAAAGACGCGCAGAGCGGCCGGCTCGGTGGACTGGCCGAGCGCCCTGCCCCGTCGAAGTTCAAGGCCGATTTGCTCAACCAGATTCCCGAGGGCGAGGCGATTTCGTATTTCAAGAACGGCGATTTCATTGACCTTTGCGCCGGGCCGCACGTGATGCGCACCGGCAACGTGGGCGCGTTCCGGCTCACCACCGTGGCCAGCGCGTATTACAAGGGCGACGAGAAAAACCCGCAGCTCCAACGCATCTACGGCACCGCGTTCAAGAACAAGACCGAGCTGGAGGCGTACTTCACGATGATTGAAGAGGCCAAGCGCCGCGACCATCGCAAAATCGGACAGGAAATGGGCCTGTTCGTCATTGACACGGAATATGTCGGCCCCGGCCTGCCGATGTGGTTGCCCAAAGGCGCGGCGATCTGTGAGGAACTGGAAAAGCTGGCGAAGGAAACCGAGTTCGCTGCCGGTTACGTGCGCGTGAAAACGCCGCACATTGCCAAGGAAAAAATGTATCTGACGAGCGGCCATCTGCCGTTGCTCTATGCGGATTCAATGTTTCCGCCGATGCAGATGAAGATGGACGAAGAACAAGAACGGGCCGAGACAGACATAAGTGCCAATATCGAGAAGTTTGAAACTCTGCTTCCCATTGCAGAAGCGAAAATCCAAGAAGCGATTAAGTCAGGTGTAGTTTCAGACACGCCTTACGATATTCCGTTAGAATTTCTCTCCAAAAGCTCAGAAGGCACGAGTGGTCTAACCAAGAACTACACGCTCAGAGACTTTAAGGAGAATTTTGAATTGATGCGTCAGGAACTTCAATTGATGCGTCAGGAGCGAGAGGCAATTTACAAGCGCAACCGCTATTACCTCAAAGCCATGAACTGCCCGCATCATCACCGCATTTTTGCGGCGGAGCCGCGCAGTTACCGCGATCTCCCGTTGCGACTGGCCGAATACGGTACCAACTACCGTTACGAGCAGTCCGGCGAGTTGTTCGGCCTCATGCGCGTGCGGTCGCTCAACATGAACGACGCGCACATTTATTGCACGCCGGAGCAGTTCGCGCAGGAATTCAATGCGGTGAACGATTTGTACCTGAAATATTTCAAGATTTTCGGCTTCGAAAAATATGTCATGCGCTTCAGCACCTCCGCGCCGGAGGGCCTCGGCAAGAAATACGTCAACGAACCGGCGCTCTGGAAGCAGACCGAGGACATGGTCCGGCAGGTGTTGATTGATTCGAAGATTCCCTACGTTGAAGTGCCGAACGAGGCGGCGTTCTACGGCCCGAAGATTGACGTGCAGGTCTGGAGCGTCATCGGCCGCGAATTCACGCTGGCCACCAACCAAGTGGACTTCGCCGTGCCCAAACGCTTCGGCCTGGTCTATCGCGACAAGGACAACACGGACAAGACGCCGTTGTGCATTCATCGCGCGCCGCTCGGCACGCACGAACGATTCATCGGTTTTCTCATCGAGCATTACGCCGGCAACTTCCCGCTCTGGCTCGCGCCCGAGCAGGTGCGCGTCCTGACCATCGGCGAGGAAGAACCGCTGTTGAACTACGCCAAGGCCATTGTGAGCGAACTCCGCGCGAACTTCGTGCGTTGCGAGGCCGACTTCGGCACCGACCCGATCAAGGCGAAGATTGCCGAAGCCGAGAAAGCCAAAGTCCACACCATGCTCGTCATTGGCGGCCGCGACATGGACGCCGGGAACGTCTCGGTTCGTTTGCACGGCAAAGGCAACCTCGGCGCGAAGCCGAAGGGTGAGGTGATTACCGACATTCTTGCTGCCATCAAAGAGCGACGGGCGTAACAATTTCGCCAACGACGAAAATAGTTTTTGAATCATGGAACTCGATCTTGAAGGCAAACATGCCGACCGCGCTTACGCGATGCTTTCTTCGTTGGTCACGCCGCGCCCGATTGCGTGGGTGACGACGCTCGGACCTGATGGCGCGGTGAACGCCGCACCCTTCAGCTTTTTCAATGTGCTGGGCGCGAACCCGCCCATTCTTGGATTTTGTCCGGGAGATCGCGGGGACGGGACGCCCAAGGACACGGCGCGCAACATCCGGTTGACGCACGAGTTTGTGGTCAATCTCGTGGATGAAAAAGTTGCGGAAGCGATGAATCGCACCGCCGCGTCGCTGCCTTATGGTGTGAGTGAATTGCAATCCGCCGGTCTCACGACCGCGCCGAGTTCCATGGTAAAACCACCGCGCATCGCAGAATCGCCGGCAAGTCTGGAATGTCAGGAATGGGGAACACTGCAGATTGGCGGGAACCGGCTCATCATCGGCTTGGTGAAACGGGTGCAGGTGCGCGACGAATTGTTCGATCCGAAAACACTGCGGATTCGGAGCGAGCATTTTCATGTGATCGGGCGCATGGCCAGCCCGAATTGGTATTGTCGCACACAGGATCGCTTCGAAATGCTTCGTCCCGATTGATTGGCGGCGGGTTAATCTCCATTGGCAGACTTTACCTGGGCAGGGAGATTTTACACGATGCTTGTCAGCAGCGGTGGGAATTGCGGATATTGGGACGCTGGTTAAAGAACTTACGCGTATGAGTTGGAATGAATTATTTTTCGATTTCGTGACCTTTTGGGTGACGGTGGACCCGCTGGGCACCGTGCCGCTCTATTTGTCGGTGACGAAACATCTGCCGCCGGCGGAACGGCGGCGGGCGGCGATCCGCGCCACCATCATCGCCTTCACGCTGCTGGCCGGGTTTCTTTATTTCGGCCAGCTGTTGCTGAACGTGATGCGGATTGAATTGCTTTCGTTCCAGATCGCCGGCGGGATTGTGCTGTTCCTGTTTTCGCTGACGATGATTTTTGAGAAGTCTTCCGGGAATGATGGGGTGCCGGATAAAGGGCATGACGTGGCGGTTTTTCCACTGGCCATGCCGGCCATCGCCACGCCCGGAGCGTTGCTGTCGGTGGTGGTGCTCACGGGCAACAACACGCATAGCCTGCTGCAACAAACCCTCACCTGCTCCATGATGGCGTTGGTGCTGGCCGCCACGTTGATCCTGATGCTGCTCGGCGACCGGCTTATCAAGCTGATCGGGCATTCAGGTGCCAGCATCCTGAGCCGGGTGATGGGAATGATCCTGTCGGCGGTGGCGGTGCAAATGGTTTACAGCGCCTTCCACGGCGAAATGGGTCCGGGATGAATGGCGACCTTTCTGCCCGGCAAAAACAACGCTGGTGCAGATGCAGATTAAAATCAAGCTATCTGGCATTTGACTATTTTCAGGTGATTCACTACTGTCGCATTCCGTAAAACCAACAACGAAAGTCCGGAAAAGTTATGCCGCCGAAAATTGCCGAAAAGCCCGCCGCTGAAACCAAAGCCGCCGCGCCGCACCAGCGCGAACTCGACGCCGCCATTTCCACCATCACCAAGAGTTACGGCGAAGGCAGCATCATGCGCCTCGGCGATGCCCGGGCGCTGGTCAAAATTGACGTGATTCCGACCGGCGCGCTCGCGCTGGACCTGGCGCTCGGCGTCGGCGGGATTCCGCGCGGCCGCGTCGTGGAAATCTTCGGGCCGGAATCGTCCGGCAAAACCACGCTGATGCTGCACGTTATCTCCTACGCGCAAAAAGCCGGCGGATTGGCGGCATTCATTGACGCCGAGCACGCGTTCGATCCGGGCTACGCGAAAAAACTCGGCGTGAACCTCGACGATTTGCTCGTGTCGCAGCCGGACAGCGGCGAAGAAGCGTTGACCATTTGTGAAACGCTCGCCCGCTCGAATGCGCTGGATGTCATCGTGATTGATTCCGTCGCCGCGCTCGTGCCGAAGGCCGAGCTCGAAGGCGAGATGGGCATGGCCACGATGGGCATGCAGGCGCGGCTCATGAGCCAGGCGTTGCGCAAGCTCACCGCCGTCCTCGCCAAGTCCAAGACGACGTGCATTTTCACCAACCAGTTGCGCGAAAAAGTAGGCGTGATGTTCGGCAATCCCGAAACGACGCCCGGCGGCAAGGCGCTGAAATTTTACGCCAGTGTGCGCCTCGACATCCGCCGCAAGGAAACGCTCAAGGATGACGCGGGCAACGCCATCGGCAATCATGTCCGCGTCAAAGTCGTCAAAAACAAGGTCGCCCCGCCGTTTGCCGAGGCCGAGTTCGACATCATTTACAATCACGGCATCAACAAGGAAGGCTGCATCCTCGACGTGGGCATCGAAGCCGGAGTAGTGGACAAAAAGGGCGCCTGGCTGCAATTCGAGGGCGAGTTGATCGGCCAGGGCAAGGAGGCCGCGCAAAAGGCAATGGCCGAAAAACCCGCGCTGGCCAAAAAAATCGTGGATGCTATTCTTGCCAAACGCGCAGCGGCTTGATCCCGCGCCCGCGCTCAAAATGAGCACTATTTCCGAAGTGGATATTGATCTGGAAAAGCTTTTCCTGCCCGCTTGGGCGCAGGAAGCGCCGTCGGCCAATCGCTACGCGAAATTCGCGGGCGAACCCGCCGGACGCGATGACCGCCAACGCGAAGGCCGCCGGAGCGGTCCGCGTCCCGATCCGTTCGGCGAGCGCCGCGGCCCCCGTCCGCCGCGTTCCGGGCCCAAGTTCGGCGACCGCAAGCAGGGTTTTTCCCAACGCGATGACCGGGGTGAACGCCGTCCCGCAATGCGGGATCCCGCGCCGCCCGCGCCGTTGCCAGAAATCACCGTCACTTTTTTGCCGGACGAAAATGGCGTCGAATCGCTCGCGCGCCAGATCAAGGTGACCGGCCGCGCGTATCCGCTGTTCCAAATCGCGCAAATCGTCCTGGTGAAGCCGGAACGCTACGCCGTCCAGCTCGGGGTGAAGAAAAACGCCGATGGCACGGTCAAACAGCCGCTGTTCGCCTGCGCGCTGGACGACACGCCGTGGTTGAGCGAGGACGAAGCCATCGCGCACGTGCTGAAAATTCATTTCGCCACGTTTTATTCGGCTGAGCGCACGGCCACCGAACCGCCGAAGGGCAAATACACTTTCGTCGCGCAATGCGGCATGAGCGGCATCATCCTCGGCCCGCCGAATTATCACGATTACCAGAACCAGCTCCGCAAGCTGCACGCCGAGCGGTTTTCAAAAATGCCGTTCGATGTCTTCAAATCGCGCGTCAAAATTGTGCGGGACGAGGAAGTCGTCAAAAAATGGGTCGAGGAACAAAGTTTCAAGACCGAATACGTCTGCCTGAACGTGCCGGAACCGCTCAAGCTCGCAAGCCTCGAAGAAGTGGAGAAGCATTTCCGGACCGTCCACAAGGACACCATCATCAAGCCGGTGGAATCGCACACGGTCGGCGGCGTGTTGAGCCGCAACCTGCGCAGCCGCGAATTGCAACGGCTGGTGCGCAACGATTGGGAACGGCAGAAATATTTTCCGTTGCAACTGGCCACGGGTCTCAGCCGGCAATTCGCCACGCACGGTCTGCATTTCTTCAAGGTCAACAAGACCTTCACACATGTTTCCGTCGCCCGCCCGCAATTTCTCGACCTTGAAACCACGCCGGTTTCGGAAAGCATCAAACGCATCGTCGGCCACATCAACGCACACCCGAAGTGCACGCGGCGGCAATTGATCGAAGCCCTCGCGCCGTCACCCAAGAAGCCAACGGTCATAGAAATTAAACCGGAGGAGCCGCCGGCTGCCAGCGGTGCGGAACCGTCCCGCATTGTGCGGGACGGGACAACAAACGCCGAGCCGACGCCGGAGCAGACTGCCGTCATCGGCGATTTGCACTGGCTCGTGCATCAGGGTCACGTGATTGAATTTGCCGACGGCCGGATGGACACGGCCAAAAAGCCCGTGCCCCGGCCGCCCAAACCGGAAGCAAAACCGACGGAGGCGAAGCCGGCTACAGAAGGCGAGGCCGCTCCAATCACGGTTGAACCGGAGGGAGAGACCCCGATTTTGACCGAGGCGGAAATTCCCGCGTCGGAACCGGAGCCGGCAGTTGAGCCGGAACCGGCCGCGGAAGCAACGGCTGAAACTCCGGCGCCGGGCGAACCTGCTGCCGATGCACCTGTAAATGAACCGGTTGCCGATGCCCCCGCGGATGAGCCGTCGGCGGAGGATACCCCGTCGACTTCGTAGCCGCCGACGTCAGTCGGCGCAAACTTCCTTTTGATCAGCGCGGACTTACGTCCGCGACTACGATTAACAGGATAAATCCTTGCTTTCCTTAATCCTGTGCGCTGCTAACCTGCCCCCATGGCTTTTTTAAAGTTAGGTCTCTCTCCGGCGACTCTTGAAGGCGTGCGCGCGGCGGGTTACATCACTCCCACACCGATTCAGCTCCGCGGCATTCCGCTCGTGCTCGCCGGCCGCGACATCATCGGCAGCGCGCAGACCGGCACCGGCAAAACCGCCGCGTTTGCGCTGCCCATTCTCACGAAGCTGGACCGGCACGCGCCCGGTCCGCGCGCGCTCATTCTCGAACCGACGCGCGAACTCGCCGCGCAGGTTGAAACGGCCATCCGCGATTTTGCGCGCTTCACCAATTTGAAGGTCTCCGTTGTCTATGGCGGCGTTGGTTACGGACGGCAGTTGGATGACTTGCGCGCGGGCATCGACGTCCTCGCCGCCACGCCGGGTCGTTTGCTCGACCACCTCGAACGCGGCACGGTGCGTCTGGACAAGGTCCAGTTCCTCGTGCTCGACGAGGCCGACCGGATGCTGGACATGGGATTCCTGCCCGACGTGCGCCGCATCGTCGAACGCTGCCCGCGCCAGCGCCACACCTCGCTGTTTTCCGCGACGATTCCGCCGCAAATTGAAACGCTCATTCAATGGGCGATGCGCAGTCCCGAAACGATTGAAATCGGCGCGCGCCGGACACCGGCCGAAACGGTGAAACACGTCATTTATCCCGTTTCCGATTCGCAGAAATCCGATCTGCTGCTCGAACTGCTGAAGCGCGTGAATTACAACTCGGTGCTGATCTTTTGCCGGACGAAGCACGGTGCCGACCGCGTCGTGGGATTGCTCAAGCGCAACAATCACGCCGTGGCCGTGCTGCACTCGAACCGCACGCAGAAGGAACGCGAGCAGGCGCTCAAGGGGTTCCGCGACGGACGCTTTGAAGTGCTCGTGGCGACGGACATCGCCGCGCGCGGGCTGGACATCGCGGACGTGAGCCACGTCATCAACTACGACGTGCCGCAGCATCCGGAGGATTACATCCATCGCATTGGCCGCACGGGCCGCGCGGAAGCGCACGGCGACGCCTTCACCATCATGACCGCCGAGGATGGCAGCCACGTCTTCGCCATCGAACGTTTCATCAGCCAGAAAATCCCGCGCGTGAAACTGGAGGATTTCAATTACAAATACACCATGCTGTTTGAGGAAGCCAAAGCCGGACAGCCGCAAGGCGGTTTCCCAGGCAAAGTGCGCGGCGGACGCGTCCACGGCGGCTACCACTTCGCCCCCGGCGGACGGAGAAGGTAGAGTTGGAGTTCAACCTTTAGGTTGTTCCCGACACGCTAAAGCGTGAACTCCAGCGCCCGTTCCGCAACGGAATTGGCGGGGCGGTGTTGATTCAGTTATGTGAGCGAATTGGAGAAAAAATCTGCGTTCAACCCCGACCTGATTTTTTGGGGCGTGGTTGTTGTTTGTCTGTTGGGGTTGTTTGCTTTGGTAGCGATACCGGTCCGCACCGGACCGCATACCAGTCGAGCAAATGCCTGCATCAACAATCTTCGTCAAATTGACGCCGCGGCCCAACAATTCGCTCTGGATAAGGCCAAAAAACCAAGTGATGCCATCAATTATCCCACTGACCTGACGCCCTACATTAAGCTCGATAAAAACGGCAAAATGCCTTCATGTCCGCAAGGGGGCATTTATTCCATCAAAAAAGTTGGCGACAAGCCAACTTGCTCGCTTGGTACCAATGTCGTTCCGGCCCACGTTTTGCCCTGAGCCGCGGAGCGGCGAGAGAAAGTAGCCCACGGCGGCAGCCGTGGGATCACGAAACAAGCGGTTCAAGCTCCGTCAGGAGCGGCAGAGAAAATTCTTGCTCAGACAATAATTCTTTCGCCTCATCCGGGGCTTATGTCATTCGCGCGCTTTTCCCCACAGTTGACACTGTGGGCTATTATCTGACGCGCCTCCGGCGCTGCAAAATGCGCCGCAGGACTTGAAAGCGTCCGTTGATTCAATTTCCTTCGCGCTCAAATCGGCTCACAACTTTTTCAGCAAAGCGTCGTATTTGTCATGTGAGCCGACCCAATACCAGATCATGGTGCCGGCTTTTCTGATTCCGACGGCGCGCCAGCCCAGGCCGACCCGCACCGAAAATATGGGAAGCGTCGAATGGATTTGTTTGAATTGAAGGCTGGGATGGTGAGGATTTTGCCGCCAGATGCGATACGCCTTCAACGCGCTCTTTTGAATTTCCTTCGGAAGCCCGGCATGCAACTTCCGAAATGCTTTAGTCGTGTGAGAGGTCACTGTCCTTTTCGAACGGCAACGTCTTTCCCTCGTTGAACTCCGACACCGCTTCCTCAGCCAGCCGCGCCAGGGCGTTTTGAGAACCGGCAAACTGCGCGTCCCAGCGGGATTCGGAAGCAATTTCTTCGAGAATCAAAGCGCCAATTGCCTCCTGCTCCCGTTTGGGCAGCGCGGAAGCTCGTTGAATGGCTTTTTCCAGCAACGCAGTCATGGCTATACGATACACGAAACATTCACGCACTCAAGACGAAGTTGTCTGTGGCCCAAAACAAAACCGCCCTCACGGCGCGAGCCGGAGGGCGGTGGGGAAAATTCAGCGGTTACTTTCCAACCGCTTTTTCTTCAGGAATTCGCATCGCGTAAAACGAGCGATAGACGAAGACCAGCGCCACCACAAAGAAGAACACCCCGATGCCGGTCTTCACGGTTTGGTCTTTCATCGTTACCGCAATTTCCACGGCGAGCAGGCCGAACAGCGTGGTGAATTTGATCACCGGATTCATCGCCACGGACGAGGTGTCCTTGAACGGATCGCCCACGGTGTCGCCCACGACGGTGGCGGCGTGCAATTCGGTGCCCTTCTCGCGGAGGTCCACTTCGACGATTTTCTTGGCGTTGTCCCACGCGCCGCCGGCGTTGGCCATGAAGATGGCCTGGAACAAACCGAAGAACGCGATGCCGATCAGGTAGCCGATGAAGAAATACGGGTTGAAGAACGGCAACGCGAGCGCGAAGCAGAACACCACAATAAAGATGTTCCACATGCCCTTCTGCGCATAAACGGTGCAGATGCGGACGACTTCCTTGCTGTCCTTCTCCGAGGCGGTGGTGGAGTCGAGTTTTATGTGCTCCTTGATATAGACCACCGCGCGATACGCGCCGGTGACGACGGCCTGGCAGGAAGCGCCGGTGAACCAGTAAATCACCGCGCCGCCCATGATGAGGCCGAGGATGATTTCCGGCTGCACGATGCTCAAGGCGTCAACGACCGGCTTGAACGGACCGGCAATCCCGGAAGCCAGCTGGCCCTCATACATGCGCTGCAACAGCATGATGATGCCGAACACCATCGTGGTCGCGCCGACGACGGCGGTGCCGATGAGCACGGGCTTGGCGGTGGCCTTGAAGGTGTTGCCCGCGCCGTCGC
>OCZT010006505.1_pt1 | contig 11563 bp, 12 predicted proteins | sample 1539031 | NCBI WGS metagenome assembly OCZT01 (sample SAMEA3539308, study PRJEB22396) | soil metagenome | biome: tundra; feature: field; material: soil | place: USA | collected 2010-05 | depth 0.15 m
GCGCGGCCATCACCGCCGTGCGCATCGAGGGCGTCGAGCACGAGTTCAGCCCCATACCGGGCGTGGTCGAAGACGCCACCGACATCATCCTCAACCTCAAGCAGATTCCGTTTAAGATCATGGGCGAGGGGACCAAGACCGTTCGCCTCAATGTGGACCATATGGGCGACGTCCGTAGCGGCCAGATCGAAACCGACGCCGATGTGGAAGTGCTCGACCGCGACCTGCATCTCGCCACCGTCAGCGAAGGCGGCAAGCTCAGTATCGAGATGCGTCTGAAGACCGGGCGCGGCTATGTGAGCGCCGACAAGAACTTCGATGAGGACTTGGCCCTCGGCTACATCCCCATCGACTCGGTGCATTCGCCCGTGCGCAAGGTGAACTTCTCGGTGGAGGCCGCACGCCTCGGCCAGATGACCGATTACGACAAGCTCACCCTGGAAGTCTGGACCAACGGCGCCGTGTCGCCGCAGGACGCCATCGGCTACGCCGCGAAGCTATTGAAGGACCACATGGCCATCTTCATCAACTTCGAGGAAGTGGCGGAGCAGACCGAGGAGATCTCCGAGCGCGGCCTCGACAAGCAAAACGAAATCCTGAACCGCTCCGTGGAAGAACTGGAGTTGAGCGTTCGCTCTTATAATTGCCTCAAGAACGCCAATATCCAGACCATCGCCGAGCTGGTGCAGAAGACCGAAGCCGAAATGCTGCGCACCAAGAATTTCGGCCGCAAGTCGCTCAACGAAATCAAGGAAATTCTGGCGAACATGGGCTTATCGCTCGGGATGCGCATCGACGTGCATGGCCGCCTGGTCGCTCCGCCGCCGCAGGTCGGTGGCGGGCCGGACCTCGGTCCCGAAGAGGACGGCCCGCAGGACCAGATTGGGGAGTAGCCGATGAGACACAAGGTTGCCGGATTCAAACTCAAGCGGCCGAAGGCCAGCCGTAACGCGCTGTTGCGCAATCTCATCACGAGCGTGATCGAGCAGGAGCGCATCGTGACGACGGTTACCAAGGCCAAGGCCGTTCGCCCACTGGTCGAGAAGATGATCACGCTGGCCAAGGCGGACACGCTGCACACGCGCCGGCAGGCCGCGGCCGTGCTGCGCACGCCGGCTTCGGTAAAGAAGCTGTTCGATACTCTGGGCGCGCGCTTCGGACAGCGCAACGGCGGCTACACGCGCATCACGCGCCTGGGGCCGCGCAAGGGCGATGGCGCCGAGCAGGCCATGATCGAGTTGGTGGGCTCCGAGTTGGTCAAGCGCGCCGCGGAGCGCGCCAAGCGCAAAGAGGAACGCCTGAAAGCCCAACGCGAAGGCCGCGAACCGGCAGAAGAATCGGAGAAGTAGGACTTGTACCGCCGCCGGTCTTTGCCCGGCGCAGTGCCCCTACAGCGTGGACCAGATCCGCGACGACACCTATCTCCCCTAAGGGTTTGTCAACAAACAACCGTGCCATCTCGCCTGGACCGCCCCCTGACGGTCGCGGCTCGGCATCGGGGGCGGAGCCGCGACCGTTAGGGAGCGGTTGCTACGGTTATTTTGTGACTGGCCATAAGGAACGTAGGGGCCGGGCATGCCCGGCCCGCCGCGGACTCGGCAAATCCACGTGGTCAAGGCACTGGTGCCTTTTCTTCCTTCGGCTGGACTTTCTGTTCGGCGGCCTCCAACGCCTGCGCCAAGGAAGCGAGGCTGACAGGCGCCACCGCATCGGCGCCGATGCCGCGTGGCTCCGGCTTCTCCGGCGCCTTCCATTCAGGTCCGGTCACCGGATCCTCGGACAGCACGCCGCGCCCGAAATACAGGCCATTGTGGTATTCACGCGTCGCGCCGGCGGGGCTGACTCCACGCGCCGTTTCCGCGAGTTCCAGCGCTTTCTTGTATCGAGAGTACGCCGCCGCGGCCCCAATCGCGATCCATCCCGCGGAGAAGATGACCTCGCCGGCAATTGAGCTGACAGGCATGTCAACCCGCTTATCGGCCGGAAGAAAGCTTTCCTTTAGCGGGAACGGCGCCCGCTTCTCTTGCGCATTACCAGTATCCTTCCGCGCGCGTCTAATCCTTCAGGCGGCGCATTGGCAGCTACACTGGTTGGTGACGGAATGAAATCCTCGGTTCTTTTCTTGCTGTCCATGGCGCTGTTGGGTCAAACCACTTCTCCTCATCATTTCGTTCCCGCGCGCCAAATACCCGGAATCGGCGTCGCGCGGGACGATCTTTCGGACGAAACCCTCGCCGCGCGCACCGATCTCATGATCCAAACCCAGACGTTCGGCATCATGCGCGACCCGATGGCTGTGGATGGCGCGCGGCGCGTGACCACCAATTCCAAGCTTCAGTCGCTGTTCCGCTCCGCCGCCCAGCGCAGCGGATTTCCGGAGGCGACCCTCGAAGCCATCGCCTATCTGGAAAGCTGGGGCGACGCCAAAGCCGAAAGCCCGTCCGGCCCGAAAGGCATCATGCAGGTTTCGGAAGCCACGGCGCGCGTCATGGGGCTGAACGTGACGCACGCCACGCGCTATCGCGTGACTCGCGAGCGGGTTCAGGTCAAGAGCAAGAGCAAGAAGCCGAAGTTCAAGACAGTCACCCGGAAAGATCCCTACACCGTGACGGTGCGGGACGACCGCCTGAACCCCGATCGCGCCATCCCCGCCGCCGCGGCCTACCTGGCGGGAATGGAGCAGAAGTTCGGCGGGCGCGACTGGGCCATCTTCGCCTATCACTGCGGCCAGGGCTGCGCCGCCCGCCTGCTGGATCTGACGCGCGCCGCGCGCGGCATCCCCCCGGAACAAGCCACCGTGGCGCGCATGTTCTTCTCGGCGAACCCGGTTTGGAACCGCGAGATCTACGAGACTGTCCAGCGGGAGATGCAGCGCGATTGGTCGCCCACCTACTGGTTCCGCGTGATGCGCGCGCAGCAGTTGCTCGCCCTCTACCGGCGCGACCCGCAAGAGTTCGCCTCCCTTGCGCAGCAATACAAGAGCGAGTTCATTCCCGGGCGCGCGCCACACCGGCTCACGGTCTGGCTGACGCGGAGCGACCTCTTGTTCCACAGCGGCGGCGACATACGCTCCGGCCTGGGCGGAAAACTGCTGGTGAGGGCGTTCGACCGGCCGGAGTATTTCGGCTACTCCCTGAACATCCTGGCGGATTCCACCGCGGACCGGGAGGACCACGCGAAAGGCACCCCTGCGGCCATCGGCACGCTCACTTACGTCGCGTTTGAAACCCGGCGGCTGTACGACGCGCTAGACCCGGGAGGGGATCGGTTCAGGCCGCTCGAAGTCGTCTCCCTGGTCGAGCCGGAGGACTACGCGCGCCAATTGAGCGAACGCGAAGCCCTGTCGCACGTCTCGGGGCAAGTCTTCGATATCGATTATTCGGCGCTCCCGCCCCGCGAAATGGAATGCTTGCGGTTCGTGCTGGACGATCTGGGTTGGGCCGGCTACGTGGGTTTTGTGGATGAGGGGCCGCATACCTTGCACGTTGGCTGCGCGCCCGGCGCGCGCGGTTTCTTCACCGCGGTCTTCGAGGAAGCCTCCGGCTACCGTCCGGCGGACTGAACGCCCGGGATCGGCGTCTCTTCGGAATCTGCCTCAGGACCGGCGCAATAAAATAAATGGCCACAGATGAACGCCGATGAACGCGGATAAACAAAACGCTTACATTTCATCCGTGTTCATCTGTGTTCATCCGCGGCCAAGAAGTCTTACCGGATCAAGTGCGCCGCCACGAAAGCCCCGGAGTAAGCCAGCACGCTCATATACGCGAACTGAAAGGCCGGCCACTTCCACCCGCCCGTTTCGCGCCGGACCACTGCGATGGTGGAGATACACTGCATGGCAAACGCGAAGAAGACCAGCAGCGCCACCGCGCCGCCACGCGTCAGATCGTGTCGGATGGCGGATTGCAAATCGCGCGAGCGCGTCGCCGGGTCCATCCCGTAAATCTCCCCCAGCGTGCCGATGATGGTCTCGCGCGCGGCCAGCGAAGTGATCAGCCCGATTCCGATCTTCCAGTTGAAGCCGAGCGGCTTGATGGCCGGCTCGATGGCGTGGCCGATCGCTCCCGCGAAGCTGTGCTCGATCGCGGGCGCACGGCCGCCCTGCATAGGCAGGTGGGCCATGATCCACAGGACCACGGTGACCAGCAGGATCACGGTGCCGGCGCGGCGGAGAAAAATCTTCGAGCGGTCGAGCAGGCGCAGGCCGAGGGATTGCAGCGTCGGCCAGCGGTACGAGGGCATCTCCAGCAGGAAGTGCGTGCGGCCGCTCTTCAGGATGGAAGATTTCAGAGCTCTTGCCGTGGCCACCGCCGCAAGAAACCCCAGGGCGTAGAGGCCCAGCAGCGCCGCGGCGCGCGTGCTGAGCACGCCGAACAGCCGGCGCTCGGGAAGGAACGCCGCGATGATCAAAGTGTAGACCGGGAGGCGCGCGGAGCAGGTCATGAACGGCGCGATCAGGATGGTCGCGGTGCGATCGCGCTTGTTCTCGATGGTGCGCGTCGCCAGAATGGCCGGCACCGCGCAGGCGTAGGCCGAAAGCAGCGGAATGAACGACTTGCCCTGCAGTCCCACCCTTGCCATCGTGCGGTCGGCGATCAGCGCGGCGCGCGCCAGGTACCCGGAATCCTCGAGGATGCCGATAAACAGGAACAGCAGCAACACTTGCGGCAGAAAGACCACTACCGATCCCACGCCGCTCCACACGCCCTCCGTCAGCAGCGAGCGGAAAACCGAGGGCGGCAACGTGGCCGTAATCCAGGCGCCGGAAACGTCGAACAGCCAACGGACGCCGTCCATCAGCGGGACCGCCGCCGTGAAGATGGTCTGGAAGACCGCCAGCACGACCACCGCGAACACCAGGGGCCCGGCCACAGGGTGCAGAAAAACCGAATCCAGGCGGTGCGTCCACTTGGGCGGCGCCGGCGAGCGGTACCGCGCCTGGCGGCCCACGCGCCCCGCCCATTCGCGGCACTTGGGCACGTCCTGGAGGACCGGCAGTTCCGTGGGCGTGGGCTTGGCCAGGGCCCCCGCCATGAAATCGAACACCTGCGCAATGCCTTCGCCCTGCCGCGCGCTCACCAGGGCGACGGGGGCCCCAAGTTGCGTCGAGAGCGCCGCGAGGTCCACGTGGCCGTCGCGGTTGCGCAAATCGTCGGCCATGTTTAAAATGATCAGAGTCGGAACGCTCAGCGCCAGGATCGGCGCCGCCAGCATGAGGTGGCGGCCCAGATTGGTGGAATCGAGCACCAGCAGGATGGCTTCGGGCTTGGGCGTATCGGTCCGCTTGCCGGTGAGCACGTCGTACGCCACCTGTTCGTCTTCCGAGCGCGGCGACAGGCTGTAGATTCCCGGCAGGTCGATGACTTGGACGGCGCGGCCATCCGGCAGTTCGACGACGCCGGTACGTTGCTCCACGGTGACGCCGGGGAAGTTGGCTACCTTCTGACGGAGGCCCGTGAGGCGGTTGAAGAGAGTGGACTTGCCGGAGTTTGGCGGGCCGACCAGTGCGATGGATTTGGGAGTCGCGGCCCGCGTATCCCCGGGGCCGGGCAATTCAACGACGGAGGCTGTGCCGCAGCCATGGCAACTACTGCAACCGCTCACCGGGTCCTCGGAACCGTTGCGAGCCGGGACCCCTTATCGGACTTGGCAACCTTGCCATCGGGCCGGATCTTCAAACGCCTCGCGGTTTCGCGGCGCAGGGCGATTTCCGATCCATCCACCTGGAACACGCGGGGGTCGCCGCCGGGAGCGCTGAACCCCGCGGTAATGCGCGCGCCGGGCAGAAACCCCAGTTCCATCAGGCGGCGGGATTCCTCGCCGGGGAGGTCGATGCGGTCGAGAATGGCGGCGTCGCCCCGGCGCAGATCCACCAGCGTCGCGGAGACGCCGTCCAGTTGGTTGTTGCCACTCAGTTGCAACATAGTTTCAGTATGCGAGAGTCCGAAATAATTGTCAAGAGGCCCCTGCCGCAGGTCGCAAGTTTCCGCGCTGGCGGTTTGCAACTGCCTCCAAGTGCTCCAAAACAAAGGATACCAAAATGCTCGCGCCCTTCACGATCCGGAAACTGCGCTTGGCGGACCTGGATCGCATCCTCGAAATCGAGCGCGCCAGCTTCGGCGCCGATGCGTACGATCGCAAACTGTTTGCAGATTATCTTCGCACGTGCGGGGATCTCTTTCTCGCCGTGGAGCGCGGCCGGAAAGTTTGGGGGTACCTGATCGCCTGCGTGCGGGGGGAGCGGGCGGAATTGGTCTCCGTCGCCGTGGACCCGGCGGCGCGCGGCAAAGGAGCGGCTTCCGCCTTGATGGAGAGCGCGCTGCGGCGTCTGAGGCGGCGCCGCATCGCGCGCTTTTCCCTCATGGTCAAGTCGGCGAACCGCGAAGCGGAGGCATGTTACGCAAAATACGGTTTCCGAAGGGTGCGCCGCGTGCGCCGCTATTATGAGGACGGCTCGGATGGCTGGCTGATGGCGAGGAACCTGTAGCGCCAGGCGGTCTCGCGCCTTCGTTCACTTTTCGCTACGCTGGTGAGAGATGCCCGAACCCGAGGGGACGTTCGACCTTCAAGGCCTCCAAAGCTCCCTGTTCTTCGAGATGCCGGAAGAGACTTACGCGCGTGTATTCCGCGAGCTGAAGCCGCGCACGCCAATACCCGAATTGCAGGTAGAGTTCTGCCGCTTCGCCAACGCGGACAGCTTCATCCGTCTGGAAAACGGGCGGCTGTGCGTGCGCATTTCCGATCTGCTGGCGGGCGCTCCGGCGCCGGTGCTGGAGGCGCTGGCGCACATTCTGCTCGGCAAGCTCTACCGGAAGCCCATTCCCCGCGTGTATTCCCACCGCTACCGGCTGTACCTGAACCGCCGCGACGTGCGGCGTCAGGCGCAATTGGTGCGGCAGATTCGCGGGCGCAAGTTCATTTCCGGACCCCGCGGGGAAAACCATGACCTCGACGAGGTATTCGAGCGTCTGAACCGGCAATTCTTCAACGGTTTATTGGGGAGGCCGCTGTTGGGCTGGAGCCGCCGCGCTTCACGCGGCATGCTGGGGCATTTCGATCCCGCGCACAATGCGATCATTATCAGCCGCATCTTCGACCGGCCGCTTACGCCGCCGGCGGCCCTGGAGTACGTCATGTTCCACGAAATGCTGCACTTGCGTTATCCGGTCGACCACAGCGGCTCGCGCCGCCGGGTCCACACGCGGGAATTTCGGGAAGCGGAGAAGGTATTCCCTGGGTTGAAGGAGGCAAAAGAAGCGCTCAAGCTGCTGTGAGACAGCCGTCTTACCAACCCACTCCCCGCTGCCGGTCCGCTCAAGCCCCCGCAGCCGAAGGCGCCAGGCTCCTCAGCTCCAGACGCATCGTATCGAACGTCTTGACCAGGACGGAGACATCCACGCCGCCGAGGCCCCACCGATAGAGGATCAGGCGCACATTCACCGTTGCCAGACCCAGAGCGAACGCCGCCTGGTTGCGGACCAGCACGGAAGCAAGGTCGGGCCGGTCAAGTTGCGATTGCAACATCAGGACCTTCACCGCCGTGCATACGCGCCGAAAATCGGCTTCTAGACGGCGCAGATAACCCCGGAAAATCTGGCACCGTTGAGCGCGGAGCTTGGCCTCCATCCGGCGGGTGAAGCCCGGCTGGGAGCGCAGAAACTCCAGATCGCGTTCGTCGAGCAGACGCATCATGGGCCGATAGCGCTCCACCGATAGTTCGGCGATCCACTGGGAGTCGAGCGGAAGCTCGCATCCCGCCGAGACCACCTTGCGGACCATCAGAAACAGCGCCAGGAGCAGCGCCAGGATCGTCAGAGTCGAAATGGTAACTATCTCCATTGCAGGCACACTTTCTTCTTCAAGTCCAATGGTACGGGGAATTTTTGAATAATGCAACCCGTGTAATGGTCATATTGATACTAGTTTATCTAAAGATAATATCCGAGTTTTAACTAAAGTTAACACCCTATTTCCGGGCGGTTCTTAACAGGGCGGCATTCATGGAATCCAACTGAGAAAGAATGCGCTCCTCCTGCTCGGGGCCGATCCACGGCAGTTTGACGCGAACCTTCTCTCCGCTCCGGCTGAGCAGGAAGAACCACGCCAGCACGCAAACGCTGGACATCGCCGTCATGACGGTGTTCAGCGCGTCGATGTTTTTCAAGCCGAAAACGCCATGCAGGAGCAGGTGCAGTGTGCTGCTAAGAAAGAACACCGTGTAAATCACCGCGTGGACCACCACGTTCCGGCACAGAGGAACGGCGTACCAGCTCAGCAGGAACATCATGAAAAGTAGAAAGATAGCCAAACTGCAATCGACGCCGCGCTCGCCCGCGGTGAAGTAAGCCACCCCTTTGGAAACTTGCGGCATTTGCGGGGTGATGTGCGGCAAGAGGGTCAATGCGGAGATCGTCACGGAGACCGCAATCCCGGCGTACATCGCCCATCGGCCGAGAGTATACAAGCTCTTGTGCCTTTCCAGAATTAGCCGGTAGAGCTCGAAAACCATTCGAATATAGAGGAACCACGCCACGGGCTGGATGGCCACCCAGACAAAGAAATACGCGCGGGAACTCGGAGGGATAAAGACCAGAGCGGCGAAGCAAGGAATGTGAACGATTAGGTAGGCAAAGAAGGCCGGGTATCTTCGATATAGGCCTGTTTTCAGTAACTTAATGGCCGTCAGGCCAGTGCCTAAGATCGATACCGCGGGAAGATACGCAACCAGCGCGACGCCGGGCATAGAAAAGCCCCGCAGCCAATTCTAACATCCGGCGTCGCCCTGCGCCATGATCAGCGCAACTACCGCACCCACGGGCAAGGACTGCAGGTTGGGATCGGTCCTTCGGCCCGGCTGGTGTTGGACGAAGCCAGAAACGAGAAGGCGATCAGGGCGAGAAGTACGAGCTTTTTCATAGGTAGTATCTCCTTGCTTACTTTAGTGAGTAAGCGTAGTACTATACTAGACGGAACCGTACGGGCATAAGGGATCTTACTCAAGGATTTTCTAATACTGGAACAGCCCTAAGGTGAAAAGTCATGGGAGTTAAGGCTGGCTGCGCGGATGCCTTAGCTCTTCTGGGTACAATCGAGCTTAGCATGGCCCGCCTCACCCCTAGCGACCTGGCACCCCCAGCACGCCCCTCACGGACTGGGAGACTTTGCCCGAACTGCTGAACTTCGAGCGCGAGAACGCCTTGCCGATTCCCAGATCATAGCTACCCCGACGACCTGCCCAATCAGGTCGATCTCCGTGGGGTATCGGAAGACCGCCGGCTTCCGGTGGGATGCGGGGTGCGGCAGCACAACCAGCCGGTCGCCCGTGAGGTCGCACCAGCCGCAGACGTAGCCTTCGCGGTGCTCGAAGAAATAGATGGGCCGCTCGAACTCGTTCGTCCAGCCCGTCGAGACGATTCGCGCCTGGTCGTCGATTAAGACTAGAGATCCCGGATGCAGAACCGGGTACATCGACCGGTCCGCCAGGCCAATCAGCCCGTAGCGGTAACGCCGCAGGTCCGGACCGTCCAGAAAGCATAGGGGCATGCTTCCCCAACTTCGCAGCAGATGGCTGAGAAAGGTGGTCTTGTTCGGGTCGATTTCAAAATCCGCCGGACACGGCGCGGCCGCCGCCGAGCCGGGCGGCTTGAACTGAACCGCGTGCGTCTCCGCCAGCCGCGTGCGCAACGCCACCGACACGATTCGATCGAGCGGCGCGCCATACCACGCGAGAACGTCGTCGAAATCCAGCCGGTAGATGGCGCAAAGGGTGTAGAGCCGGTAAATCGTCGGCACCGTGCCCTTGTTCTCGATGTCCGCCAGGCGGCTCAGTGCGATGGCGAATTCGGTGTTTCCGAGCTGCCCCGCGATTTGCTGGCTGGCTTCCTCTACCTCGCGATACGTCAGCTTCAATCGCTCGCGAGTCCGCTTGAGCCTCAGCCCCGCACGCTCCATGGTATGATCCTCGCAGTACGTTTGGCGGTCGCCCCCGGTGTTTGGAAGATCGACATGATTCGGAACCGGCATTATATCCCGCCGCGCCGATATTTGTACTTTTTCGTTCCGAAAGCGGAACACGGCCACCCTGCCGCCGTCGAGCAGGCCGAGGAGACGGTTTGAGAATCGTCGTGGGGATCTCCGGCGCCAGTGGCGCGATCTACGGATTGCGCCTGTTGGAACGTCTAAAACTTCATCAGTCTGTGGAAATTCACCTCATTCTATCCCGGTCCGGCGAGAAGACGTTGTTTCTGGAGACGGGGAAGATTGCGGCGGACGTGAGAAGGATGTCCGACTACTGGTATCCCCTGGAGGATATCGGCTGCCGGCTGGCGAGCGGCTCCTACCCGACCGATGCCATGGTGATCGCCCCCTGCTCCATCCACACCATGTCGGCCATCGCCCAAGGCATCAGTTCCAACCTCATGGTGCGTGCGGCGGACGTTGCTTTGAAGGAAAGACGGAAGCTGATTTTGATGGTTCGGGAAAGTCCTTTCCACCTGGGGCATTTGAAAAACATGACTGCGCTAGCGGAAATGGGGGCCATAATCGCGCCGCCGATTCCCGGCTTTTACCACAACCCGCGGACGGTGATGGACATCGTCGATCAGAGCCTGGACCGCGTGCTGGACCTGATCGGATTGCCGGACCCGTCGATCCGGCGGTGGGAAGGCAGCGCCTCATGAGCGCCAAACCGGCGCGCCCGGCGCCCGCAGCTTTCCAGGGAGAGCGCGGAGCTTTCAGCGAAGAGGCCGCGCGCATCCTGCTGGGCCCCGGCGCTCCGGCATTGCCATGCACGCGATTCGAAGACGTGTTCCGCGCGCTCCAGGAGGGTCGCGCGGCGGCAGCGGTAGTGCCCATCGAGAACACTTTGGCGGGTTCCGTTCACGAGAATTACGACCACTTGCTCAATTTCGACTTCCCGATCGTGGCCGAGACCAGCGTGCGCATCGTCCACAATCTGATCGCCTTGAAAGGCGTTCCCTTTTCAAAAATCAAACGCGTTTTTTCGCATCCCGTGGCGCTTAACCAATGTTTGAATTTCTTCGCGCGCAACCCGGGGATCGAGCGCATTCCTTTTTACGACACCGCCGGCAGCGTCAAGATGCTTGTGGAAGAAGAGCTTACGGATGCGGCGGGGATCGCCTCGTCGGTCGCCTCCGAAATATATGGCGCCCGAATCCTTCGTAAATCCATCGAGGACGACCGCCAGAACTTCACTCGTTTCTTCCTTCTGCGCACGCCCGAATATGCGCGCCGCCATCCGGTTCCGGCGGACGCGCGTGCGCAATGGAAGACTTCGTTGGTGTTCAGCACGCGCAACGTTCCCGGCGCGCTTTTCCGGGCCCTGAGCGCCTTCGCCCTCCGCGATCTGAACCTGGCGAAGATCGAATCGCGACCGCTGCGCGGAAAGCCCTGGGAATACCTCTTTTACGTGGACTTCCTGGGCCGCGTGGACGCTCCCAATGCTCGCAACGCGCTAAACCATCTCGCCGAATCGGCCGACTTCCTGCGCGTCCTGGGTTGCTATCCAAAAGGCGCGTGAGCCAGGGGCCGGGGGTCGGGG
>OCZT010006507.1_pt1 | contig 11561 bp, 8 predicted proteins | sample 1539031 | NCBI WGS metagenome assembly OCZT01 (sample SAMEA3539308, study PRJEB22396) | soil metagenome | biome: tundra; feature: field; material: soil | place: USA | collected 2010-05 | depth 0.15 m
CCTGAAGGAGGTAATCTGGTTTCAGGAATACAAAGCAAACTTGCATTCAAAGCTGTTAATTGCAATGGTGAACCTGTTGATGTTAAAGGGACCTTGTTTCAGGATTCGACTCCCCTGCTTGAATTTAAAAGCACACACGCAGGGATGGGGAGCTTCATCTTTACTCCTGTCACCAGTAAAAAGTACATGATCCGTTTGTCAGAACCGGCAATTGACAGCGCCTTTGCTTTGCCGGAAATTTTTCCCTCAGGCATGATTCTGCAATTGGCCGGAAGAGACAAAGAGTCTCTCTCGTTTAAAGTCTCCCAAAGTCCGGAGCTTAAACCGGAGGAAGTATATCTGAGGGTGCAGTGCCGGGGGGTTGTTTATGGTTTGACAACAGGAAATTCAAACGGAGAATTGTGGATAAAAATGCCGCTTGCCGGAATACCGCAAGGCATAGCTGAGATCACTCTTTTCAACAGCAATTTGTTGCCGGTAGCAGAAAGACTGGTTTACATAAATCAGAACCTTAAGCTTAATATATCTGCTGAATTATCTGATACTATTTATAACACAAGGGGGAAAGTAGCATTGAAAATTACCGTAAAAGATGACGAAGGGCTACCCGTAACGGCAAATCTTGGTATAAGTGTCTTCGATAAGCTTTATCAGAATCCACAGGATTTCAATAATATCCTTACCCATTTTTACCTCTCCTCTCAATTGAAGGGCCGAATTTATAATCCGTCGTTCTATTTTGGAAGCAACAGCAAAGAACGGGATGAAGCACTGGATTTGCTGATGATTACCCAGGGATGGAGAAAGTATGTCTGGAATGAAGAAAACCTTAAAAGATCAGAAGATGAAAGGAAACAAATTATTTATGACGGGATAAAGGGACAGTTAATCATCAAGTCAATATCGAAAAAAACAAAGAATGAAAGAGTATTTGTGATGGCTTATTCACCTGACAAAGGTCATAAGAAAACGCTTATTCCGGCAGACTCTGCCAGGGGATTTACAGTTTCTCCCGATCAGTTAAAAGAAGCGGAAGGAGATTTTGTGTATCTTAAGCCTATCTGGTCTCATAAATATCCTCCTCCGATCATTATGGATAACCCTTTTGAAACAATAACCCGGATAATGAATACAAGAGAAGTTTCATTCCCTTTACAGAATCTAATTACATCCGGTAATGAAATCTCTGATGTAACACCTGAACATGGAATAAATGTAATTCGTGAGGTTATAATCAAAGGAAACAAATCAAAAGTAATCAGGGGAAAATATATGGGGCAGCTTGACAGCATGGCAAAGTTTGATATGAATACTGACTACGTATGCAGATATCAGTTTTTGAATTGTCCCAATCACCCTCCTACTGAATACGGTACGACAAAACCAGTTCAGGGAGGATGGTATTACCAGTACATTGCGTTTGGGACACCAAATGTGCACGAGATATATACAATGTATACCATGCCAAAATATTCAGAAGAAGAACTTCTAAAGATGCATTTTTTGTCGAGAGTAAAAGCCTATTATGGGAACAGGAAATTTTATCAACCCGACTATGATAAGGAGACTGAAGATTCAACAATCCCTGATTTCCGGAATACACTTCTCTGGGAACCATCGGCTTTAACCGATGAAAATGGTGAAGCTACTATTAGTTTCTTTTGTTCAGATATTAATACCGATTTTGTAGGCAGAATCGAAGGTGTGGGTGGCGAAGGGTTGCTTGGAGCCGGAAATTTCAAATTCACCGTCAGAAAACTAAAAATCAATCCATAAAAGATGCCGATACCCGATTTTGACGATATAATCTTTGAAAAATTCAATAAGAAATATGGTGCCTATTTCTTGAGAAAAAGCTATAACCGGACTGTTATTGTGGCTATCGTAGCATCCTGCATTTTAGGATCTCTGACCGTTTTAATTCCTTACTTCCTCAGACCTCCTGAAAAAAATAAGGAGATATATAATTCAGTGTATGTCACAATGGAGAATCTGAAGCCGCCTGATGAACCCGCAGGACTGCCTCAGCTACCGGCTCCCCCTGCTCCTCCGCAAACCGTGCCTGCCGCAAGAATTGCCGCACCGGTAGCCAAATATGTTGCTCCAAAAGTAGTGGATTCAATACCCGTTCCTGAAAAACTAACGGATTTAACTGTAGACTCGATACCCGGTGCTTTAACCGGTCAGGAGACAATAAATGGATCTGGAAAAGGTACAGGCACTCTATCAGAAGGAGGTGGGGGAAACGGGGGAAACGGAAGTGGTGGTAACGGATTATTTTCTGCTGTTGACGAAATGCCAAAGTTCAAGGGAGGCGATATCAACAAATTTCGTGAATGGGTTCAGAAAAAGACTAAATATCCCGAAATTGCAACCATTAACGGGATACAGGGAAAAGTCTACGTTACTTTTATTGTAGAGAGAGATGGTACCGTCACAAACGGGAAAGTAGTTAAGGGAGTTGACCCGCTAATAAATGATGAAGCTTTAAAAGCAGTTATGTCTTCTCCAAAATGGACCCCGGGCAAGCAGCGGGGAACTGCCGTAAGGGTGTCGTATATAATAATGCTGAATTTCCAGCTTTAGTAAATAGTATTCAGATATTTATTAAATATTTATTCAGGATTTTGTATTTTTATTGCATCCGATTTTAATATCAAATAGTATGGTCACTAATTTAAGACTTCTTCTTATCTCCATTTTCTTAATCTGGCAGACAAATTCAATCCTTCTTTATCCGCAGTTAGTTGATTACATCGACGGGAAAGTTATCAATTCAACTACTTCTGCTCCCGTGCCATTTGCAACAATCAAGCTTAAATACAATCAACTGGGCGTTTACGCAAATGCTGAAGGTGATTTTAAAGTAGCTCAAAATCCTGAATTCCAGAATGATAGTTTAATTGTAACATGTATCGGGTTTAAGCAGAGGTCTCTGGCTTTTAAAGATTTAAGTGATAAGACCTCGAATAAGATCTTCCTGACTCCAATGGTTTATGATCTTGGCGAGGTGAAGGTTATAGCTTCACGAGCCAGATTAAGTGGGGCCGCAATTATCAGGAAAGCAATAAGAAGAATTATAAATAATTATCCTGTAAACCCATACAGTTATATTGCGTATTACAGGGATTATCAAAAAAAAGAAAATAATTATATAAATCTTAATGAAGCAATTATTCAGACACTTGACAATGGATTCAATTCAGAATCCATATCTAATAAATACAGGCTGCTTGATTTTAGAAAAAATACAGACTTCCCCAGAATGAATATTTCTCCTTACTATGGATTATCTGATTCCCACGATTCAAATAATTCCAATAAAACAATTCCGGATGCAATCCTTGGTGACCAGTACGGCAATGAACTATTCATTCTGATGGTTCACGATGCTATCCGGAATTTCAACATAAGATCATTCTCTTTTGTTGAAACCTTTTCGACTGATTTTATCATGAATCATAGTTTTTCAGAACCCGTAAGTGTTTTTGATAATAATTTGTTGCTCTATAAGATTGATTTCGAAGCAAAGTACAGGCTAACCGGTGACTCTTTACAGGCTTCAGGCGCCATCTTTATTCAGCCGAAAGATTATTCAATTCATAAACTCGAGTATTCCTGTTTTTACAAGAATAAAGGAGAGGGCTTAAAGAAAATGTTCAATATTGATGTTGAATATGGTTACGAGAATTCCGATGACTCTTTAATGTGCCTGAAATATATTTCTTTCAACAATATTTTCAATGTGATGGACTCAGATGATAATACTTACTTCAGAGTGATGGACTCATATCTGGATAATCATACCAATTTAAAATCAACAGTGGTTCTTTATTTAAATAACATGATTGATCCGGTATCTGCATCAAGAAAAGAGCACTATGAAATAATGGTCGGCAAAAAAGCAGTAAAAATTGATCATATTCAGGTCACCGGGAAGCACTTATACATCAGATTAAAAGATAATGATCTTAAGAATGGATTGGATTCAGTCCGGGTTACTGTCCGGAATATCAAAGATGTAAATGGTAATATTCTCGATAAACGAAAATCCATAGAACTTTATCAGTACAGAGAGCTCTTTGTACAGGAGTATAATAAACCTCTGCCATTAAAAGACAGCTGCTACATGCAATATTTACCGCTGGAAAAAAATTGCTTATCAAAATATAGTGGTAATGAAAAATATTGGATGAATACTCCGGAAAACATTAAAATTAATAAATAAATTAAATGAGTATCGGGAATTATAAATGAAAAAATCCAAATTGCTTGAAAATCAATGATAGTAATTTAACATTTTAAACAAATTAAACTTATGAAAAAAATAGCTGTATATTTCTTGTTCTTACTGCTGACATTTGGATGCAGTAGTCCTCAATCTATAAAATGGGATTTTCGATCCTTTTATAAGCCGGTTGAAAACCCGGTACTAAAAGCCGATTCAACATTCACATTTGTCGATCCGATAAAAAAAGAAATAGTCAAATGGCAGAAAGCAGATGTTTTTAACCCTGCTGCCATCGTGAAAAACAATAAAGTTTATTTATTATACCGTAGTGAAGATAATCCGGCTGCAATTCTCGGAGGCCGGACTTCCAGAATTGGTCTGGCTTATAGTGAAGATGGTATTCATTTTACAAAATATCCAACGCCGGTTCTGTATCCCGACAGCAGCGAATTTATGAAGTACGATTGGCCCGGAGGATGTGAAGATCCCAGGATAGTTCAGACAGAAGATAGTTTGTATGTGCTGGCTTATACTTCATGGAATTATAAAATTGCCCGATTAAGCATTGCAGTCTCAAAGGACCTGGTGCATTGGGAAAAGAAGGGACCGGCATTTGCAAAAGCATATAATGGTAAGTTCCTTGACATATGGTCAAAATCAGGTTCGATTATTACAAAAATGGTCGGAGATCATCAGGTTGCAGTAAAAATTAATGGAAAATACGGGATGTACTGGGGAGAGAATTTTGTGAATCTTGCATGGTCTGATAATCTTATTGACTGGTATCCATCGCTGGATGAAAAAGGAGAACTTAAAGCTGTAATCAGTCCAAGAAAGAACAAATTTGACAGTAGCCTTACCGAATGCGGACCACCTGCATTGATTACTGATGAAGGAATTGTGTTATTCTATAATGGGAAAAATTCTGATGGTGAAGATTCTGAGATCAAGGTACCAAAAGGAACCTACTCAGTGGGAAAGGTGGTTTTTGATATTAGTAATCCTGAAAAGACAATTTCACGTTCTGACACATGTTTGTTGAAACCAACATTGCCTCATGAGCTTTCAGGGCAATATAAATCAGGAACAACTTTTTCAGAAGGGTTGGTCCATTTTCATGAGAAATGGTATCTGTATTATGGAACAGCAGATTCATTTGTTGGGATGGCAATTTCAAAATAAGGTCAGTAAATATTTTTGCAATTTCAAAAAGTAAGCAAAGTTAATCCTCTACCAGAATAAAACACTTGGTTAAATAAACTGTAATACTTGTCATTCAAGCGTTAAACAATAAAATAAAATGACTGGATATGCAATAGATATCCAGTTCGCAAATCAATTGGTAATAACAACTATTTTATTCATTTCACACCACGAAAACCTAAGGGCATCTGGAGTACAGTCAATATCAGAAAGGTAGAAGAATTAACTAAGCCTGGACTAATGAAACCATCTGGATTGACAATTTTCAATTCAAGAGATGAAAATAAATCTAAAATTTACTCTTATGAGAGAGAAAATGTCAAATTATCGGAAGACTTTCAATAAACAGGACAATGAGTGCGAAGCAGGAAACCATAAAGATTAAACGGCTTAACGAACTTATTGCTGAGAGTGAAATCTATCAACAAATGTTCGACAATTTTGTTATATAGTCCGACTCTTAATGCAGATTCAATGACCCGGCCGGGAATATTTTCGGGTTATACCAGGAACCGGTAAAAGACTAGTTCAGAAATTCTCTGAGGCCGTTCTAAATCCAATCAATAATCATAATGTCAATGAATATTCTAACTTACGGCGCGTGGGTAATCCGGAACCGAGCCAATAAAAAGCATGGCAAATATGTTGATGCACTCACTTTTACCAGGGAAAAGAAGTGATTGGTGGCAATTAAAATAAAGGTTCTGTTTATAATAATGCAAACAAATTCTTCCTGATCATTGATTTCCAGGGAGAAATAGTTTAATTTTGAATGAAGAGATGAAAATAAAGGTAATGACTTATCCGGAACTGAGAGGTATCTGCTAAAATTTTGTTTTGTGTAATCTGCACAATTATTATATCAACTAAAAACAAAGAAAATGGAACGACGTACTTTTATTAAAAATGCCGGTCTGGCCGGCGGAATGATGATTATGTCACCACATTTAGCCAATGCAAAGGCACCGGAAGAATTTGATTTCCCACTTATTGATCTGCATGTCCATCTGACAAATGATTATACAATAGAAAGGATGATGGAAATTGCCAAAACAAGAAATGTTAAATTCGGAATATTGGACCATCCTGCAGACTGGGCTATCAGCAACGATGCCGACTTAAGAAAATATATCGATAAACTGCGAAAATACCCGGTTTACATTGGTTTGCAACCAATCGATCTGGAATGGACTAAACGCTTTTCTCCGGAACTTTTATCTCAAATCGATTATGTATTAATGGACCCTCAACGAGTACCAATGGGAAACGGAGAAATCTTGTCAATATGGCAATTTGATACTTATGTGGAAGATACTGAAGAGTTTATGAAGCGTTATATGGCTTATTCGATGGAGGTTCTCAACAATCAGCCAATCAACATTTTTGGCTGGCCTCTATTTCTTCCGGTTTGCATAGCCCGTGATTACTATACTTTATGGACTCAGGAACGTATGCAGCAGATAATTTCGGCAGCAAAAAAAAGAAATATTGCCATTGAGATAAACGACATGGCCCATACTCCGCACGATAAATTTATAATTATGGCTAAGGCTCAGGGTTTGAAATTTACCTTTGGTTCAGATTCACGGAATCAGAATGCGGGGAGACTGGCTTATAGCAAGTCAGTAGCAAAAAAGTGCAATCTTAAAAAGGAAGATTTCTATATACCCGGGAAGAGCTGATAAACTGATATATAGAAGATCTTTATGAAATTAAATCTTCTTCCTCTACTGCTTTTTCTGTCTTCATCTGCCATGGCCCAGGAACCCGACAGCAGTTCCGCTCTCTTCAGCATGAGAGAAGCTGAACGTAACTTTGCCCGCGAATCAGTCATGCTTGGACGCAATGCAGCTTTCGTACAGAACTTTGCAGACGAATCGGTCATCTTCACAGATAAGTGGGTGACCAACGGGAAACAGTTTTCGAAAGACCGGAAAGCCTCTCCTGTCGTGTTGAAATGGGAACCTGAATTTATGGATATTTCTGATAGCCGCGATTTTGGAATCAGCACTGGTCCCTGGGAAGCTCAGGAGTATCGTCCGAATACTCCTCCCCTTTTTACCGGATATTTTCTTACTGTCTGGAAGAAACAATCCGATGGTGCATGGAAGGTTATCCTGGATGGCGGATCAACAACCCCACCCCTGAAAAATGTCGTGCACAGTTTTTCATTTCCAGTCGGATCTGATAAAGTCGTCTCTAATCCACCGGTGATAAAAGTCGAGTTATCTTGCAAAGAATTATTGGACTGTGAAAAGCAATTTCTCGCTGAATGGGAAAAAAGTCCCCAATCAACCGCTTACACTTCTTTTCTTGCACCGAAAGCAAGGGTACAACTCAATGGACACCTCCCAACCACAAATACTGATACAATTAACATCCTGATCGCTCATTTGGATAAAAAACTTGCCTGGAAATCAGTCGGTTCAGGCGCAGCCTCCTCAGGTGAAATAGGCTTCACATATGGTCTGCTTGAAATCCCTGGTGACACAAAAGGGACAAAAGGACATTATGTGAGGATATGGAAAAGACATCCCGGAACCGATTGGAAGATTGTTCTGGAGATGATGAATATTGATTAGTTTTTAAAACTATTGAAGTTACCCGAAAACACCGAAATTCAAGCATCAAAAGTGAATGGGAATCATCCCAGAGGTTTATTAAAAATCAAATTTGATATCGAATATTTTGATATTATTTTTTGTTTTGATTCTAAGGTTAGATTGATTTCATGGAAAGCTGGTTTGGTATGCAGCATTTAAAAATCATTATTCAATCTTTATACGCCCTCATATATTAGAAAGCTTTAAAGAAGAATTAAAACCCTTCGAATTGTCAAAATCGAAATCAGCAATAAAAATCCTCTTCGACAAGCCCGTACCATTTCAGCTCCTTACAAAAATTGTCAAATATGGTGCAAAAGTAAACCCGGAAAATGCACAATTAAAAACCAAAGGGGAAAAATAATTCTCTCTTTTATTTATCTTTGACAGCATGACAGCTATCAAACGCCTGGCCGGACAGACTGCCATTTACGGTATTCCAAGTGTTCTGGGCCGAATTCTTGGTTATCTGCTGGTTCCTCTGTATACCCGTGTATTCCTTCCCGGAGAATATGGTACGGTTAATGTATTCTATTCCTATGCCTACTTCTTTATGGTTATCCTTACTTATGGGATGGAAACTGCTTTTTTCCGGTTTAACGAACATGAGAAGGATCGTGAGAAAGTGTTCAGCACAGGGATGATTTCACTTATAATTTCATCTCTCCTGTTCCTGATTATGGTTTCATTCTCTGCCGGAGATGTGGCTCGGTGGATCGAGTATCCTGATCACAGAGAATATGTAATCTGGTTTGCCTGGATCCTTGCCCTTGATGCAATTTCGGCTATACCTTTTGCATATCTCCGCGCACAAAACAGACCGGCCCGTTTTGCCTGGATTAAAATGACCAATATAACTGTCAATATTGTTCTTAACCTCTTCTTCCTCCTTTTATGTCCCTTCATTATAAAACATTATTCAGGAACTCTTCCCGGAAGATTTATTTCATTAATCTACCGGCCACACTGGGGGATTGAATATATTTTTATTTCAAACCTTATAGCCAGCAGCCTGACCCTTGTCATGCTCTTACCTCAGATTTCTGTTGTCCGGTGGAAAATACACCCTGATTTGTGGAAAAGAATGCTGCTTTATGCATTCCCGCTGCTTTTTGCAGGAATGGCCGGAGTTGTAAATGAAACCTTTGACCGGCTTTTGCTACGCTATTTATTACCAAAAGACATTGCTTCCTACCAGGTCGGTATTTACGCTGCATGTTACAAGATCTCCATCCTGATGACAATATTTATTCAGGCTTACAAGTATGCAGCCGAACCTTTCTTCTTTGCCCAGGCAAAGGAAAAAGATGCCAAAGAGGTCTATGCCAGGATTATGGACTATTTCATTATTACTGTTTCTCTGATCTTCCTGGTCACCATGCTTTTTCTTGATGATTTTATTATGCCGGTTCTTGTTGGGGAAAAGTATTGGGAAGGGAAAGGAGTGATCCCGGTTTTAATGATGGCAAACCTTTTTCTCGGAGTCTATTATAATCTTTCGATCTGGTATAAGCTTACTGCCAAAACATCCTGGGGGGCCTGGCTTTCTCTGGTTGGCGCTGTTATTACACTTGTGCTGAACTTCTGGTGGATACCGCTAAGTTCAGATCATCTTATTTACGGATATTATGGTTCAGCCTGGGCAACTTTCATTTGCTACGGGTCTATGATGATCCTCTCCTACCTGATCGGTCAAAAATATTTCCCTGTAAAATATAACCTGGTAAAGTTTGCCGGTTACCTTGGGCTTTCAGTTCTCCTGTATGCGGTCAGTTCCGTTATCAAACCTGAATTGTCAGTACTCCGGATAGGGTTTCATTCAATCCTGCTTCTGATCTTTCTTGGGATCGTATATCTGGTTGAAAAGCCCTCGATTTCAATTGTCAGTAACAGATAAACTCATAATAAAATCAGATAATAGCAACTACTAAAATGACCCATAAAGAAGAACATCTGCGAAGTTCAGATTTCATAACAGATATTGTAATCGGAATGTCTGATGGATTGACTGTCCCGTTTGCGCTGGCAGCAGGATTAAGCGGTGCGGTTCAGCACAATTCAATTGTTATCACAGCAGGCATTGCAGAAATTGTTGCAGGAAGCATCGCTATGGGTTTGGGCGGTTACCTGGCAGGAAAAACCGAGCAGGAACATTATGAGTCTGAACTGAAAAGGGAATACGATGAAGTGGATGAGATCCCTGAAGAAGAAAAGAAAGAGGTAAAGCTCGTTTTTGCGCACTATGGTCTGAATGAATTAACTCAAAATACAATTGCCGATGAACTGGCAAAGGACAAAGATAAATGGGTTGATTTTATGATGAAATACGAATTGGGGCTGGAAAAACCGAATGTGAACAGGGCAAGGAATAGTGCTGCTACAATAGGCATATCATACATAATTGGTGGTTTAATTCCATTAACAGGATACTTTTTTACACAAACACCTATACAGGGATTAAAGATTTCAGCTCTATTAACTGTGATATGTTTGTTCCTTTTTGGCTATTTTAAAAGCAAGGTTACAGGGCAACCGCTTTTGCGGGGAGCAATAAAAGTTACACTGATCGGTATAACTGCTGCAGCGGCGGCGTTTATGGTTGCAAAAGCATTTAATAACCTGTTTTAGTTGAAATATAAAAGGACAGATTACGGGGTGAAAATGATTATAAAATTAATCTTAAAGCCGAGCTTGAAATAAAACTATTGAGTGAAAAAATTGATCACATGATTGTTCACCAGAATAAAAAACTACTTGAGATACAGGAGATTCAGACTGACTATCTCGAAGATCTGATGAATGAAATAAAGGGAAAAGGAAAATGAAATTAAGAATGTGCGTTATTCTTCTGTTTACTTGCATCAGTAATTTGTTGTTCGGACAAAAGGAGGTTTCAGATTCCGTAAAGATGATCAAATTGGAAGAGGTACTGGTCACTGCGAACAGGTTACCAATTTTGCTAAAAAATAATCCCGGATCAGTTTCGATAGTTACTCCTGAAATACTTTCAATAATGCCTAAAACTGCAGGAGCAGAAGAGGCATTGCGCCTGATTCCCGGTGTGCGAATAGACAACCAGCATGACGGAGAGCGAGTCCATGTTTCAATACGCGGACAAGGAATTTTAACTGAGCGAGGTTTGCGGGGAATCGGTGTATTGATTGATGGAATTCCGGTAAATGATCCTTCGGGTTTTGCTCCTGACCTTTACGATGTCGATTGGGGTACAGTAAATAAAATTGAGGTTTTAAGAGGTCCCTCCGCAAGTCTGTATGGAGGTGGCGGTGCTGCAGGTGTTTTAAATATTACTACTAACGACGGTGGTCCGAAACCTATTGGTGGCGAGTTAAACCAGACTATCGGTTCAAATGGTTTCAAAAAATCATTGATTCAGATAGACGGGTCCGGAAATGTTATTGATTACCGGATAAGTTATTCCAGGACTGATGGTGACGGATATCGTGATCATCAGGCATTCTGGGGCAATAAACTGTATGAAAAAATTAACTTCAACCCTTCTAAAA
>OCZT010006508.1_pt1 | contig 11560 bp, 9 predicted proteins | sample 1539031 | NCBI WGS metagenome assembly OCZT01 (sample SAMEA3539308, study PRJEB22396) | soil metagenome | biome: tundra; feature: field; material: soil | place: USA | collected 2010-05 | depth 0.15 m
GCTCGTGCCGATCACATCGCGCCCGTCCACGAGCGTGACCCTGGTGATGTCGTCGGCGACGAGGCTGTAGCCGCGTTCGATGAGCGCGAGCACGCTTTCGCTTTTGCCGATGCCGCTTTCGCCGCGAATGATGACGCCCACGCCAAGGATGTCCACCATGCTGCCGATTTCTGTGCCGCGCGGCGCGAACATCATTTCCAGCGCGAGCGTGGCGAGGTTGATGAACTTCATCGTGATGAGCGGCGTTTGGAAGACGGGCACATCGGCGGCTTCGGCAGCTTTCAAAAGATATTTATCCGGTTGCAGATCGCGACTGAAAACCAGGCAGGGAATTTTGAAGGAGAGCAGCTTGGTGTAACAAAGTTGCCTTTGTTCCGCCGAAAGCGATCTCAAATAATACACATCGGCGTTGCCGAGTACCTGGATGCGTTTGTAGGCAAAATACTTGGTGAACCCGGTCAGCACCAGGCCGGGCCGGTTGACCGTGGGTTCGCGAATGATGCGTTTGAGTCCGCCCGCGCCCGCGGCCAATTTCAATCCCAACGGATCGGCCTGTTTGGTGTAAAAACGCTCCACCGTGACGATATCGCGCTGCATGGAAAAAGTGTGAGACGCAGTCCGCGAAACGTAAAGCAAGAAAGCGCGCCTTGCAAAGAAAGCACCAAATTCCAACTCTGCTGTCGCGCGAGCAGGCCTCCAAGCACCAGTCCCGCAGTGGCGGGATCAATCACCAAACATCAAAATCGGTCAATGAATCCGCCCGTCGCAATCGGGCGACGCGGTTGAAGCTTGATGTTTGGTGCTTCTCTGGAGTCCCGCCATGCGGGATTGGTGCTTGAAGGTTTTGCCTGCGCCGGTTCAGCAAACGAGGTGCAAATGGACCGGCTCAACGTCACGAACGTTTCCTCCGCCAGTGTGGGTCTTTTGCCGCGACGACGCAGGATGCCCCAGTTGCGTCGCAATTTTCTTTTGCCCAGCGGCAACGTCACGAGGGTTTTCTGGCGCAACTCCCCGCGCGCCGTCCACGGCGCCATGACGCTGATGCCCAAACCCAGTTTCACCAATTCCTTGATGGAATGGCTGATGGCTGATTGCGAAAGGAAAAGTTGCTTGGCGGTCTGCGTGAAACTCCCCGTGTTCACCAGCGTCACAAATGCCCGTAACTGCCTGCTATCAATCGGCTCTTTCATCCATACATCCCATTCATCATCACGATTAAAACATTGCCGCGCTTCCGCTGTGTGCGTGTCTGCGATTGGCACACGCCCGGCTAATTCAATTTCAGCTAAACATCGTTTAGCAATAAAGGAGCCATGGTGGGGGTGTGGGGTGTCGTCCAAAAGTGGGGAGACGGCATTTGATTGAAAATGAAAGGGCGGGCTTCGCTGCTCGAAGCAGGAGGGACTTTGAGCGAATTGAAGCCCGCCCTCTACACGGGAGCAGACTTGCAATGAGATTACATGTTGAATTCCGGCCCGAGGTAGATTTCACGCGCCTTCGGATCGTCCACCATCTTTTCCGCGTCGCCTTCGTAAATGACTTCGCCCTTGTGGATGAGATACGCGCGATCCACCAGCTTGAGCGTCTCGCGCACGTTGTGGTCGGTGATCAAAATCCCCAGGCCGCGCTCCTTGAGCCGGCGAACAATCTTCTGCACCTCGTAAACCGCAATCGGATCAATCCCGCTGAACGGTTCGTCCAGCAACAGCAGCTTCGGACTCGTCACCAGCGCACGGGTGATTTCCAGACGCCGCTTCTCGCCGCCGCTCAACGTGTAGGCCATGTTCTTCGCCAGACGGGTTAAATCGAGTTCGTCGAGCAGGTATTTGAGCCGCACCGCGCGTTCCTCGGCCTTCATTTCACACGTCTCCAAAATCGCCAGAATGTTCTGCTCCACCGTCAGCTTGCGGAACACGGAAGGCTCCTGCGTGAGATAGCCGATGCCGAGCCGCGCACGTTTGTGCATCGGCAATCGCGTGATGGCGCGCTCCTGAAACATCACTTGTCCTCCATCAGGCTTGATGAGGCCGACGACCATGTTGAATGTCGTCGTCTTGCCCGCGCCGTTCGGACCCAGCAGCCCGACGATTTCGCCCGCTTGCACGTTGATGGAAACTACGTTCACCACGCGGCGCTGGCGATATTCCTTCACCAGTTTTTCGGTGCGGAGCAAGGCGCCGTTCACCGCTGTTGCAACCGGGGCCGCCGGTGAAATTTTTGCGGCGTGTGGCTGGGTTCGCTTCTTGCCCATAAATTATTTTTTGGCCTTCGATTGGAAGCTGGGGAAAGCCTCCTCCCCCGGGCCGGACGCCTGGAACACCATCTTTTGATTCCGCACAATCAACAAATCATACGCGCGATCCCAGACGATGATTGAACCGGTCAATGTGCCCTGCTCGTTTTGCACAACCGGACTCCCGGTCAGCCGCAAAAAGCTGTCGCTCACCGTGTACAGCGCGCGGTCGGCGGTGACGTGTGTGTTCGTGCCATTGGAATCTTTCAAGTCCGCCACCACGTTGCGCTCGGCGGTGATGCGCTCAATCTGTTCCCCGCCCGCCAGCGAATCCGCCGTGAGCAAATCGCTCGCAATCTGCATCTGCGCATCTTCAATGCGCACATGACCGCGAAATGCCGCGCGCCCCGACTTGACCACGTATTCGTCGGAAGTAATCGTGACGATTTTATCGGCGGTCGCAGCCATCCCGCCTTGCGGGATCGCGCCGGTTTTCATATCGCCGCGCGGCAGTTTCATGCGCGCGTGGCCGCGAACAGTCATTTCACTCCGCGCCTGATCCACAAACACTCCATCACCGCTGCCGTTACGCCCGCCTTTGCTCCAGGTGGGATTCCCAGAAAATTGAACAACTGAATTTGTAGCCGTGAAAAGCGCCGTCGCGCCGGTGAAGCGACCGTCGTCCTGCTCCACCACCACATTGTTTTCCGCAACCAGCCATTGAATTTCGCCCGGCGGTTTCAACGCCACCGTCATCACGCCGCAATTCATTTTTCCCGCCGGCTGGTCTCCGGCAAACTGCGTCACGCGGACATTGCCAATGAAAGTTGCCCCGTTCGTGCGCAACTCGTAATTGTCCGCCAGCACTTCAAACGATTTTCCCGCCGCACCAGCTTGCGCGTTGGTGCCCATGACCGTGCCCGGCATTTTCACGTAGCTGTTGCCGGTGGCACGAAGCGAATTGTTGACCCGGTCAAATTTCAGCACATCCCCGCCGCCGTTGCGTTGACCGGAACTCCACGTTGGCCTGCCTTTCAACGTGATGACGTTATTCGTCATCGGCAACGACAACGACAACGACAGTTCGCCCGCAGTCAGCGTCAGGTTGGTGCCGGCCACGCGCACGTTGTCGCGGTAAACCGACTGGCCGGTCTTTTGATTGTAAACGAAATGATCCGAGAACACTTCCATGTCCTCGGCCATCTGCGGCACGGCATTGGTCGCCGACAAGCCTTGATGAATGACCGTGTGTACGCGATTGGAAATGTTCAGTGACGATTCGCTTTGCACCCACGCGAAGCCCTGGCCCTCCAGAAAAAATCGTCCGTCGGCCGTGCGCACGCTCAACGGCCCGGGCGACGCGGCCACGTGGCTCTTGGAATCAAGCACGCAATCCGCCGCCGCGATGATCATCTCCACCCCGCCGTTCGTTTGAAATGTCGTCAGCTTGAGTTGATTGATTAGATAACAAGCATTGGCCAGCGGTTGCGCTTGGGCACCCTGCACCAAATATTTCATCTGCTGCTGAAATGGCGGTTCGTAATAGTTGCCCGGCGACTGGAAATCAATGATTTTGGCGAGCGAAGCGCCGGAAGGCTTGTTGGTCTGCGCCTGGGTTGTCCGCGCCGCCGCGCACAAAAACAACACCGCGAGCAACACCTGCCAGCCCGGTTGAAAATATTTTCTGCGCATTAATTTGATGCCGCGTATTCGGCCACAATTCGTTCCCATCGCTTTTGCGATTTCAAAATCAATTCCGCCGCTTCCCGCACCGCGCCGTTGCCACCGGTCGCTTTGGTCACGTAATCCGCCGCGACTTTCGCTTCGCTCGTGGCGTTTGCCGGAGCGACCGCCACGCCCGCGCGTTTCAGCGCGCCCAAGTCCACCACGTCATCGCCCACGTAACAAACCTGGCTCCACGTCAAGCCTGCCTGCGCGAGGACGGCTTCGATGGCCGCCACCTTACTGCCCTTCGACTGTTGAAGGAAATCAATTTTCAACTCCTCCGCCCGCAGCTGCGTGGCCGGGGATGGCCGGTTGGAAATCCAACCCACCTTGATTCCTTCGCGCCGCAAGATGACCAAACCCAGCCCGTCGCGAATGTTGAATCGTTTGCTTTCCTGCGCCCCGCCGATGAACACGCTTCCGTCGGTCAACACGCCGTCCACGTCGCACAGGAAAATTTTCACACGCCGGAGACGCGCGGCGAGTTGTGAAGAAATGCGCGCTGGCATGAAAAGTTTCAGACGGTGAAAAGACGAACATCGAACATCGAACGCTGAACAACGAACTCCGAATGATTGCGCCCGCCCTTCACCATTCGATGTTGGGAGTTCGATGTTCGATGTTCGATGTTCATCACTTCACGGCCTTGAAAACTTTGAGCAAGCCACGCAACAACTCCGGCATCTCCGCCAGTGGAATCATGTTCGGCCCGTCGCTCAATGCGCGCTCCGGGTGCGGATGCGTCTCGATGAAAATGCCGTTCGCCCCCGCCGCCAGCGCGCAACGCGCCAGCACCGGAGCGAACTCGCGTTGACCGGACGATTTATCGCCGCCGCCGCCCGGTAATTGCACCGAATGCGTCGCGTCGAAAATCACCGGGAAGCCGAAACGTTTCAGGATGGGAATCGCGCGCATGTCGGACACGAGATTGTTGTAGCCAAACGTCGTGCCGCGCTCGGTCACAAGAATTTTCTTCGCACCCGCGCTCGCGGCCTTGGCGATGACCTGCCCCATTTCCTGCGGCGAAAGGAACTGGCCTTTTTTGAGATTCACAATTTTGCCCGTATGCGCCACCGCTTCGATCAAATCCGTCTGGCGGCAAAGGAACGCGGGAATTTGCAAAATGTCCACGACCTCAGCCGTCGCGTGAACCTGCGCTTCCGTGTGGACATCCGTGAGCACCGGCACGCCGATCTTCTCGCGCACCGTGGCCAGCACTTTCAAACCGCTTTCCACGCCCGGCCCGCGAAATGATTTGCCGGAAGTGCGATTGGCTTTGTCGAAGCTGGCTTTGAAGACGTAATTGATGCCGAGTTTGGCGCAGGTTTTTTTGAGCGACGCCGCGACTTGCAGGCAGAGCTTTTCGTTTTCAATCACGCACGGCCCGGCGATGAGCGTCAGCCGGTTCGTTGCGCGCAGAGATTTCCAAATGGCGGCATCGTTGAGCACGCGGGATTTTTAGCAGCGACACAGCGGAAAGTAAATGACAGCGATTTGAGCAACACTCGCCCTCATCCCGGCCTTCTCCCCCAAGGAGAAGGAGAATTGTTCGCCGCCCCATTGAAAATTTGCGCGACGGAATTGGCCGGACAGTCATCCGCAAAACGGAAGACAGACGATGGCTGTTCCCTCTCCTCGGGGGAGAGGGTCAGGGTGAGGGCGAGCCAAAAAAACTAACTTTTCAGTCTCATCTCCATATCTTAAATTCGCGTCATGGCCGACATCCAACGCGCCCGCCAACTTCGCAAAGATGAAACGTGGGCGGAAAAACTCGTGTGGCGCTGGCTGCGCGGACGGCGTTTCAGCGGCTACAAGTTTCGCCGTCAACATGCCATCGGCATCCACTACCTTGATTTCTTTTGCGAGGAAGCGGCACTGAACGTCGAACTGGATGGCAGCCAGCATGGTTTTCCCGATCAGCGAAAGCACGACTTGGAACGAGAGAAGTTCTTAAAATCGCGCGGAATCAAAACGCTGCGGTTTTGGAATTCGCATCTACGGCGGAATGCGCAGAACATCCGCGACACGATTTTCGATGAGTTGCAGAAACGCGCGCCACATCCTTTGCCGGATTACACGCGCCCGATGAAACCTGCGTCTGAAAAGAAAGTGAGTTGAACGCTCGCCCTCACCCCGGCCCTCTCCCCCAAGGAGAGGGAGAATCGTTCGCCGTCTCCTTGAAAATTCGCGCGACTGGATTTGCCGGACACTCATCCGCAAAACCAGAAACGCGTAATTGCTGTTCCTTCTCCCCGGGAGAGAAGGTTAGGATGAGGGCGAGCCAAAACACATTCCCTTTCGCCCCGGCATGATTTTTAAATCACCGTTCCGTGCGGCACGATGCCGTTCTTGGGAATGATGACGATGCCGTCGCGGATGTAGTAGAGCGGGTGGTCAACATTCTCCGGTTTGCCGGCGGGCGAAATCGTCACGTCGTTCCCGATGCGCGCGTTTTTATCAATGATGGCGTTCTCGATCTTGGAGTTCGCGCCAATCCCCACGCGCGGACGGCCCGCCGCGTCGCTCTTCGCGGTGGATTCCGCCGATTCGTAATAGTCGCAGCCGAGAATGATGACGCGATTCAGTTGCGTGCCCGCACCCACGATGCTCCGCACGCCCACGATGCTGTGCCGGATGATGCTGGCGTGGTTCAGGATGCAACCGTCGGAAACGAGCGCGTGATCAATCTGCGCGCCGTTGATTTTCGAGCCGGGCAAAAAACGCGGGCGGCTGAAAATCGGCGAGGTCATGTCGAAGAAATTGAAGCGCGGCAGTTCGGCGGTGATGTCGAGATTGGCCTCGAAGAAGGAGCGAATCGTGCCGATGTCCTTCCAATAACCCTGAAAGACGAAGGAGGAAACGCGGTGGGTTTGAATCGCGCCGGGGATGATGTGCTTGCCAAAATCAGTGAGGGTGTTGTCCAGCAGCTTGGCAATCACCGCGCGGTTGAAAACGTAAATGCCCATGGAGGCGAGGAACAATTCATCCCCGCCCTCGATGCCGAGCTTGGGAAACCATTCCGGTTCGAGCCGCAAAGAGTCCAGCACCGCCGGGTCTTTGGGTTTTTCCACGAAGCGTTTGATGCGCAGGTCTTCGCCAATCTGCATGATGCCGAGCGATTGCGCCTCCTTGCGGGCCACGGGAATGGTGGCGATGGTGATGTCCGCCCCGGTCTCGGCGTGTTGCGTCACCACGGCGCGAAAATCCATGCGATACAACTGGTCGCCGCTGAGGATGAGCAGGTAATCCCAGTCGTGATCCAAAAAGTGAATCATGTTCTTGCGCACCGCGTCCGCCGTGCCCTGATACCACGACGTCTCGGAAAAAGTCTGTTGCGCCGCGAGAATTTCCACGAAGCCGCCGGAGAAATGATCGAACTTGTAGGATTGCGAGATGTGCCGGTGCAACGAGGCGGAGTTGAATTGCGTGAGAATGTAAGTGCGCCGGAAACCGGAGTTGATGCAGTTCGAGATCGGGATGTCCACGAGGCGATATTTGCCCGCGAGCGGCACGGCCGGTTTGGCGCGGTCCTTGGTGAGCGGAAACAGGCGCGTGCCCTGGCCGCCGCCCATGATGACACAAAGAACGTTGCTCCCGTGAATGGATTGACGACCCGTTTGTGACATAAAAGATTTCTCCCGAGTTGTTGCCGAAGTTATACGCGCGCCGCGCGAGCCGGGCAAGTGACAAACAGTTTACGCTGGAGTCCAAGCTTTGGCTTGCTCGAATGCGGAAAGCGAGGTGGGCACAAGCTAAAGCTTGGACTCCAACAAAATCTCTGGCGGTGACTTTCGCAGATGCGGTATAAACCACGCATGTCTTATCGCATCGGCATCATCGGCGGCAGCGGGCTTTACAACATCGAAGGCTTCACGAATCAAAAATGGATCAAGGTCAAAACGCCGTTCGGCCCGCCGTCGGATGATTTGCTCACCGGCAAAATCGCCGGACGCGACGTGGTTTTTCTCCCCCGACATGGTCGGGGTCATCGCCTTCTGCCCAGCGAACTCAATCACCGCGCCAATCTCTGGGCGATGAAGAAACTCGGCGTGGCTTGGATCATCAGCGTCAGCGCCGTCGGTTCGTTGCAGGCAAAATACAAACCGTGCGACATCGTGCTCGTTGACCAGTTTCTCGACCGCACCAAGCGCGATTTCGAGCACACGTTTTTTGGTCGCGGCATCGTGGGGCACATCGCGTTCGCTGATCCGATTTGTGAAGAGCTGCGGAAAATAATTTTGAAAGCCGGGAGGGACGAGTTACACAAGTCCCAAACCACCGCAGCGAAATCAGATGGGGACTCGCATAGCTCGTCCCTCCGGAAAACCACGATTCACGACGGCGGCACTTACGTGAACATGGAAGGCCCGGCCTTCAGCACGCGCGCGGAGTCAACGACCAATCACAAACTCGGCTACGATGTCATCGGCATGACGAGCCTCGGCGAAGCCAAATGCGCCCGCGAAGCCGAGATTGCCTACGCGACGATGGCGATGATCACCGATTACGATTGCTGGAAAATGGATGAAGCGCACGTCACGGTGGAAATGGTCATCGCCAATCTGATGAAGAACGCCGCCACCGCCAAGGCCATCATCGCGAAAGTCATTCCGCAGATTCCGCAGAAGCCCAATTGGCCATGTCACGACGCACTCCGCAACGCCATCATGACGGACAGGAAGTGTTGGCCCGCGAAGACGAAGAAGGAACTCGCGCCGCTCTTGCAAAAATATCTCTGAAGTCTTTGACCCGCTCAGTCCGCCTGAGGATGCTCCTTGCGCCAGCGCTCATAATGCTGGAGGGCGCGCTTGGGCGCGTCGCCATACCACGAATAACCCTTGCGTCGCTCGGCGGAGATTTCGCGCACTTCATCGTGAATGGTCTTGTCGCGGTCACCGAAGATTGGACGGTCGCTGCCGATTTCATAATACCGCGCCCAGATCGGGCCGTTGCCCGGCGCGGCGATGAGCTGCCGGCCCTCCAGCCCGGTGAATTTGAAGGCAAAACCGTAGATGGAAGTTTTCTTGAACCACTCCGCCGCCGCGTTCACTGACGCGACAATCTCCGCGCCCGGATTGGGCAGTTTCATCAGGAACATCACGAGGTCGGCGCTTTCGCCGCCGCTCTGGCTTGGCATCTCGTAATTGCGGGCCGAGGTCGGTTTCAACGTGAGGGCGTCATGTTGCTGACACCAGACGGTTCGCCGCCCAGCCACCACAATTTGGGTTGCGAGGATGCATTCAAGGCCGCGCTTCACACTCGCCGCCGCAAGGTCGCGCGTCTTTTGAGGCACAAAAGCAAATTCATTGGTGCCGCCCGCCACGTCGCTCAACAACGCCAGCGCGTGCAACATGGCCCCGTCGTTGAAAGTAATGGCGTCGTGGTAACCACCCTGGAGCGGCCACACCTGCGGCCAGCCGCCGTTGGGATATTGCGCGGCAAAAATGTAATCGAGTCCGTGCAAAAACGCCGCGCGGTAACCGGCGCCCGGTTCGCCCGGCAACGCGGCAGCGACCTTCGCGAGATAACGCAATTGCGTCGTCGTGGCATCATTGTCAAATGTGCCCACATAACTCCAGCCGGCGTCGTGTGGCAGGTCGTTGTCGGCATTGGTGAGGAAATGCGAACTGTTGTCGCCGGTAAAAAGTTCGCCGGGAACGCGCGCCTGGTGCGTCATGTCGAGACGTTTGCTCCAGCCTCCCGCCGGGGTTTGAAACGACACGATGACATCCGCGATGTGGCGACCCTCGTCCCCGCCATACCAGGCGTCCGATTTATTCAGCGGGATTCCGCTGAACGTTGCGGCATACGGCGCGTTGGTGGATTTTTTCAGCCCATGCGCCTTCATTTCCTGCCGAAGAAAATCCTGATCCGCCTGCCACTGCCGGGCGGAATGTTCCAGATATTTTTCCCACGCGGTTCGTTGCGCCGCCGGCAACGTGGCGATTCGCTCCAGCGTGACCGGTTGCGAAGGTGAATTTGTGCCGATGACCGCAGCGGGCAAAATCGAAACGACACATAAAGTCAGCGCCAGACAAACCACAAATTTCGAAATCATAATCGCTTCAGGGTGTTGTAGCGCAAGACGCGGATGCGAGGAAGAAAGTGACAGAATTTTTACTCACGCCCGACGCCAGGTGAAAAAACCATTGCGTTTTCAAAAGGCGTTGCTCCACGTCATCCGGCAAGTTCCAGCGCTTCTCCGCCACGGGTTGCGCCAACGACCCGACCAACTGGTTCGCCGGTAAATTTAGGTCGTAGGGCATAAATAAAAGTAGTCGAGGGTCGAAGGTCGAAGGTCGAGAGCCGGAATCAGGGAAAAGTTTTTTACCCTCGACTCTCGTCCCTTCGTCCCCGGTTCAACCCGCAAAAGTGATGCTCGCCACGTCGCTGTCCAAACCGAGCTCCTCGTCCTGGATGAAACCGCGCGCCATGTATTCGCGCACCTCCGGCACGCCCGGTTGCGCCAGGGCGCCCGTGTCAAAATAAGGCGAGGCGGTGTCCGTGCCGATCTTGTGCCAGGCGGCCGTGCCCCGCAGCCAATCCGCCCCAATCCACAGCCTAACTGACTGAAAACAGCCAGTTTGCGTGGGAAATGGCGGTTGGAAGCCGAAAATTAAGCATCCAGCGGACTGCGCACCCCCAATCCCGGCTTGTTCATGACGTGAGTGTAAATCTGCGTCGTCGCCACATTCTTATGCCCCAGCAAATCCTGCACCGTGCGGATGTCATAACCCGCCTCCAGCAAATGCGTCGCGAACGAATGCCGCAGCGTGCGCGGCGTCACATTTTTTGCCAGACCCACCCGCGCCGCCGCCAGCTTTATCGCCCGCTGCAACGTGTCCTCCTTCAAATGATGCCGCCGCAAAATGATTTCTCCCTCTCCGCTCCCTCGGAGGGAGGGGAGAGGGCCGGGGTGAGGTGAGGGTGAACTGCGGATGCGGTGTTCCGGATCAAGCGCCAGACCCTTTGCCGGAAACACCCATTGCCAGCCCCATTCACGCGCCGCGCCTGGATACTTCCGCGCCAGACCCTCCGGCAGCCACACCGCCCCCAGCCCCTTCCGCAAATCCTCCGCGTGCATCAACCGCACCCGTTCCAGATGCCCTTGGAGTTCAAGCTTCAGCTTGTCCGGCAACATCGTCGAGCGATCCTTGTCCCCCTTGCCCCCATGCACGATGATTTGATTCCGCTCAAAATCCACATCTTTTACCCTCAAACGCAAACCCTCCATCAGCCGCATCCCCGTCCCATAAAGCAATTGCAGCGGCAACCGATGCTCCGGCGCCACCGCCGCCAGCACTTTGTTGACCTCGTTCCGCGACAACACCACCGGCAAACGCGCCGGACGCCGCACCCGCTCAAAATCCGCCACCACCCGCTCCTCATGCAACACTTCGCGGTAAAGAAACATCAACGCATTCAACGCCTGATTCTGCGTGCTCGCCGCCACCTGGCCCACGCTGGCCAGATGCGACAGAAATTCCGCCAACTGCACCCCGTTCATGTCCCGTGGATTGATCCAGCCCTCATTTCTGCTTTTTGCTTTCAGCTTTTCAGGTTTCAGCATTTCCGCTTTTTCCCTGTGAAACACCAAAAGCC
>OCZT010006509.1_pt1 | contig 11558 bp, 12 predicted proteins | sample 1539031 | NCBI WGS metagenome assembly OCZT01 (sample SAMEA3539308, study PRJEB22396) | soil metagenome | biome: tundra; feature: field; material: soil | place: USA | collected 2010-05 | depth 0.15 m
AAGGGTCCAAATATTTCAACTGACTAACTCTTTCTATTTTAAGTATTTAAGTTCCCACATTTCCTTTCCATAAACCTATACCTTTATGGAAAGTTTCACATTCCAAATATTCCTGACTTACCTCAACAACATAAAAAAGCGGATATATTTAGATATTTCATTGAGGTTTCAATTTATAATATATAAGTTATAAATATAAAATAGTGAGTGAAAAATGGAAGAATACGATTACCATAGTAATAAAAAAACAGATAAAACATATATAAGTCCAGAAATTAAAACTGGCGATCCACAAAATGGGATACCTGAACGAAATATTAGAATTGTATCAAAAATTATTGATTCAAAAGAATCTCAATTATTCGCTAAAATAAAAAAAGAATTAGTAATAAGAGTTACCGAGGGTGGAAGACAAGAATTAAAAGCGAGTATTTACGAGGATACCCGAGAGATAAATGTTTTGACGTTTCAGAAATATACTAAAGGAAGTGGAGAGCCGCATAGGTATAGTTTCTCTTTTATAGGAGAAGAAATATTAAAATTAAAAAAATTTTTATTGACCTTAAAAAACCTTCCAATAAAATCAAAAGAAAAGGTACAGGTTAGTGATTTAGAATTAAGCGAAATCATTCTTACTCAATCTCAAAAAAGAAAATTGATAATTGATAACCAGGATCTGTTTTTTGATATAATGAAAAGTGACATTACAAAATCTGATATTGTTGCACTTGGATATAGAAAGAAACAGCTAGAAATATTTGAAAGATTATTAAAAGACTCAGATTATTTTATTGATTATAAAAAACAACTTGAGCTTGACAAGGATGAATCGGTATGGCAGCACTTCTTTGAAAGTAATACATGGATATTTGGTTATGGATTAAATTATATTTTTACAACAAATATTGAAGGGGGGAAATTAGAACAGGTTGTGAAAGGATTTGATTTCAATTCATCTGGCAAAAGAGTAGACGCATTAATGAAAACAAGGGGTATTATTAGTGCTTTATGTTTTATTGAAATCAAAAGACATGACACATCGTTAATATATAATAGTAAACCGTATAGAAGCGATTGTTGGCGAATTTCAGATGAATTAAGTGGATCTATTGCACAATTGCAAAAAACCGTTCAAAAATCCATTCGAGCATTGCATACAAAAATCGAGATACATGATAATCTTGGCAATCCAACTGGAGAAGAATTGTTCTTGTATAATCCCAAATCCTATATTGTTGCGGGCAGTCTTAAGGAATTTAAAACCAATAATGGCGTAAATGAAGAGAAATACTCTTCCTTTGAGATATTCAGAAATAGTTTGAAACAGCCCGAAATAATTACCTATGATGAGTTATATGAGAGGGCCAAATATATTATTAAATCATCTGAATAAGAGAAAATGTTCAATTACATAGGTGAACATTCTATTTGTATTTAGAATTATAGTCTTTAGAAAAACAATTATCAGCCATAAGTAAGGAGGGTAATGAACGCACTTGGAGACATATTGTTAGGAAATAAAACTAATCATCCTATTATCTATTTGAGGCAAAAAGATGAATACTCTTTCATAGGCTGCATTATTACCCATTCGAATGAATTGAAATTTAAAAACAATATCGCTTTTTTACCTGAGCATTTCGAAGCAAAGGATAAAAATAATGATGAATATGATATCGTGTATGATAATTCATATTTTGTAAAGCTGGGATTAATAAAGAAAATGGAATGGGGGCCGTTTCAAAGAGTCGGGAAATTGACAAATGCTGGAATCAAACATATTGAAAAGCATTTAGGACAGACTAATTCAACTGAATGGAGAGAATATATAAGAAATAACAAATGATATGGAAGATCCATTATGAGATTTCACAATGACCCTGGTTTTTATGTTGCACACTATACTCATTGTAAGACAGCTCTAGATTACATTTTAAAAAATAGAAACATCAGAATTGGACCCTTGATTGAAACTAATGATCCCAAAGAAACAAAAATGTGGCATTTTGGAGTAGGTGCATATTCTGATAAAACTTTGGCTTCTTCAAAAGAACTTGAAGAATTAGCAAGTCATAATGTTGATTTCAATAGAATATTAAGAAATGGTTATAAAGTGTTATGTGTCTCGCAAGATGCAAATAATGCAATAAAGCTAGATTTTTCTTCTCGTAGCTATTGTAAGCCTCGAATGTGGGCTCAATATGCAGGGAATCACCATGGCGTGTGTCTAATTTTTGATAAGCAAATTCTACATGCAACAATAGAACAAAAATTTGGAGCTGAAAGAATATATTCTGGATCAGTGACTTATGGAGACTTTCATGATGTTAGAACTGAAGGTTGGGAAAAATATATGGATTCTTTTTTACTATCCGGAGATGACATTATTAAAGATGGTATAGAAATCACGCTTCATCGTCACCGCGAAAAACATCATGATGTATTTTTTTTCCAAAAGAATAAGGATTGGGAAAATGAATCAGAATATCGCTGGATTATTCGTGGTCAAAATAATGATCCTGAAGTTATACTTATAGAAGATTCATTATGTGGAATAGTACTTGGAATAGATTTTCCTAATGAGCACTTACAACAGATTCATGAATACTGTAGGGAAACTAATACATTTCTATCACGCATTATATGGCCTAATGGAATGCCAATTGTGCAATGGTTTGATTCAAAAGATTTAGATTCAGCTGAATTTAAGGAATCACTGGAACATTATTCCCTAAACCTGCCCGGCTAATGCGTTCTTCAAACTGACCGAGTCATATGGTCGGCAAATTTTTTATTAAACAACCGGCTGCTTTAATAAACGCCATAAAACTGTTATGAGTTTGATAAATAAAGATATTAGTAAATGCTATGCGTGCGATCAAAAATCTGTATCTCGTGAACACGTCCCGCCTCACTGTTTTTTCCCAAAGGGTTTCAGAAAGGATTTATTAACGGTTCCTTCTTGCAAGAGACATAATCAAGATAATTCAATCAATGTAGAATATGTTCGTGATATAATAACAACATGCTTTCAAGTTAATAATATTGGTTTTACCCAATTTGAAAATAAAACCTTCAAATCAGTTACTAGAAACAATAGTCTAATTCATAAGTTATTAAATAATAGTATGCCAGCTTTAATAAGTGGAAAAGAAACCAGAGCAATCGAAATAGATTTAAATATATTCGATATAGTTTTTAATTTAATAGGCAAGGCACTTTATTATTATGACTTTAAAAAACGATTAGTTCCGAAGTTCAAAACTTACCCAGTTTCATTCTTTTTTGATCAGCAAGCGAACAATGAAGAAAGAAATGAATATACTAAAATAATTTATTCATTAAATTCTTTGGCATATGAAGAAATGAAAAATGACAATCCAAAAGTATTTAAATATTACAGATATAAGGATAAAGATAGTATTATTTATAGAACTGATTTTTATGAAGGATTTATTGTTTTTCTTGCATATGTAAAGTAAATGGTATAACCTGATGTCCCACGTCAATACTCGGTACAATAATTAAACTTCCCTTATACGAAACGCCAAATTAACCTGTGAATACACTTCCATCTCTTGATGCATCCTACACAAGAACTGATTTACGATTACTGCAGTTCGAGAATTGAAAGCAGGGGGCAGCGGTTATTAAGATATTTGCAAAAAACTTGGGATCTCGAAATCCGTATACTATCAAATAATTAGAATAGATAGGAATAGCTAAATGATTCAAAATATAAACAAATTCTTTAGGCCGAAAGTACAACAATAATATTTTTAGGATTCAGGTATTGTTTCCCTAATTGCTGAACTAACCTCTGATAGTCCATCATTAATTTTCAATGCAAGACCCTCGATCGCACCTATTCTTTTCTCTTCACTAAAGGAGGCATCTCCAAATCCGAGGTTCTTTAATTCTTCAGCTATTCCATATAATGCCCTAGCTATATTCTCTAGTTCAGAATACTCCTTATCATAAACATATTTTATTGACATATAAATCCTTTATTTTATTAATTACTTAATTTTTCTAATTTGAAAAAAAATGAATTAAAATTTTATAGAAAATCTAACCTTAGTAAGAAAGTTTCCTCAATTTAGTTTCTTAAAAGATAAGGCAAATTTGTTTGCAACTTTCATAGCTTTAAAAATATTAATCTTATATGATTTTGCTGCAGTTGCTTTCTTAATAATAGCTTCTTTCTCAGGTTCTGTTTGAAGTCCAATATAAATAGCTGAAACCACATTCGGAGGAAGAGTCATCCTTATCCCATTCTCTTGGGGAAGAAATATTCTCCATTCTTTTTCATATTTCCAATTTGACGACTTAATATATAACGAATCAACCCAGGGATCTTTATCATATCCCGACAAATAAGGCCAATTAGATTTATATATGACTCTGGATAACAATCCATCAATTTTATTATCTATATTGTAATTAACTAAGGCTTTTATTAATTCATTAATATTAAATTCTACACAAAACCCTGTATGCTTGCAAGAATAATGAGACCACATCAATATATTGTTATTAAACTCAGAGAAACAACTAATTCCGGATGAAAGAACAAAATCTCTTTGAATCTTCTGATGTATTTTCTCGTTAGAAGGTACGCTAGGGTCAAAATGGAGGAAATTATTTTTTATAAAAGTCTTAGCAGACATTTTAGTTTCTTTGCTAATATTTTCTATCTCATATGGTAATATTTTGTTTGTTAAATAGTTGGCCAGAAAATATTTACTCTTTCTCCTAAATTTAATATCTAAACTACAGTCAAAAGGATCATTAAAATATTTGGGAGAAGAAAAATAAAGAGAATCCCGTATAAGTATATCCTGGTAGTGTTTATTATCATCAAAACTAAAGTATTTATAAATAAAGTTAGGATATATATCATTAGTAACAGATCTTGGAAGAACGGGTAATAAAAGATTCGTAAGGGAATAATATTTTGCGAGGAATTTTTTTAACATACCTGAATATAATATGAATTCAAAACAAATACATTGAAAATGGATGTTAATCTTAGGAAGAGTCTATGATGATAGATTCCCCATCCTCCATTATAAATTGCAGATCCTTTCTGAGTAAAACAAATTTTAATCTCCTTTAAAACTATTAAAAAGAAAGGGAGATAATGAATGTTAGGACCCAGGGATGGGAGATGAAGAGAAACAGAATTAGGAAATAATCTGGTTTTAACTATATCATCAAAATAAAGTAGTTGATGCAAGAACAATTATCTTTGATTATAATTCAATACTTCATTACTTTTATATGAACTAATGAGAGGATTGAAATGGTATATAGATTAAAGATTGTCAAAGATTTGTTTCTTCCAACATCTTTATATGAAGGCATAGAATATTCATTTACATTTGAATTAAAAAATATGCAAGATGATAGAATAACATTTCTAAATAGAACACTTAGGATTCCTGGAAGGAAAGATTCCACTACTTACGATCATATTGTCGATCAGAAAATATTTGCTTTCGGTTTTGTAAAAGAAAAAATAGTTAATGAATTAAATAACAATTCAATACTTATAGAAGGAATATATACTATATCGAATGAGGATCCTGCAAATTATTTCAATCTAAACTATATAATCGGTGATAAATATTGTATCGTTTCTAAAGCCATAAATCAAAGAATTCCTAGGGGGAACCCTCAAAACATGATTTCAAATTTAAAATCATTTGAAACAACATTAAAAGGGGGATATCAATTTCCTTCCCATGCTAATTCAATAGTTAAAATTTTAATTAAAATGAAGGACGATTATTCTCTGGTATTGGATGATGAGAGTGGTGTTCTATTTAATGATTTATTTGAAAAATATTGGGATTCGGAATTCCATGTAGTGGAACCCGGATCGGTAGAATCAGGATTTTTAGACATTGATAAAGGAGAATAACCCTAAATGTTTTTTTATCCAATTATTAAAACGAAATTTATTTGGAAAATTTTTTGTGACCCCTGATCTTGATTCCTATACTATATTTAAGCATTTCCTTATGGGCGGTGACGAAATATTGTATCTTAATACTGCTAGTGTCAAGATACAAAATGATGAAATTTTTTCGATCGAAATAAATGATACCATTAAAGAATACAAAACTCTATTCCAACTTTCGGAATTAAACAATGACTTAATTTCACTTTCGAAATTAGAGTTATTTATTGACGGAATAAAAGTAGGAGATGTTTCTGAGGTTTCAATTCAATATGCAAAAGTGAGAAATAAATCAGCATATGAATTATTTATAGGTTCAGATCAAGAAACTTCGATCAAAATGGGGATTGATAAAATAGACTTTATTTGCTCTAATATACTTACTACGAATATAAATTCAGGGAGTGATAATGTTTATATTGCAAATATTGATCACCAGAAAATTAGAATAAAAATTATAAATGTTGTATCCAAGAATGATGCTTTGGAAATTCAGGCTGAAATTTCATAAAATACTTATAAGTTTATAGACGCTGGTTGGGTTGTCAATTGTATTACCCCTCTATTCTGTCACAAAAAGCCATAATTAATCTGTAGATAAAAGAAATTACTGACTAATGTCATTTTCTCAGCATATTCACTGGGTGTAATGAATATTTGAAGTAAGGTTATTAAGTCAAATGGAATTAATATTTATCCCAATTATCTTCTAACCATTGAACTACATGTTCCTGGCTGCGAACGTGGGGAGGTAGATGTTCTTTAATTAATTTTTCAACCTTTTGACCGGAGGCTTTATTCTTAAAGCCATTTTTTTCTGCAAACTTATTTATTAAATATAGCACTTCATATTTTTCATGCCTATTAAATAATGATCTATCAGGTTCTCCTCTTAACTTGGGATCATCGTTCGAAGTGGCAGTTCCACTGTATGGGTATCGTAAATCACTATTCGTTAGTAATGCCATTTAATCTCCATTTTATCATTAATATTTTGTGAGGAAAATATGGTCGTGTTAATGATTCTTTTTTAACTCGACCGTGATTTATTTTTCCTTTCGGACACCTTTGAAGGGTTTATCGTTAGCCTTTTGGTTAATAAATTTACCAGTAGTAGTATCTCGTTCAACCCATTTATCATTTTTTGGATTATGAGTCTGAGAACGATCCCTTACGGCTCCGTTCCGATGTCCATCACCTTTAGGTGGATTTGTTGCCATAAATACTCCAATTGTTTATACAAAAATACAATGTATTTGATTGGTAAGTCAACTAAAATCTTATTTGCCTTTATTGTACGCAAAAAAATATAAATACTTCATACCGAAAAAAATGTTCCTAAAGGAATGCATTTTCTCTTTGAACAAATTAGAACAGCGGGACAAGGAAATTAGGCCTAATAGTTTTTGCTGAGGTTAAATAGATACTACATTTATTAATATTATTATTTGAATAAATTAGTTATATTTTATAAAAGGAATTTGACTTTTAAATGGCAAACTCAGAACAAATAAGATCTCTATTAAAGAGCCATATCGAAAAAAATGATACTCATTTTTATTCTGTTATTATGCAGGTTGCTGCAGATGAAGCTCAAAAAGGGCATATAAAATTTGCCACTGAACTAAAACAACTGATCGATAAATCTCGTAAAGAGTCTCCACTATCACAAATAATATCAGGTAGCACACCAATCCCAATCTCTCAGCCTCGTGGAGAATTATCAAATTTATTATCTGTCTCATTTCCCACGTATCGGATTTCTGATCTTGTAATTCCTAAGGAAAATGAAACTAGAATCCAGAGAATATTAAAGGAGAATAGACATCTAGATAAGATTAAGGCACATGGTTTAGATCCGCGCAGAAAGTTACTGTTAGTCGGACCTCCAGGGTGTGGAAAAACAATGACTGCATCTGTAATTGCTGGAGAACTTGGATTGCCTTTATTTACTCTCCGCCTTGATGGAATTATTACGAAATATTTAGGGGAGACTACACAAAAACTACGGATGGTTTTTGATTCGATGGTCGAAACTAAGGGAGTATTTTTGTTTGATGAGTTCGATTCTATTGGAAGTAATAGATCTTTACTAAATGATGTAGGTGAAATAAAACGGGTTCTTAATAGTTTTTTAATATTTCTCGAACAAGATAAATCAAGCAGCTTAATTATAGCAGCTACAAATTTCCCTCAGGGTTTGGATCATGCACTTTTTAGAAGATTTGATGATATCATTAAGTTTGATCTACCGAATCTACTGCAAATAAAACAACTGCTCAAAAAGAAATTATCAAAGGTAGTGTTTAAATTCCTCAAATTAGACCTATTAGTAAAAAATATGCATGGATTAAGTTATGGTGAAATAGTTTCTATCTGTGATCAAATTTACAAGGAGATGATACTTGAAGGTGATAAGGAAATGAATGATCAAAAGGCCTTATCATTGATCAAAGATAAATCTTCCTTTAAGAACACAGTATAAGTAATGCCACCAGACGATTCAAATCATCGGAGCCACTTATTCTTAATACGCAATCCTCAAAAGGAACGATATACTTCCCCTAAGCAAGCATTTACAAAAGAATTTGCTACACATCTTCAAGAAAGACCTCAACACGGGCAAAATTTAAAGACGCAACTTAATTCTATTCAGGATTCTATCCCAGACATTAAAGAAGATCGGAAAGCTAAGGGTTATCGAGAAGACTATGGAATTTATATTGAATTCGAGAGCGAAATGGGTTTTGAATTAAAATTCGATCGTCTTGAAAATGCGCAAGCAGGTATTGAAGTTGAAAACGTAAGAGAAATCGAAGGGAAAACCTATGCCACGGTTTATGTTCCAGACGGTAAATTGAAGTATTTCATAGGAAAGATTAATCAATATGTTGAAAAAAACACTAAAAAAACGAATAAACCATTAAATAATAAACTGATTGAAAATATCTCAGTTATCCGACTCGCTACTATAAAAGCATTTTGGACTGGTATAGGAAATTTTGACGAAATAGATATAAATTTAGATCAGTGGTGGGAAATTTGGATAAGGACTGGGGATAGTACTGATGAACGAAATGAAATTGAAAATGATTTTTTAAATGCATGCTCACGAAATAACGTAACGATTCAAAATCTAAAGATCAATTTTCCTGAAAGAACGGTGTACCTCGCAAAAACTTCAATTAATACTTTGGCTAATTCATTTACCATCTTAAATTGTTTGGCAGAAATTAGAAAACCACAAGAAACAGCCGAAATGTTTATGGAGATGCCTCTCTCAGAGCAACGCGAATGGGTCGATGATTTAATTCGAAGAACTACTATATCGTCTGGAAATCTTCCTAGCGTTTGTCTGATTGATACTGGTGTGAACAATGGTCACCCCTTGTTGCAAATAGGATTAGCTGATGCTGATAAACTTACATATAACGAAGCTTGGGGTTTAGATGATATTCACGGACACGGTACCAGTATGGCGGGTCTGGCCTTATATGGTGATCTTTTCCAACAAATAATTTCAACAACTCCTATAAGTCTAGTACATAGATTAGAATCCATAAAATTGTATAATGATCAGCACATTCATGATCCAGAATTATATGGCGCAGTTACAAAAGAATGTATTTATCGGTCAGAAATTAATGCACCAAGGAGAAAAAGAGTACATTGTTTAGCAATTTCCTCAAACGAAAATCAAAATTATGGACAACCGACTTCTTGGTCAGCTGCTCTCGATCAAGCAACATTTGGAGAACTTGACAATCCAGGAAATAAAAGATTAATTTTAATTTCCGCTGGAAACATTAATGTCTTTCAATCACTTTATTCCTATCCAGAGAATAACATTTTAGAGTCGATTCATGATCCAGGGCAGTCTTGGAATTCGATTACTGTTGGAGGGTTTACACAAAAAACTACTATTGATCCAGTAACACATGGAACGCTTACATCGATTGCATTGAATAATGAGTTATCTCCCTCAAGTACTACATCAGTTATGTGGGAAAAGAAGTGGCCTTTGAAGCCTGAAATAGTTATGGAGGCAGGGAATTATGCCAAAGATAGCTTCGATAATTCAATAACTGATCCAGATTCTTTGCGATTATTAACTACATTTCATAAACCTACTGAAAAATTATTTACTGTATTCGGTGATACTAGTGCAGCAGCGGCACAAGCAAGTAGAATTAGCGCAATTGTTCAATATCAATATCCTGATTTTTGGCCTGAGACTTTAAGGGGATTGTTAATCCATTCTGCTGATTGGACAAAAGAAATGTTAACAAAAAGAAATATTAGTGAATTAAATTCAATAGACAAAATAAAAATTCTTAGAAAATATGGATATGGTGTTCCCGATCTTGAAAGAGCGGTTTGGAGTGCATCTAATTTTTTAACTCTCATAATTCAACAACAAATTACTCCATTTATCAACGAGTCCGAAAACATTAAAACAAATGAGGTTAATATTCATCCTCTTCCTTGGCCCAAAAATTTCTTCCAGGAACTTAGTTCGATAAATATTAAGCTAAAAATTACATTATCTTATTACATAGAACCAAATCCAACCCAGAGGAAATACTTTGGAAAATACGATTATGCTTCACATGGATTACGTTTTGATCTAAAGAAAGGAACTGAGACTATTGAAGACTTCAAGAAAAGAATAAATAAAATAGCTCGTGAGAAAGGTGATGATACAAGCTATTCTGGATTAAAATGGTCGCTAGGTCCTGGTGTAAGAAATGTTGGATCGATTCATTCAGACACTTGGATAGGAACTGCTGCCGAGTTAGCTGAAATGGATACTATCGCTATTTTTCCAGTTTCTGGTTGGTGGAGAATAAGAAAACGATTAGGACGATGGGATAATTCAGTTCGATATTCATTAATTGTATCCTTAGAAATTGAGGAGTCAGGGATCGATATTTACACTCCAATTTATAATATCGTTAATCTTCCAATTACTGTTTCCACATAAATATTCTTCTCTTATAACCCTTTTCCAAAATACCCTCATATTAAAAGAATAATTTTATCAATAAATATTATTTATTATTTCTAAAGCCTATGTATGTGGTTTAGATGTATAGCTCAATTTCAACCAATCTGGCCGAAAATTAAGGACAATATAAGCATTTAACTTTACTCATCTTTTTTTGTCAACATAATTTTCGATATGCCAAACAAATAGCCCAAAAGAGAACCTACGATAAAAGTAAAAGCAGAACTGTCCAATAACTTATTAAATACCAAAATACCAGCCCTCTCTGCCTATATTGTTGAGACCAAAAATTAGAGTAAATTAGTTAGCTAAAAACAAGAGGGTAAAGGATACTATATTATAATGATACAAGAAGGAAGAGAAGTCAGATCAGTAGATCAATCAGAAACGGAAGGAGCCCGTAGGTCGACTGTAGTTTCTGATTTGAAACCTGATACGGAAGTTCCTGTTAATCGTAAACGCCATTATTATACCGAAAGATATAAGAGAGAAGCAGTAGCCAAAGTATCTGAGCTTCGTCAGTCAGGTGGAGGAATTACATCGAACAAAGAAGGAACTGGAAAAGAGTGTATTAATTATCGAGTT
>OCZT010006510.1_pt1 | contig 11558 bp, 11 predicted proteins | sample 1539031 | NCBI WGS metagenome assembly OCZT01 (sample SAMEA3539308, study PRJEB22396) | soil metagenome | biome: tundra; feature: field; material: soil | place: USA | collected 2010-05 | depth 0.15 m
CACCGCGTCTTGGTGGTCCGAGCGCAGCGGGATAGCGAATCCGGCTTCATGATGAGGCCATTCATTATTCAATGAAAACGGCCAGCCCTGGCTTCGTGCGTGAAATGCATTGGCTGTGAGGCACTGCACCAAGCTGCACGCGCGGTGCAGTCCGTGGATGAGGCATGGGGTTTATAGTTCAAGATTCAAATCGGTGACGGCGCCCATTGAGGCGGAAGCAACCGTGCTGGCATACTTCGCCAGCACCCCCCGGGTGTAGCGTGGTCGGGGCGCTTTCCAGGCCTGGCGGCGTTGCCTCAACTCGCGCGCCGTAAGCTCCAGGTTAATCTGCCGGTTTTCCGCATCAATCATGATGGAGTCGCCATCTTTAACCAGCGCGATGGAACCTCTCACGTAGGCTTCCGGTGTGATGTGGCCCACCACAAAACCGTGGCTGCCGCCCGAGAATCGTCCGTCCGTGATCAGCGCGACATCCTTGCCCAGCCCTTCGCCCATGAGCGCGGAGGTCGGCGCGAGCATTTCGCGCATTCCGGGGCCACCTTTGGGACCTTCATAGCGGATGACAATGACATCGCCTTTACGGATCGCACCCGCTAGGATTTTTCCCATTGCCTGCTCTTCGGAATTGAACACGCGCGCTTTGCCGATGAATCGCAAGCCTTCCTTCCCGGAAATTTTGGCGACCGCGCCTTCGGGCGCGAGATTGCCGTAGAGAATCACCAAATGGCTTTCCGGCTTGATGGGCTTATCGAGCGGAGAGATGACCGTTTGGCCTTGCGGGTAGGGCTTCACCCCTGTCAGCGTCTCGGTCATGGTTTGGCCGGTGACGGTCAGGCAGTCCCCGTGCAACAAACCGGCCTCGAGCAGCATCCTCATCAGGGGCCGGATGCCGCCGATGGCGACGAGTTCGGACATGAGATGCTTGCCGCTCGGTTTCAAGTCTGCGAGCACAGGCACACGCCTGCCGATCCGCGTGAAATAGTCGAGCGCGAGCTTCACCTTGCACGCATGAGCGATTGCCAGCAGGTGCAGCACGGCATTGGTTGAGCCGCCCAGCGAGATGACCACCGTGATGGCGTTCTCAAAGGCTCGTTTGGTCATGATGTCCAGCGGACGAAGACCCCGCTTAATCATCTCGACGACCGTGGCACCGGCGCGGCGGCAATCGTCTTTTTTCGCTTCGGGAATCGCATTCTGAGCAGAGCTGTTGGGCAGACTCATGCCCAACGCCTCAATCGCGCTGGCCATCGTATTGGCGGTATACATGCCACCGCACGCCCCTGGACCTGGAATGGCGCAGGACTCAATGGCTTGGAACTCCTGGTCGTCGATCCGTCTTTTGGCGTGCGCGCCGACGGCTTCAAAAACGGAGACGATATCGAGATTACGTTGTTCCCCGGCGATGCAGCCGGGCAAAATGGTTCCGCCATAGGCAAATACCGCCGGGCGGTTAAGCCGCGCCATCGCGATGAGCGAGCCAGGCATGTTCTTGTCACAACCGCCGATCGCCACGAAACCATCCATGCCTTCGCAACCGACGACGGTTTCGATGGAATCGGCAATGATTTCGCGGGACACCAGGGAATACTTCATGCCTTCTGTGCCCATGGAAATGCCGTCGGAGATCGTTATAGTGTCGAAGATGATGGCTTTGCCGCCGGCAGCATTGGCACCGGCCTCGGCCTCGCGGGCCAGTTGGTCGAGATGCATATTGCACGGAGTGACCATGCTCCAGGCAGACGCAATACCGATCATCGGCTTGGCGAAATCCTCGGGTCTAAAGCCGACCGGATAGAGCATGGCGCGGCTGGGCGCTCGTTCAGGGCCATCGAGCACCTTGGCCGAAAAAGGCCGCGAGGATTTCAGGTAGGGATTAGCACGCGCAGAATTGGCTATTTTAGAATTCATTTTCTGTTTGGGTTAAACTCAATCCTCTGTGTTGAGCGCACGCCTAAGGTTTTAATCACGCTTCGTTTTCATTGGCGGGTTACGCCACCGGGCGGCGCGGACGGGCAGCGGTCTTCATCTCGGAATTCCCACAAATCATCTTTGCCAAACTCCGGACAGCAGGAGCCGCTGCCCGCGTAACACTCCGGGCAAAGGGCGCGATCGCCGATGCGATAGGCGCCGAACCGACCACAGCCGTCGCACTGGGCATCTTCATCGAGTTGGGCCTTGCAACCCGGTTGCTGAATCGGTTGGTTGTCTTGCTTCATAATAAACCTTCGCACTGGTTAAATGTGGATGGCGACACCAAATGCCTGCCCCGTCGCCTCGTGAACCGCTTCGCTCAGCGTTGGGTGCGCGTGAATGGTGGCTTCGATTTCCTCGTAAGTCGCTTCCAGCGTAATTGCCAGCCCGAGTTCGGCGATCAGTTCCGTGGCTTCCGCGCCGATGATGTGCGCGCCGAGCAGTTCGCCGTGGGGTTCGCCGAAAATCAGTTTGACGAAACCATCCGTTTCCCCAACCGCGCGGGCTTTGCCGCTGGCCGTAAACGGAAACTTGCCGACCTTGATCTTCAGTCCCTTTTCCCTGGCCGCGCGTTCGGTAAGGCCGACGCTGGCCACTTGCGGCTGACAGTAGGTACAACTGGGGAACACGCTGACTTTTTTTGGCTGCTGACCGGTGAACATTCCTTCCACTGCTTGAGTGGCCTCGTAACTCGCGACGTGCGCGAGCAAGGGCGGCCCGATGATATCGCCGGCGGCATAAACTCCAGGCAGGTTCGTTTGATATTTTGCGTCGGTCTGGATATAACCGCGCTCCGTGAGTTTCACCGCCGCGCCTCCCGGTAATAGTGGCTGCACTCCGATGGCAACCAGGCAAACTTCGACTTCAAGAATTTCACGTTTCCGGCCTTCAACGGTTAGCTTGACGCCTTCGTTGCTGGCTTCAGTTTTCACGACCTTGGTGTTCGCGAGGACGTTGATGCCAAGTTTGACGAACGCCTTTTCCAACGTTTGTGAGATTTCCGTGTCTTCGAGCGGAAGAATGTTCGGCATCATCTCCACCAGCGTGACCTTCGTGCCGAAAGCATTGAAGAAATAGGCAAACTCGACTCCGATCGCGCCCGCTCCGATGATCACAATGCTTTTGGGCTGGGTGGTCATCACCATTGCTTCGCGACTGCCAATGACGGTTTTGCCGTTGAAGGGAAACCCTGGCATGGGCCGGGAGACCACGCCGGTGGACAGAAGTATTTTTGACGCTTCGAGCTTCTGCGTCTTGCCGTCAGCCGCTTTCACCGTCACGACTCCGGCTTTGTCGAGCGACGCTTCGCCCCGAATATAATCCACTTTGTTTTTCTTGAACAAGAACTCTATCCCGCCCGCGTTCTTGTCGGCGACGTCGCGCGAGCGTTTGATGATCTTCCCCCAGTCGTGGCGCAGGTTGTCGAAACCGAAGCCGAATTCTTCCGCCCGGTGCTTCATCAGGTGAAACAACTCGGCGTTGCGTAACAATGATTTGGTCGGAATGCAGCCCCAGTTGAGACACGTGCCGCCGGCGCGTTCTTTTTCCACACAGGCAACCTTCTTGCCCAGTCGCGCGGCGCGGATTGCGCCGACATAACCTGCCGGACCGCCACCAACTACAATGAGATCGTAAGCATTCATAAGGTCTAAATCAGCATCAAGGTCGGATGTTCCAGCAACTGACGCAACTCGGCCAGGTATTGCGCGCCGATGGCGCCATCCACCACCCGATGGTCGGCGCTCAAGCCAATGGCCATGCGCTGGCCGACCACGATTTCAGCTTTCGCGTTGACCACCGGCTTTTTCACAATCGCGCCAATCGCGAGAATGATCGCCTGCGGTGGGTTGATGATCGCTGAAAAGCTTTCGATGCCATGGCTGCCGAGATTGGTAACCGTGATCGTGCCGCCTTGATATTCCTCGAGTTTGAGCTTTTTGGTTCGGGCGCGTGCGGCAAGATCTTTTACCGCTTCGCTGATTTCGCGCAATGATTTCTGCTGCGCCTGCCGAATCACCGGCGTTATCAGGCCGCCCTCAATCGCGACCGCGACAGAGAGATTGACGTCGCCATATTCGATGATGGCATCGCCGGCAAAGGAGGCGTTGACGCGGGGAATTTTGGTTGCCGCCACCACCGAGGCTTTTAAGATGAAATCGTTGATCGTGAGTTTTCCCAAACCGGCTTTTTCCAGATGCGCGTTCAGTTCCGAACGGAGTCGCACGAGTTCGGCGGCGTCCACTTCGATGTTGAGATAAAAATGGGGAATTTGCGTTTTGCTGACGAGCAGGCGATCGGCGATGGCCTTGCGCATACCGGAAAGTGGGATGCGTTTGTCACCCGGACCCGCCGGAGGAACCAGCGCGGCAGCCGGGGTGGGGGTGGAGGAAGCGGCGGAAGGCGATTCCACGTCTCGGGCAAGGATACGCCCGCCGGGGCCCGATCCTTGAAGCGGTCCAAGAGCCGTGCCTTTGGCCGCGGCGATCTTTTTCGCCAATGGCGACGCTTTCACGCGGCCACTGGCAACCGGCTCGCCGGCTTTCGGAATGACTTCCCTGGCTTTGGGCAAAACCTCGCGACTCTCGCCCGCGACGACGGTGGAGGTGGGTTTTCCTCCACCAGTCGCCTCGACGACTTTCGCCGGCGCGCTTTCACGCGGCGACAACAGCAAGGCCAGCTTTTGGCCGATCCGCGCCTTGCCCCCTTCATGGACGTAAATCTCGCTGAGAATGCCCTTCTCAAAGGCTTCCAGTTCCATGACCGCCTTGTCTGTCTCAACCTCGGCAAGGATGTCGCTGATTTCCACTTCGTCGCCCACGGCCTTGCGCCACTTGACCAAAGTCCCTTCGGTCATCGTGTCGCTCAGTTTGGGCATTTCAATGTAAGGCATAGTGAATGGGCATCAGGCGATGCTGAGAACTTTCTCCACGACCCGCTCGGGCGTGGGCAGTTGCAGTTTTTCGAGCGGCGGGCTGTAAATAGCCGGCGCATCCAGCGCGCAAACGCGCATCACCGGCGCATCGAGATCATCGAATGCCTTCTCCTGAATCATCGCGGCGATCTGGGCGCTCACCGCACAGAATGGTTTGTTCTCGTCCACCAGAACGACTCGATGTGTTTTGCGGACGGACTGTAAGATAGCTTCCTCATCCAACGGACGGATGGAACGTAAATCCACGACTTCGGCGTTGATGCCGTGTTTGTCGGCCAGAATTTCTGCTGCCTTCAAGCTGGTGATGACTGCTCGACCATGCGCCACAAGCGAGATGTCCGTTCCGGCGCGTTTCACCTCGGCCACGCCCAGCGGAATCAGGTATTCTTCCTCGGGCACTTCCCAAGTTTCGCCGTAAAGCAAGGTGTTCTCCATCACGAAGACCGGATCATTGTCGCGAATCGCAGTTTTCATCAGGCCCTTGGCATCGTAAGCCGTCGCCGGGCAAATCACTTTCACGCCGGGGTTGTTCGCCAGCATGCTTTCCGGCGTGTGCGGGTGCGTCGCCCCGACGTTGGTGCCGCCGTTGGCCGGACCGCGAATGACGATGGGACAATGAACCAACCCGCCGGACATGTAACGGATGCAACCGGCGTTGTTGACGATCTGGTCGTAGGCGACATACGCAAAACTCCAGAACATCAGCTCGATCACGGGGCGAAGCCCCAGCATCGAGGCGCCCACGCCCAGGCCGACGAACGCGGCTTCGGTAATCGGCGTGTCCAGCACCCGCTTGTCCCCGAACCGCGCCCAAAGACCCTCGGTCACTTTGTAAGCGCCGTTATACTGCGCGACTTCTTCGCCAATGATGAACACGTTTTCATCTCGGGCGAGTTCTTCCGCCAGCGCGTCATTTAGAGCTTTGCGGTAGGTGATCTTGGGCATAAGTGATAGTGGCGAATATTAGCTATTCATTGAAAAAATGCTTTCCGGTGCGGCCCGCGGGTGTTTGCCGATCCACCTCGTAATAAACGTCGGAAAAAATATCCCCCGGCTCTGGCAGTGGACTTGCCGCGGCGAACTGGACCGCCGCGGCCACTTCCGCGGCCGCCGCCGCATCTATTTCGATGATTTGTTCGTCAGTGAGAATTCCTTCTTCGAGCAGGCGTTTCTGCCAGAGGCGGAGCGGATCGTGGAACTTCCGATACTTTTCGATCTCTTCGGGGTCGCGATATTTTTTCGCATTGGCGTCCGACACGGAATGGCCGTAGTAACGATAGGTGTCAATTTGCAGCACCGTCGGACGAGATTCGTGGTGAGCGCGCTGGATGGCTATCCAGGTTTTGGCGCGGATTTCGTAAAGGTCTTCTCCGCTCATCCAATCCCATTCAATGTTGTAACTTTCGGCGCGGGCGGCGAGGCAGGTTTTGTAAGCGGAAGAACGCTCCAGACTGGTGCCCATCGAGTATTGGTTGTTTTCGATGATGTAGATGACCGGCAAATTCCAGAGCGAGGCCAGGTTCAGCGAGGCTTGATAGACCCCTTGATTGACCGCGCCGTCGCCGAGATAGCAAAGGCAGCAACCTTTCACCCCTTTGTATTTCAGGGCGAAGGCAAGCCCGAGTCCCAGCGGCGTCTGGCCGGCCACAATGCCGTGGCCGCCCCAATAATTTTTGTCCGGCGCGAAAAAGTGCATCGAGCCACCCTTGCCTTTGGAGCAGCCCGTGGCTTTGCCGAACAATTCCGCCATTCCCTCGTTCATGGACATTCCCATCGCTAAGGCGTTACCGTGACTGCGATAACCGGCAATGACGTGATCGTCAGCGCCACAGAGCGAGAGGGTGCCGACCGCGACGGATTCCTGACCGATGTAAAGATGCAGAAAACCGCCCATCTGGCCGCTGGTCTGGTATTGCTTGAGCGCCGCCTGCTCGAAACGCCGGATGCGGAACATCTCACGCAGGAGGCGAATCTTTTCCTCGCCCGTCAACCGCTGGTTGATTTCGGCTTCGGCAAACGTATTGGCATCGGCCAGTGTTTTCATATCGTATATCAAATCAAACGAGATGCCGGGGCACTCAGGCGGCGACGGTTAACTGGGGACGTTCCGGAACCTCTTCATTGACGAGGATGCTCTGGAGCCGCCGCCCGATCATCCGCGCCAGTTGAACCATTTCCCCGGCCTCTGGCGGCGCGACATAACACTGACAATTGGCCTCCCACAGCCCCAGCCAGACGTCAAAATGCCGCGCGTCCAGCCCCAAGCCGGCGTGTTTGAACGGCAGCGAACCAACGAAGTCAGACGGCCCGCCAGTGAGACGCGCCCAAAACTCGCCGATTTTCGCAAGATGCGCCGGCCAATCATGAATGTGTTGGTTGAAAATCGGGCCAATCAACTGGTGCTGCCGGACATCCGCGTAAAAATGCCGCAACAGTACGGTGAGCGTTTCCCGTCCGCCAATCCGGTCGTAAAGACTTTTGCTGGTTTGATTCATGTTGGGCTTCTCACCGCGCCTTTCAAGCTACACTGGCAAAAGATGTATTTCAAATACATATATTACTTGAAGTGTCTGAATTTCAGGCGATCATCAATATGAAATGCGGCTTAGCAAATATTCGGATTATGCGTTGCGAGTGCTCATGTATGCCGCCTTGCGGGAGCCGGCACTCGCCACAATTGACGAAGTCGCGGGCGACTTCGACATCTCGCGGCATCATCTGGTCAAGGTCGTGCATGCGCTGGGGCAGGCGGGTTTCCTCGCCACCCGCCGCGGGATTGGCGGTGGCTTCCGCCTCGCGTTGCCCCCGGAGAAAATCATGCTCGGCGCCGTCGTTCGCCTCACGGAAGCCGATGACCGCGTGATTGACTGTCAGGACCGCCCCAATGAACTGTGCCGCATTTTTCCGGCATGTCGTTTGAAACGGGTGTTGGGCGAAGCGGGCGCGGCGTTCTTCGCCGTGCTCGATGGCTACTCGCTGGCGGACCTGGTGAAACCAAAGACGGAATTGAAAAACCTCCTCGAGATTTGACAGAACCAAAACACCAGAAAAAACACATCATGAAACGCGATCAACTGTATCTCTTGAAGCCCGACTTCCACGATCAAGGCAAAACCTACTACTGCCCCGGCTGCGCCGAAGTGATCGGCCTGCTGGAGTTTTATCCCGCGCTCAAACAAGGCATCGACATCCATTATGTGGATTATCCACGGCCGCGGCCGAAGCTGGTTTCCTTGCTGGGGGAGCAAAATCAAAGCTGTCCGGTTCTGATGCTTGCAACCGCGCCGCAAAATCTCCCCGCTCACCTCAAGGTGCAACACGCCAACGGCCATGCCTTCGTGGCCGACGCCCGTGAAATTGGCGCCTATCTCGCCCACGTTCACGGCATCGGAATTCCGCATTGAGACATTGCCCAACCGCAGCAAGCCATGATCATTAGCCAGAAAAATGCCATCGTCACCGGCGCCAGTAGCGGTTTGGGAGCCGCACTGGCAAGTGCGCTGGTCGCCAAAGGAGCCAAAGTTTACGGCCTTGCCCGTAATGCGCAGGCTCTCAAAGCCCTCCAGGAAAAGATGGGAAGAATGTTTATTCCCGTTGAGTTGGACATCACCGACCCAAAGGCCGTTGCCTCCTGGGTTGAAGATACATTTTCGGATCAACATGCTCCCGATATCCTTATCAACAATGCAGGAGCCGGCTACTTGAGCAACATCGATGCGCTCTCCTTGGAACAATGGCACCAAATGATCAACACCAATTTGAACGGGACTTTCTACATGACCTCAAAAGTCGTTCCTTTGATGAAGGAAAACCAAGCCACCTGTCATATTATCAACGTTGGTTCCGTTCTCGGGAAAACCACCCACTCGGAAAGCGCCGCCTATTCTGCCACGAAATATGGCCTTCAAGGTTTCAGCGAGGCTCTGTTTAAAGAGCTGCGCAGTCACAAGATCAAAGTGACCTGTGTGAATCCAGGCAATATCGGCACCCGATTTTTCGAGGATTCCGGAGTAGAGCCACACCAAAATATGCTGCAACCAAACGACATCGCGGCACTGGTCATTCATATTTTGGAAACCCATGATAATCTTTTAGTCGATGAGATGAGCTTGTGGCCCTTGATTCCGAATCCTCCTCAATAGCCCCATCGCTTGAACTCTTGGCCTGACCAAAGCGGGCTGCGCCACTGCATTGCCGTACGTGTGTCGCGCGCGCGCCGAAGGCCGCCCATGATTGATCGTATTCTCATCCTGTTGTTGTTCGCTACCGCGCTCGCTGCCTCCCCAGCTCGCGCCGATACCGCATCGGTTCAAACCACCTGGCGGCTGCTCGACTATATCGCGGTTGATTATCAGGGGGCTGTTCAAGACGGCAAAGTGGTCAGCAAGACTGAGTTCACGGAAATGACCGAGTTCGCGGCGTCCGCTCACAAGCGGATCACTGCGCTGCCGGCGTCCCACGCGAAGGCCGACCTGCAACGCCGAGCGGTATCGCTTCAAGCCCTCATTGCCGGCAAAGCTCCCGCCGCCACCGTCGCGGCGACGGCTCGCGCGCTCGCGACCGATCTCATCAAAGCTCACCCGGTGCCGCTCGCGCCCGCGCAGACGCCCGTTTTTGATCTTGGACAGGCGCTGTTCACACAAAATTGCGCGAGCTGCCACGGCCTGAACGGGGACGGGAAAGGTCCGGCATCGGTCAGCCTTCAACCGCCCCCGACCGCGTTCGCCGACAAGGACCGCGCCCGCGAACGCAGCGTGTTCGCATTCTACCAAGTGCTTGAACAGGGCATCGAGGGCACCAGCATGGCCAGCTTCGCCGGGCTACCGCCGCAGGATCGTTGGGACGTGGCGCTCTATGCCAGTGCCTTCGCTTATCCCAGCAGCGCGGCGGCCGAAGGCGAGCGGATCTGGAAGGGTGATGCCCCGTTGCGCGCCAGGATCAACATGGAGAATCTTGTCGGCATGACCCCGGCTTCGCTCGCGAATGAAATCGGCGAAGCGAAGGCCGATGCCGTCACCGCCTATCTGCGCCGCAATCCCGCGGCGGTTCTCGAGCCAACGACCGGCCCGCTCACGCTCGTCCGCACCCTCTTGGACGAGGCGCTGATCGCCTACGCCAAGGGCGACCGTAAAGGCGCGACCGACCTGGCGCTGTCGGCCTATCTCGATGGGTTCGAGCCGGTTGAACCGGTTCTCGCAGCACGCGACAAGGCCCTCATGGTCCGGATCGAAGGCATGATGGGCGCGCTGCGCACCGGCATCGCCCAGGGACTGCCACTCGACGAAGTGCGGAGGCAGGTCAGCGTGCTCGACGCGCTGTTCACCGACGCGAAAGCCGCGCTCGCTCCGGGCGAAACGTCTGCCGGAGCGAGCTTCTTCGGCGCCTTCACGGTCCTGCTGCGGGAAGGGTTGGAAGCCATTCTGATCGTCGTCGCAATGCTCGCTTTCCTGCGGAAAGTGGATCGCAGCGATGCGCTGCCCTATGTTCATTGGGGATGGGTCGCGGCGCTGGTGGCGGGCGGTCTGACGTGGTTTGTCGCCACCTATTTTATCGGCATCAGCGGCGCGAGCCGGGAGCTGAGGGAAGGCTTTGGCTCGGTCTTCGCCGCGATCATCCTAGTGTGGGTGGGCATCTGGATGCACGGCAAGAGCAGCGCCACAGCCTGGCAGTGCTATATTTGCGACAAGCTGAACCACGCTCTCAACCGCCGTTCGGCCTGGTTCCTGTTCGGCTTGTCATTCCTCGTCGTCTACCGCGAGGTGTTCGAGACGATTCTGTTCTACGCCGCGATCTGGAATCACGGGAATGGCGGCGCCGTGCTGGCGGGGGGAGCTGCTGCGGCCATAGCCCTGCTCGTCGTTGCCTGGATGATGATGCGCTACAGTCGCACGCTACCGATCGGCAAGTTTTTTTCCTACAGCTCCGTGCTGATTGCGGTGCTGGCGGTCGGCCTGATCGGCAAGGGTGTGGCGGCGTTGCAGGAAGCCGGCTATCTCCCGGTCCATCCGCTGGCGAACCTCCCCCGGATCCAGATCCTCGGGCTATTCCCGACGCGCGAGGGAATCATCGCCTCGCTGGCGATGATCTTCTTCCTGGCGATCGGTTTCGGCTATAACCATCACCTGACACAAATGGCCATTCCGCCAACGACCTGACCAAGGCGAGCCGGCCCGACTCGCGAAACAAAACGCGAACTAAAAATCATGCGCTTTGAGGAACTGACCGAACAACAACTGCTCGCCCTCGCCATCTCCTTGGAGGAGGAGGACGGGCGCATTTACTGCAATTTCGCCGAGGCGTTCCGCGGAGATTATGCCGCCGCCGCCGAGTTGTTCACCCGGCTGGCCGACGAGGAATCGCAGCACCGTCACCGGCTGCTCGACCTTTATCGCGCGCGTTTCGGGGAGCACCTGCCAATGCTGCGGCGGCAGGATGTGCGCGGCTTTCGCGTGCGCCGCCCGGTGTGGCTCGGGCGCGCGTTGCAGCCGGAGAAAGCGCGGCGTGAGGCAGCGATGATGGAATTGGAAACGCGCCGTTTTTATGAAGCCGCCGCGCGGCGCGCGACCGATGCCGGCGTGCGCCAGCTTCTCGGCGACCTCGCGCGCAAGGAGCAACGCCATGAAGCTGCCGCCGCCGTGCAGGGTTTCAGCACATG
>OCZT010006511.1_pt1 | contig 11557 bp, 11 predicted proteins | sample 1539031 | NCBI WGS metagenome assembly OCZT01 (sample SAMEA3539308, study PRJEB22396) | soil metagenome | biome: tundra; feature: field; material: soil | place: USA | collected 2010-05 | depth 0.15 m
GCCTCAACAGGCGGGCCGCCAGCCGGCCCGTGAGATCGAGGAAGTGCAACTCCGCCACGAACGTCGTCAGGCGACGGATCTCGCCGGCAAGGGCAACCAGGAGCGCATCCCGGATCGCCGGTTCGGTGGCGACCAGGGCACGGAGTTGCTCGCGCGATAGTGCGAGCATCTCGGTCGGTTCGATGGCTATGGCACTGGCCGATCGTGGCGCACCGTCGATCAGGGCAAGCTCGCCCAGGAAGTCACCCCGCCGCAGGGTGGCCAGGATCGCCTCCTCGCCATCCTCCGATGGCACGACGACCTTTACCACGCCCGAGGCCACGATGAATAGGGCGTCACCGGGATCGCCCTGGTGGAAGATGACTTCTCCCCGCTTGAACCGGCGCAGACGGAGGCTCCGGGCAAGCGACTGCAGAGGGCCCTCGCCGAGACCCGTGAAAAGCCGGCAGCGACCCAGCGCCTCGACTCCAAACTCAGCTTGAAACATGACCACATCGTACAGTGTCACATGACGCCGAAGACCATCTGGCTGCGCCTGGGTCCGCGACACCGTTCGCTTCACGCGCCTACGATGGCGAGATGCGAGGTCGAACGATAAGCCGCCGGTTCGTGGGCGCCGCCGCGGTTGCCGCGGTCGTGGTGGCCGTCGGAGGCACTGCCATGGTCCTCGGGCCGTTGGGCGTTGGAGGGTCCGTATCGTCGCATTCCCCTTCGCAATCGGCATCGTCGGCGGCACTTTCCACGGCAACGCTTAGTCCAGTTCCCTCGGCGGTTGGCTCAGGAGATCAGTCGTTGGGCCCGACCGCAACTGCGACGGCAACCGCGACTCCCACGCTCGGGCCGACGCCCTCGGCCGCTGCTTCCGCAACGGCCTCGCTGGGCCTGCCATCTCTGCTGGGTGCGATCGGCGATTCCTACAGCCAGGGTTACGGCGTGTCCCCTCAGCACCGCCTGGACAACCCGACCTATTCGTGGGTCGTCGGGAGTGCGACCGGCGACGGCGTCTACAGCCTCCGCGAGAGGTTCGAAGCCCTCGGGGCGAACCTGACGGTCGTGGATGCCGCCACATCCGGCAAGAAGATGAGCGATGCGCCGCGTCAGGCGGCGAACGTCGTTGCCGCGGCCCGCAAGCTCGGAGCCGGTCGGACGGCCTACGTCACCTTCGAGCTTGGGACAAACGACCTGTGTGACGACGCAAAGACAAGCTCATCGGACTTCGAAGCTCAGCTCGGCTCCGCGATCTCGATCCTTCGCGGCGGCCTGCCGGACGGCAGCGAGATCCTGATGCTGCCGATCCCGGACTTCGATCATTTTCGCTCGATTACGCAGGCAGACTCCCGAGCCCGGGCGAGCCTCGCGCTATACGTCAACTCGCGAAACTGCGCCCCGTTTCTGGGCTCGAACGGCTCACTCACCCTCGATCAGGCGCGAGCGGCGATGGCCGAATACAACTCGATTTTGCTGAGGGTCTGCGACACGATCGAGTCGACCGATGGCGCTTCCGGCCGGCTCCACTGCCGTAGCGACCCGGCGGTGCTGTCGGATCGCGACTTCACGATCGGGGACTTGAGCACCGTGGACTACTTCCATCCGTCGCTGTCCGGCCAGGCCAGGATGGCGGCCGCGGCGTGGAGCGTCAGCCCTTGGGGCGCCAAGGCATTGCCAAAAGGCGGCTGACTATCGGGCCGGATCGCGGTTCCCGTCGCGGGACGCCGTCGGGACACTGGCTCGGAGCGCCGCCTCGGCGCCGATGAACGCTTCGGCCTCCTCGAGCGCGCCGATGCCGGCGGCTTCCCGGGCCGCTTGCTGGAGGAGCGGCAGCGCCCGCTCGACGTCCCCGGCAGCCACGCGGTGGCGTGACAGCTCGGCGGCGCTTACCGGAGGGTCGAGCGCGTCCAGGCTGTCTGCAAGCGCCGCGTGCAGCTGTCGGCGCCGGGGCGCAAGGAGGCGTCCATAAGCCGCATCCAGGAAGAGCTGGTGCTTGAACCGCCACGTTCCGGATTCATCTGGTCCGTCGCCGTACCGAGCCAGAATGCCCGCCTCCGCAAGCAGTGCCAGCTCGGACGCCTGGCTGTCGACACCACGGAGTTCGCACAAGAGCGATTCGGGGAATGTCATGCCGATGACAGAAGCAAGCTCCAACGCGCTCCTTGGGCCGGCGGGAAGTGCGTCGATGCGTGCGCCGAGCAGCGCCCGCAAGCTGAGAGGAACGCCGCGACGGGCAGCTCCGCGGTCGATTCGAAGGTGTTCACCGACGCGCTCCAGCTGTCCGCCGTCGCCGAGCGTGCGCAGGATCTCGGTCACGAGCAGAGCGTTGCCGGAAGTCCGCTGATACAGCCAGCGAGCCGACTCGGCCTCGAGGTCGCCGCCGGCCATCGCGGTCCCAAGCTGTTCCGTGGCGTCGGGGTCGAGACCCCGCAGTTCGATCAGTTCAACCTGGGGCATCTCGACCCAATCCGGTACGACGGGGGGCCGCGCGCCGGTAAGCAGAACCAACGGCACTTCGGGCGCCAGACGGACGATCTCGGCCATGAGGAACCGGCTCGAGGGGTCGATCCAGTGGAAGTCGTCGATCACGACGCAGCGTGGCTTCTCGGCGACCATGTACGCAACCCACAGGCGCGCGGCGAGCCGGAGGCCTGCCACGACCTCGGTCGGGTCCGCCGGCCTGGCAAGTCCGGGATCCCAGCCTTCCTCTGGCAGAAGATCCATTTCCGAGTCGTATGCCAGGGCGGACAAGGCGCCGACTATGAGGCGGACCTGATCGGGGTCCAGGTCGTGGTCGGGGCCCAAGAACACCCGTCGTCCGAGGATTCCCGCAGTGACGCCTTCCTCGTCCGCAAGCCAGTCCACCATGTTGCGGGTCGCGCGATACGGCGAATCCATGCCATGGGGTGCATTGTCGATCCAGATCCAGCCGAAGCCCGCCGCCCGAGCGTCGTCTTCGATGTCGCACAGGAGGCGCGACTTACCGACCCCCGGCTCGCCTGTGACCACGACCGCGCCGCCGTGGCCGGTGGCGGCTGTGCGCTTCAGAACGTCCACGAGGCGCGCCCTCTCCGTGTCCCGGCCCACCAGCGGAATGGCGCGCTCAGACGAGTGGCCGATCATGTGGCGGGCGGAGCGGAGCTTGTGGACCGCAACAGGGCGACTCTGTCCACGTAGAAGCCGCTCGCCCACTCTCTCGGCGACGATGCGCGGCGCTGCGGCCGACGCCGTCGGCTGATCGAGCAGTATCTCCCCGGGTTCTGCGAGTTGCTGGAGGCGTGCCGCGGTCGTCATCGGCTCGCCTGTAAGCGCCACCGAGCGAGAGCCTGCAATCTCGCGGACGCCGGCGACCACCTCTCCGGTCGCGATCCCGATTCGGAGTTCGAGCGGACGGGAGTCTCCCACGACAACCCGCCCAAGCGCGTGTTGCATCTCAACGGCGCACAGGCACGAGCGCAACGCATCGTCATCGTGGGCAACGGGCGCCCCAAACACAGCCAGCACGGCGTCCCCGACGAACTTCTCGAGCGAGCCGCCAAAGTGGACGACGGCTTCGGCCAGCGCCTTGAGGGCGTCGTCGACGCGGGATCGGACCTCCTCCGGATCGAGCTCGTCCACCAGTTGGGTGTAGCCCACGAGATCGGCGAATAGTGCCGTGATGATGCGGCGGTCGCCCGCCTTCAGATCGTCGATGGGGGTGTCGAGCGGACTGCCGCAGAGATGGCAGAAACGCGCACCTGGATTGGTGGGCGCGGCACATTCCGGGCAGGGCATCACGGCTCCTTCGGGACGGGAGGCTTCGATGGTACGCCCTGCGATGGGACGCCGACAGGCATCCCTGCAGCGTCAGCCCGACGCCCGACGGCGACTCAGGAGATGGTCAGGACCGGTTGCTCGCGGGCGGCCTGAACGCTGATCTTGCCCGCGATCGTCCTCGCTACGTGCTCGAGCGCCTTTGCCGCGGGACCGAGTTGGCTCTGTGCTACTGCGGGGATGCCCACGTCGGCGCCCTGGCGAAGAGTGACGTCGAGAGGGATCCCGCCCAGAAAGTCGAGGCCGTTCTCCGCAGCGAAGCGCTCGCCGCCGCCCCGGCCGAAGAGATCGGTCACCTCACCGCAATGGGCGCAGACGAACCCCGACATGTTCTCGACGACACCGAGGATCGGCACGCTGACGCGCCTGAACATGGCCAGGGCTTTGGTGACGTCCGACAGCGAGACCTGCTGCGGGGTCGTCACGAGGACTGCGCCGGTGAGAGGCACGGCCTGGGCCAGCGTCAGCTGCGCGTCCGAAGTGCCGGGCGGCAGGTCTACGACGAGATAATCGAGCTCGCCCCACTCCACGTCGCGCAGGAACTGCTGGATGGCGCCGCCGACGAGCGGCCCGCGCCACACCACCGGCTGGCCCTCGGGAATGAAGAACTGGATCGACATGACCTTGACGCCGTAGGCCTCTATCGGAGTGATCTTGCCGTTCGGACTCGCGACCGGCTGTCCTTCGGCTCCGATCATCATCGGGATGTTCGGCCCCGTGATGTCCGCGTCGAGCAGACCGACTGAGGCGCCGGCCTGGGCCAGGGCCACTGCGAGATTGACGCTCACGGTGGTCTTGCCCACACCCCCTTTGCCCGAGGCGACCGCCACGATGTTCTTCACGCCCGGCAGTAGCTGCGGGCTGGTGGGCGTCGAGCGACGGACCGTCGCGCCCCAGGTGACATCGACCTCTTGGACGCCAAGTGGGTGCAGCGCCTGCTCTACGCGAGCCTGGATCTCGTCCTTGAGTGGACATGCGGGTGTCGTTAGTTCGATCGTGAAGGCGACGTGTGTCCCCTCGATCGCGAGGTCTTTGATCATGTTGCGCGTGACCAGATCTCCACCGAGCTCCGGTTCCTGGACGGTGCGCAGGGCGCTGAGTACGGCTTCTTCGGTCAGGGAAGGCATGCGGGCTGTTCCTCGAGTCGGGCTCCGTGCGCGCAAAGTTCAGCCGCGCGCCTGTTATCGATATCCTACGTCTTTGGTAGGAATACGCCGAGGGATGCCGTGGCGGGCCCTGATCCGCGCGCTGCCGCGTCACCCTGCGTCACTGGACGCAGAACTCGTTCCCCTCCGGGTCGTTCATGCGCACCCAGTACTCACCATCCTGCTCGATGGCACCGCGCCGGTCGCTGGCGCCGAGCGCCCTGAGTCGGGTCACCTCCGCGTCCACCCTGGCCTTTCGCTCGTTCAAGGGCGTTGCGCTCTCGCCCCCCGCGTTGAGGTCGATGTGCACGCGGTTCTTTGCGACCTTGGCTTCCGGCACGCGCTGGAAGTACACGCGCGGGCCGGCCCCATCCGGGTCCTCGGCCGATGCCCAGTCATTGCGTCGCTCCTCGGGGATCCGCTCCGCCGAGGCCCATTCGTCCCAGCTGGCGAAGCCGTCTGGCGGCGATTGGAGTCGGTAGTGCAAGGCCTCCGCCCAGAAGGCGGCCTGGCGCGCCGGATCGGCGCAGTCGAAGACAACCTGGACGCGGGTGGCCATCCGTTCCTCCTGCCAATGTGCCGACAGTCTGGCAGGGAATGCTGTCGAGTGGCGTCAGGATTAGCCCCGCGGAACTCCACCTTCGCGTCGCCGGTCGGCAATCTCGAAACGGTTAGCTCGACGCATATGTCGGTGCCTCATCAGGGCCCAGCCCGACGAAACGACATAGTCGGGCAGGAAGAGCGGTCCCGATCGTCGCCGCTGCCCCGAATGCCCACCACGCGCCTCTCGCGAACCGACCCACCGCCAGCCAGGCGTCGCCAAGCCTTCCGAACTGGCGGAACATCACGCGTCAGACGCCGCGGCGGTCCGCCACGACGCGACCGCCCTGCATGACGAACACGATCCGCGCGGGATCGCGCCAAAGCTCTGGTTCGGACAAAGGATCGCCCGAAACGGCGACGAGATCGGCCAGCTTGCCGGGCTCGAGCGTGCCCACCTCGTCGGACAGTCCGAGCAGCTTTGCGGCCTCGGTTGTGGCGGCTTGGATTGCCCGGAACGGGCCCAGGCCGTATTCGGACATGTACGCAAGTTCCGCGGGAGGATACATGCCGTTGAAGCTGTCGGTGCCCATGACGACGCGAACGCCGCGTTCGACCGCATGGCGGAAGCTGCGCTGCTGCCGCTCGAAGAGGTAGCGCATCTTCTCGATCGCCCAGGGCGGCACTTCGCCACGAGCGATCCTCCCTTCGTCCATCAGGGCGAAGTTGACGGTGAAGGTGGGAACGAGGGGAACGTCTCGTGCGAGCATCAAGTCGATTCCCTCTTCGTCGATGAGATCGCCGTGCTCGATGCTCGAGATGCCGGCCCGAAGGGCGTTCTTGATGCCGGCCGTTCCCTCGGCGTGCGCGAGAGTCCCTTTGATGCCCGCCGCTCGCGCCTCCTCGACGATCGCGCGGATCTCCTCCTCGGTGAACTGGGAAGCGTCGGGGTGGTCGGCCGCCGACAGGACTCCGCCCGTGGCCATGACCTTGATCCAGTCCGCACCGGCCCGGATCTGCAGGCGAGCGGCCCGTCGGACGGCGTCCGGACCGTCGGCGATGCCCGGCGGCAGGTCGCTCATCTCGGTGGCGATGACTGCCCCGGAGGGCGTCCAGTCGTCGCCGTGGCCACCAGTCTGCGACAGCGGCTGGCAGCTGACCTGCGTCCGTGGCCCCGGGAAAGCGCCCGAAGCGAAGGCGCGCTTGATGCCGGCGGGCGCATAACCTGCGTCCCGCACGGTTGTCACGCCGTTCTCCAGGAATTCCCTGCCGGTCTGCAGGGCCCGAACCACGACGTCGGTGGCGGAGCGCTGGACCTGGTCGTGAACCGGCTGGAGTTTCATGGAAGCCAGGTGTACGTGGCAGTCGATGATGCCCGGCAGCAGTGTCAGGCTGGTGAGGTCGATGCGATCCGCGTCCTCGGGGACGGTTGTCGAGCGCGCCGATCCGGCCGCCACGATGTGACCGATTTCGTCGATGACGATGACGCCATCAGCGGTCGAGTCGGGCGATCGGCCGTCCAGGAGGCGCGCGCCGACCAGGACACTGCGACGGATCCGGGCGGGCATTGGGTCCTCCTGGCGGCGTTGGCAGCAGCGCAAATCTCAATGCCCGGACGAACCTGCGCACCATCGCCCGGCGTATTCGTTCGGGATGCGCCACGCATCGGTGCCGAGCGTTGCCCTTGCTGGCTAGGCGCTCTTGGAAGGCGGCTTCGTCGCCGGCTTGGGCTTCTTTACCTTCGGCGGTCGCTTGGGAGTCTTGTCGCCCATGATTTGCCTCCAACCTTCGGGATACGCTCGGCGGCGGTCCGCCGGGCGCTCGAACTCCAATCGGTGCAAAGTCGAGTCTAGCGGATAGGCAGATGGCGGACAGCCGTTGGCTGTGGTCTCCGCCGGGAGTCAGAGCTGGTCCAGCCTGTGGCTGTGGCTGGGGCTGTGGCGTTCGGCTCTCAGGCCGCGCCGAGTTGCGAAGGTACAAGCACCGCCAGGAGTCTCAATTGCCGGCCTATCGACGGGTCGACGCCGTTGGCCCAATCCACCGTCAGGGTTCGGATCGACTCCGCTTCGTCAGGTATTGGAGCGATAGCCAGCGTCCATTCGAGCCTGCCGTTCAGGCCCAGCATCTGCGTGCGAGCCAGCACTTCGCCGGTCGGTCTGTTGGACCACCGGACGGCGACATTGAACGCCGAGCCCGTGCCTACGTTCGACACGCTGAAATGGACGGCATCCGTGGTGGCGTGCGCCTCGGCCGTCAGCCGGGGTTTCGAGCGGTCAAGGGCGTGTCCGACCCCCGCCCGGACGGCCGTGTAGATGACCAGCCAGGACAACAGGATCGAAACCAGCAACAGGACGGCTGAAGCACCGCTGTCCGTGTACACCCTCGGCCCCTTTCGCATATCGGCGCCCGCCTTTATGGCGGAGAAACGCCCCTCAACCGTTCAAGCAGTTCACCGTGCAGAAGCCCGTTCGTGGCAACGGCCGACGGACCGTCGATCCGACGCTCGCCGGCTGCCGTTGTGAAGCGGCCGCCCGCTTCCTCGACGATGACGAGTGGCGCGGCCCAGTCCCAAACGTGGGCCCCGACCTCGATCATCGCCTCGGCGGCACCATCGGCGACGAGCATGTAGCCCCAGAAGTCCCCGAAGCCGCGATCCCGCCACGACGCGGCGAGGGTTGCCTCCAGACCGGGGAACTGCCCGTCGCGCAGACGCTCGCTGCCGTAGATGATGTGTGCGTCCTCGATCCTGGCGATGCGGCTTACCCGGATCCGCTGATCGCCGCGCCAGGCTCCCCCACCCCGCCACGCGACCCAACGCTCGCGCAGCGCTGGGGCGCTCACGACGCCCAACTGGAGCTCGCCGTCGACGGCGACCGCCAGCAACGTGGCAAAGATCGGGATACCGCGGACGAAGTTGGCCGTGGCATCGATCGGGTCGACGTACCAGCAGATGGCGGCTCCGGCGTCGTCGGACCCTTCTTCCTCGCCGACGAGCCCGCACCCCGGGTAAACGGTCCGTAATCGCTCCCGGGCCATGTGCTCGATAGATCTGTCGGCTGCGGTGACGTAGCTGCGGTCGGGCTTGGTGTCGACCTCGATGTCGCGCCGAAAGCCGGCCAGCGCGATCCGATCCGCCTCGTCGCAAATGGCGAGAGCGGTGTCCCTCCAGTGGATCAATTCCGCTGCGCTGACGGCTCGTTCGTTCATGAGCGGATCGTAGCCTGAGCGGAGGCGGTTCGGCAGCCCGCCTCGGCGAAGTTGCGTTCGGAGACAACGTCGTTCGTGACACTCGGCGCTTCCGTTTCGCGGCTCGAACGCAGGACACTCCCGGCATGCCCCATGGCATCGGGAGCCATATGACCGAACCTCGTATCCCGCGAGAATTCCTGGATCTGGCCGACCGTCCCCCTGTCGCCGCCCTGACGACTGTGATGCCCGATGGCACGCCACAGACCTCGGTCGTCTGGTGCGACTTCGACGGCAGGCACCTTCGAGTCAACACGATGCGCGGTTTTCGCAAGGAGAAGAACATGCGCGCCAACCCAAGGGTGACGCTGCTCTGTTTCGACCCCGGAGAGACGCTGCGTTATCTGGAAGTCCGTGGCACAGTCGTGGAGATGACCGAGGACGGGGCGATGGGCCACCTCGACGGGCTATCGATGCGTTACACCGGCGCAGCGCCCTACTTCGGCCGATGCATCGACGCGAAGTTTCGCGACACCGAAACGCCGGTCCTGTGCAGGATCCTGCCTACCCACGTCGTGGCGCGCGACTGGCGTGAGGGCTGCTGACATGGCCGGACTGAGTTCGCCTGCCTCGACCGAGCCCAGCATCCCCGATTCCCACCTGGACCTCCTGACTGGGCCTCTCCATGGAGTCCTGACGACGATGATGCCGGACGGCCAGCCGCAGTCGAGCCTGGTTTGGGTCGACTACGATGGCGAGTGCGCCCTCGTCAATACGACGCGTCAGCGCCGGAAGGGCCGGAACATCGAGTTCAACCCGAGGGTGAGTCTGCTGATCGTCGATCCGGCTGACACGGGCCGGTTCATCCAGATCCGCGGCCTGGCCAAACTTGTCGAGGATGGCGCTCTCGAGCATCTGGATCGCCTGACGCGCAAGTACACGTCTCATCCGTGCTACTACGGGTTTATCTATCCGGTCGAGCAGCGGGCACTGGAGGCTCGGGTGATCTGCCGCATACACGCCACACGCGTAACCCTCGACGCCATCCATGCCTGAGCGCGCCGCCTACCGATCCCGACTGCCGCGTGCCCTCGTCGGACTTGCGATGGTCGCAATCGTGGCAGTGATTGCGGTCGCGACGACCACCGGGTTGTTCCAGGCCAGACAAATCGCGGCTGTCCCGAGTTCCGGCCCCAGCTCGAGCACGGCCGGTGGACCGAGCCACAGCCCCGGCCCAACCCCAGACCCCAATCGATACCCCGACGGCATCCTGCGCACGTTCGACGGTCAGCCCGTGCTCCGCTGGAGCGAAGCTTTGGGCAAGCGCGATACAGCCACGGACGACACGCCGTTCCTGGTGGGAGTCTGGCTGGACAGGCCTTTCGGCTTCTTCAATTGCCCCAAGGACGGCTGCCATTTCCGCTACGTCTCCGCCGACGCCGGCGGCCAGCTGGTGTCGGATTCCGTTGTGACCCTGCGGTTCTACACCGGCGGCTTTGCGACCGGCCCCGCGATCATGCGCGCACACGTCCACGACACGCGCATAACCGGCTGCCAGTCTCAGGAGAGCTGCGACCAGACGATCGTCGTCGACGACATCATCTGGACGGGCGACCCCTACACAGACCCCTGGCCTTTTTCCGCCGAGAACGTGGTCGCGGCCGTGAGATCCATCTACCCAGGCATGGAGCTGGTGCCCGAGGACAATGCCAACGCCGGCTACGGCGGGGGCGGCCCGGTTGACTCCATCGGCTTCATTCCCGCCTCCGCGGCGGACACGGTGCCTGCTGACATGCAGATCACCGCGGCATACCTCATGCCTTCGGTCGAAGCCACGCAACGAGCCCTGCCCGACGTTCAGCCCGGCCCGGCCGGCGCGCTCCAGAGCCCGGCTTGGCGGGACGACCAAAGCGGTTCGGGGCCGGGCTACTCGTTTAGTATCGAACACCGCTGGCTGGTCGTTGCCAACGTGGTCTTCTCGGTTCGAACGGCATCGTCCGCCACCGCCGCCGACGCGGCCTGGCTCGCACGCGTCGAGGCCGCCCTGGCGGCCACCCGCTAGCACAGGCGGCGCGGCCCCCCTCGTGGCGGCATCGCCGGGTAGGCCCGTGTCCGCGAGCCGTTGGCGGCACCGCCAGCTTCAGACTCGCGAAAGGCGCCCGCGTGGGCGCCTTTCGTTCAGTTGCGAACCGGAGTCTAGAGAGCGGCCTTAAGGGCCTCCGGGATCGGCTTGTGGAACTCGACCGGCTTGACGTACTTCTCGACAAGCGCACGACTGCCGGGGGTGCCAAGCTGCTTGAAGAGAAAGTCCACCTTGGCGGCTTGCGAGGCCAGTATCTCGTCCTTGCTGGCCAGATCCCAGAGCTGGCGCTTGAACGGACCGATCGCCTTCTTGCGGCCGGTGTAGACGAACTGGGTGTCGGTTTGATCGGGCTTGCGCTCGTCCTGGCAATTGGCGAACACCCACTCTTCGATCGCCTTGTGCAGCTCGGCCGGGAAGGCCGGATGCTCGTATAGGGCGTTCTGGAAGCCGGTCGCTAGATGGATCTCGGCGCAGCCCGTGGCGGGGAACTTGTGGAACATCTCGTCGGGCAGCGTCGAGGCACCGTGCTGCACGGCGCCGGAAAGACCGTACTCGCGCGCCACCGTAGACAGCTCGGTCAGGACGCCGAAATCGAGTGCGACCTCGGCCACTCCACCGCCCGGCAGCGGAGTGCCACCGTGGCTGGTACCGGTTTGGACCGAGACCTTCGACAGGCCGATTGCGCCCGAGGCTCGAGCTTCGAGCTCGCGGCGGTAGCCGTCGAGGTATGCCTTGAGTTCGTCCGGGGTCGAGTTCTTCTTGCCGACCTCGCCGATCTCGCCGCCGACGCTGACGGTCACGC
>OCZT010006512.1_pt1 | contig 11556 bp, 11 predicted proteins | sample 1539031 | NCBI WGS metagenome assembly OCZT01 (sample SAMEA3539308, study PRJEB22396) | soil metagenome | biome: tundra; feature: field; material: soil | place: USA | collected 2010-05 | depth 0.15 m
CTTGTCTGCTATGAATCCATTTATCCATATTACATCGAACGTTTTATAAACAAGGGGGCGGATCTAATATCGGTAGTAACAAATGACAGCTGGTACGGCAATTCAAGCGGACCCTACCAACATAAAGAAATGGCAGTATTACGTGCAGTAGAGAACAGGAAAACAGTAGTAAGAGCCGCTAATGGCGGAATCAGCTGTATAATTGATCCACTGGGAAGAACCTTATCAGAATCGAAAATGTTTACTAAAACTCAAATAACGGGGGACGTCTTCATACAAGAAAACGAAACATTTTTCTCCAAATTTCCTCTCATACTTCCTGTGATCTCCTTAGTGTTTTCGTTCTGGGTATTTGGTATTTTTATCATGAAAAAATTAAAGGTAAGGTTAGGTCTATAATTCTGTCACTCTTATTGTATTTTGAATACTAAGGTTTAAATCCATTAACTTTTGAAAGGAATCACATGGAATTTTTAGCTCAGTTTCATCCTAAAATAATTCATTTCCCTATTGCTTTCCTTCTTGTATATCTTCTGCTAGAACTTTTAGGAGCCATATTCAAAAAAGGGTTCTTTTCGAAGACGGCCCACTTATTTTTATTATTCGGAGTACTTGGAGCACTGGCTGCAGTGCTTACCGGAAACCAGGCGGAAGATGCATTTGAAGGATGGAATAAAACAACAAGCGCAATTCTTGATATCCATTCCACATATGCAAATATTACATTATGGTATTTTACTGCATTATTGTTAATAAGAACATTTCTTGTTTTAAGGAAGAAATTCAACAATCTTTTCAGATATATATTTTGCATTTTAGCGATTGTAGGAGCATATTTTATTTACCAAACAGGAGAACACGGCGGACAGATGGTTTTCAAATACGGAGTAGGGACACAATATCATATTAAAACTGATGAAATGAGAGACTCACTTAAAGAGATCATAAGTGATCAACAGGATAAAATTGATTCCCTGAGTTCAAAGTAACTAAAAATTCAGTACAGCTTCGGCAGCAAGTCTTCCGCTTTTCACTGCACTTTCAATTGTTGCAGGTAGTCCAGTATCAGTCCAATCCCCTGCCAGGAAGAAATTCTTAAATGGAGTATATGCGGAAGGACGTTTATCTAAAATATCATTTGATGGAATAAATGCGGCTCTTTTTTCTTTAATTATCCTATAGGTACTTATTTCGTTTCTTTCCAAAAGAATATATTTTTTAAGCTCACTAAATATTATCTCAATAATTTTTTCTTTAGAGCTATCAATAAATTTATCTGCATTACTAATAACCACAGTGAGGTGAGATCCCTTATTAAAGACCCATTGGACGGGAGAATCAATTAGTCCATAAAATGTGTTTTTGAACCTGTTTTCTTTAAGGAAAATATGGGTAGTTAATATAGATGAATAGTCAAATTCAAGATCAGGTAAGAAGCTTTTTTCAGTTAATATCTTTTTTAATGCATATAATGGGAGTGCAGAGATCACGCAGTCGAAGCCAGAAATCACTCTTTTTGTTGTTATAATTTCTTTTATAACCTTATCCTGAACATTCACCTTAATAATCGGTTCAGAAAAAGAGATATTGCCTCCATTATCACCTATAAACCTCAATGCATCATCACAATATGTTTCAGTTAATCCTAATGAAGGTAAGATAATTACTGAGGCATCATTTCCCCTGAAAAATATTTCTTTTAATACAGTGGCAAATATATTTGCTGATGCTTTTTTTATATCTGTATTGAGAGCTGCCACAGCAAGTATTTCCCAGAATGATTTAATTAGGTTTACTGTCTGTTTTTCTTTTAGCAGCCATTCAATAACGGTCAATTTTTTCAAATCCTTATCTGTATATAAATACATCTTAGCGAAAAATTTTATAAACAGTAATTTCTCATAAGCTGAAACAGCAGAATAATTAATAATAGCTGAAAGCAAATTAAACGGATAGAGGAAGCCTGATGCAGCGAGAGGACATAATCCAAAATTCTCTTTAACAAAATTAAGCGATAGATGAGATTGTTTAGACAGTTTTTCTTCAGCCCCTATTAACTTAAAAAACTTAAGTGTTTCATTATAGCATCCCATTAGAATATGCTGACCATTATCAATTGCAATGCCAGTTTCATTATCCACAAAGGAATATGCCCTTCCTCCCGGTTTAGGAGATGCTTCCAATAATTCTAATTTGAAACCTGAATTGGAAAGGAATGATGCAGCGGAAAGACCTGCAAAACCGCCCCCGATAATAACAATTTTTCTCATCAGTAGACTAAGCTATACTTAGCCCACACTCCTATTGCAATACCAGCTTTTTCTATCTTATTTACTTTTATATTCTTTTGAAAAACATTATAATCGGCATCTATTATTTTTTCAAGAAGCTTATGATAGATGTGCTGCATGGCTCTTGCTGCAAACATTGATCCCTTATCATCAAGGTTAAGATTCATGGTTGCAATATTAAAATATTCCTGAGCCCTATTTGTTTCATAAACCATTAGGTCCACAAAATTGGCATTATAGGTATGGTTAAGAAGATCTGCTTCAGAATATCCGAACTGCTTCAGATCCTGCTGGGGGAGGTAGATACGTCCTTTTACGGAATCTTTCTTAATATCACGTAAAATATTAGTAAGCTGCAAAGCGATGCCGAGGTTTACTGCAAAATCTTTTGCCGATTTATGTTTGTAGCCAAATATTTCTATACACATTAATCCGACAGTAGAGGCTACCCGATAACAATATGTAACAAGGTCGTCAAATGATAAATATCTTTTATACCTGAGATCCATCTCCATCCCCTTGAGCAATTCAAAAAAGGGATCGAGTGGAATGTTGAACTGTGATATGGTTTTCCCTAGTTTATTAAGAAGGGTATAATCGGAGTGTCCCACAACGGCTTTTTCAAGTTCAATTCTCCATTTCCTGAGTTTTTCAAATTTGATTTCTTCAGGTTCATTCCCCTCATCAACTATATCATCGGTTTCCCGACAGAAAGCATAGACAGTATTCATTGCATCTCTTTTCTCGTTAGGAAGGAGATTAAAAGCATAATAGAAGCTGCTTTTGCTTTTCTTTGCTATTTCTTTGGATAGTTCGCTCATACAATTGATTTAAGAAGCAACATTAAGAAATTGAACTTATTCAGCTTAGGTCTTGTAAATATATTAAAACTATTTTTCCTTATTTTGTTCAAAATCTCCTTTCCTCCAAGGACAGTCCATTTAATTTCAGTTTTTAATCTTCCGGGCAGAAATTCCAACAATTTTTTCCCTTCTTCCAGAATTTTATCAGCCCTGTCGATATTATACTTTACAAGCTTTTCAAAATTAAGATTTATTTTATTTAACTCAAACATATTTTCTGTTACCTCAAACATGCTCATTTCATCCAGGGGGAAATAGATCCGGTTCATTCTATAATCAATTTGAACATCCTGATAAAAGTTTACGAGCTGAAGAGCAGTGCATATTTTATCCGAATAATAAAGCGCAATATTATCTCTTAAACCATTAAGCTCAAGAATAAGCCTTCCTACAGGATTTGCAGAATATTTACAATAATCAAGGAGTTCTTCGAAGGACTGGTATCTTTTCTTTACCAAATCTTGTCTGAAAGCAGTTAGGAGGTCATAAAACAGTCCAGGAGTGAGATGCATTACAGTTATGGTATTATATAGAGCAGCCTCATAATCATTTTCAAAATATCCTTTTAATAAGGAGGTCAGTCTTCCTTCAAAATGATTTAAATTAATAATTTTTTCTTCATCGGAAAGATTTGGATCATCGGCGATATCATCTGCAGTTCTTGCAAACCAATATAAAACAGAAACATGCTTCCTAAGCTCCTTTTTAACTAAAAAAGAGATTACGGGAAAGTTCTCATAATGCTCCCGTACAAATTTTTTAGCAGATATATAAGCCGATTCTGAAACTGTGCTCAATTTATTACCGGTTTGCTTAATGTCTTTTTTATACCGGATTAAATTACTAAATTTAAGTCGTTTAAAAAATCGACTAATCAAATGATCTTAGAGAACCAGATAAAAAACATCAAGATTTTATTGTTCCACCTGGAAGTACCTTTCTTTTATTAGAGACCATTCCTCTTATTATCATTTATAATTTTGGTTCCAAATTTTTAATAATTTTTTAGTATTATGAGTTTAATAAAAGAAATAAACAGAAGACGAACATTTGCTATTATATCCCACCCGGATGCGGGAAAAACCACTTTAACAGAAAAATTTCTATTATACGGAGGTGCCGTACAACTTGCCGGATCTGTGACCGCAAGAAGAAACCAACGTTCCTCAACTTCCGATTGGATGGAACTCGAGAAGAAAAGAGGAATCTCGATAAGCTCAACAGTGCTTCAATTTGATTATATGGGGTATAAAATAAACCTCCTTGATACACCCGGTCATGAGGACTTTTCCGAAGACACCTATAGAGTACTTACCGCAGTTGATGCGGTAGTGATGGTTATAGATGGTGCGAAAGGTATAGAGAGTCAAACTAAGAAGTTATTTGAAGTATGCCGAAGAAGATCTATCCCGATATTTACTTTTATTAACAAACTAGACCGCCCAACGCTTGATCCCTTGGCATTAATAGATGAACTTGAGAATGTGCTAGGGATAGGTGCCTATCCCATGAACTATCCTTTGGGGACAGGGTTAGACTTTAAGGGAGTTTATGACCGAAGGAAAAATCAGATACATTTATTCGAAAAAACATCGAGAGGATCATTTATTGCTCCTGTATCTATATTAGATATTTCCGATCCCTATGTGAAGGAAAGACTAAGTGGAGAGATTTACAGACTAGTCGTCGAAGAGCTAGAAATGTTAGATATTGCCGGGGAGGAATTTAATCCACAGTCCGTCATAGATGGCAAACTTACCCCAGTATTTTTTGGAAGTGCGATGAACAATTTTGGAGTGCAATTACTTCTTGATGGTTTCCTAGAATATGCAGTTCCCCCTGCTCCCAGGAATAGCTCAATTGGACTCATAGAGCCTTATAATGAAATTTTTTCAGGTTTTGTTTTCAAAATACAGGCTAATATGGATTCCAAGCACAGAGACAGGATAGCTTTTTTAAGGGTGTGCTCCGGTAAATTTACACGGGATATGCAGGCAACTCACGTAGAAACGAATAAGAAGGTAAGACTTTCTAATTCTCAGAAAATGTTTGGGCAAGATAGAGAAACTGTTGATGAGGCATATGCCGGAGATATAGTAGGATTTGTTGGTAATTCAAATTTTGGGATAGGAGATACAATTACAGAAGACTCATCCATTGTCTATAATGAAATCCCTAAGTTTGCTCCCGAATATTTTGTATTTATGCATAACCCTAACCCCTCAAATTACAAGAAATTCCGGGATGGACTTGATCAGCTTCTTCAAGAAGGTGTAGTTCAAAATTTTTATCTGAAAAACACTATGCAAAAGGTGCCTTTGTTGGGTGCTATAGGTCCTTTGCAGTTTGAAGTAGTCCAATATAGATTAAAAGATGAGTATGGAGCAGAGTCAAGATTAGAGCAGACAAATTGGAAAGTGCTGCGCTGGCTCCATCCTTCAATAACTTTAGTAAAGCAAAACGATATTGTGCTCCCAGCCGGAGCAGCCTGGGCAATTGATACTGAAGAAAGGTCAGTAATTCTCTTTACAAGTGAATGGTCGAATAATTATTTTATTGAGAAAAATCCAAAAATTGCCCTATCGGATATTCCTTTCGTGTTACAAACAATTTTTGAAGAGCGTTAGTCTAAATATTGGATTAAATATCTCAAAATTAGACATTATTTTTACTTAATATATAGAAATATCAATATTTTGGGGTTTATTTGTTTGGCATGTGTGTTGTTGGACAAAAGAATAGAATATGACTCAAGTTATATTGGATTTATTATTATAATAATTGAAGATTGCCTGAATTTAAGAAAAAATTAAATCTGGATTTATTGAGCTAAACTTTTAGTCGAACCAGTTATAAGAGATTCTGTGAGTAAGAATTTATCATATTTGTCTAAGAAAAACAGTATACATGTTTCCAGGTTATCGCCTACCATTTCTTTAAAAAGAATAAAGCATCACAATTTGTATAAACGATTTTTAACCTCAAGAAAAATATTATTCGCAAGATGGTATGAGTTTTCCAAAAGTATAAAATGGTTGGAAAAAGCAATTATTTTTCAGCATAGATTTTTTCCAATTCCATTGACGTTATATGATTATATCTTTCGTTCTAATATTGTTAAAGTATTATTTAACTTTTATGGATATCATATTTGGCGTATCAAATATACCAAGCGAGAAGGTAATCATTTAAACTATTGGAATAGTAAGGAATCTTTATATTGGCATTTTTGGCGTCAAACTGATAAAAATGAAAATATTAAAGAAATATTGGAGATACCTGAAATAAATGCCTGTTTGCAAAATAGTGAACTAGTTGCATGTGAGCTAGGTTTTGGTCTTGGAAAACATTATCGTCAACAATGGAGTAACAATAAATTAAAAGAATATTTAGCTATAGACACTAATAAATATATATGTGAATACAATAAAAGATATTATAAAAGAAATAAGAACTTTAAGGTAATTAATTCATCAGCTGAAGAATTTATAAATTCGGAACAGAAATTTGATATATTAATCACAAGCGGAGAAGTTTTCGCATATATGGAACCAAAGCTTGTTGACCATATAATCCAAAAATTGAAGAAAAAAGGGGTAAAGTTTGTTATTATACTTAATGAAGGAAGTATGACTGAAGATATTCTTTGGCCTGATGGGACATATGAGTACAATTTTAAGAAAAGACTAATGGAAAGCGGTTTTGCTGATAAGCAATTTTATTATGAGGAGCACGAAAGTAAAGTTGTTAAATATATTGTTATGTGTTAATTTCCAAGACCTCAGGGGTATTCACGGATGACTACCGATAAATTATCGATTACGTAAAACTCATTTTTCACAATGAATAATAAGCCCAAGCAAGGTTGTCCCAAAATTACCCACGAAACTAAGTAACATGGCAAAGACAAACCTTTTGTGTGAAAAGTGAAAAAAAGTTTATTGATAATTTATTTATTTGAATAAATCTATCTGATCTGCAGTCTCACCATACATTAACATTCTGACAAATGGAGAATAAATAAACTCGTTTGGGAATCCTAAAGATATTCCACTCACCTCTTCAAGTCTATTCATTTGCTCACCAGTTAAAGAAAAGCCGAGAGATCCCAATACATCTGTGACCTGTTTCTCTGACCTTCCACCGATTATTGGAATCATAACATTCTTATCATTCTTTTCAAGGACCCAGCGAAGTGCAACCTGAGCAGGAGATCTTTTAATCTCTGCGGCAATTTCCACAACTATTTCAGTGATCTTTTTATTTCTTTCAACATTGAGAACTGATGCCATACGTGTATCGGTTGTATACCTTTTCGGTTCATTTGTATTCTGATAATACTTTCCAGTTAATATACCTCCTCCTAAAGGAGCCCAGGCAGTAACAGCAAGGTCAAAAGCTTTACACATAGGAAATAATTCTCTTTCGGATGTTCTTTCGATAAGGCTGTATTGAGTCTGCAAAGCTGTAAAAGAGGACCATCCACGCAACTCAGCGAGTGTATTTGATTTTGCAATCACCCAAGCAGGAGTGTCAGAAATTCCAATGTGCAATATTTTACCCACCCTGATTTGGTCATCAAGAGCACGCATTACCTCTTCCGTACCAGTAAGGCTATCCCACGCATGAAGCCAGAAAAGGTCAATGAAATCCGTATGGAGTCTTTTAAGACTTCTTTCTAAAGATTGCACCAGGCTTTTCTTATGATTACCTCCACTATTGGGATCCTTAGAATTAGTGTTGAGAGAATATTTAGTAGCAACAACATACTTTTCCCTGCCGGGGTGAATAAATTCCCCGACTAATGTTTCCGCGGTACCGTTAGTATAATTGTTAGCTGTATCAATAAAATTTCCTCCCGCATTAACGAAGGCATCGAACATTTTACGACTTTCTTCTTTAGAGCCACCCCAGCCCCAATCATCTCCAAAAGTCATGGTTCCTAAACAGATTTCTGAAACTTTAAGACCACTTCTACCCAAGATTTTATAGCGCATTTTTTATCCAATTATTGTTTAATTCCATAATAATTAAAAAATACCTTTTTAACAACATTGGATATTATTAGAGGAACATTTACAGATAAACCGACATCAAACCTTAAACTTTAATATAAAACAGGTCCCTTTTCAAGCACAACATTATTATGATAGGTTTATTAAATTCTTAGAAAATCTTTTTGAGAGTTTATATGGAAGTTTCTAAGGATCATATTTCAATTATTTCCTCAATTACATTGTGGATTTCTATCATAATTTTTGTGCTAGTTACAATGTGGATTATCCAAGTATTTGACAGTCAAGATAACCAAGACCAGGATAAATTGGACAGACGAACATCGGAGCAAGTAAATTTTAGTTCATAGGTGGAATGAAGAGGCAGCGCCCGTCTTTACCGCCTCACGGAAGAGGTCCAATGCCTCCTCCGTGTGAAAGACAACCTCCTCCAGGTGAATGACAGTCTCTTCAAATTGAATGATTATTTTTGAGGGTTTATTCCTAATGGAATAAAACTAATAGTACTGTTGTCTAACCATAGAAGTAAATTAAAACAAATTGAAGGAACAATAATAAAAATAATCATGTCCGCAATACTGATATTATTTTTCTGTGGGGGGATGCTTTTGGCGCAGCCTTTTCCCCCGTCAAAGGAAAAACAATTTAAGCATATGAAAAGAGTACTTCAGCTTAATGAGGCCCAGGCGGCAAAAGTTAAAAGCATTCTTAATTCATTCGAAATAGAAATAAATGAGCTACATCAGAAAATTGAAGCCGCCCGAATGAAAGATATGGAGGGGATGGAAAAGATTAAGACAGACCAGGAAGATCAGATCTCTAAGATTTTAAATGATGATCAAAAGAATAAGTTTGATGAATTGAATGATGAACCCGGAATGCCCCCCTCAGCCTGAAATGTTTAAGGCTCCAGGTCATAGAAGTGATGAAATGCATGGACAAGGAAGATGTTGTGAACCTCCTATGAAAGGAAGAACCGGTATGCATAACCCCGATAAGGAATCGGAACCGCATGAATTAGAATGAATGTGGATTGTCAGTTGAGAGTTGCCTAATATAAGGCAGCTCTTTTTATTAGGGTTATACAAAATCAAAAGAATTACACAGAATAATTCAGAGACTGATAAATAAAATTGGCGGTGAGAAACATTCTTAGCTCCGGAATACTATAATGCTTAATGATTGGAAATTATTTTTTAAAATACTTGCGAAATGTCTTGACAAATAATTGGGATTATATTATGATAATTAATGCTGATTTATTTGAAAAGAAAGTTAATAGACTTGCCTTAAAACATTTCCCTACTGATTTTTACTGATTTTTACTGATTTTTTGCGCTACTCTTTCGGGGATGAACCAGGGATGATTCGCGTATATTATACTAATGCAATTCAGGCAGAATATGGGAGGCTTAGACTATTTATTCGGTTTTTTGGGGAATATCTCGGTTTTTTAGTTAAAAAGAGATTAAAATAGAGGGGTAATCAGAGATAAATAACCTGATGTTCGAAAACATTTATCTCAAGTTCTTCATAAATCCTATTTATTACATCGAGTCCATACTTATTAGCAAAAAAGAGGAAATTGATCTCCCTCTCCTGCAGATTTTTGTCGGGATATAAATTCATTGTTAATTTATCAATCTGCCGCAGCGTTATTTCATATTTCTTTTTCTGTGCTTCTAAAGCTTTTCCTTTTAGCTGACTTAAGCTGTTTAGAGAATTCTGTTTATATTTATTGCCAGTTTCGCTTATTGATTTATCAATGTCAAATAGTTTTTCCTGCAGTTTATCAAAGATCAGTTCCATTTCATAGACGGATTTGGAAAAAATATCTTCGAGACTTCTTTCGGACATTTTCGCGACTACATTATCTTTCAGTTTTTCGGGATCGGCAAATATTTCATGCAGTTTCAGATCAAACTTCTCAATGACAGAACTTATATTTTTCTCAATTAATGTGGCTGATGAACGAGGATATATTATTGGGGGGGCAACGTTAAAAATCTGATACAGAGGCATAACCTGCGCAAAGTAAGCGATCTCACTTGGCCCACCGACATAAAATGCTGTAGGCAGAATATAGTCCTGGCAAATGGGTCGGAGCAATACGTTAGGGCTAAATTTTTCAGGTTCAGATTCAATCAGAGAATTCAAATCTTCAAAAGTAAATTTTTTCCTTTTGCCCCGAAGCCGGAATTCATTTTCGACCGGTTCGATTAGAAATCTTCCCTCTTCATAATTCAAAAACAGATTAACGGGTCTGACTTTGACCTGGGCATGGTAAAGCTCATCGAGTGTAGCGCTAACATTCACAAGTTTTGCTGTATGTTCTCTGAAACCAGATATTTCTTTTTGAAAGACGGGGACAAGCAGTCTCTTGATACCTTTATCCTGCGGATCGAATATTATAAGTCCATGCTGATCGAACAGCCAGAACAGAAGATCAGAAAACGCCTGCTTGAATGTTTTTCCTTCTGAATAGAAGGATTTGAGGTTTTCCATTATCTCGGTTGTAAAATCAGTTTTCCTGACATTCTTATCCACTTCTTCAAAAAAACTGTTAATAGTGTTAAGAAGTTTCTGATATCCTACACTGCCCCTGTTTACATCTTCAAGAGCATTATCGGTATATTTAATATTTACAAGTTCATTATTATCATTGATTAGTTTGATATAGGAGATTTCATCAAAGTCATGGTCATCCCCCTCAAGCCAAAAGACGGGAACGAACTGATAATCCTCATATCTTTCGGAAAGGTGTTTGCTTAGTTTTACAGCAGTAATAATTTTATAGAAGGTATACATGGGACCCCCTAATATGCCAAGCTGCTGCCCTGTAATAACTGCGAGAGTTTTTTTATTTTTCAGAAGGGAAATGTTCTTAGCTGTTTTGGGGGAAGTTTTTCTTCCTGAGTATTGGGAATTAATTATGTCAGCAACATTCTCACGGAAACTGCGGGGGGATTCTGAAACTGACTTGAATAAGTGAGGGTATTCCTGCCTGTCCCTGAAGTTGTATTTATAAAAGGATTTTAAGTTATTAAATTCATTCAGATAGTCCAGGAAAAGATTTTGGTGTCCCGGGATATCACTGAAATTTATAAACATTAGTGCTCCTAAGAGTTGATAAAATAATCAGACGTTATACAGTTAAGATTGAATAAAATTAATAATTAACTTAGTTTAATTTAAGTAATTTTTTATAAACAGGCTTATTATTTATAATTTTCAAGGCTGTCTGGAACTGCAAATCATTATTGAGACTTTCTTTTATACGGCCTTCATTACCCATATATCTTGAGGCTAATTCATTTTTTAATTCCCTAACGATTTCATTTTTATAAATTCTTAATTCACTATTGTCTATCTTTTCGAGCTGTGTTT
>OCZT010006513.1_pt1 | contig 11555 bp, 10 predicted proteins | sample 1539031 | NCBI WGS metagenome assembly OCZT01 (sample SAMEA3539308, study PRJEB22396) | soil metagenome | biome: tundra; feature: field; material: soil | place: USA | collected 2010-05 | depth 0.15 m
CGCCCGCCTCCGGCCAGTAGCACATCACGCAGCCCAGATCCACCAGCGGATCTCCTACGGTGGCCATCTCCCAATCCAGCACGGCTTCCACGCGGCCCTGCCCAGAGGGCGCCCAGTTGGCATCCAACATCAGGTTATCGAGCTTGTAGTCGTTATGCACCAGCGTGGGCGCGGGCGATTCCGGCAGCCGATCCGTCAACCAGCGGATGAGCTGGTCCATTTGCGGCAGCGTTTCGGTTTGCGCGCGCTGCCAGCGCTCGGCCCAACCGTTCACCTGCCGCTCCAGAAAACCGGCGGGCTTGCCCAGCGTCACCCGGTTGACGTCCACGGCGTGCAGCGCGGCCAGGCAATCCACGAAGGCCTCGCTCACGCGGCCGCCGAAACCGGGATCGCCCGCATATGCGCTGGGGATCTCGCGGCGCAGCACCAACCCGCGGCGGCGCTCCATGACGAAGAAGATCGCACCGATGACCGCCGGGTCGTCGCACAGCAGGAACACGCGCGGCGCCTGCGGAAAGAAGGGATGCACGGCGCCCAGCACGTTGTACTCGCGCGCCATATCGTGGGCCTTGGGCGCCACCGGACCCAGCGGCGGACGGCGCAACACGTATTCGCGCCCGCCGGCTTCCAACAGATAGGTGAGGTTGGAGTGTCCGCCGGGGAATTGGCGCACGGTCAGTTCCGCCTCGACGCCTTCGAGCTTGCCGCGCAGGTACGCGGCGAGCGCCTGTGCGTCGATCTGTTCCCCTTCGCGGACGGGAGCGAAGTCGGATGGCGTAGTCATGCGATGGCCAGCGGGCGGATGGGCGATCCGGTGCCGCCGCGGATTTTCAGCGGGGTAGCCACGAATAGAAAAGTATATCGTCGCTCCGCCGCCAGTTGCTCCAGGTTCAGGCACTCGATGATGTGTATGCCGCTTTCCACGAGCAGATGGACGTGCACCGGCATGTTGGAGTCGGGCACCTTCTCGAAGGCCACGGTATCGGAGCCGGCGGCGAATACACGCCGGCTGCTGAGCCAGCGCGCGCCAGCCTCGCCCGGCCCCGGCCCGTGCACTTGCGCGATGAAGCGCGCGGCATCGTCCCAGAAGCGCGCCCATCCGGTCCGCAGCAGCACCACGTCGCCCGGCCGCACTTCCACTTGGGCCGCGGCCACGGCTGCGTCCAGGTGTTCCGGCGCGATCTCGAAATCGGCGGGCAGAGCTTCCATACCCATTTGCCCCGCGATATCCAGCAGCACGCCGCGGCGCAGAATGGGCTCGATGGTATCGACCGTATAGCGCTCGAGGCCGCTCGCGTAGGTTTGGAAGCCCGCCGCTTCTTCGCCGCCGTGCAGCTTGCCGCCGCACGAAAAATGGCACAGCGCGTCGATATGCGTGCCCACGTGCCCGCCCAGCGTGAGACCTTCGGAAGCCGAGCTCGCGCCGTTGCGCGCCACGTAGTCGCCATGCTTCTTGTTCAACCCGAACAGGAAAGGCGGATGATTGGGATGGTGCGGCATCCCTGGATAATAGGGCTGCGCCAAGTCGTAGATGCGGGCCGATTGCACAGCCGCCAGCAGTCGCTCCATAGGTCGTGAGTCCCGCTCTCGATTCTCCCACAGGCGCGATACAATCGGAGCAAGCGTGTGAAAATCACCATTTCGAAGGAAAACTACCTCAAGGCCATTGCGGAAGCCGAATCCGAAGGCGAGACCGTGAAGGCGGCCACGCTTTCGCGTTGGTTGAACGTCACGGCCCCCGCGGTGACCATGGCCATCAAGCGCCTGAAGCGCGATGCGCTGATTCGCGTGGGCGAGGAGGGCCACATCACGCTGACCGCCGCCGGCCGCGAAATCGCCAATCGCATATTGAATCGTCACCACTTGATAGAGCGCATGCTGACCGAGATCTTCGGCATGGAGTGGTACAAAGTCCACGAAGAGGCCGAGCAACTGGAACACGCCGTCTCAAGCGACTTCGAGCGCAAGCTGGTGGAAAAGCTGGGCGCCGGAGAAGCCTGCCCGCACGGCAACCGCGTGGGCGTGGACACTCCCGCCGACCGGCGCCGCCGCGGCCTGAAGACCCTCGATGAAAGTGCGGCCAGCGAAGCCGTGGCGGTTACCAGTGTGTACGAGCGCGACCGGCGGTTGCTCGAGTATTTGGAAGGCTTGGGAGTGCGGCCCGGTTCCATGGTGAGCGTGGAATCGCGCAACGCCGACGACACGCTGACCCTGCAGGTGGACGGCCGGTGTGTACAACTGGGACGGTCGGCCGCGCAGAAGGTTTGGGTGAAAGCGGCCTAAGCGCCGGCCGGCTTCTGCGGGTTCCGCGACTTCGATATCGCGGGCGTTTCCGGCGTCTCCGGCTGCAAGTAAGTGGTCAGGTGCTCCTTGAGCATACCGAACGCGGTCTCCGGATCGTCGGCGTAGCGGAAGAGATTCAGATCTTCCGGGCTGATGGTGCCATGCCGCACCAGCGCATCAAAATTGACGATCTCCTTCCAGTAACTCGACCCATAGAGCACAATCGCGACTTTCTTGGCGAGCTTCTGCGTTTGGGTAAGCGTGAGCACTTCCATCATCTCGTCGAGCGTACCGAAGCCTCCCGGAAACACGATCAAGGCCTTCGAAAGATACGCGAACCAGAGCTTGCGCATGAAGAAGTAATGGAACTCAAAGGTCAGCCCGGGCGTGATGTACGGGTTGGGGAACTGCTCGAACGGCAAGCCGATGTTCAAACCAATGGTCTTGCCGCCGGCATCGGTCGCGCCGCGATTGGCCGCTTCCATAATGCCCGGGCCGCCGCCGGAACAGACCACGAAGCGGTGCGTACCGTTGTCGGTGAACTGCGCGGCCCACTCGGTGACCATGCGGGCCAGCGTGCGCGCATCGTCGTAATACTTCGCCAGGGGACCGTCGTCGCGCACGCGGGCGGAGCCGAAAAACACCACCGTGTCGCGGATCTTTTGGTGGCGGAAGACCGCCAGCGGCTCCAGATACTCGGCCAGCAGCCGGATGGCCCTCGCATCCGGGCTGTTCAGAAAATCCTGGTTCAGGTAGGCCACCGGCTTGCGGCCGTCAGGCGTCTTGTCGTTTGCCATGTTCCAGTTGCTCGATTCGTTTTTTCAGGTCGCGCACGTTCTTCAATAGCTCCGGCAGCTTGGGAAACGCCGTGATCGCGCGCAGCCAAACGTTCGCCGAAAACGCCGGAGAGCCGGAGATGCGCGCGCCGGCGGGCACGTCGCCGCCAATGCCGCTTTGCGCGTACACGATGGCGTCGTCATGAATCGTCAGATGGCCGGACACGCCCACCTGTCCCGCCAAGAGCACGTTGCGCTCCAGAATGGAACTCCCGGCCAGGCCGGTCTGCGCGCAGATGATGTTGTCCTCGCCGACCACGCAGGCGTGCCCGATCTGCACCAGACTGTCGATCTTGGCGCCGCGCTTGACGCGCGTTTCGCCGACCGTGGCGCGATCCACCGACGTGAGACTTTGCACCTCCACATCGTCTTCGATCACGGTTACGCCGGACTGCACGATCTTGTAGTGCGTGCCATCGGCGCGCTTGGCGAACCCGAAGCCGTCTCCGCCGACGACCACGCCATTCTGCAGAATCACGCGGTTTCCAATCTGGCAGAATTCGCGCACAACGGCGTGCGAATGAGCCAGAAAATCGTCGCCGATGCGCGCGCCTTCGTAAATGACGGCATGCGGATGCAGCACGGCATTGCGTCCGATGCGCACGCGCTCGCCGACCACTGCGAACGGCCCGATCGAGGCGCCCTCGCCGATGGCCGCCGTTTCCGCGACGAATGCCAGCCGGTGAACGCCGGGCGCGGGCCGCGGCGGCTGGTAGAAAAGCTCCAGCGCGCGCGCGAAATCCAGGTAGGGATTGCTCGACACCAGGCTGGCTAGCGGCGCGTCAGGTACTGGCTCGGCAATCAGGATGGCGGCGGCCCGCGTGTGCTTGACCTTGTGCGCGTACTTAGGGTTCGCCAGAAAGGTCAGTTCGCCGCCCGCGGCGTGCTCCATGCCGGCGACTCCCGTGATTTCGATCTCACCGCCGCCCGATAGCACGCAATCCAGCCGGGCGGCGATTTCGCGTAGTTTCATGGGCCAAGCTTCAGGTTAGCTTAATTCGACGGAACGCCGACAGGCCAGGAGGCCTGTCCCACCGCGCAGCCGGTTACTGCGAGATGCGCAGGATCTCGGAGGCGACTTGCTGGAATACGCCGCCGAGATCCGTAGCTGTGGGAGAGTAAAAGTACTCACCGGCGGGCTTGGCGGAGTTGTAGATGGGACTTCTGGGATCGTTCGAGACACGTTCCATGAAGGTCGCATCGATAGGTTCCGCGGAAGTCCCCCCCAGGCCGATGGCGTAGATGACGGGGATCAGGTTGGGGTCGTTCCGGATGGCGGTGGCCTGGTTGTCGGCGGCATTTACGGACGCGGCGACCACGGCAGTCGGCATATCGACGCGGATCTGGCCCGCATAGGGCCCGCTTTGATACGTTAGGCCCACGACGGACTGATAGCCGGTAGTGGCATTGCCGTTAAGGTCCGTGGCGGGAATATAGGCGATGTCCTGCCTCATATTCGCCTGGATATTCAGGTTGGACGGGCTCGAATACATGGCGCACGTATTATCGACGCTAGGCGCGAGTATCACGCTGGTGGTGCTGGCGGACGGGGTCGTGGTAGCAAGCAAGCCCCCCGTATATCCGAGGGATGGGGCCGGCTCGCCGGTCCACTGCGAGACCACTCCCGCCTTCGCTGCGCTGCTCGAGCAACTGCTCTTAGGGTCGCTTACCAGCGTGTTGTAATTCCAGACGTCGTAGCGGGTGTCCACTGAGGTCTTCACCGGGAAGTTCGCCGCGACTCCGTTGGGATGCCCATCCGTAAAGAAGACGATCAGGTTGAGCGCGCCCGGCTCATTGACCGCCTGGAGCTGAGTGTAGGCCATGTTCAGCGCCGCGGCCGTTCCGGTATCGCCGCCACACTGCACGCCGCCGATCGCCGTCGTCAGGGTAGGGACATTGGAATCGAAGTTCAAGGTGGGCGCATAGGTCAGATTGGGGCCATCTGCGAACGTTACCAGTCCAATCTCATCCCTGCCATTGGAGAAATAGCCGACGAAGTTTTGCGCGGCGGCGATCATGGTGCCGCACACGCCCGCGAGCTGCATGGAGTTGGACCGGTCGATCACCAGAATCATGACCACGTCCCGCCGGGAGGCCTGTCCCTGCGCGGCGACCGTGGATCCCGTTTGGCCCAGGAGCCGCATGAACGTGAGCGGGACGGTCACGCTGGCCTGCATGGTAACGGTGCGTGTCTTATACGCGGTTTGCGCCACGGTAGTAGTCAGCGACAGATTGGTGGTGCTCCAATACCCGGTTGGGAAATTGGCGCTGAAGAAGGATTGGGCGGTGGCGGTGGCGCTGGCCGTTTGACTGTTGATGTCCAGGCCGACGCTCAGCGAGCGGGCCGCGGCCAATGCGGCCGCGTCCACGGCCGCCGACAGTTTGGCCTGCACCAGATAGAGAATGCTGCCGTCAATCGCCAGGCCCACCAGGGGCAGCATGACGACCGCCACCATCAGGGACAGCATGATCACCACGATGCCCCGCCGGCCCCGTCGTTTGTCAGAAGATCTTCCGTTCATAAACCCCTGCCCCGTTCATGTAACTTCCCCACGCAAAATCCGGCGAACTGAAGTAAGTCTCAGTAAGGTAGGCTACCTGGCCTCCCGTCAAGGTGACCACACTGCCGAAGCCGGCCGCGCGCGCCGAGGCGTTCGTCAGGTAGTCCGAGGATGCGATATTCCCACTTGTGCCTATGATGCCGGCGGCGGGAGTTCCGAACGGACTTGAAAACAGGCCGGCGTTGCCGACCACGATGCGCTGAATAAACACGTACTGGTGGAGGTTCGCACAACTGGCGCACTGCGGCGTATCGATGTATTCCACGGTGGAGAACACAAACACCCCGTTGCCGCCGTTAGCGGTGACGTTCAGTCCGGTGGCAAGCATTATCAGGAGGTTCTGGTTCCCGGCTTGCGTGAAGTCCAGCCCCGCGCTGTACATGCGTCCCGCATCGCGGCAGATTTGCTCCACCTGTAAGGCCCGGATCAGGTTCAGCCCCACTGTGCTGAGCCCCATGAGCACCGCAGTCCAGAGCGCCACGCTGAGGCAGAATTCGATCATCGTGCTGCCACGCCGTTGACCGGCTGAAGCATGTCCCACCATGGCACAGTGTCCGCGCATAGCGTTTCGCACCCCTCAACGCGCCGGGGGTATTCCTCCCGGGGAGCCTTCCATGCGGTCGAAGGCCTGCGCGCCCAGCGACAAGGGCGCCGGTTTGCGCAGGATCGGTCCCAAGGGAGGCAGGCTGTAGCCTTGCACGTAGACGTCCACGATGTTCCCGCCCTGGTTGCTGTTCAAGCCCGCGACGGGGGCCAGAGTGTTCGGCAGATAGTATTGGATGTTGATCAGCGCGGCGCCCGCGGAGCCCGACAACAGCCCCATGGCGTTTTGCTGCACGACGGCCTTGATGGACGCGTCCTGCCCCAAGCCAGTCATCGTCTGGCTGGTGACGGCATACCGAACTCCCTCGCGCACCGCGTTCTGCAGGGTAGCTTTCACGTAGAATGCCCAGGCCATGTCCAGAATCAGAAACACCAACGCGCACAGCGGCAGCAGCACAAGGGCTAACTCCACGACTTGCGAACCACGTTCACCAGATCTGGACATACATCTAGTTATTACATCGGCCGGCAGGACAGATTTGGTTTGAGGAAATCACCTGAGAATGCGGTTATAGTTACCTTAAGCGGGCGTCCCCAGGAGTGGGGATGCGGCACGCACGAGTGCGTGCGCCACTACTCTTCCCGGCACTTGGCGACGATCAGAGTGATGTCGTCGTACTGTTCATGAGGGCTGAACTCGCGCACTTCATCGACGATGGACGTAACCATGGCCTGTGAAGGCCGTTCTCGATGCAGCCGCAGGGCGTCGATCAGGCCCTGCTCTCCGAATTCTTCTCCGGCATCGTTGAACGCTTCAGTTACGCCGTCGGTGTAGAGCGCCAGCGTGTCTCCCGGCAGGAGCCGGCGTTCGTCGATCGAGCAATCCCATTCCTTGAAAAGGCCCAGCACCGGGCACGTGGAATCCAGCCGTTCCAGATTGCCATCGCGCCTCAATAAGAGGGCGGAGAGATGCCCACAATTCGCGTAACGCAGGCGCCCCGCCTGGTCGTCGTATTCGGCGAAGAAGAGCGTGGCGTAGGCGCTGTCCGCTGTGTTTTCGTAGAAGAGCTGGTTGACCGAGCGCAAGAAGCGTTGCGGCTGATCCAGGGCAATGGCGCACTGGCTGCGCAGATTCGCCTGCAGATTGGCCATCAGGAGAGCGCCCGCGATTCCCTTTCCCGCAATGTCGCCGATCACCAACCCGAGCCGGTCCCGCCCCAGACTGAGGAAATCGTAGTAATCGCCACCCACCTGGCGAGCCTGGACGCAAACGCCCGCGTATTCCAGTGTTCTGAGCGCCGGCAGCTCTTGGGGGAAGAGCCTGGCCTGCACCTGCTTTGCAATTTCGAGTTCCTGGGCGGCGCGGCGTTCCGCTTCCAGTTTCTCCGCGAGCGCCCGGCGTTGCGCTTCGACTTCCCGGCTCACTTCGTCGAAGCCCACCAGCGCGAAAGAGTTCCCATCCGCGTCTTTGAAGCGGGTGAACACGGCGCCCCAGATTGGCGTCTGTTCCGCGGGCTGTGTGGATGGCACGTCGGCAGGCCGCTCATACTTGAAGCGCCGCAGGCGCGGCGGATGACCAAAACGAACCCCGCGGTTGCGCCATTCGTGGAACTTGGCCAGGACGTCTTCGGTAACGAACGCAACCTGCGTGGCCCGGCCGATGAGCTTGTACTCTTGGGAGCCGGGTTTGGGCGCGATCAGCATGAGGACCGCGGAGCCGTCGGGCGGAGCGACGGCCACCCAGCGGCCGCCGGATCCAAATTTGGCGTCGAAGGCCAGATTGAATCCAAGCTGATCCAGGTAGAATCGCAGGCTGCGGTCCTGATCGCGGACGTAGATGTTGACGGCGTGAATTCGGAGGTGGGGTTGCGGCGGAGCGGAGTTGCCCATCGCTGTGATTATAAGCTCCCGCGCCCCTCTTGCTTCGCGTCTCGATCTGATTTATTATCTCCAGTAGCGTTGCGAGTCTGCGTGGCTGGGTGATCGCTCGTGTTTCAGAATAATGAACTGACTGATCTGCCGGATGATACGCTTGTCCTGCGTTTCCGTGCGACCCGGGACAACGGTTGCTTCACCCTGCTCTATCAACGCCATCTTCGGGAGGTCTTTCTTCGGATTTCCCGGGTGCTGAGAGAACACCGGGTGCAGGCAACCGACCTGACCCAGGACACCTTCCTCAAGGCTTATTCAAATATCGATTCTTACAACGGCGGGATTTCCGGGCGTGGCTGTTGCGCATCGCGCGGAACGAGTGTCTCAACTACCTGCAATCGGCGCGTGTCCGCCGGGAGGTGATCACGGATCAAACGCCGGAGCCGGCTTCCGCGCTGGGATGGGCGACGGCCATGCGCCTTACTCCTTGGATACGCTGGCGGTAATCAACCGGCTATCGGCTCCGCAGCGGGTCTGTCTGAAGCTCTGGTCCGAGGGCTACCGCTTCGAAGAGATCGCCCGCCTGACGGACCTGCCGGCTGGGTCCGTCAGGTCTCACATTCAGAACGGCAAGCTGCGCTTCGGCGCCCTATGGGGGACACGGACATGAAGTCTGGCAGTTGCCCCGGAGACGCTGACGGCATACCTGTCCGGTGACCTTGCGCCGGCGCAGTCGGCCGGAGTAATGGCTCACGCCGCGCGGTGCGGGTTGTGCGACAACCTGCTGGAGCGGATGAAGGCTTTCGACGAACCAAGTGAAAGCCCCTTGCCGGACAGCGAGTGGCGCGGCATGGAACGGGACTTGGCGGCCGATTTCGAACGGCGGCTGGCGAAGAACCGCCCACCCAATCGTCGCGGCCTGCTTCGCGCACGGCTATGGCACCCGGCCCTGGGCTACGCGCTGGCGATCATACTGGCGTTTCCGGCTGCGCGATGGTTCCTGCGGGAGCGCGCGCCCGCTCCGGCGCCGGCGGCCGTCGCGATTGCCGGACCGCCCGCGGCCGCATGGGTCCCGACGATCGAGTTGAACACCACGCGCGACCGCCAGCCAGCGCCGGACGCCATGGCCCCTTCGGACGAATTCGTGCTGCGGTTCTTGGTGCCGTCGAAGAAGGGAACCCGCTACTCGATGGAGATTCGCGATGCAGCGGGTAAGTCCGTGGCGACGGTGCGGGACTTGGTAAGCTCCGATGGGCGGGGAAGCCTTAGCCTGTTGTGCCGGCGGCGGGCATTCGTTCCTGGTCAATACACGCTGGCCGTCACGGAGATGGGCGGCGGTGAGCAAGTATTCTTCTCCTTCCATCTTTAGGAACCGATGCGCGCGGCAGTGCTGACTATCTTGGTTTCCTACGAGCTTCTGGCTCAGGCTCCTCAGCCGGACCCGTTGATGCTGGAGCACAACCGCGCACTCCAACTGGCCGATCAAGGGCACGAAAGCGAGGCGCTCGAGATTATCCTGGGCGTCATCAAACGCGCCCCGCTGTTCCAGCCTGCATACAAAAGCCTCCCGGATTTAGCGGATCGAGCGGGGAAACGGCCGGAAACCCTGAAAGGCTTACGCGCTCTGGTTCGAAGCGGACCCAAATACGCGGGCGTTTGGCTGGGTGTGGCACGCCTATCTTCAGATACGGCGTCGAGAGTGGACGCCTATTTCCGCTGCGCGCGCGACGCGCCCGAAGCCTGGGGTTGCTTCGATTCCCTCGCCGGGGCCTTCAAACAGTCGCTCCACGGGCGCCTCGCCATTTCCGACCTCGAACGGCGATTGGGGCACCTTTTGGCAACTCCGAATGATCATCTTTTGCTAGCCCGATTCTACGAGGTCAACGGGCACATTCGGCAAGCGATTGAGGAATTGGCTCGCGCGCAGGGAGCAGGCGAGGATCTCCCCAGAAAAGCCCACATCGAGTACGTTCTTGGCACCTGTTATGTGGGCTCAAAGGACACCGGGGCAGAGGCTGGAGCGCACTTTCGGCGCGCCGCTGAGATAGCCAGCGAAGCCCAAGATTGGCCTTCCGCGATCGGCGCACTCATCGACGACGCCCTGGTGGCGAAGGACGAGCAAGCTGCTTTGGGACAGCGGGCTCTCGAGTTAGCCCGTGATCACCAGATGCCCAGCATCGAGGCAGGAGCGCTCTATTCTCTGAGCATGCACTATCTCCACGACGGCGGGCCGGAGGACGCCTTGGCTGTTGCTCAAAGGGGCCTTGAGGTTGCCGGCAAACTGCGCCTACCAAGAGATCACGCCAACCTTCTCGTTCTGTGCGCGCGCGTGTACCGGCTCCAGGGGGATCACCAACGGGGCATAGCGGCGCTGGAGGAAGCACGACGGTACGCCGCTCAGGCTAACGATGCTTACACACTCAGCACGGTCTTGCGGAGTTTGGGTGTGGAATACGAGAGCCTAGGGGACCGGGTGAAGATGATCGAGCTTCCTGGGCGGATCCGGATCGAAGCGGCGGTCCGGGCATACCGGGCAGCGGTTGAAAAGCGCGAACAGCCGGCCGGATGGGAAACGGCTGCCCGCCGGTTGTATGGCATGCTGCTGGCGCCCGCGGTTGGGGTGCTTGGGGGCGCATACCGGCTGGTCATCGTGCCGGACGGCATTCTATACTATCTTCCGTTCGAAGCTCTGCTCGACCGGTCACGGTACCTACTGGAGGATTTCAGCATCGCCTACTCACCGTCCGCGACCGCGTACTCGCTGATGAGGCGCGCAAGAAGGGAACGGCCCCGCACCGCCGAGCGTGAACTGCTGGCGTTTGGAGATTCGCAGTTCCGCGCGGGAGGCCGGCGGTTCAACGTGGAAGGGCCTGCGTTGGTCCGAAGTATCTACCGCTCCACCGGTTTCACGTTCCCGCCTCTTCCGAACTCACGCACGGAAGTTGTGGCCATAGCCAAGCTGTTTCCTGAGAGTCTGGAGAGGACCTATCTGGGCGTGAGTGCGACCAAGTCCGCACTGTTCTCGGAAAAGCTGGACTCCTACCGGTGCCTGCACTTTGCCACACATGCGATGCTGGACGAGCGGACGCCCGCACAGTGCGGGATAGCGCTCACGCCCGATGGCTCCAAGGGTGATGACGGCATCCTCCGAATGAATGAGATCGTCGATATGAAGCTCAATGCCGACTTAGTGGTGCTGTCGGCATGCCAAACCGGTCTCGAGACGCTTGTGCGCGGCGAAGGCATGATCGGCCTCACCAGGGCGTTCCTTTACGCTGGAGCAGGCAGTGTGGTAGTCAGCCTTTGGAGAGTCGACGATCTGGCCAGCTCGCGCCTTATGCAGAAATTCTATAAGCGCATGCGAGAGGGACTTGACATACCAGCCGCCCTGAGGCAGGCGAAGCTCGACATGCTGGGTTCCGGCATTCCGGCTTACCGGAACCCATATTTCTGGGCGCCC
>OCZT010006514.1_pt1 | contig 11555 bp, 11 predicted proteins | sample 1539031 | NCBI WGS metagenome assembly OCZT01 (sample SAMEA3539308, study PRJEB22396) | soil metagenome | biome: tundra; feature: field; material: soil | place: USA | collected 2010-05 | depth 0.15 m
CCAGAGCTCGCCGTGGTCGGGCACCGGGTCACCGAGGAAGGCCGCCGCGGGATACGTGCACGCGTCTACCGTCGGGAACATCTCGTCCCAGCCGCAGTGGTCGGTCCCGGTGAAGGTCGAACCGTACGCGGGTCGCGCACCGAGCTCTACGGCGCGGGGCTGGACCAGCCACTCTCGCCCGTCGACCCGACTCTCCAAGCTGGCGATGCGCCCTCCCCTTTCGGGCCGCACGCTCACGCGCACCAACTCGTTCGAGAGGATCACCTCGCCTTCGACGATTGGCGCACCGGACACCGCGGACTACCTAGTCGCCCATCTGATAGGGCAGGAACTGACCGTGGCGGCGATAGGCCTCCACGGCGGCGTCCAGGGCGTCGGGCGCGACGGTGACGCCCAGGCCCGGTTCGTTCGGCACGCCCCAGGTCGGGCCGTCGACGATCGGCAGGCGCTCGGCGACGATATCGCCGAGCATGTGAGCGGAGGTCTGCTGGTTCCCCTCCACGATGCCCGGCAGCGTGAGCATCACGTGCTGGGCCGCGGTGGCGGCGATGCCCAGTTCGCCGTGGGTGTGCTTGCAGACCAGGCCGCCGTGCTCGTAGGCGAGATGCCCGAGGCGTTGGAACCCGCGCAGCGAACCGACCCAGTAGGGACTGAAGCAGTAGACGTCGGCCACCCTCGCCTCGATCCGTTCACGGGCCTGCTCCTCGGACCAGAGGCCCTCGTTGGCGGCGACCGGGACCGATACGACGCGCCGCAGGTCCCCGAGCAGGTCGCGGGGCACCTGGCGGACGGGCTGTTCGACGAAGTCGAGATGCGCGTCACCCATCGCGGCCAGGACGTCACGCGCCTCGGCGAAGGACCACGCGCCGTTGGCGTCGATGCGCAGTCGGCACTGCTCGCCAATGGCCGAGCGCACCGCGAAGACCCGCTCGAGGTCGTCGCGGCGGTTGCGTCCCACCTTCACGTAGAAGGTCCCGTACCCTCGCGAGCGACCGAGCGCCGCGGAGGAGACCAGAGCGTCGAGATCGTCCCCGCTCAGGTACCAGAAGTAGTCCACGCTCTCTCGCATCGGGCCACCGAGCAGCCCGTGGACCGGCACCCCGGCCGCCTGGCCGCACAGGTCCGCCATCGCCATGTCGAGACCGGCCCAGGCGAAGTTGCCGGTCGGCTCGCGGAACTGCCAGAGGCCGCGGTGCCAGGCGTCACGCTTCAGGGCCTCGGCCCGCCACGGGTCCCGGCCCAGGATGAAGGGGGCCAACGAGCGCACGGAGTCGAGCACCGATTCCATGTCGGCACCGCTGCACGCCTCGCCCCACCCGACCAGGCCGTCATCGGTCTCGAGTCGGATGACCCCCGAGGTGACGCCGTCGCGTTCGACCTGGGAGCTCACCTCACGGTGTTCGTAGGCGACGTTGGCGCCGGTGACCTCGCAACTGATGATCTTCATCGGACCGGCCCCCTTCGCAGTGGCAGTTCGTGTGACTAGTTGTTGTAGCTGAGCGGCGGTCCCGACGGAAGGCCGGCCATCAGGCCCCCGTCCACCGAGACGAGCGAGCCGGTCATGAAGTCGGCCAGTGGCGACGCGAGGAACAGCGCCAGGTTGGCCACCTCGAAGGGCTGGCCGAGTCGACCGAGCGGGTGGGTCTTGGCCATGAGCACCATCTGCTCCTCGGGATTCGAGGCCGCTTGCGCCTCGCGCCGGACCATCGGCGTGTCGATCGTGCCGGGCACGATGCCGTTCACGCGCACGCCGAACGGCGCGCCCTCCAGCGACAACGCGCGCACCAGGGCGTGCACGCCCCCCTTGGACGCCGCGTAGGCCCCGGCGTCGGGAACGGTCGCCACGGCGTGGGGCGACGACGTCACGACGATGGCCCCGCACGCGCGCTCGCACATGGTGCGCATCGCCGCGCGGCACACGAGGAACATCCCCGTCAGGTTCACGTCCAGCACCCGGCGCCACTCCTCGAGCGAGGTGTGGCGGACGTCCTTGGTCCATTCGACCCCGGCGTTCGCGTAGACCACGTCCAGCGCTCCGTAGGTCTGGCGCACCCAGTCGAAGAGCCCGTCGACGTCGCTCTCGCTACTGACGTCGCAGTGCCGGTAGACCGCGTGGTGACCCTCGTCGGTGAGGGACTGGACCAACTGCTGGCCGACGGCGTCGGCGACGTCGGCCACCACCGTGTTGGCGCCCGCCCGGGCGAAGCCCTCCGCGGCCGCGGCCCCGATACCCGTCGACCCACCACCCACCACGACCGTCTTTGCGGTGAAGAACTCGTTCCACATGAGCTTGACTCCTTGTTGTCGTTACTTCGTAGAGGTTGAACCACCGAGCGCGGCACGCAGACGCTCGAGCACCAGCGCGGCCTCGCCGTCGACCAACGTGTCGGGGGTGACGAAGACCCGCCGACCCTGCTCGCACAGCACCGCCACGCGCGGCGTGTCCTCCCAGAGCCGGGTCACGAGGTCCTCGGCCGAGTGGTCGTCGTCGAAGGCGATCTCGAGACGGGGAACGGGCTGGCCCGCTTCGTTGGTGCCGACCCGGCGCACCCGCACGCCGTCGAACCCTTCGAGCCCTTGGACCCAGGACGCGACCGTCTCCTCCCACGACGCCGACCGCGCGGCGTGATCCAGGGCGACGAATCGTTCGACGGCCGCGACCAGGCCCGCGATCTCCTCCTTGCCGGCCTTCATGGCCCGGGCGAGTCGCTGATTCGGCGCGGCGTTGGCCACGGCCGCGGCCACGAGGTCGGGCGAACCGACCATGAGGCCGCTGGCCTGGGGTCCCGCCAGCGCCTTGCGACTGAACAGGGCGAGATCGGCGCCGCACTGGACCGTGAAGTGCCAGAGGTTCTCCATCGGCGGGAGCTGGGCGGCGGCGTCCACGATGACCGGCACACCCTTGGCGTGGGCCAGCGCGACCGTCTCCTCAAGCGAACGGGTGGTCGGGGGGAGGTGCGCGCCCGCGACCCAGACCACGGCCGCCGTACGCTCGTCGATGGCGGCGTCGAGCTCCCACGCGAAGGTCTGGATCACGTTGCCGACCTCGACCAGATGACCGCCCGCCAGTTCGATCGCCCGGTCGTAGGGGATCCGGTGGGCCCGGTGGATGACCACGTTGCGCGCCAGGGACTCGTCGTAGGGCAGGCGCGCGATCACCTCGGGCCGACCACTGGTAATCGCCGCGAGCACCGCCAGCACGATTCCCGCCGCGCAACCCGAGGTCACGTGTGCCGCCTCATTGCGGGTCAGGGCCGCCAGTCGACGGCCGGCCGCGAGGTGGAGCTCCTCCATCGACACGCACGACGTCGACGCCGCCGCCATTGCCTCGAGGACCTCGTCGGCCAGCACCGTGCCACCGAGTGCCGTCAACGTCGTCGCGGCGTTGACCACCCGGCGCACGCCCAGTTCGGCGTAGACGTCGCGAGGCCCCATGAGTGGACTTAACCCTGCACGGCGAATGCGGTGATCTCGATCTTCATCCCGGGCGGGAGCTGCACGCCGACCGTCGTGCGCGCGGGGTAGGGCTTCGAAAAGACCTTGGCGTACTCGTCGTTCATGGCCGCGAAGTCCGTCATCGCCGACAGGTAGACGTCGACGCGGATGACGTCGTCGAGCGACGCCCCACACGCCGCGAGCGCCGCGGCGATGTTCTGGAAGGTTTGGACGGTCTGTCCCCCGACGTCCTCGGCCGCGAACGTGCCCGTCGTCGGGTCCACGCCGGCCTGACCCGACACCGCGATGCTCGTGCCGATGCGCACGGCCTGGGAGTACGGGGCCACCGGCGTGGGCGCCCCGTCGGTCTTTCCTTCGATTCGTGCCATTTCCTTTTCCTTCATCTAGTGAATGCTGCGCGCGACGCTTCGTCGCGCCGACCACTCAAAACTATTACTTGCCCATGCCGGCCGTCAGGCCCCTGACGAAGAACCGCTGCCCGAACACGTACAACACGCCGAGCGGCAAGATCGAGAGGAAGGCCGCCGCCATCAGCAACGGTTCGTCGGTGACGTAGCGGCCCTGGTAGAGGGCGAGACCGGCCATGAGCGTTCGCGAGGTGTTGGTCTGGAGGAACACCAGGGCCACCAGCAGTTCGTTCCAGACGAAGATGGCGTTCACAATCACGAGGGTCACCGTCGAGGCCCCCGAGATCGGCAGGATGACGCTGCGCAGAATCCGGTGGTGGGGGGCGCCGTCCATGTAGGCCGCCTCCACCAGTTCCAACGGGATCTCACGGAAGAAGTTCACGAAGAAGAAGATGGAGAACGGGATCAGCAGACCGGTGTAGAAGATGATGACCGACGGCAGCTGGTTGATGAGGTGCAGGTTCACCATCAGCAGGTACATCGGCACCAGCAGCGCCACCGGCGGGATCGCCATCAGCGCGATGTTCGAGCGAAAGAGCGACTCGCGCCCGTGGGCCCGGCTGAAGACGATGGCGAACGCCGCCATGATCGAGATCACCGTCGACACCAGCACCGCGACGGCGGTCGCGATGAGGCTGTTGCGCATCCAGGTCAGCACCGGCCAGTCGCGAAACACCGACGCGAAGTTCGACAGCGTCGGGTGGACCGGCAGGCCCGTCGGGTGCAGCGTGTAGTACTGCGAGGACTTCAGTGCGGTCGAGAGCATGAACCACACCGGATACAGCGAGATGAGCGAGAGCACGACCAGGAAGGCCTGGCGCGAGATGTTGCGGACGTGCTGCATCAGTGCGCCTCCTTGGCGGCGCGGGTCCGCGCCCAGAGGTAGACGGCGATGAGCACGCTGGAGATGGCCAGCAGCACCACGGCCGCGGCCGAGGCGATGCCGATCGAGCCGTTCGCGAATCCGTTCTGGTAGATGTAGAACTCCATCACGCTCGACGAGTAGGCCGGTCCGCCCCCGGTGAGCACGTAGACGTAGGTGAACACCGACGAGAGCACGATGATCGCCTGGAGGATCACGAAGAACTCGATGATCCGGCGAATCTGGGGTATGAGGATGCGCCGCTGGATGACCCACCACCCGGCGCCGTCGATGCGGGCCGCCTCGACCGTCTCGGCGGGTACGGCCAGCAACGCCGCCGAGAACACCACGACCCCGAATCCCAACTGCTGCCAGACAATGACCCCACCAATGGAGAACATCACCCAGCTCGGCGAACCCAGCCAGTCGTGGATGAGGAACGAGAGGTGCAGGTTCCTGAGCAGCGCGTCGAGCACTCCGTTGCCCTGGAGCAGGTACGAGAAGGACAGACCCATCGCGGTCGCGGGAAGGATGTAGGGCAGGAAGATGATCGCTCGGTACTGACGGACCCCGCGGAAGGCCGTGTTGATGATGAGCGCGATCCCCAGCGCCAGCACCGTCACGATGGGCACCGTGAACAGCAGCTTGAAGTTGTTGAACATCGAGTGGATGAACTGGGGGTCGGCGAAGAGTTCCTTGTAGTTGGCGAAGCCGACGTAGACCAGCTGGCCGATGCTGCCGGCGTAGAAGCTGTAGCGCACGACCTCGACGAAGGAGTAGCCGAAGGTGAGCGCCAGCATGATCAGCACCGGCGCCATGTACCCGTACGGCCACAACTGGCGCCGGCGCCGGACCCTTTCACGGTCCGACGCCGGCTGGCTCAGTTGCGACGCACTGTTGAGCGCCGTACTCACAGAACTCACTGACTTCCTTCGTTCGTTCTCCGCTTACGGGCGTTGGTGCACCCGCGCGCGGGTGTTAGGAGGCTGCCGCCCATAACTTGAACTGCTTGAACTGGACCGGCTGCTGGGTCTGCCACTTCTGGAGCTGCTGCTGCCAGAGCGCGACGGCCTGGGCCGGCGTACCCGATCCCGACGTGATCAGCTGGCCGGCGGGCAGGTCCGCGTTGGAGTCGATCTGGGGCGGGATGTAGTTCTCCAGCCACACCGAAGTGCCGGCGGTGTCCAGACCGTCGAGGGTCTTGGCCAACGCGTCGGTGATGCTCGTGGTCTTGAACCGGTTGTCCGCGGGGAACGCGCCCGTCTGCTTGTTCAGCGCCATCATGTTGGATGGCGTGTGCAGGAACGCGAGGAACTTGGCCGAGGCGGCCTTGTTCTTCGACCACGAGGCGAGGAACTGGTCCGAGGACTGCGTCGCGTCGTAGGTCTTCGCGAGCGTTCCGGTGCCCCAGATCGGCGGCTTGGTGACGCCGACGTTGGCCTCACCGATGGCTTTGGCCCAGGCCAGGACGTTGCCGTCGGTGGTGAAGGACATGGCGGCCTTGCCCTGGGGGAAGAGCTGCCAGCCCTGGCTCAGTGAGAGCGACTCGACGTTGGAGTTCACGTAGCCCTTCTTGATGAGGCCCTGGAACATCGTGTACATCGTCTTCAGCGACGCCAGCAGCTTCGCCTGGGCACCGCCCACGTTCGCCACGCCCTGGGTCAGCTGGGAGATCGAGTTCAGCATCTGCTTCTCGTAGATGGCGAACATCCACGCCCCGAAGTAGCCGTCCTGGTTACCCATGCCGAACGGCGTGATGCCGTGGGCCTTCAACGCGGCGCAGTCCGCGAGGAACTGGGTCCACGTGCTCGGTCCGACGTTGGGGTTGAGGCCCGCCTTGGTGAACAACTTCTTGTTCCACACGAGTGGCACACCGATGAGGTAGAGCGGCATCGCGTAGATCTGGCCCTTGTAGGTGTTCTCGTTCGTGTTGAGCCAGTGCTTCGTCTCAGACGCGGGCACGTACTTCGAGATCGGCGTCACGGAACCCGACAGGGCCGGCAGCAGCGTCGGCAGGGTCGCCCACTGCGTGTCGACGTCCGGTCCCGACTTGCTCTGACTGGCCAACTGGAAGCTCGAGATGATCGTCGTGTTGGACTGGGGCACCACCGTGATCGACACGTTGGGGTTGGCCTTCTCGTAGAGCGCCACGCGTTGCTGGAGCCAGTGTGAGATGCCCGGGATGTCGCTCTCCCCCCAGAACCAGTAGGTGATGTTGGTCTTGGTCGCGGCCACGGCGTTGCTCGCCATGGGCACCACGGCGATGCCGAGCGCGACCGAGGCGGCGACGAACATGGCCAAGAACTTGGTCACCACTGGCCCCCTCAATCCCGACGCCGAACGGATTGGCCCAGCCGTGCCAATGGTCGAAACTTTCCTCTTCATATTCCCCCTCCGATTGCAATCGTGCGAAGTGACGATGAGACAAACGTAGCGAACTATGAATGCACGTGCAACGCAGGCCCGGTCGAAACAGGCTCCCGTGCGACTCGTTTCCTCGCACAAGGACTTGGAGTTCTGATAGGTGGAACTGTTCGGGCCCATCAGCGCCGATCTTGGTCCCGCGCCCGCCCTCGCCATCGTGAACGCACCCGACACGTGGATCAGTTTGACGCGGATCAAATCTGCGCGCGACGACCAACCATTAGCATTGCGACTGACAACCGTTCGACGAGTGGCGAGGCTGACATGAAGGCACTGGTGTTTACCGACCTGGGGGTCGTCGAGGTCTTGGAGACCGCCGACGTCGTCGCTGGTGCCGGACAAGTCGTCCTCGAGGTGGACCGCGCGGGGATCTGCGGCAGTGAGATCCACGGGATCCAGACACCGGGCTTCCGGGTGCCACCACTGATCATGGGCCACGAGTTCGTCGGACACACGTCCGACGGTCGTCGCGTGGCCGTGAATCCCATGACGTCGTGCGGGACCTGTGACCTCTGTACGGCCGGACGCACGCAGCTCTGTCGCACCCGATCACTGCTCGGCGTGCACCGGGCCGGAGGGTTCGCCGAGCGCGTGGTCGTGCCCGAGGCGTCCCTGCACGACCTTCCCGACGAGGTCGACTGGGACCACGCCGCCCTGATCGAACCAGTGGCCAACGCCGTGCACGCCTGGGTCCTCGCGGGTTCGCCGAAGGGCCAGCGCGTGGGGATCATCGGCTGCGGTCCGATCGGACTCGCGTGCCTGGAGGTCGCCCGGCACCTCGGTGCCGATTCGGTCACCTGCGCCGACCTCTCTGGCGATCGCCGCGACGTGGCGACGTCGATTGGAGCGGACGTGGTCGGTGATTCGCTCGAGGGCGAGTTCGACGTGATCTTCGACGCGGTGGGCACCGCCGGAACACGCCGCTCCTCGGTGGAACGTCTCATCCCCGGTGGAACGACCGTGTGGCTCGGCCTGGCGACACCGGACCCCGGCTTCGATTCGGCCCACGCGGTTCGCTTTGAGAAGAACATCCGCGGGTCCTTCGCCTACACCGACGCCGAGTTCGTCGAGGCCATCGCCATGGCCAGCCAACTCGACCTGTCCTGGTCGACGACCTATCCGTTGACCCGGGGCGCCGAGATCTTCACGGCGTTGATGAACGGTCAGACCACGCCCGTCAAGGCCCTGCTGCGTCCATGAACGTCTTCGATCTCGACACGCCATCGCTCGTCATCGACCTCGAGCGCGTCGAGCGCAACATCAACGAGATGGCCCAGCGTTGTCGCGACGCCGGTGTGCGTCTGCGACCCCATACCAAGACCCACAAGATGCCCGAGATCGCCCGACTGCAGCTCGACGCCGGTGCCTCGGGTATCACCTGTGCGAAGGTCGGCGAGGCCGAGGTCATGGTCGCGGCCGGATTCACCGACGTCCTCATCGCCTACCCGATCCTCGGGCCGCCCAAGCTGGCTCGCCTGCAGGCCCTGCGCGACCGTGCCCGGATCCTGGTGAGTCTCGACTCGGTGGAGGTTGCGACCGGTCTGGGCGCGCTCGGGGTCGCCTCGGGGAGCCCCGTCGAGGTCTACGTCGAGGTCGATACCGGCCACCACCGGATGGGCCGCGCTCCGGGTGCGCCCACCGCGGAACTCGTGCGACAACTCGCCCAGATCGACGGCATCTCTATCGTCGGGCTGCTCACCCACGCCGGTCACGCCTACGGGGCCACGGTCGGGCCCGACCGCAACGCGGTGGTTGACCGTGAGATCCTCGACCTGGTCGCCACGCAGCGCCTGTGCGCCGAGGCGGGCGTCAACGTCACCGAGATCAGTGTGGGATCAACGCCGTCGGCGCGCAGTGAGATCACCCACGGTGGCATCACCGAGGTGCGCCCGGGGACCTACGTCTTCAACGACACCGCGATGATCAGTCTCGGCGTCGCCACCCAGGAGACGTGCGCGGCGCACATCCTGGCCACGGTGGTCGCCCGACCCGCCCCGGAGCGGTTCGTGATCGATGCGGGGACCAAGTGCTTCACCTCGGACGGCGTCGGCCGGCCGGGCTGGATTCAAGTGGTGGGACGAGACGACCTGACCATGCAGTTCACCACCGAGGAGCACGGCGTGGGGACCATCGACCTCGACCGCGGCGGATCACTCGCCATTGGTGACAAGTTGATGCTGATCCCGAGCCACATCTGCCCCGTGGTCAACCTGTTCGACTCGGCGTTCGCGACGCGAGACGGCAGGGTCGAGACCGAACTCGTCGTCGCCGGGCGTGGCAAGGTCCGCTAGGCGGACACTTCAGACCCGGCTGTAGCCGCCGTCGATCGAGATGTTCGCGCCGGTCAAGAACGGCGCGGCGCCCGAGCACAAGAACAGGGCGGTGTCGGCGACCTCTTCCACCGTGCCAAAGCGCCCGATCGGGTGGCGCGACAGCAGCACGCGCTCGAACGCGCGCCCGTCGTTCATCCCCTCCATCACCCCTTCGTGCAGAGCGGTGCGCACGACGCCCGGCATCAGCGTGTTCGAGACGATGCCCCGCGAGCCGTACTCGACCGCGATGTGGTCCGACAGCATGTTGAGCGCCGCCTTGGACATGTCGTAGCCGCAGTCCCCCGCCCAGACGGTCACGGCGCAGACCGAACTGATGTGCAGCATGCTCCCCCCGCCGGCCTCGAGCAGGTGGGGGATCGAGAACTTGGCGACCAGGAACGGCCCCCTCGTGTTGACCGCCATGATGTCGTCGAACTGCTCGACGGTCCAGTCGGCCACGTCGTGCCACTCGTTGGCGTCGATCCCGGCATTGTTGACCACGATGTCGAGCCCCCCGAGCCCACGCACCGATGCGGCCACCACCCCCGTGGCGCCGTCCACGTCGGAGACGTCACCGACGACGGACACCGCCCGACCACCGGCGGCTTCGATCGCCCCGCGGGTGGCCTCCACCCGGGCGACGTCGCGTCCGCCGATCGCGACCGCCGCCCCTTCGGCCGCGAACCGCAGCGCGATGGCCTTTCCGATGCCGCTCGAGGCGCCCGTGACCAGCGCTCGCTTCCCGTCAAGCTTCCCCATGAATGCCTCTCTCTCGATGTTGGTGCAGCATCTGATCAGGTCGTCGCGCCGGTCGCCGACCGGGCGATGAGCTCGGCCAGCAACTCGGCGCTCGACGTCGTGGCCACGTCCGAGAGCTGCGCCGCCTGCAGGCGACAGCTGAAGCCGTCGAGCACGACGGTGGCGTGCGAGGCGCACTCGGTGATGCCGGGCAGGAACCGGTCGTTGGCGATCTGCCGCGACAGCGAGTCGTGCTCGCGCCGGTACCCGAATGAGCCGGCCAGCCCACAGCACCCCAGGTCGAGCGACTCAACCCCGAACCCCGCCGCCGCGAGCACCCGCTCGTCGGCGTCCGTGGCCTGCACGGCGCGCTGGTGGCAGTGCGGGTGCACGCCAACTCGTCGGTCACCCATTGCCGCGGGCGCGGTCCAGGCGATGGCGACGAGGTGCTCGTTCAGGCTGCGGCTGAGCGAGGCGAGCCTCGCGGCCCGGGGGTCGTGGGCGAGCAGGCCCGGTATCTCGTCGCGAAACGCGGCCAGACAGCTCGGCTCGGGCACGACCACCGGCAGCTCCGCGTTGAGGTACGGAGCCAGCACGTCCAGGACATTGAGCGCGCTCGACCTCGCGCGCTCCAGCATCCCCGAGTCGTACAGCGTGCGCCCGCAGCAGGCCCAGCTCCCGGGCACGACCACCCGCTCGCCCGCGTGTTCGAGGACCTCGACGGTAGCGCGGCCGCGCCCGGTCCAGAAGAGGTCGGTGAAGGTGTCGGGCCAGAGCACGACCGTGGGTCGCATCTCGGCGACCAGCCGTCTCGCGAGGGCGCCGCGACGAAACGACGGCGACGCGAACGCCGGCGCGGGCCGCTGTCGGCTCAGGCCCGCGATGGACTTCAGCACCGGTGCGCTGAACCGGTTGGCGAGCACGGCGTTCACGAGCCCCGGGGCCCGCGAACCCAGCCGTCCGAGCCAGGGCAGCCGGCCGAGCGCGTAGGCCGAGCGCGGGCGGATACGCCTGGCGTAGTAGTGGTGGAGGAACTCGGACTTGTAGGTCGCCATGTCCACGTGCGTCGGACAGTCGACGGCACACCCCTTGCAGGAGAGGCAGAGCTCGAGCGCGTCAAAGACGTCCTCGTTGCGCCACGACTCGAGGGTGGCCTCGCCCTGGAACATCTCGCCGAGCAGCTTGGCCCGGCCCCTCGTCGAATGTCGCTCGTCGCGGGTCACGCGATACGAGGGGCACATGACGCCCGCGACGTCACTGCGGCACTTGCCGACGCCCACGCAGCGCTCGACCGCGTTCTGCATAGATCGGAAGAGCGTCGTGTAGGGAAAGAGTGTAGATCTCGGTGGTCGCCGT
>OCZT010006515.1_pt1 | contig 11554 bp, 12 predicted proteins | sample 1539031 | NCBI WGS metagenome assembly OCZT01 (sample SAMEA3539308, study PRJEB22396) | soil metagenome | biome: tundra; feature: field; material: soil | place: USA | collected 2010-05 | depth 0.15 m
CATACCGCCAAGGCGTTCGACAGCGATCTGCAGGAATTGACCCGGCTGGTCGCGGGTGCGCCTGGTCAGGTACACGACGCCGACTGCGGCCACGAGGAGCAGTAGGGAGGTGATCTCGAACGGGAGCAGGAACGTGGTGAACAGCTGACCGCCCACGGTCTGCACGTTCCCCGCGGTGTTGACGAGGCCGAGATCGCTCTGGTCGAAGGCGAATGAGTTGTACGGATCGGATGCCGTGCCGAACTGCTGTGCCCGGAACGTGCCCGAGGCGTCGAACGTGATGCCGTTGCGCGCGGCGGCGATCATCGCGAAGGTGATCCCGGCGGCGACGACCACCCCGATGACGAAGCGGACGTCGACGCGGAAGCGCTCCTCCGAGCCCGGTGAGAGCAGGGCGATGATGAAGACGAAGAGCACCATCACCGCCCCGGCGTAGACGATCAGCTGGACGACGAACAGGAACTGCGCGTTGAGCACCAGGAAGATGACCGCCAGGGCACCGATGGTCAGCACCAGCGACAGCGCCGAGTAGATCGGTTGCGGCGCGAAGACCACGCCCAGCGCGCTCAGCGCCGCCAGCACCCCGGCGATCCAGATGACCGCGTTCATCGCGGCTCGGCCTCGCCCGGCTCGATCACCCTCGGCACGTGCGATGGCACGCCGTACTCATCGGGGCGCGGCACGTCGGTGCGCTCCGCCTCGCCCGCCTCCCAGGCGAGGCGCGGGCTGACCCCGGACGCGCGTGACTCGCGGCCACGCTGGTCGGAGCCGGCGCCGCGGTCGCTCGCCGGCGTCCGCCCGGCGGCGAACTTCGGCCAGGACTCGAGCAGCTCGGCCTTGGTGACCACCAAGCGCTCACGCCGGTAGTCGGCGAGTTCGAATCGAGGTCCGAGGGTGATCGCCTCCGTGGGGCACGCCTCCGCGCAGTATCCGCAGTAGATGCAGCGCATCAGGTTGATCTCGTAGCGCTCCGCATAGCGCTCGCCGGGAGACACGGGGTTGGCCGGGTCGTTCTCGGCCGCACCAACGTAGATGCAGCCCACCGGGCACGCCGCCGCGCACAGCTGGCAGCCGATGCACTTCTCCAAACCGTTGTCGTAGCGGTGGAGGATGTGACGGCCGCGGTGCCGCGGGGCGGTCGGCTTCTGCTCCTCCGGCCAGCGCACGGTGATCGGCTTGCGCAGCATCGTCGTGAGGGTGAATGCCATCGCCTTGGCGATCTCGCGGAGCATCAGCGGGCCCTCACGACGCCCGGACCGCGACGATCGCGCCGGTAATCACGATGTTGACGAGGCCCAGCGGCAGCAGCACCTTCCAGCCGAAGTTCATCAACCTGTCGTAGCGGAATCTGGGCAGCGTCCAGCGGATCCACATCATCACGAAGAGCATCGCGCTCACCTTGGCGAGGAACCAGCCCACCCCGACCAACCCGCCCAGCCAGTCGGAGTGGATGAACGGCACCAGCGGAAGCCAGCCGCCGAGGAACACCAGCGTCGCGATCGAGCAGACCACCACCATGTTGATGTACTCGCCGAGGAAGTAGAAGCCGAATCGCATCGAGGCGTACTCGGTGTGGTACCCCGCGACAAGCTCAGTCTCCGCCTCGGGGAGGTCGAAGGGCGCGCGGTTGGTCTCCGCCAGCGCGGCCGTGAAATAGAGGAGGAATCCCAGCGGTTGGAGCACGACGAACCAGACATCGTGCTGGGCGAGCACGATGCGCTCGAGGTCGAGTGACCCGGCCAGGATCACCGCCCCGACCAGCGCGAACGCCACCGCCATCTCATAGGAGATGAGCTGCGCGGACGAGCGCAGCCCGCCGAGCAGCGAGTACTTGCTGTTCGCCGCCCATCCGCCGAGGAACAGTGAGTACACCCCGAGTGAGGTGACGGCGATCACGAAGAGCAGGCTCACGTTGACGTGGATCAGGTCCCAGTGCAGTGCGTAGCCGCCGTTGCAAGCCTGCCCGGTGAGCTGGCCACCGACGCAGGTCAGCCCGCTGATGGGGATCGCGCCGAAGGCGAAGATGGCCGCTCCCCCGGCGAGGGCGGGTCCGACCATGTAGAGAACCTTGTCGCGGCCACCGGGCGCGGCGTTCTCCTTGAAAAGGAGCTTGACCGCGTCGGCGGCCGGCTGCAGCAGCCCCATCGGGCCCACCCGGTTGGGGCCGACGCGCAGCTGGATCCGCGCGGCCACCTTGCGCTCGGCGTAGGTGAGGTACGCGGCGGCGGTGGCCAGGGCGAGCAGCACGACGACGGACTTGACCAGGATCACCACGATCCCGTCCGGGCCGATCCTGCCCACACTGAACACGTCGGAGAAGCCGGCGATCACGCGGACACCTCTGCGCCGAAGACAGCGCGGCCACCGTTGCCGGCGGCGCCGTACGCGGGGATCGCCTGGACAAGCTCGCGATGAACAAGGAGCGGGTCGCCGGGCCAGCCGACGCCGCCGAGTTCCGCGGCCAGGGCGCTGAGGATGCGCGTCTCCGTCGGGGTCTGGGTGGTCGGCGGCAGCGCCGGTCTGATCCGTTGCACGCGCCCCTCGACGTTGGTCACCGTCCCTGCCTTCTCGAAGTAGGCGTGGCCCGGGATGAGCACGGTGGCGGCCCGGCTCAGCGGGCCCGGGCGGGTGTCGATGACAACGAGCACGTCGACCTGCGCCGCGACCCGCTCGAGGAGCGCAGCCACGCCCCCGGCCCAGGCGCTGCCGCCCATGACCACCAATCCACTGATGACGCCGGCCGCCGCGGCCTCGAGGATCTGGCGCCCCGACTTGCCCCCGGCCTCCACGGGCGTGTACCCGGGGCCGGAGTTGGGCAGCGCCCCGACGTCCTTGGCCCCACGGCCGTTGACGCCGCGGGTGATGGTGAGCCGGCGCACCTCGCGCGTCGCGCCCAGGCCGGCCGCGAGCCGTGCCGCGTGCTCGCGATCGGTCTCGTCGGCGATGACCCCGATCGTGCCCGTCGCGGGCAATTCCCCAACCTGCCGCAGCGTTGCGCCCGGCTCCACGCGGCGTACCAGGACGCCGCGCTTGGTGGCCGCCTTGTGCAGCCGCAGCGTCAACACCGGCGCCTCCTGCTCGGGCGCGGCCCCGAGCACGATCACCGCGGCGCACTCCTCGATCTCAGCGATGCCCAGGGAATGCTCTCCGGGCCCGATGTCGGGGAACGACTCCAGCTGGTGGTCGATGTGCGGGGTCTCGATGACAGTGCGGGCGAGACGCTGCAGCAGCCACAGCTCCTCGTTGGTGTTGTCCGCGGACCCGATCACCGCGATCGACCCCGGCCCGCTCCGCTCCCGCACCGCCCGCAGCGAACGCGCCGCCGCGGCGATGGCCTCGCTGATCGACACGTCGCGGACGGTGCGGCCGTCGCGGACCGATGGGCGGCGGATGCGGTCGACGTTGTTCCAGCTCTCGGCGCTGTAGCGGCCGCGATCGCACAGCCACATGTCATCGACCGCGGGGTTGTCCCGCGAGGCGAAGCGCTTCACCTCGAAGTCGCGCGTGTCGACGTTGATGTTGCAGCCGTACGAGCATTCCGGGCAGACTCCCTTGGTGCGCTGCAGGTCCCACGGCCGCGCCTTGAACCGGTACTGGCGGTGGGTGAGCGCGCCCACCGGGCAGACCTCGGGCAGGTTGCCCTGGAAAGGCGAGACCAGCGGCCTGCCGTCGAACGTGTTGATGACGGTGTGGATGCCACGCTCCTGGAGCACCAGCTCCTTCTCGCCGGTGATCTCGTCGTAGAAGCGGGTGCATCGCCAGCAGAGGACGCAGCGCTCCTGGTCGAGCTCGATGCGGTCGCTGAGCGGCACCGCCTTGTTCCTGTGCACCTTCTCGGTGATCGGGAAACGTGAGGCCGGCGGACCGTACCGAAAGGCGAAGTCCTGCAGGTCGCACTCGCCACCGCGATCGCACACCGGGCAGTCGAGCGGGTGATTGAGCAGCAGGAACTCGAGCATGCCCTCGCGCGTCTTGGCGACATCGGCACGGTCGGTGCTGATCACCATCCCCTCGCTCACATATGTGGCGCACGCCGGTTGCAGCTTGGGCATCTTCTCCACGTGGACCAGGCACATGCGGCAGACGGCGACCGGGTCCATCTTGGAGTGGGCGCAATACACCGGGATGTGGATCCCCAGCGATGTGGACGCGTCCAGGACCAGGGTGCCCTTGGGGACGCGGGTCTCCCGGCCGTCGATGGAGATGCCGACGAGACCGTCGTCGGCGGGCGCCGGCGGCGTCGTGTCGGCGGCCATCTACGCCGTCACCAACTGTGCGGTGGCGCCGCGCACCGGGCACGTCCCGGCTCCGCAATGCGCGGTGAACTCGTCGCGGAACGCCGTGTACGCGGACATCACGAACCAGGTCGCGGTGTCACCGAGCGGGCAGAAGCATTTGCCGTTCATGTTGTCGCAGATGTCGGTGAGCGTGCTCAGCTCGTCCGGGGTGCACTTCCCCGCCTCGAGCCGGTGCATGAGGTCGGATTCGAAGTACGTGCCCTCACGGCACGGAGCGCACTTGCCACACGACTCGTGGTGGTAGAAGTCGACCAGCCGCATCGAGACGTTGACCATGCACGTGGTCTCGTCCATGAAGACCATCGCACCGGCGCCCAGCGACGAGCCGGCCTGGGCCACGGCGTCCATGTCGAGTGGCAGGTCGAGGTGCTCGGGCAGAAGCACCTGCATGGAGCCGCCGCCGGGCTGGAAGGCCTTGATGGCGCGCCCGCGCCACATCCCACCGCACTCCTCCTCGAGAAGCCCGCGGATGGGCGTGCCCATCTGCATCTCGTACGTCCCGGGACGGTTGATGTGCCCACTGCAGCAGAAGAGCCGGGTGCCGGCGCTCTTCTCGGTGCCCAGCGACTTGAACCACGCGCCGCCGCGCTGGACGATGTGGGGAAGGTTCGACAGCGTCTCGACGTTGTTGACCACGGTGGGCTTGCCGTACAGGCCCTTGAGCGCGGGAAACGGCGGCTTGAGGCGCGGCTGGCCGCGGTAGCCCTCGAGCGAGTCGATGAGCGCCGTCTCCTCACCGCAGATGTAGGCGCCGGCGCCGCCGTGGACGATGACGTCGCAGTCGAACCCGCTGCCGTGGATGTTCTTGCCGATGTGGCCGGCGGCGCGTGCCTCCGCGACGCAGCGCTCGAGCAGCAGGCGCTGGTCGAAGTACTCGCCGCGGATGTAGAGGAACGCGACGTTGACCTGCAGCGCATAGGCCGCGATGAGCAGCCCTTCGATGAGCTGGTGCGGGTTCTCGTCGATGAGGGCGCGGTCCTTGAAGCAGCCCGGCTCGGACTCGTCCGCATTGCAGCACAGGTAGCGCGGGAACACGTCCTTGGGGAGGAAGCCCCACTTCACCCCGGTGGGGAAGCCCGCGCCGCCGCGGCCGCGCAGGCCGCTGGCCTTGACCTCGTCGACCAGCGTCTCCGGCGTGAACTTCGCGAAGGCGGCACGAAGTCCCTGGTAGCCGCCGAGCCGTTCGTAGACGGCAAGCGTCTGCACGCCCTCGGTGCCGAAGTCCTTGGTCAGCAGTTTGTACTCCGCCATGCCGCGCGATCCTACAGATCGCCCGCGTCGGCACGCGGTCGCTTCTTGCGCGGCCGGCTGCGGCTGCCCTGCGGGTTCGAGGTGGTCTCGGGGGCTTGGTGCCCGTGCGCCGCCGGTTGCGCGGCGATGCGGTCGAGGATGAGGTCGACACGCTCGGGGGTCAGGTCCTCGTGGAAGTGGTGATCGATCTGCATCGCCGGTGCCCCGCCGCATGCGCCGAGGCATTCCACGGTGCTCTCCCAGGTGAACGCCCCGTCCGCCGTCGTCCCACCCGACGGACACCCCATCCGCCTCTCCACGTGGGTGACGATGTCGTCGGACCCGCGCAGAGCGCAGCTGACGTTGACGCAGATGAGCACGTGATGCGCACCCGCGGGCCGGTCGAAGTACATCGAGTAGAACGTGCTCACCGCCTGCACCTCGCTGGGCGCCAGGCTGAGGAGGTCGGCCACCTCGCCCATCCCCTCCGGCGTCAGGTACCCGATCTCGTTCTGCACCGCCCAGAGGCACGGCAGAATCGCGCTGCGCGGGTGCGGGTACCGATCACGCAAAGCTGTGATCTGGTTGCGCGTCGATGCCGTCAGCGGCATCGCGTCCCTCCCCCACCCGTCATCGGTCGACGTCTCCCAACACGATGTCGATCGACCCGATCACCGCGACCACATCGGCGATGAGCTCGTCGTGGACCATGTGCGGCAGTGCGCTGAGGTTGCTGAAGGAGGGGCCGCGGACCTTGCAGCGGTAGGGCCGGTTGCTGCCATCGGCAACCACGTAGAAGCCCAGTTCACCGCGCGGCGATTCGATGGCCTGGTACACCTGGCCGCGCGGAACGCGGAAACCCTCGGTGAAGAGCTTGAAGTGGTGGATCAGCGACTCCATCGAGGTGTTGATCTCGTTGCGCGGCGGCATCGCCACCTTGCGGTCGGTGGTGTTGACGGGGCCGTCGGGGAGGTTGGCCATCGCCTGCCCGATGATCTTCAGCGACTCGCGCGCCTCGCGCATGCGCACCAAGTAGCGGTCGTAGACGTCGCCGCGGGTGCCGACGGGGATGTCGAAGTCGAAGTGGTCGTACGAGCTGTACGGCTGGGCCTTGCGCAGGTCGTAGGCGATGCCGCTGCCCCGCAGGGTCGGGCCGGTGGCGCCGTAGGCCATGGCGTCGTCGGGGGTGAGCACACCGAGGCCACGGGTGCGCTCCAACCAGATGGGGTTCTCGCTGATCAGCAACTCGTACTGGTCGATGAAGGACGGGAACGTCCGCACGACCTCGTTGACGAGCGCGTAGAACTCGTCGGGGACGTCGGCGAGCAGCCCGCCGACGCGGATGAACGACGTGTGCATGCGCACGCCGCTCACCAGCTCGTTGATGTCGAGCAGCTTCTCGCGCTCGCGCCAGGCGTAGACGAAGGGCGTGGTCGCGCCCATGTCGAGCGCGCTGGTCCCGTACCACAGGAAGTGGCTGGCAACGCGGGTCAGCTCGCACATGATCACGCGCAGGTACTGCGCGCGCAGCGGAACCTCGACGCCGAGCAGACGCTCCGCGGCGAGTGAGAAGCCGAGGTTGTTGAACAATGGCGCCAGGTAGTCCATCCGGTCCGTGAACGGGATGCACTGCTGGTAGGTGTGGCTCTCGAACGACTTCTCGAACCCGGTGTGGAGAAAGCCGATGTCCGGCCGGCACTCCCGCACCACCTCGCCGTCGAGCTGCAGGACCAGCCGGAGCACGCCGTGGGTGCTGGGGTGCTGCGGCCCCATGTTCAGCTCCATGGTCTCGTCGTCGAGCTGGACGACATCGATGGCGTCGTTGCCCGGGTCGACGCCGAGCATGGTGCGGCCGCGGTCGAAGGCGTCGGACTCCCGGTCGCGGGTGGGGACGCCGGGTCCGCCGAGCGGCGGCAGCACCGCCATCAGCGCGTCTCCCCGGGCATGTCGCGCGGTCGCTCCGCGGCCGGCAGCGCCCACTCGAGGTTGTGTGTGAAGGCGACCGGTTCGCCGAAGCTCACGTAGTCCTTGCGCAACGGGTGGCCGATCCAGTCCTCGGGCAGGAGGATGCGGTGCAGGTCGTGGTGACCGGTGAACTCGATACCGAAGAGATCGAAGGTCTCGCGCTCATGCCAGTCCATGCCGGCGAAGACGCGCTCGAGCGTGGGCACCTGGGGGGCGTCCTCGGGGACCTGCACGACGACGCGGCACTCGTCGTTGTGGTGCAGCGAGCGGAGCTGGTACACGACGTCGTACCGGGGCGCCACCGGCTCGCGGTCCGGCCAGTCCACCGCGGTCACGAAGAGCGGCAGGCGGTAGAGGGTGTCGTCGTGGTCGCGGAGCAGGATCATCGCGCCCACCAGGTGCTCGATGCGGAGCAGGATAGTGACCTCGCCCAGGGTGTCCTCGACGCTGATGACCGCGTCGGGAAGCTCCTGTGTGAGCAGGTCCGCGGCACGCCGCCCGCGGGACGGACGTGCCGAAGTGGCGGTCGCGGTGGGCGTGGTCACCGGTCCTACCCTCGCAGGGAGCTGGGCCGCTCGGCGGCGATCTTCGTCTGCAGCTTGATGACCGCGTCGAGGAGCCCCTCGGGGCGCGGCGGACACCCGGGGATGTACACATCCACGGGCACGACCTTGTCGACGCCCTGGATGATCGCGTAGTTGTTGAACATGCCCCCGCTCGAGGCGCACGCCCCCATGCTGATCACCCACTTGGGCTCCGGCATCTGGTCGTAGATCTGCCGGAGCACCGGTCCCATCTTCTGTGACACGCGACCGGCGACGATCATCAGGTCGGCCTGGCGCGGCGAGGCACGGAACACCTCGCAGCCGAAGCGGGACATGTCGTAGCGGGCGGCGCCGGTGGCCATCATCTCGATGGCACAGCAGGCGAGCCCGAAGAGCGCGGGCCAGAGCGAGCTGTACCTCCCCCACTGGATCACCTTCTCGATGGACGTGGTGATCACGCCCGCCTTGGCGGCGGTGCGCTCGAGGTCACCGACACGGGGCAGCGGCAGCGCACCGGCATCACCCTGGGCGTTGAGCAGGGGCAGCCCGGTGGCGGCGTCGAAGCTCAGTCCCACCGCAGGGCACCCTTGCGCCACACATAGATGAGCCCGACGAGGAGGGTGGCGATGAAGATGCCCATCTCGACGATGCCGAAGATCTTGAGCTGCCGGACGATCGTCGCCCACGGCAGCAGGAAGATGGACTCGACGTCGAAGATGATGAACAGCATCGCGGTGACGTAGAAGTTCACCGAGAAGCGACGCCGGGCGGTCTCGACGGGCACGATGCCGCACTCGTACGGGAGATCCTTGGCGGCGCTGGGCCGGCGCGGGCCCAGCCACGAGGACAACGCCTGCACGCCGGCACCAAATGCGACGCAGACGGCAAGAAAGACGAGGATCGGCGCGAAGTCCGAGAGCATCGTGGCGTGATCCTAACAAAGGTCGTCGCGGGCCCCGCGAACCCGTGCGCGACGCCCGCCGAGCACCAGCCCGTAGGCTTGTGCGGCGTTCGTCAGAACCCGGAGGACTGCACATGACCCGGCCCGTCCCGCCCTCGGTCCCGGCGCTGGTGACCGGTGCGTCGAGTGGCATCGGCGAGGAGTTCGCCCGCCAGCTTGCGGCCCGCGGCCACGCTGTCACCCTCGTCGCCCGCCGTGTCGAGCGCCTCCAGGCGCTGGCTCGTGAGCTGCGTCGCGACCACGGCGTCAAGGCCACGGTGCACTCCGCCGACCTCGAGACCGAGGAGGGACGGGCACCGGTCGCCGAACTGCTCCGCGCCAAGGGCCCATGGCTGCTCGTCAACAACGCCGGTTTCGGAACGCGTGGCCGCTTCGCCGACATGGATCCCGAGCGCGAGAGCGCCGAGGTGCGCGTCAACGTGGTGGCCCTCCACGAGTTCACCGCTGCCGTCGTGCGCGGCAACGTGCAGGCGGGTGCGGGCGCCGTCGTCAACGTCGCCAGCACCGCGGCGTTCCAGGCAATTCCGCACATGGCCACCTACGCCGCGACCAAGGCCTTCGTCCTCCATTTCACGGAGGGGATCGCGCAGGAGTTGCACGGCACCGGGGTCCGTGCCCTCGCCCTCTGCCCGGGCCCGACGCGCACCGAGTTCGCCGAGGTGTCGGACAACAGCGACCTCTTCGACAAGTCGATGCCGATGAGCTCGAAGTCGGTGGTGCGCAGCGCCCTGCGCGCGCTCGACCGGGGGCATGCCATCTGCGTGCCGGGAGCCCACAACCTCATCCTTGCCCAGGGACCCCGGCTGGTGCCTCGCTCAGCGCTGCGGCGGATCATCGCGCCGATCTTCGCCCCCCGCTGAGCGAGGACCCGGAGCCGGGCCTCAGCTGGTGGCGGATTCGCCCAGTTCGACGCAGCGCTCGCGCCAGTACGTCAGTCGCCGCGAGAAGCGCTTCATCTCGGCGTCGAGGACGACAAGGTCCGTCGATGCGACCTCCCGGCGGGCCTCGGGCTCGAGGACACCGAGCGCGTTCTCGGCGGTACCGAGAAGATCGCGCTTGACCGCGAGAAGCTCGCCATACACCTGCACCCAGTGGGTGGCGTCCTCGAGGTAGGGAGACCCTGGGTCCTCGCCCTCGAGGAGACGCTCGTCATCGACCGCCTTCGCGGCAGCCTTCTCGGTCCTCTCGTCCGCCATGGATTCCCCCGGCCGCGCCGCGGCCCCGGCCGGCGGCCAGGCCGCAGCGGGAGGCCAGAGTCTACGGCGCGGCCGGGGACCGGTGCCCGGGGTGGAGGCGGAGGCGGCGCGTCACCATGCGACGCGCCGCACTCTCACGCCGTGGCTACTTCTGCTCCTCCTTGCGGAGCACGAACTGCACCTCGACCTCGACCGTGATGGTCTTGCCGAGCACGAAGCCGCCCTTGTCGAGCGGCTGGTTCCAGGTGAGGTTCCACTTCTCGCGCTCGAGCTCGGTGGTGGCGCTGAACGTGGCCTTGGTGCGTCCGTAGGGATCGTCGAAGGCGCCGGCGAACTCCACGTCGAGCGTCACCGGGTTGGTGACGCCGCGGGCGGTGAGATCGCCCTCGACCGTGAAGTGGTTGTCGGAACCCAACTCACCGACCCTGGTGCTGCGGAACTCCAGCGTCGGGTACTTGTCGACCTCGAAGAAGTCGGCGCTGCGCAGGTGGGCGTCGCGCTGCTCGTTGAAGGTGGTCACGTTGGCGGCCTGGATGGTCGCCTCGACCTTGGCGTCGCCGGGTGTGCTCCCGGTGGTCAGCGTCGCCGTCCACTCGCTGAAGCGGCCGCGGACCTTGGTCGCCATGAGGTGGCGGACCACGAACTCGAGGCTGCTGTGGACCTCATCGATGTCCCAGACCCCGGCCTGGGGGATGGTCTCAACGGCTGTGTCGGACATTGCGGTCTCCTCTTGCTGCGACGCGTGGCTGTCGCGCGTTCTCTGTCCCCACACCGTACCCCCCCGGTAGTTGCGGTGTCAACTATCTGGCGCGGTATGATCGTCTGCGACGGTCGCCACCGGGGCCACCGCGCCGCAATCGGACCAACCGTGAAGACCCACCGCCCCGACTCCTGCCGCCTCGCCGCGTGGATGGCGCTGCTCGACGCTCACAGCCGCCTCACCGGCCGGCTGGAGGCCGAGCTCGAGCAAAGCCACGGCATCAGCCTCGCCCAGTACGAGGTCCTCTACCGGCTCAACGACGCCCCGGGCGGACGGCTGCGGCTCAACGAGTTGACCTCCCACGCCCGCATGACCAAGAGCGGGGTCAGCCGTCTCGTCGACCGCATGAGCGAGGGCGGCCTGATCGGGACGGAGCGCTGCCCGTCGGACCGACGCGGCGCGTTCGCAGTGCTGACCCCGCAGGGGCGCGCCGTCTTCCGCCGCGCCGCCGCCCTCCACCTGCGCGGGGTCCAGGACAACTTCGGCAGCCTCATCGATGACGACGAGGCCACCGCGCTGCGCGTCGCCCTCGAGCGGGTGCGCGACGCCCTGCCCGCGGCGGGCTGCCGCGGCTCGCGCAGCGCGGCCGCGGAGACGCT
>OCZT010006516.1_pt1 | contig 11554 bp, 3 predicted proteins | sample 1539031 | NCBI WGS metagenome assembly OCZT01 (sample SAMEA3539308, study PRJEB22396) | soil metagenome | biome: tundra; feature: field; material: soil | place: USA | collected 2010-05 | depth 0.15 m
CCCCGCACAACTACCGGGAGATGGCGGACGCGTCGCGCATCGCGCTCGGACACAATCCGCTTTGCGGCGACAAGATGAAGCTCTACGTGAGGATCGAGGGCGACCGGATCGCCGACGTGGCGTTCCAGGGCTCGGGCTGCGCGATCTCCAAGGCCTCCGCCTCGATCATGACGGACTCCATCAAGGGGAAGACGCTCACCGAGGCCGATGCGCTCTACGGACAATTCCACGAGCTCCTCACCGGGCCGCCGGACGTCAAGGCCGACGGCGCCGGCCTCGGCAAGCTGGCCGTCTTCTCGGGCGTGCGCGAGTTTCCCGCCCGCGTCAAGTGCGCCACGCTCCCGTGGCACACGCTCGAGATGGCGCTGAAAAGCGCCAACGAAGTCGCAAAGACGGAATGAACGAGCTCGAACAGAAGGTCATCGACGAGGCGCTGAAGAAGTGCTTCGACCCCGAGATCCCGGTCAACATCTGGGAGCTGGGGCTGATCTACTCGGTGAAGGTCTCCCCCGAAGGCGCCGCCGACGTGAAGATGACGCTGACGGCGCCCGCGTGCCCCGTCGCGGGATCCCTCCCGGGCGAAGTCGAGACGAAGATCAAGGCCCTCCCGGGCATCACGGACGCGAAGGTCGAGCTCGTCTGGGACCCGCCCTGGACCGCCGGGATGATGTCGCGCGTCGCGAGGGTCATGCTCGGGATGTGAGCCGGTGTAGGGGTGCAATGGGAATTGCCGGGGGGCCGTGGCGCGTGGAAACCAGGGTCGCGCCCTCGATTTCCTTCTCAATCCCCTCCCGCAGACGGGCATTCTGGACGGACGGGGGCACTTCATGCGCTCTTCTCGGCCGCCGCGAGCTGGCAGTCCTGGCCATTCTGCGAGAGTCGGTTTACCCGCCCCGGCTCTTCCTTTTAGCGCGTGCGCTTCGCGCCACGCGGGGCACGTGGCGGGCCTTCGGGGCGCCAGAGGCGCCCTTCACATAACGCGTCTTGCGCTATGTGCTGAGGGTCGCGCTTCGCGCGACCAACTCGCGGCCGCGGAGGCTCTTTCGTGCGCGCGACGCAGCCGCGCGAGCGCCTAAGACGCGTCACGTCCCGTGCTTCTCTTCCGCGCGCGGCATCTGCGGTTCTCGCTCGCGCTGCGCGTCCTCGATCCCGCGCGCGGGCACGGCCCGCGCCGCGCCCCACGAGCGGGGAGGAGCGGCTAAAGAAGGAAAGGGTGGGCCGTTTCCACCTTTAGCCGCTCGCCTCCGGCGCGCGGCCGCAGGCCGCGCGGTGCTCCGGTGCTCTCGGCCTGGCGCGACGCGTGCCCGCGAGGACGGAAGACGCACGCGTACGCACGTGCTCGCGGGCGATCGCTTGCACGTCGGCGTGACAGGCCTTCAAGCAGTTCGCGCTACCCGCGCGCACCGCACGCCCCCGGCGCGCCGGCCGAGCGAAGCGAGGCCCGAAGCACATAGCGCGTCGCGTTATGTGGGGGTCGCGTCAGCGACCCGAAGGCCTGGCGGGGACCACCTCGGCGCAAAGCGACGAGGGAAATGAAAAGCTCCGGGTCCGATACCGCGCGGTATCGGACAGCGGCCCGCAGCGCGAAGCACGTGGGATGCGCCGCGCGTGACAGATGGGAGGTCCGAGGAGGGTGCCCGCTGGCACGCGCGGCGCTGAGCGTCCGGCTCCTCCTCCCCGCCAGGCCGGAGCGCGCCGGGCGGCGCCGTCTCTCCGGGCGTGCTCTTCGAGCTCGCCGTTGCCGATGACGTCCCTCTTCGAGCCTACCCCTTATGTGCCCTCGCCAGTGTCCAAAGGTCTCTCACATCGAGGATCGATACTCGCTCCTCTAATTCGCGGAGAATTGCCCCCTCTTCTGGGCGTGTGGTTAACCTAATCCAGTAACCCCGACGAACCGAGAAGAAACCCACAGGTCGCACCCGAATAACCAGTCGTTTGAACAACCCCGTTCGGAAGCGCTGGACAGGCCCACGAATGCGTGCCAGGTCAACGTACTCAGTGCGGCGTCCAATGGTTCGCTCGAGCGTGAGAACATTCTGGTTCAGACTCTTCAATGTCGAAATCGATGAGAAGAGGGCATAGGCCTCCACTAGTACATAGAGACTTATCCATCCGATCAGCAAGTAGAAAAGCAACATACGCTTCTAGCGGCGCCTACACAGTAGCTCAACGGTGTTGCAACGGGTAGCGCCGCCACCTAGGCCGCCCGAAGGCCCGCCGCCGAGAAAACCTGAAAAGGCACCTGAGGTAGTCCCCACTGCGGTTTCAGCGGTGAGCCCACCGCCCGTTCCTCCGGCCCCGCTGACGCCTGTCGAGCCACCAAGAAGATCGCTTGCGCAGGGCGCAAAGAGCGCAACCGTGGGTCCGATTGCGGCGGCAATCGCTATCCCCGTCCCTAACACTCCACAGTAAGTGTAAAACGTGCACTCCATTTTCCCTGATGGGCAAACCATGGTGGTTATCGCGTGGCTGCCACCGAACGTAGCGCCGGTATTGAAGATCGGGAGGCCAACACCGCTTACTTGAACGCCGAGTCCGATCCAGAAGCCTGTGGGGCAGTCGGGGCACGCCGCTGAGCACACCTTCAGGCCATACGGGTCCGTTAGCATCGTGGGCCGACTCGCGGCATAGCGATACAAGTTGACATCGCCGAACCGTTCGCCGCCGAAGCGCGCATCGCGTTTCCCGACACCCAGTGGATCGGCTTGTGTGTATCTCCCCCACCTATTCCTGTACCACCGGAAGATGTTGTAGCTGCGTTCCGTAACTCCGTTGGGGCCGAGGTTGAGCTGCTCGGCTTCCTGTCCGGGAAGTCTCAGCGGCTGGTGCTGGTCAATCGTGCGGAGGGCGAACACCTCACCGTAGGGCTCGTGTTCTGCTCTCCAGGAGATGCCCTGGACGGAGCTTGTCTGGATGAGTGGGGTGCCTACGTGGTCCGTGAAAGTCCAGGAGGTCGTGCCGCTGGAATCGATCTGGGCTACGGGTTGGCCGCCAAACCAGATGTACTCGTAGAGGATGACTGGTGTGGGGTTGCTGGTCAGCTCCGTCTCGGCCATCAGGTTCATGTCTGGAGTGTAGAAGAAATAGCGCGAGCCGGTTGAAACCAGAGGCGTGTGAGTCACAGAGGCAGATCGCGCGGCCATCGCAGAGCCGAAGCCCAGGCCCCAGAATGGACCCGCGACGAGGTCGTTACCGCCGCCGAGGTCATCGGCCAGGGGGCCGTCATCCGAGTCGAGTCGCAGCCCGGCGGGCAAGGGCTCAGCAAAGGGGCTCCTGTGGAGAGTCCTGAGAGAGGCCAGCGTGAAGGCCGGAGTCTTCTCCTGGGTCGTCCTAGCCGCGGGGGCCGTTACGATCTCCCCGATGGCCTGCGCTTCGTTGGGGCCAACCTCCTCTGGCTTCGGAGAGGTGGAAGCCAAGAGCACCTCGTCCTTTCTGTTCATGAGGAAGGCCACGTTGGGCGTGACGGTCAGGACGGCGGTCTTCGAGCCGCTGTAGGTAGCGGTGATGGTCACGGCGGTCGAGGCGAAGACAGGCACAGTCGTCACCGTGAAGGTGTTCGCGGCCGTACCGGCCGCCACGACGACGTTCGCGGGGACGGTGGCGACTGCCGTGTTCGAACTCGTCAGCGTGACCGTCGCCCCGCCTGTCGGGGCATTGCCGTTCAGCGTCACCGTGCCGGTGGAGGGGTTCCCGCCCACTACGCTGGTCGGAGAGAGCGCGAGGGAGTAGAGGACCGCCGTCGGCGTGACCGTGAGCGTTACGCTCTTGCCGACGCCTCCGTATGTAGCCGTGATGTTGGAGGTCGCCGTGGTGGAGACAGTGAGGGTGGTGACGGTGAACGTGTTGGAGGACGTTCCCGCCGCGACGGAGACGTTCGGGGGGACGGTGGCCGCGGTGGTATTGGAGCTGGTGAGGGTGACCGTGGCTCCGCCTGTTGGTGCCGGGCCATCCAGGGTGACCGTGCCCGTCACTGGAGTTCCGCCCGGGACGCTCGTCTGGCTCAGGACCAGCGTGTAGACGGCTACCGTGGGCGTGACCGAGAGCACGGCCGTCTTGTTCACGCCGGCAAAGGACGCGGTCAGCGTGACCGACGTGATCGAGGCGACGCTCGTCGTCGTCACGGTGAAGTTCGCGGCTATTGTTCCCGATGTGACCGTAACGTTCGGGGGTACTGCCGCGACCGTCGGGTTGGAGCTGGACAAAGTGACGACCGTACCTGCCGGCGGAGCTGCGCCCGTCAAAGTCACCGTCCCAGTCGTCGACGCGCCTCCCACGACGCTCGAGGGATTCAGCGCCAGCAAGGTGAGAGCGGCCGCCGTCACTGTCTGAGTCGCCGTCTTGTTCACGCCGCCGTACAAGCCCGTGATGACGGACGAGCTGGTGGAGGCCACGCCGAGAGTCGTAACCGTAAAGGCCTTCTCCGTGGCTCCTGCGGGAACGGTCGTGCTGGCCGGCACCGTGGCCACGGCAGTATTCGAGCTGGTAAGGGTTACGACGGCCCCTCCCGTTGGAGCCGGGCCGTTAAGCATCGCAAGCCCGATCGTGGGATTGCCGCCCACGACGCTCGCTGGGGAGAGGGCCATCGAGTACATGAGCACCGTCGGCGTCACGGTCAGGACTGCCGTTTTGTTGACGCCGCTGTAGGAGGCGGTCAGGGTAACGTTGGTCGTGGAAGCGACCGTGAAGGTCGTCACCGTGAAGGTTCCCGTGGTGGAGCCCGCCGGGACCGTTACGCTGGAAGGGACGGTCGCGACCGCGATATTGGAGCTTGTGAGCGTCACGACCAGGCCGCCCGAAAGAGCCCTGCCGTTCAACGTCACGGTACCGGTCACCGGATAGCTGCCGAAGGCGCTCGTCTGGCTAAGAGTCAGGCTCGAAAGCGCCAGGGGGATCACCGTCAGCGTGGCCGTCTGAGTCCCTCCGTACGTGCCGCTGATCGTGACGGTCGTCGTGGACGAAGCCCCCAGGCTCGTCACGGTGAAGGTGGCCGTGCTGGCTCCAGCCGCAATCGTCACGCTGGCGGGCACCGTTGCCACGGAAGTATTCGAGCTTGTGAGCGTCACGAGGGCGCCGCCTGTAGGAGCCGGGCCGTTGAGCGTAACGGTCCCTGTCGAGGGGGTGGCCCCAGCCACGGTCGTCGGGTTCAGGGTCACCGAGTAAATAACCGACGTCGGCGTCACCGTAAGGATGGCTGTCTTGTTCACGCCGTTGAGCGAGGCGGTGATCGTAACGTTCGTCGTGGAAGTCACCGTGAAGGTCGTCATCGTGAAGGTCTTGGACGTCGTCCCCGAGGCCACGGTCACGTTGGCTGGCACCGTCGCCACCGCGGTGTTCGAGCTGGTGAGGGTCACGACGTCCCCGGCGGAGGGAGCCTTGCCATCCAAGGTCACCGTCCCGGTTGAGGGAGTTCCGCCCAAGACGCTCGTCTTGTTGAGGGTCACAGACAAGAGGTTGGCCGGTGTCACCGTCAGCGTGGCCGTCTGCGTTCCTCCGTACGTGCCGCTGATCGTGACAGGAGTGGAAGACGAAACCACAAAGGTCGTGACCGTGAAGGTCTTCGTGGTGGTTCCGGCGGCGACGGTCACGTTGGCTGGCACGGTCGCCACTGCTGTATTGGAGCTGGAAAGGGTCACGATCGCGCCGCCCGTAGGGGCCGCGCCATTGAGGGTGACCGTTCCCGTCGATGAATTGCCGCCCACAACGGTGGTCGGCGAGAGAGTCACGGTGTAGAAGACGGCCGTAGGGGTGACCGTGAGCGTCGCATTCTGGCTCGCCCCGTAGACGCCCGTGATCGTTACGGTGGCGGTGCTGGTCACGGTGAGGGTCGTGACGGTGAAGTTGGCCGACGTGGCTCCCGCGAGTACCGTGACGCTTGCCGGCACGGTCGCGACTGCCGTATTGGAGCTGGTCAGCGTGACTGCCGCGCCTCCCGTGGGAGCCGGGCCAGTAAGCGTGACGGTTCCGGTGGACGGATGGCCCCCGACGACACTCGTGGGGCTCAAGGTCACCGAGGCGAGTGAAACGCCTCCGGCGATGGGCGCGACGACGATCGTGCGCAATCCCCGGCCGTCGTACGTGTAGGTGTTGCCGTCCGCGGTTGCCAGGAAGTTCCTCGTCGAATACGTGAATGTTCCTGAGCCGACGGCCGTCTCGTTAGCGGCAGCGTCGTACGAGACAGACCTCATGCCGGGTCCCGTCTCCGTGACCGAAGCCAGCTTCGGCAGGTTCTTCGCGGAGCCGTTCTGCGTATACGTGAAGGTGGCCGTCCGGGCCGTGCCCATGGCCAGAGAGGTCATGTTCCCCATGCTGTCGTACGCGTAGCCGTTTCCGGTGGCGGTTCCCCAAAGCGAAGACCCGGAGTTGGCCGTGGTCAGGCGGCTGAGGTCGTCGTAGCCGAAGTCGCGGTTGTAGGTCGCGTTTGTCGCGTCGTGAATCTGGGAGATGTTGCCCGTGGCGTCTTCTTGGTAGACGTAGTCGGCCAGAGTCGTCGCCCCGGCAGTTAGCTTGTTCTCGGCTGGCCGGTAACGCTGGTCGTAGCTGGTCGTCCTGGTTGTGGTGTTGCCGTACTGGAGCTGCGTCTGTGGGCCGAAAGGAGCGTAAGAGGCCGACGAGACGTACGTGGTCCCACCGGAGACGGCCGAGAGGGGCCGGTCGGCTAAGTCGAAGGTGTAGGTGACGACGTGCCCGGACGGGTACGTGATCTTGCTACGGTTCCCGTTGGCGTCGTAGCCGTAGGCAATGCTGTAAGCGTTTCCCAGCACCGTCTTGCCCTCGGACCTTAAGAGCCCTCGCCGCTCGTAGGCGTACGTGCTCGACCCCGACGGGTCCGTCATCGTGGCGAGGCGTCCCAGCCCGTAGGCGCCCGCTGTGGCGCTGTCGTACGTCCAGGTCGTGGCCTCGGTCGTGAAGCCCGTCCGAGCGGAGCTGGCGCTCGTGATCCGGTTGGCCGCGTCGTAGACCCGGGTCGTCGCGGCGGTGTTCGCGTCGGTAGAGGAAAGAAGGTTCCCGGCCGGATCGTATGAGTAGCTCGTCACGCCGCTCACCGGGCTCGTCTGTGTCTGCATCCGTCGGAAGTCGTCGTAGAGGTACGTCGTCAGGTTGGCGTTCGGATCCGTCACCGAGATCAGGTTGTCCTGGAGGTCGTAGCCATACTGCGTCACGACGTCGGGGCCGGCGACAATCGTCTGGTGCTGGGTGACCGTCTTGAGCCTGTTGAGGAAGTCGTAGGCGTAGGCGGTGTTCGCCGCGGTGTGCCGCTCATCCTGGACGGTGAGGAGATTCCCGCGAGAGTCGTAAGCGTAGTTGAGGTGCGTGCTGTCTGGGTGGGTCACGGCGGATAGGCGGTTCTTCGTGTCGTATGTGAAGGCGTCGCTTCGCTGGGTCGTCCAGGCCGCGCACGAGGGGGCGGGGGTGCCACAGCTCTGGGCCTGTTCGGAAACCTTGTCCCCGATGACATTCAGCGTCAGGTGGAGGCGTTCGTACTGGTTGCCGACGGAGTTCGCGCGAATGGTGTCTGTCAGGCGGTTCGTGCCGTCCTCGTAGGCGTACTGGAGCTGGTTGCCGAGCGGTAGGGACACTTTCGTGAGCCGGTCCCGAGAGTCGTAGGTGTAGACCGTCGTGTAGTCGAGCGTCTCGTTCGGGTCCCCGGTCACGTGCAGGGACGTGATGCTGGTGGCCCGGCCCACCGCGTCCGTCACGCGGTCGGTCTCGACGTCATTGGCATCCACGACCTTCTTCGCCGTCCCGAAGATGTCGTAGTTGTCGTACCTCGTATCGAGGTGGGCCGTCAAAGAGGTGTAGACGGAGTTCGTTTGCGCGCGTCCGCGACGGTCCACGGTCGTGTCCGTGTCGCTGTAGTAAGACGAAGTGGACTTCTGGCCAGTCACCGGGCCGTCCGTCTCGGTTCGGCGATGGTGGGAATCGAAGAGCGTGGTCGTGGTGTAGACGGTGGGCGAGGCGTCGGTGGACTTCAGGTAGCCGGACACGGATGTCGTAAGCGTGGTCTCGGGCGTCCCGGCGGCGTTCCAGGCGTACGTCGTCACCTTGGTCTGGCCGGCCTTGCCGACCGAGGCCTCAGCCACGGAGGTCACGAAGCTGGGCCAGGGCGCCCCGCCCGACGGCGTTCCGGCGCCATAGCCGTAGACAGACGTCGTCGTCCGCTGCTCGGGCTTGCCCACGGCCTGTTTGCGCGTGAGCGTCATTCCGTTGCCGTTGTACGTGTACTGGGTCTCGGACTGCTCCGCCCCCGTGCCGTCCTTCTTGTCGAGGACCTGGTTGGAGTAGTCGTACGCAAAGATCTGAAGGTCCGAGCCCGCTCCACCGCAGGAGGCGCAGGGACCGGAAATCTGCGTCGGTAGCCAGCGGCCGAGAAGATACGTCACCGTGAAGACGGACGTCTCCTGGGTGACGGCGTCGATGGTGTGGGTGACCGTGCGGGTCGTGGGGGCGTTGTAGACGATGCTGACGTTGCTCCGCGTGCCGCCAGCCTGGGAGGAGGTGAGCCCGCGGTCGGTCACGGCCTCGTAGGTGTGGGCCTCCAACTCCTGGTTCGCGTCGTCCTTGATAGACGTGAGGAGGCGCAGAGAGCCGAGATGGTCGGCCTGGTACGAGTACGTGTGCCAGGGCGTGGCGCCGGAATGCATCGGGTCGAAGATCTGCGTGAGGGTGTTGTTCGTGCCCAGAATGAGCTTCCAGGTGTTGCCGTCGGGCAGCGTGATGGTCACTTGCCCGCTCGGGTAGACGAGCTGGATCTGCCGGCCCTCCGAGTCGGTGATCGTCCTGAGCTGGCCGGCCGTGTATGTGCCGCTGATGCTGTTGCCCCAGCGGTTTGTAGTAGCCAGCCAGCTTCCCGTGACCACGTCGAAGTGCGTCACGGTGCCGGCGAGGTCCGTGAGCTGGTACTCCGAGCCCACCTGCTTGATCGTGCCCCGCAGTTCGCCGGGGTTGATCGCAATCCAAAAGGTGTCTGGGGCGATGCGCAGGTACTCCGACTCGTAGCCCTCGGGGGTGATGTGGTAGAGGCGGTTGCTCGTGCCGTCCTCGGGCCTAAGGGTCTGGGCGTACGGATGCGCCCATCCGACTCCCACCGGCGAACTGACGAGGCCGGGGAACATGGGGGCCGAGCTGTGGTACGTGAGCGTGAACGGCAGCGACAAGGGGTCCTGACCGACGCTGAAGAGGCGCTCGGCGGCCATAACGTCACCCGAGCCGACGTTGATCGGCCTGCCGACGCCGCTGGAAGGACACATTTGGCGATCCGGGCAGATGCCGGTCAATGGAGTCAGAGCTGTGCTTTGCAAGAAAATGACGCCGCCCGTTCCTAAGTAGTGAATCCTCGCCGTATGGCTGCTCGTCGTTCCGCAAGGGATATCGATGCCGGTGTCCCAGGTGCCGTGCTCGAAGTAAATCCAGGCGGCCTCCAACGAATCGTCGATCGATAGGTAATCCCCGCCCAGCACGGGGTCGTTGCCGCAGGTGAAAAATGGCGGCCAGTCCCCGGCGTTCGTGCAGTAGAAGTTGGGAGCGTCGTAGTCGATCAGGATGCGCGTCCCTACGACTCGAAGCGAGACGCTCGGTCCTGGGCCGCTACCAGGGGGGAGGTTATCGGAGCAGATGGGGATGCTTCCATTCAACGTCCCATAGGACGTGCTCAGCGGGCTCTGCGGCGCCCGGCGGTCCTGCCAGGTCCCCGCCCCGCCCGGATCCTGCCAGAAGTCGGGGCCCGCCAGGACCGGGAAGCACTGTTGCGGGAAAAGGCCGCAGCCCTCGTAGTCGGCATGCTTGACGCAGGTTTGAGCCATGGAGGAGGCCGGTGAGAGCAGAAAGAGCGCCAGCCCAAGAGCCGGGAGGAAGCGCCGTGAAGTCATAGAAACCTCCTGCGCGTGCGTACGTTGGCGAAGGAATCGATTTCAGCTATCTCTTAAGATCTTGGACCGTCCCGTTCACGTTCCGCATCATCTGAGACGTCCTTCTCCCACTCTGCTCGCGACAGACCGCTGCGACGCGTATTCGTCAGGGGCCAAAAGAACGCTTAGAAGCGGTTGCAGCTTCACGCGGCAGCGGCCAATGTCGGGATCGTGATGCGGAAGATCCTCGGCGCCGGGACGCCCCGGAGCCTTCAGGGGCGACTGGCAGCCCTTCTGGTCCTTTCACGAACCCAACACGATCTTTACAGGTGCAGCTTCCCCACATTCGTACGAGCACCTCGTCCGGCTTTCGCACCTACTTCTTCCACGGGCAGTTAGGGCTGCCGCAGATGATCAAGGCCTCGCACCACACTGGCTAGGTCGCGGCTGACTTCTACGTCAAGAGAGATGTCGAACGCCATGGTTCGCTCCCTTCGTGGCGCCTACCGTCACACTGCCCCGCATCAGGCGCGTCTGAGCGCCGGAGAGAGTCAGAACTGCTAAATCGGCGCTTGCGACGAAGCCAGAGCGCAACGTAGGTTCCGACGGAGCCCGAAGCAATTGTCATTTGCGGCCAGATGAGGCAGGCGCGTCTGCTAGTGCCCCTTTAGTGCCCCTGAAGCTGGCGCCTGAGAATTCCCGGTGGAACTCCAAACTCCCGGCGGACGAACTTCGTGAGAGCCGGGACCCCGGAGTAGCCGAGCCGGAGGGCGACATCTCTCAGGGTCACATCCTTCAGTTGGAGAAGGTTCACGACCATCGACGCCTGACGGGTGAGGCGGGCCTCGGAGATAGTCATCCCGCGATCCTTGAATCGCCGCCGGAGGGTGCGGAATGAAACACCCTCCTGTCGGGCCAGCCCCTTCCCACCCTCGCGAACGAGGACGTCGAAGTTCCACGCGCGGCTGGCCGAGACGATTTCGAGGCTGGGCTCGCGATTTCTGAAAAGAAGTTCGTTCGCGACTCTGCCGGCCGAGTCCTTGTATGTCAGCTTTATGGCCGTCGTGCCGAGCCACTTCACGGCGACGACAGAAACCGGGCCGTCAGGGCGAACGCCAACGACCCGCGCGCCAGCGGTGAGATCTTCGAGGGTTGCCACTGCTCTGGATCTTATCGGTTCGTCTCTCAGCACGAGCCGCAGCGAACATCAGACCGCATCGGCGCGAATGTCATAGGGATAGGAGCCCATCGCTGCCATCGCCCGCGCCCGCGGCGGGTCGCTGCATTCGGACAGTATTCAAGGAAAGGGACAATCCCACCCAGGCGGCTTCGACTACAAGTGCATCGAGGCGGAAAGCGAGGACGGCCACCTTTTTCATGTGTGGACTCTTTTCTTCTGGGACGCCCTAATGTGGATCGCGACCTTTCACGACCTGGCGTGCACTTGCGACAGCTGTCTCAAGCTGAGGAAGACCTATCCGATTCCACGGGGCGTGACCTGAAGAAACGCCTGGGATCCTTAGTCCGCCGGACACGTCGGCGTGCGAAGGCTTGAGGCGCTCCGGGCGGAACCTACGTCGAGCGTCCGTTCCGGGTCTGCCGACCCTCGCTCAGCCGCGGATCCTCCGTGGCGTGGCGCTGCGAGAGGAGCCAGCCGAGGCCGAACGTGATCGAGGAGCCGAGGAGCGAGTACCACGGCCACGCGATCT
>OCZT010006517.1_pt1 | contig 11554 bp, 9 predicted proteins | sample 1539031 | NCBI WGS metagenome assembly OCZT01 (sample SAMEA3539308, study PRJEB22396) | soil metagenome | biome: tundra; feature: field; material: soil | place: USA | collected 2010-05 | depth 0.15 m
TCGGAATAAGAGTTAATCCAAATGTTGATGCCAAAACCCATCCTTATATTTCTACCGGGTTGATGGAAAATAAGTTCGGATTGAATACTGAGGAAGCTGTCGAACTTTTTAATAGGGGAAGCAAATTAAAAAATATAGAATTCACCGCTATCGATATGCATATCGGTTCCCAGATTATTAGTATTGATCCTTTTGCCGAAGCAATAGACCGTCTGTCTGAAGTTTATTTCAGATTAAAGGGAAATGGCATTAAACTGAAGCATTTTGATATCGGGGGCGGTATTGGTGTCTCGTATAAGGGAGAAAAAATATTTTCCCTTAAGGAATTTGCCGTTGCGCTTATTCCAAAATTAAAAAAGCTGGATTGCCATATACTTTTTGAACCAGGAAGGTTCCTTACTGCTAACGGCGGTATCCTCGTTTCACAGGTTCTCTTTACTAAAATGAATTATGATAAAAACTTTATTATAACAGACGCTGCTATGAATGACCTTCTGCGCCCTAGCATTTATAATGCATATCATCATATCCAGCCTGTTGAAATTTATCCGGAAAGAGAAGATATCAATGCTGACATAGTTGGATCTGTTTGCGAGAGTGGCGATTTCTTTGCAAAGGACCGTGTTATCCCCAAAATGAACAGAGAGGAATATTTAGCTATTCTTTCCTGCGGTTCTTATGGAATGGTGATGTCCTCTAATTATAACGGCAGAAGAAGACCTCCGGAAGTTCTTGTCAATAATAATAATTTCCATATAATAAGGAGCCGGGAAACTTATGAGCACCTTATCTGGGATGAAAAATTAAATAATTAATCATATCTTGTTTGTATGTATTTCTTAATTTAAGAAGAATATCAATCTGGATTATTATGAAAAAATTCTTTTCCCTTATTTTCCTCCTCTTCTTCGCCTCAGTATTCTATGGCTGTCTCATATTTAATAAGATGTCTTATACAATCAATATCGACAAGGATACAACAGGTACAGTAACTGTCCTGGTTTCCGATATCCGCTCAGATGCTTCTGCCGGTTCAAATCTTGAGACTGATAAGAAAAATCTCTTTGAATACATTTATAAAAGCCCCGAATTTATAAGCCAGATGAAAGACGAAGGGAAAAATATAACCCATAGGGAGCTCTTCCTACACGGCGATACTTTAATGGGGAAAGCTGATTTTTCTTTCGGGAGCATTTTCAGCATAGAGAAGATTAGGTATGAAAGTGGTTTTTATTACCTCACTCTCACTCTGGACGATAGCGTACTCACTACTAATGGACAAATAATATATTCCAAAGATCATAAAAGAATTTTATGGGATAATAGCTTCAAAGTTTTGAAGTTCGAAATGCTGGGGTATCCTTTTAAGAAGGATGAATATACTCGGCTTTCGCCCTTCCTTAATCCTAAAAAATAGAATGTTTGCTGAAGTAGTTTTTCCTCTTCCCTTCAGAAATACATTTACTTATTCCGTTCCTTTAGAATTTGAGGACCTGGCAAAGGTTGGCGTTAGAATGGTTGCTCCTTTCGGGAAAAGAGTATTAACAGGCTTTATCGTTAATATCCAAAAAAAAACTTCTGTTCAGGGGAATATCAAACCGCTTTCTGATATACTTGATGAAAAACCAATATATTCTCTGGACGACCTTAAATTCTACGAGTGGGTGGCAGAGTATTATATCTGCTCATTAGGGGAAGCTCTCCGGCTCGGCGTACCTTACGGACTGGAAATTGAATCTAAAAGAAAAATCCTTACCGATAAATCCCTTTGTAAAAAGCTCGCCGTAAAAGAAAAAAATAAGGATTCCGTAAAAGCAAAAATATTGAATATCCTCTCCGATCGGGATGAAATGAATTTCTCTTATCTTCAGAAGATAATTGGCAAGAAGAATATCTATTCTGTTCTGAAAGTTCTTGAAAATTCCGGCGCAATAACATTACTGGATGAAATAGAGGATGCAAAGGTAAAGGTCAAGACTGCCAATTTTGTTAACCTGGCGAAACCGCTCGCCGAAATTTATGTTTCTCTTCCTGAATTAGAACAACGCTCCCCCAAACAACTCAAAATACTCCTTGAGATTATTTCAAATAAAAAGAAAGAAATCTCCATGGCTAATTTGCTAAAGAAAGCTGATGCCTCACGTGCTTCTGTACATTCTTTACAGACAAAGGGGTTAGTCTCTGTTATTGAAAAAGAGGTAGATAGGAAATATTCAGAGATTTATAATGAAGAGCTGGTTGAGTTTACATTGACTGACAGGCAGCTGACGGCTATTGATGAAATAAAAGAAGAGATAAATCAAAAGAGATTTAAACCCTTTCTGCTGCATGGAATAACAGGAAGCGGCAAAACGCAGGTCTATATCGAGCTTATTAAAGAAGTATTAAATCAGAAAAAAACTGCCCTTATTCTTGTCCCCGAAATCTCTTTAACTCCCCAGATTACTTCCAGGTTATTAAATAATTTCGGAGATAATGTATCCGTTATTCACAGCCGCATGTCATTGGGTGAGAGATATGATTCGTGGCGCAGGATATTGAAAGGGAAATCGAAAGTAGTTATAGGTGCAAGATCAGCTTTATTTGCACCTCTTAAAAATATAGGTATAATAATTGTCGATGAGGAACATGACCAGAGTTATAAGCAGACTGATATGGTCCCTAAATATAATGCACGTGATTCAGCTGTCGTTTTAGCCAGGTATAATAATTGCCCCATTGTACTGGGTTCGGCAACACCTTCCTTCGAAAGCATGTATAATGCAGAAAGAGGAAAATACAAATTACTGGAGCTTCCTGAAAGAATAGATAATGCAAAGCTTCCAAAAATTCTTCTCGTGAATGTTTCCATTGAACGCAAAAATAAAAAGATGGAAAATGTGTTTTCCAAAATCCTACTTGATAAAATACAGGATCGACTGGCTAAGAAAGAAGGTGTAATTATCCTGCAGAACAGGAGGGGTTTTTCCACACAAATATTCTGCGAGGACTGCAATGAAGTTGAAACCTGTCCCAATTGTTCTGTCCCCTTGGTTTACCATATAAGTAAAAATTATATTCAGTGCCATTACTGCGGATTTATCAGGGATGTGCCGAACGCATGCACCCACTGTGGCTCCATCAATATAAAATATTATGGCACAGGTACAGAAAGGGTAGAGGATGAAATGGAATTCTATTTCCCTGATGCTGTTATTAAAAGAGTGGATTCCGATTCAATCGGAAGGAAGTCTTCCCTGAGCAAAACCCTTCTTGAGTTTAGTAAAGGAGAAATAGATATTCTCGTTGGTACGCAGATGGTGTCAAAGGGACTTGATTTCTCGCGTGTAACTCTTGTTGGAGTTATATCCGCAGAAACAAGTCTTTGGATGCCTGATTTCAGGGCTGATGAAAGAACTTTTCAACTTTTAACTCAGGTAAGCGGACGCGCTGGAAGAAGTAATATCGAAGGGGAAGTTATTATACAAACACAGAATGAAAAAACATTTACCCTGCAAAAAGTACTTCAGAATGATTATATCGGTTTCTATAAAAAAGAAATCGAAATCAGGCTGTTAAAAGGTTATCCCCCATTTACACGGATTTGTCTGGTTGAAACTAAAGACCCCGATGAGAATAAAGCAAAAGGGGCAATAGACGATTTTTATAGGGAACTCCATTCGTATAATAAGTGGCTGAATATTTCTTCCCCCACCACTGCACTTATTGCAAGATTAAAAGGGAATTACCGGTTCAATATTCTTATAAAAAGTCCCAGGGATTCTGATCCCGGAGGAGCTATCCTGAGGCGAGCAATATTCAATTCATTTGTGGAATTTAACCGTAAATCAAGATTCAGGGATGTAAAACTTATCTATGATATAGACCCCCAGTCTATTATTTAACTCCTTGAACTTGACAGTGAAGCAAAAGCTGAATTTGCGGAACTTCTTTCAAGACAGGAAACATTCCAGATTAAAATCCCCGTTAGTGAAAAAATTGTTGAGCAAATATTAAAGAACTACTGTAATTACATCTCCGATTTAAGCGACCAATTAACAGCCAACGCCCGTGAAAAATTTCACGACTGGTCCTTCGCCGAAAGAATGTCCAAAGAAATCCTCTCCGATTTCGGAATATAGTTTCAGCCGCAGAACATTAAAATAATTCATACTATTCTAATAATAAAAATCTTTTAATTAGCTAAACGCAGTCTTAAATCTCTCCTTTGGATCATCAAAATTTATTGTCTCAGCATCAAACTCTTCCGGATTATACTTGCCTCCTAACCACTCTATCATCTCATCATATTCTTCATGCTTTGGATTTTTAAGTATCTTTAATAGTTCATAAAATCCATGCATACCCTCGCAGTCTTCCGGCGGACATGCCCTTGCTCCACCTAAACACCTAGGATATTTTTCTTCCGGTAAACTATCTGTTGTTTTTTCTAACTTTATTAGATGATTCCAATCGTCACCGAAATCATATACATATTTAGCTTGTAAGTTATCCTCACTAAAATAATCCGCTATATTTTCCTTCCATCCCTCAAAAATAGTTCTTCCCATATTTCTATCATCTTCATCAGGAATTCCTATCTCAACCTTTTTTCCCATCTTGGGATTCAATATAAAAAAAGAATGAAGATGATAATCTAACCATCCCATACTATCCTGTATTGCTACATGAAAATCCCAAAATGTATAACTTGCAGGTACTTGAATTCTTCTCCAGATTAATGGTTTAGATCCTTCAAGCGTAACTTTAAACTGAAATACTTTGTTAATTTTCTTACTCATATTTCCTCATGATAATAATTCTTAAATACATAACAAATTAATAAATATTTTAACTTTGTCCTAAAACAAATCTTTTGGGTAGTAAAAACAACGAATAGGTCATTACATTAATCCCAAATGTTAGGCAGGAATGATTTTTAAATTGGCACTATGAGAATACTCCGTTGGGCAGTTAGAAATAATATGAGTGAACGCCATTACAAACCAGGTATAATTTCAAAATGGAAGATCATAATTTCTTTTATTTGAATGTGATGTAAAAATATTTGATATTTGACTAATGAGAAAAACAATTATGCAAATATCGTCCATATTGAAGGAGAACTTGCCTTATATTAAGAATAAATATAAGGTAGAAGCTTTGGATATTTTTGGTTCCTATGTTAGAAAGGAAGATACTGATAATAGCGATATCGATTTGTTAGTCTCTTTTAGCGACCCTCCTTCTCTAATTAAATTCATTGAACTTGAGAACTATTTATCTGGTTTAATTGGAATAAAAATAAACTTTGTAATGAAAAATGCTTTAAAGAGAAACCTACGACAATATATTTTTGGGGAAGCAAGACCCATTTGAAAAATCTAAGAAATAGTACTGATTATTTGGAAGATATTCATGAAGCAATAACTAATCCCACCCTGCATTAAACTACAAATCATTTCAGCTGATGCAGAACATATTTTCTTCAGGTTCTCTTTTCAGAAGAATATTATATTTTGTATTTTAAGAAGTAAATGAAAAAATATTTTTTAATATTAATATTCCTGCTATTAATACCTGCATCCTCTTTTGCGGAAAATCCACAGGAACAAAAGGCAGAGGGTGTGTTTCTGGCAATAGGTGTAGGTCCTCGGCTCCCCGTTGGACTCTTTGCAAATTCATCAGATCTCGGTTATGGATTTAATTTCGAATTATCTTATGCCAATAGCGATTATATCCCTTTATTCGTTTTTGCCAAAGCAGGGTATGAGACTTACCCCGGTTCCCAGAGTTTTTACCAGCAGACGGAATATTCAAATTTCTCAACCAATACCCTTCCTGTTAATGCGGGATTAAGATATTATTTCAGTCCATTGCTGGAAAATATTGTTCTCATAATACCTATGGTCGAAGTTTCACTAAGTTATACGTATTATCAGAAACTGCACCAGTTTAAATCTACTTCCTCTAGAAGCAATTTTACAGAAAAAAATTCTAAAATAGGATTTAGTATCGGGGGGGGATTTTCTATGTTTATGATGGAAATTCTTGCAGCGTATAATTATTACTCCTCAAACCAGTATATTGCTTTAGATCTTAAAGTGCGGCTCCCATTATATATCAACCTTTAGAGGAACAAATGTCTTATCAAACACTTAAACTTGAATTCAATAATAAAACGGTAGTTGTTTCTATTAACCGCCCCGATAAGCTTAATGCACTTAACTCAAGTGTTATGTCGGAGCTTGAACATTGTTTTACAGAACTGAAAAAGAATGATGATGTTTATGTCATTATACTTACAGGAAGCGGGGAAAAAGCGTTTGCTGCCGGCGCAGATATTTCTGAACTTAATAAACTGAATATGATTGCTGCTAAAGAATATTCTGAAAAGGGACAGGCAGTATTTAATCTTATTGAAAATATGAATAAACCTGTTATTGCCGCAGTTAATGGGTTTGCTTTAGGTGGTGGTTGCGAGCTGGCATTGTCCTGCCATATAAGACTGGCATCGAAAAATGCAAAGTTCGGACAGCCCGAGGTTAACCTTGGTCTTATCCCCGGCTACGGCGGAACCCAGAGATTAACCCGTTTAGTAAATTCGGGAAGAGTAATGGAACTGATCCTGACAGGCGATATCATAGATGCCAGTGAAGCATATAGGATAGGACTGGTTAATAAAGTTTACCCCTTAGTTGAGCTGATGAATAAAGCAAATGAAATGGCTGATAAAATTGCTTCTAAAGGTCAATATGCAGTTAAACAAGCTGTGAAAGCTGTTAATATCTGTGCTGAGGTCTCTGAAAGAGAAGGTCTCAACTATGAAGCAAGTCTGTTTTCTCTCTGCTGCGGGACAGATGATTTTAAAGAAGGTACATCGGCTTTTCTTGAAAAAAGGAAACCCGCATTTAAGAATAAATAACAAATTTATTTCATGAAATTTTCTTTTGACCGGAAAGAAATAATAATAGCTCTTTTCTCCGTGACGATTATTCTTTTAGTATTGAATATCATCCTTTCCAAAGTCTTTAAGCATTCCGTAAACCAAATTGAAAAAATAGAATTATATTCGGGCGAGATCAAAGACAGGTTTATTTCGGGTATTCATAATTTCGGAATAAAGGATGATTGGATTGATGAGGATAAAAATGGAATTAAGGAAGGAGATTCTCTTAAGATTTCCTTTAAAGTAAAAGTACCCAAAGACCTGCCCATTGTACTTCTGCTAAATGCAATTACAAATTCCTTCCAACCAGGTGAAATTACTTGTTTTTCCCAGGAAACAAAAGGGAATGGAACAACAAACCTGTTTATAGCCTCAGGAGGATTTGAAAAACTGAAAGCTGAATTCGTATACAATCCTGAAATCCGCCGGATCTCCTGCTCAATCGGATTTCTGGTTTATGGGCTAAATACAGTTGATCCGATCATGCAGGATCAGCTGATTAAAGCTCCCGAATTATTTACTGCTATTCTCGTCCCTTCTAAAGAATCTCTGGAAATATCCAAAAGATTAAAGACGAATGAGAAGAATTATGCTGTTATTCTGAACAACGATATAAATGATCTGGATTATAAGCTTGCCAGTAGTTATTCCAACGAAAGACTCAAATTATCAATCCGTTCTATACTAGGGGATTTTTCAAATGCCGTCGTTTATTTATATAATGGGAATACCGGTTTTACTGCCGAATCAAAATTTGCATTCATTAACAAAGAGTTTGAAAAAAGAAACGTAAGGTTCATCGATATAAATAAATTTATCCTTATAGACGAAAAAGCCCCCCCCCTGGATGTTTCCTTTGAGCTTATTGTAAAGGAAGTAAATGAGAACAAAACCGATCTGATTTTTATCTCAGCAAATAACTATATTAAAATAAAACTGCTAATATCAAAATATAGGAAGATAGGCTATAAGTTTATAAATCCGTCGACGGTTCTGGCAAACTATCTTAAATAACCGCAATTTCTTTGCCTAAATAATCCAGCTCAGTAATTTTATCAGATGTTATCTCTCTGAGCTGGGGGATTAATTTCCCTTTATCACCTACTACTAATATAACCAGTTTGTATGTATGAATATGATCGATAGCCGACTTATTTACCTCTTCAATTGATACGTCCCTTATCTTGTCAGGGTAAGTATTGAAATAATCATTGGGAAGATCATATAAATATTTGGTGGTCAGATTATGAGCAATTTGTCGGTTAGTTTCAAAATTTGCCGGGTATTTCCCTATGGTGGATGACTGTGCAAATTCAAGCTCATTCTCTGTCACACCTTCTCTGATAAGATTTAATTCTTTTAGTATCTCTTTTACTGCATTTCCTGTGTTTTCAATCCCAACAGAAGTAGAGGCATAAAAGAAAGCACATTCCTTAAAATAATTGAATCTTGAAAACGCTCCGTAAGTATATCCTTTATCTTCCCTTAAATTAAGATTAATCCTGCTTGAAAACTGCCCCCCCAGGATGGTATTTAATAAAGTCCGCGAAAAATAATCATGCCTCTCCCTTTTTTCGGAAATATGACCTATCCTTATCTCGCTCTGAACTGAATCTTCTTTATGAATCAAAAATATGCCGGGGGAACCCTTAACTTTTGATTTGTAACTATCAATGTCAAGAACTTTTGGCTTCCAACCCTGTAAGTAATAATTCAGCTTTTCTGCCAGCTCTTCTTTCGAAATATTACCGACAACAATTAGGGCAGAGTTGTTTGGAACAAAGTAGGAATTATAAAAACCTTTAATGTCTTCAATCAAAATGTTGTTGATATCATCTTCATATCCAATTATAGGAAATGAATATGGATCTTCTTTCCCCAATACAATATATTCAAAAACAGAACTTGCTATCTCTTCGGAATCATCCTTTAACTGTATCATTCGTGTTAATATTTTTCTCTTCTCTCTTGCAAAGGAAATATCATCAAAATGAGGTTTAGTAACTACTTTTGCGAAAAGTTCAATTGACCTGTCGGCATTTTCACTCAGGGTCCTCATCCCGATATAAACTCCGTCATTGTTGCAGCTTAAATCGAAATTTGATCCCAAAGTATCAAATTCATCCATAAGCTCAAGCCCGTTATATTCATCCGCCCCTTCATCTATCATCATTGTAAAGAGGTTGGCAAGACCTTTTTTATGAATAGGGTCTGCTTTACTGCCGCCGTTGACAACCAGATTTAGTCTTAAAATCGGAAGATGGCTTCTTTTTACAAAGATAACCTCAAGGGCATTATTCAGCTTGAAGTTTTCAACTTCGGGAAGTATAAAACTTAATTCAACAGATGCAGATGGTTTTTTTGATCGGTCTAATTTCATTATTACTCTACCTCCCCGTTAACCGGTGAGATTTGTAACTCAATGTGGCTATTCTTAAAATATTTATTTACACATCCTTTGATAATTTCTTCTGTAGTATTCTCATACCTGGATAGATCAAAACTAAATGAATTTGGTTCCCCCAAATAAAAATTATAAAAATTCAACTGGTCGGCTAAGGACTCAATATTCTGCATCGAATAAATAAAACTGGATTTGATCCCGTTTTTAGATCTCAATATTTCTTTTTGGGTTACACCGTTTGTAGAAATATTTTCAAGCTCCTTGAAAATCTCTTCTTTTATTAAGGACAGTTCAACACCCGGTTTTGCGGTGGCGATAATTAAAAAATGACCTGCATATTTTCCGGAATATTGGTAAGCACTAACATCCTGCGCTATTTCCTTATCATAAACAAGACTTTTATATAACCTTGCATTCTTAGATCCCGAAAGAATATCTCCGATAAAATCAAGCGAAGAATCAAAGGGATCAAATGCTTTTTCAGTAGGCCATGCTAGATACAACCTTTCAAGTTGTACATTCTCCTTCCTCAAAATTACTTTGTCCTTTTCAAGTTTAACAGGAGGAATGACCATCTTAAACAGTTTATTTTTAGATTCAATATCGGAGAAATACTTATCAACTAGTCCTTTTGTGTCTTCTCTGTTAAAATTTCCCGCAATAGTGAGGCAGGCATTGGAAGGGGAGTAGTATGTGTTGAAAAAATCAGTTACATCTTCAAGCGTATAACTGTTCATATCATCAAGATATCCTATCGTAGGCCACGAATATGGATGTCCTTCCGGATAGAGATTATTTATTATTTTCTCCCACGCTAAACCATATGGCTGGTTATCATATCGTTCAAGACGTTCATTCCTTACAACATCAATCTGGTTGTTTAATTTTTCCTTCGTTAACGATGGGAGAAGCATGCACATTCTGTCCGATTCAAGCCAGAGAATTAATTCCAGGAAATTGGAAGGGACCTTTTCATAATAATTTGTGCGGTCAAAACTGGTGGAGCCATTTAAACTTCCTCCTGCTTCCTGTATATACCTGAAATGCATTTCTTTGGGAACATTCTTTGAACCCTGGAACATCATATGTTCAAACAAATGTGCTATTCCGGTTTTCCCCTTCCTTTCATTGCAGGAACCAGCCTTGTACCAAATATTAACAGAAACCAATGGGTGGTTATTATTCTGATGTAGAATTACTTCAAGTCCGTTATCTAATCTATATTTTTCATAATCAAGGTTTAGTATATTCATTCTTGTAAAAACATTAAAAAAATTAGTTTAGTAGTTTCAGAACTCTGTCAAGCCGTATCGAACCTATCAGCCTGAATAAATCAGTAAATGGAATTTCCCTGTCCCACGAAAATAAAGTTATAAAGGCTTCTCCTACTATCATGTCACGAGCTACAAAACCCCAAAATCTGCAGTCAAGACTGTTATCCCTGTTATCCCCCATCATGAAATAATAATCCTTTTTAAAAGTATAGGAGGTAACAGGAACGCCTTCAATTGTAATCATATTATCCTTTATTTCCACTACACTCTTTCCGTATTCCCTGTCAATAGTAGTCCTCCATTGCTCAATGTTGTTAAGAGAAAGGTTAACAACATATCCTTTCTTTGGAACAATAAGGGGTCCGTAATAATCTTCATTCCAGGGCATTCCTTTCGGAAATATCCTCGGTTCAATATAATCTTTCGGTTTCGGATAATAGCTTTCATATTTTACATTCGGGGGTATCCAGAATTCTTTGCCGTTTACATAAACAACTTTTTCAATTATCTGAATGGTATCACCGGGAGTGCATATGCATCTTTTTACATAATTAACACCCAATTCCTTTGCTTTTATTAGATCTCTGTCCCCGGGCCATTCAAATACCACTATGTCTCTCGGTCTTGGTTCTCTTAATGCCGGAAACCTGAAAAATGGCAACTCTATTTCGGTGAAAGGAATATACTTTGGTGAAGAGGAGCCATAAATAAATTTATTTACTAAAACAAAGTCACCCACAAGTATTGTGTCTTCCATAGATCCTGTCGGTATTCTTGTATTCTGTATTACAAAGGTGATAATAAAGAATGCCGCAATTCCTGCAAATGCAAGGGATTCAAAGAATTCTTTTGTCTTTTCTTTCTGGGTTTTCTTCTTTTTTAATTCTTCTTCTGTCTTTATTCCGAAAAATCTTTTTAATGCACTTTTGAATGACAATTTATTACTCC
>OCZT010006519.1_pt1 | contig 11552 bp, 15 predicted proteins | sample 1539031 | NCBI WGS metagenome assembly OCZT01 (sample SAMEA3539308, study PRJEB22396) | soil metagenome | biome: tundra; feature: field; material: soil | place: USA | collected 2010-05 | depth 0.15 m
TTCTCCAAATTCCCTGATGCCTGGCGGTTGCCAAAATGAAAAGGTGCGTCCTACGTCATGTTCGAGTTCCCTTTGTTGTTCTTGCGTTGCCTGTTTGCTGGATTACAATCCCGTTCCGGGCTCGTGTTCGAGAATTCGGCCCTGCGGCATCAACTGGCGGTGCTCAAACGCCAAGTTCGCAAACCAAAACTCCGCTGCGCCGACCGGCTGCTTTGGGTTGGCCTGCGGCGCATTTGGCCTCAGTGGCAAAAGGCCCTGCTGCTGTTCCAACCCCAAACCATTATCAGCTGGCACCGGCTTGGTTTTCGCCTTTTCTGGCGTTGGAAATCCCGAACTCGCCGAGGAAGACCCTGCGTGGGTCGGGATCTCCTCACGTTGATTCAACGGATGTGGAAGGCCAATCCGACGTGGGGTAGTCGACGTATCCAGGCGGAACTGGCCAAACTGGGCATTCAGGTCTCCGATTCCACCATCCGCAAGTACCGCCCTAAAAATCGACGTTCGCCCTCAGCCCAGACCTGGAAAACCTTCCTTCAAAACCATGCCCAAGCATTGATCGCAGTGGATTTCTTTGCCGTCCCAACCGCCACCTTCCGTGTGCTGTATGTCTTTTTGGTTCTGGCCCATGAGCGTCGCAAAGTCCTGCATTTCAATATCACGGAAGCGCCCTCGGCTCTCTGGACGGCTCAGCAAATGGTCGAAGCTTTTCCCTACACTATCCCGCCGCGTTATCTGCTCCGAGATCGGGATGCCATCTATGGCGCGGATTTCACGCGTCGAGTCCAGGGCCTGGGCTTGGAACAAAAGCTCATTGCCCCTCGGTCTCCGTGGCAGAATCCCATGGTCGAACGAGTCATCGGCTCGATTCGCCGTGAGTGTTTAGACCACGTCATTGTCCTCAATGCGCGACACCTACACCACATCCTCTCCGATTATCGAGCTTATTATCACGAACATCGGACTCACAGGTCCCTCGACCAGGATTGTCCGTTCTCTCGACCCATCGAACCGCCGGATAAGGGCAACATTATCGAACTGCCCTTGTTGGGCGGATTGCATCACCGTTACACTCGCTATGCCGCGTGAGGTTGCTGCCTGCCCCCTCACGAAAGGCCTCCATTGTGATTCGGGATCACTCCCGGCCGTTTGAAGGACGATGCCGATCCCATAGTCCCAGAACGTCTAGATCGTGGTCCAGGCCGGGGGTCACCTCCCGTGCCACCGAATCGCCCTCCAAACCCCGCGCAGTGGCGCCAATTACAGCACCATGGGGTTTTCGCTACCCACAGCGCGTGGACGAGGGCGGTCTGGCTGTGCGCGGCGTGCTGGTGCGGCACCTGGTCATGCCCGGCCTGCTTGAGGATACCTGTTCTGTCCTCCATTGGCTGGCGACCGAGCAGTCGCCCGACACCTATGTGAATCTGATGGACCAGTACCATCCGGCGCACAAAGCCGAGGCGGAGCCCCAATTCTCTGAAATCAACCGGCGCCTCTCTCGCCCCGAGTTCCGGCAGGCCCTGGCCTACGCAGAGGAGGTCGGCTTATGGCGTCTGGATGCGCGCGAGCCCGCCGCTCGGTGAGCCAGCCTCGGCAGAGCCTCAACTCGGTTTCTTGAGCGCCTTGGCGTTGCTCGTGGCGATCAGGAAGGTGGCAAGACGACCAGCCCCTGCGTGGACTGTACGAAGAGGTTGCGTGCGCCGTACTGGAGCTACGAGCGAGGCTTGCCGACCGGCATCAGGAACAGGGGTTCCTCGTTCCCGGAAAGTGCCAATACGCGCTTCACGTTGGCATCATCGAATGCGCCGACCACGACCGTCCCGAGCTCGAGCGCGGCGGCCTGCAAATGGACGTTCTGCGCGGCGTGCCTGACCTCCATGTGCACATAGCGTTCCGCCCGCTGTTTATATTTCCCGACGGTCCGCTCGTAAACCGCGGCGATGGCAATGGTCTTCGCGGCATTGAGCGATTTGGTTCAACCACGCCAACGATTTTTCGTCGGGCTTCCGGTACGTCGACCGTGCTTCCAGACAGGCCCCGCCCGCCGAGATTGTCGCTCTATATCGGCCGCAGTGCCGACAGACCTCCTCGAAACGATATTGTAAATCACCATGCCTGAATGTACCGGGGCAGCTCTTGCTCCCGCCGACCAATTCGTGGGGCGATTTCCAGACATGCGCTCGTCCATCTGCACAATCCGGCTCGGCAAAACCACCTACTGCCTGGTCGAAAAGCCATTCAACACCGTTTTCATCCTCAATCGTAAAGGCGACGAACTCCTCCCTCCCCCATCGACTCCAGTCGCCCCCAAGAACCCAACGACGGGCTCGTTCTTCGGCCTGTTCTATGTCCTCTGCATCGATCTCGGTTTTGCCCAGTTTCGCGTCTTCTATTCTCACTTTGTATTTCATCTAAGCTTTGAGCTCGATTATTGTTTGACTGGAACCTCGCAACCGCACGGGCCAGTGCTAAAATGAGCCATAAGCAACTGCGTCGGCTGCTTCATGGGTATTTAGGACCTGCACATCGCGAATTCGTAATTGGGGGACCCTGCAGCGGCGGACGGCTGCCGGCGACACACTTGAGCAACTAACGGGGCGGCTCGGGACAAGGGCTGCTTGTGTTTTCCGGGCTAGGGAGGCACCAAGGTCGGCCCCGATCAACCAAACCGCCACGTTAGCTGCTCTCGGATTCATCACGCACGAAGGCCATTTTTGGCGGAGCCTAGGGAGCGGGCGTCTGAGCGAAGCTTAGGCTCGCGAGGACGCCCGCCCTTCTTGTGAGAGGAAATGAGATATGGGCAAAGAGATTCCATGGAGTTTTCAGAAGATCCGGAGTGGCGAGCAACTGAACCTGAAGGGGCGAGGTCTCACGAATGTGGCGTCGCTGACAGCGGCGGGCATTACGCCCGCGAAGAATCCGGGCGCGGTCAACCAGCCAATAGCCGATGGCAAATGGCAAATACCAAATGGAAGACGGGCGGGCCCGGATGCCTGCCGGCCTGGCGTCAGGAGCGCCTTGGGTCGTTGCCCTTCATCACTCGGACGACTGAGTCCATTGCGGCGGCGCGGTCCAGGTGTGCAAGCTCTGCCGCGTGGTGGCCTTCGATGTCGAAGGCGGGAGGTGCATAGACGGTTTTCAGGACTGGGAATCCGCCGCCCTTCCCCTTTTTCAGCACTCCGGTTCTCACGGCGGCTTTCAGGGCCTTCTTTTCCTCGCTGGTCAGTTGGCCGAGGTCGGTAACGTGTCCTTCTGTTAGGGCACGTTGAACGATTGGGTGATGTTGCTTATTGCCTGCCGTCATCCCTCATATTGTGCCAGGTGGGTTGCGACTTGTCGATTCTGGGGGCACGCGAGCGAAGGGATACCGCCGTTGGGCTAATGTGGCGAGGTTGCCAGATCAAGGGGCCTAGCTAACCGGCGCCGCCAAAGACCCCGCAGTGTGCCGCTGTGGGTGGCAGAAAATCCGTCGCAGCCGAATAGGAGTCGCCCGAGTGAGCGCGGTGGTGTAGCAGCGAAGAAGATTCCCACTTGAGCAGTGCGATCCTTCGACAAGACAGCACCCGGTTAGGATTTGGATGGCACCGGGGCAAGGTTCTTCTCCCACTGCTGGCGATGGGGCCAAGTGTTGACGCCGTTTCAGGCGGCCTCCCGAAGGTAGTGGTGATGCAGACCGCCGAGCAGCGGCATCTCGATCACGTCCCCACGCTCTGGTAACTCCACGGGCCGCGGGATTGGACTGTCGTGGGAGAGCCCTCGCTGCGGGCGGACTTCATGATAATATTTGAAGTAGGATTCGAGAACATGCCTCAATTGCCGTTCATTGAACACGATCACTCGATCCAGGCATTCACGCCGAATGGAACCCACCAACCGCTCGACGTAAGGGTTTTGCCAAGGAGATCTCGGGGAAATCAACTTCTGCTTGATGCCCATGCCCTCAACCCGCTGCACGAAGACCGATCCGTAGATCGAATCACGGTCCCGCAACAAATACTGGGGTGCGGTGTCGTACGGGAATGCGTTGACGACCTGCTGGGCCGTCCACTCTGCGGTGGGCGCCTCGGTGATGTTGAAATGAATGACTTTGCGCCGCTCATGGGTCATAACCACCAACACGTAGAGCAAGCGAAAAGACACCGTGGGAACCACAAAGAAATCCATCGCTGCAATGACCCCCGCATGATTCTGGAGGAAGGTCCGCCAACTTTGTGACGGTCGGCGTCCGCACTTGGGGCGGTACTTTCGGATCATGGCCGTCGAGGCCTCTAGCCCCAGTTTTGCCAGTTCGTCGCGGATGCGCGGACTGCCCCAGGTCGGGTTGACGCTCCACATCCGCCGAATCAGCTGAATCAGTGCGGCATCTTTTCGGGGTCTTCCAGCGCGAGGCCGGGACTTCCATCGCCAGAACAGCCCCAAACCGGCTCGTTGCCAACCAATGACGGTCTCGGGTTGGAAGATCATCAACGGGGTCTTCCACCCCGGCCAAGCTTTCTTCAACATTACCCAGAGACAACGATCCGACAGGCAGAGTTTTGGCCTTGGCGTTTGCCGTTTGAGCACGATGATTTGGTGTCGCAGCGCCAGGACCTCAAGGGCGAGTTGGTGCTTGGGGCGGAATAAACATAACAGGCAGCTCAGGAGCCCGGAGACAATCGCGATCATGGCTCATTAATTTGCAGGTAAATCCAGCAGAATCAACAGGTAGCATTGAGACGGAGTTTCTGCTACCCACGAAGGCCGGCGCGCTCGCCATGGCGCCAGCATGATGGGGCCGGACTACACGCACTGGCACGGCATGTATGAAGTCTCGAAGCGCTTCTACATGAAGTTCCTCCCCGCCGTGGTCGACGCCGCGGCGGAGAAAAGCCCCGAGCTAAGGAAAAAGTATCAGGAGAAAGTCACGCAGCTCCTGGCAAGGGATGAAAACCGCTGGATCAAGGGCCTTTCCCCGGAAGAAGGCGCGGCGCTCAAAAAGGCCTACCAGGAGCGCTACAATCAGTAGCGAGGACCCTGGATCCGAGTCGAAGCCGATTGTCCGCGATTTGTTCGCTGCTCAACTTACGAGCGGATCATCGTCAGGATCATCTTGAACCGCTTGGTGGCCTTAAGCGCGTGGGGCTGGCCGGCGGGCATCAGAATCATTTCGCCGCCCAGCACGCGATGCGGTTGGCCGGAAATCACGATCTCAGCCTCGCCTTCCACCACTTGCGCCAGCGCGTCGAAAGGGGCGGTGTGTTCACTCAGGCCCTGGCCTTCATCGAAGGCGAAGAGCGTCACATTGCCGGTGGGTTTCTTGACGATCTCGCGGCTGACGACCGCGCCGTCCTGGTAGTTGACGAGTTCCGGAGCCTTCGCTACCAGGGCACCGGCCAGTCCCTTGGGTTTCGATGATGTGTCTTGCATATGTTCGTTCAGTTTATGGTGCGGCGGCCAACTCGAGTTGTTCGATGGCTTCCCGCAAAATGGCGGCGGACTTCACTAAGGCGCTCTGCTCCTCGGGCGGCAAAGTAACTTGCAGTACCTTTTCGACGCCTTTTCGGGAGAGAATGCAGGGAACCCCCAAACTCACACCCCGGAGGCCGTATTCCCCTTCCAGCACAGATGAAACGGTGAGCACACCATGTTGGTTGCGCAAAATGGCCGCGGCAATTTGCGTCAAGGCCAGGCCGACAGCGAACGAGGTGGCCCCTTTGTAATCAATGATGTGATAGGCGGAATGCTTCACTTCGTCCGCGACTTTGCGGCGGGCTGCCTGCCAGTCGTCGCATTTCAAACACAGGCGACAAAACTGTTCGATGGGCATGCCGGCCATGTTCGTCATGGACCACGCGGCAAACTCACTGTCGCCATGTTCACCCAGGATGTAAGCATGGACATTATGCACATCCACGCCGCAGTGCTGGCTCAACAAGTGACGGAAGCGCGCGCTATCCAGCACGGTGCCGGACCCGATGATGCGTCCACGCGGCCAGCCGGACCGTTTATGAGCGAAATACGTCAGGATGTCCACCGGATTGCTGACAATCAAAACGACTGCCGGTGAATTCTGGAGCACGATTTCGTCAATAATATCGTGGATGATTTTGATGTTTCGTTGCAGCAGATCCAGACGGGACTCGCCGGGCCTTTGTTTGGCCCCGGCCGTAATCACAATCATGCGGGCATCGGCATAATCCGCTGCTTGGGCTTCACGAATCTGGACGGAAGGGAAAAAGGCCTGGCCATGAGCCAAATCGAGGACCTGTCCCATGGCCAGTTCATGATTGGCATCGCGCAAGACGATCTCATCGGCCAAACCACTCTGAGCCAGCGCATAGGCAAAAGTGGAACCTACAGCGCCGACGCCAACAATCACAACCTTTCGTGGTCTCCAAGGGTCATTATTCATGTATATTCCTCAGTTCTGGCACTGACTTTCTTTAGCAATCGAAACATCCGGTGTTTGCCTGGTCTTCAACTTGCCATCCTCCATCTCGAAAATGCGGTCGAAGATGTCCAGCGCGCGCTGGTCGTGCGTTACGACGATGACGCCAGCCCCACGTTCGTGCGCCACTTTGCGGAACAACTCCATAACCTGGCGGCCTCGGTGGCTGTCGAGTGCGGCGGTGGGTTCATCGGCCAGAATGAGGCTCGGGTGGTTCGCCAGTGCACGAGCCACGGCCACGCGTTGTTGTTGGCCCCCGGAGAGTGCGTCGGGCAGATTGCCCGCCCGATCGGCCACGCCGAGGTAGTCGAGCAGCTCCAGCGCGCGCTGGTGGGCGGTGCGCGGCGCGACGTCGTTTACCTCCATCGCAATTTGGACGTTTTCGACGGCGTTTAGGAAGGGAATCAGGTTCGCCTTTTGGAAGATGAAACCGAGATGCTTCCGTCGGAACGCGCGCAAGTCCACCAGCGCGTGGTCTGCTTCCAGAACGGGCACGCCGCCAATCACGATGCGGCCTGCCGTGGGCGGGTTGATGAGGCCGACGGCGGTGAGCAGAGTGGATTTTCCGGCGCCGCTGGGGCCAAGCAGCGCCACCACCTCGCCACGCGCCACGCGCAACGAAACGTCGTCCATGGCCACGACCTCAGTGTTGCCGCTGCCGTAAATCTTCGTCAGGTTGAACGCCTCGATGGCTGGTGCGGCGGCTGGAGTTGCGTTCGGGGAGTTCATCACGACAACACTTTATTCGGTTCCACCCGCATTGCTTTCCAAATGCCGAGGAGGCTGGCCAGCACGGAGATTCCCAGCACGATGGCGGCAAGCCAAAGTAGATCGGCGGTCTCAATCATCACCAGGCGCGGAAAACGGGGAAACGCGAACTGCCCCAGCCACCACGCGAGACCGTAGCCCAGCGCGCCGAGGAGCAGCGACTGCTGGAGAATCAGGCCCACGATGACGCCATTGCGCGCGCCGATGAGCTTGAGCATGGCGATGTCGTGGATTTTATCCAGTGTCAGCGTATAGACGATGAGTGCCATGATGATGGTGGAAATGATGACGAGCAGCACTCTGAAGAGGCCAATCTGCCGTCGGGACTTGTCCACCATGCCCGACAACAGCAGGTCGATTTGCTGCTGCGTGGTATAGACCGTAATGTCGGGCCAAGTGGAAAAGGTCGCGGCCACTTTCGCCGCGTCTGTCCCGGGCTGAAGCGTGACCATGACGGCGCTCACCTACGGCGGGATGAGGGCCGGGATGCCGCTAGCCAGACCGGCGCTGCGTTCGAGCAACAGTGGTTGAACCTGCCCAATGTCCTGAGCCTCGACACGGGCGCGCCGCGCTTCGCGCTCCAATCGCATCGTTTCTCCTGGAGTGTCAAATTGAATCCCCTGCGCATCACTGACTGTGAAGAACGCCAGACCGTCGCCGCCCGAGCCCACCATGCCTTTGGTGAGACCCACGACTTCATAGACATCCTTGCCCAGTTTTGTTTTCTCTCCCAGCAGCAGGCCGAGCGAGCGATCCGCGATCATTTCGTAGTGTGCTTTCCGCAGCGGACGTCCGCCCACGAGTGGAACCCAGTCACCGCGATCTTCTGGCCAGGAGAGCCCCTGCACGACCATGCGCAAAGGCCGCCCACCGTGCTCTCGCTGGATTGTGTGCGAGACGAATCGCCGCGCGCCGGCCACTCCGGGCACGGCTCGGGCGCGGTCCTCCAGGTTCGCCGGCACACGGGAGATTTCCGCAAAGGGCCCTCGCGTGCTGCCTTGCACGAGCCAGAGGTCAGCGCCGATTTTGTCCACCAGCAGGGTGGCCTCGGCAATCAGGCCGCGATAAATGCCGCCCATGCCCATGACAATCATCAGCAGCAGGCCGATGCCCACAGTCGTCAGGGCGAATCGTCCCAGGTTGTGCCGAATATCTTTGCCGGCAAGGTTCATCGCACCTTGATCCGCTGGCCCTCGCCAAGTTCCGGCTGCTTCGCCCCGCTCGGCGTCACGACCCGCTCCCCGGCGGCTACGCCTTGCGCGATCTCGATGGTCTCGCGACCGCGCAAACCGAGCGTGACTTCGCGCCACCTGGCTCGGCCGTGGTCGTTCACAAAAACGCCGGGCTGGCCGTTGCGCCACTGAACGAACCGTTGCGGCACAACGAGCGCCGTGGCTCGACGACCGGTTTCGATGAATACTTCGGCGCGCTGGCCCACCGTCCAGTTTTGCGGCAACTCCTTTACGCGCACATCCACGAGGAACTCGCGCGTCTCGCGGTCGGTTTCGCGGCCCAGCCGCGCCACTTCGCCCGGAAAACTCCTCGCCGGTTCGGAGCGGAACACGACGCGGGCGGACTGGCCCGGACTCAATCCGGTTGAGGCCGTCTCGTCCACCCAGGCGGACACCCAGATTTCATTGGTGGAAATGATCTGCAACAAGGAACCGCCCGGCACCACCACGCCGCCGGGGTCGCGGTCGCGCCGCACTACCAGCCCGTCATACGGACTAAGAATCTGCGTATAGCTCAGTAGCTCCTTGTGATAGAGCAGATTCTTCTCCGCCGTAACAACCTGGCTTTCGGCTTCACCGATGGCGGCACGCGCGCGCTTCAGGTCCGCCTCCGCCACCTGTAAGGCCTCCACCGCCTTATCAAGATCCGCTTGCGCGGCGACTTTTGTGGCCAACAAGTCGGAAATCCTTTGATAGTTCAGCCGGGCTTGCTTTTCCACGGCTTGCGCGCGAGCTTCGTCCACCCGCACCCGTTCCAGCGTGGCGCGCGCCGCCGCCAGCGCGGACGCGGCGACTTCGATCTGTAACTTCAACTCGCCGTCGTCGAGGCGCGCGAGTAATTGACCGGCTTTCACGGCATCGTTTTGGTCCACAAGCACTTCGGCCAACCGCTCCTGAATCCGCGGGCTGATGGTGGTTTTGACCCGCGCCTCCAGCGTGCCAGTGCCCATCACTTCGGCGACAATGGTGGCGGGCTTGAGCTCGTGAGCCGCCACTGGGACCGGCGCGAACTTCAACCGAACCACCAGCACAGCGACAGACGCGAGCACGAGAGCAACTGTGAGCAACTTCCGAACTCCCCTGCGTCTCAGCCAATCCCGCCAACCCGTTTGCGGCGCCCGTCCACGGTCGGTTGGCGCTGTTGGCCCGGCAGCGGCCGTTTCAGTGAGGACTTCTTTCATACGCGCAGTCAAAAACTCACGAAAGTCTGATCACAATCACTCACAGAGTTCCACGGCAGCCTTCAATGCTACCCCTGGATCACCTCATAGAACGTCGGCGTGGGCTTGCCATCCAGCATTGCTCTCACCTGCTCGCCCTCATTGTCGTGGACAGAACTGCTATGCATCGCCTTGAAGCCGGCTCGATCTTCAAATTCCACAATAGCTGCATAGTTCCCCGACTCTAGCGGCTTCAGGAGCTTTCGGCTTATGAAGCCCGGAAAGCCCGAGTACGCTTGGTTTGACGAATCAAACCATCTTCGGAATTCAGCATCCTTGCCGTCTATGATCCGTGGGAAGGAAATAATGACTATAAACATAAGTATCGCTATTGGTAGATTTGGTTTTGGATGCTCCGCGGTTTAGGGAAAATTGCTTTTCCACCGTGCTCATTTTTGGCCACATTGTGCCTGTGCTGGCCGCAGCCCAGAACGTGTTTCACCTTTAGCTGCTGCGCTCGGCATGGGCGCTTGGCCGCTCGTCCCGAGGCTGTTTGCGAATGTCTCCAGCCGGGCGACAACATCGAGGCCAACGGCTCGGTCAACTTCGCCGAATTTCTCGCTGAGCTCCGCCTGGTCGGCTGCGGTCAGAACTTTGTCCGCCATCGGAAAGACCATCGCGTCCTCTTTCCAGATGTGGTTATGATACAGATCCACAATGCCGCGCAGCGTTTCGAGCAGGGCTTCCTTCGCCCCGGGTTTGCCCTGGGCATACGCCGGAGCCTGGTCCGCCAGCGCCTGGACCAGAGCGCGCCCTTTCTCGTGTTCGTGGTTCAGTCCGCCAATCGGGCAGCCTTGGGGCGGCACGCCGCGCTTGACCAGCATGGGGAAGAACACCGTTTCCTCCTTGCCGTGATGGAGTTTGTCGGCATAGACGCGAAAGAACTCCACCGCCGTGGGCAGAATGGCGGCACCGGCGGGCTGGCCCTTCTCGAGAGCAACGGCAACGCCGCCCAGAGCCTTCACCACGGTTTCGATGAGCCGGTGCTCGGCTTCCATGACTTGTGTCGGTGTCATATCGGTTCCTTTGTCCGCTCAGTGCTTGTGTTGAGGGGCGGTTTCCTGATGGGCATCTTTCGCCGGGGCGGCTTCGTGGCCCTCCGCATGGTGTGCGCCTGCGCCTTCTGCCGATTGGTGCAAGCCTTCCACGTAATGGACGTATTCCACGTAAGCGGCGACGAACTCGCGCCCCGCTTCCACGCTGTGCTCGGCGTGCTCCTTCTTCTGGCGTACTTCGGCGAACCGCTTGCGGATGCCGGCGGCCGCTTCGTCAGTCACCAGCTTGACCACTTCTTCCACCGAGCCGCTCTCCAAGGCCTTGTCGGCTTCCTCAATGGCCGGGCCCAGCTCTGTCCCGGCGGGCTTCAAGCCGGTGAACGGCTCGCCCTCACCGGCGCGATGGACCCGCACCAACGTCTCGAAGAAGAACTGATCCGCCAGCTCGCGCGCTTCCGGCCCCTTGGTTCGCACGGCGAGGGTTTTGGCGAAGGCTGCCTTCACCTCGGCTTCGCCGCCCGGCTTCACCCACATGAGGACAGGTGTAACATCCTTTTTCTCCAACGCGACTTTGGCCGCCTGGACAACAGGTCCGCTCATGGTGTCGCAGTGGCTGCGGCCGGATTGTGGCAGCATTAGCCCGGCGCCGACGAGAGCGCTGGCCATTAGTGTGCGGACTCTTTGTGTTTTCATATCTCGTTTTCTCTTTCTGTTTTGATCTTCTTGGATTTGCGGTTCCGGTTGCTTACTGGCTCCTTCGGGGAACTGGGGGGGTTGCTCGATAGCATTCCACTGAAGATTCGCCAGGCGCTTTCCCGGTATTTCGTGGCGTCAAACTGGCCATCGCTCATCAAGCGCAGAATAGACGCCGATTGCACCACCCCCAAAAACATCATCGCGACCGTTTCAGCAG
>OCZT010006520.1_pt1 | contig 11552 bp, 8 predicted proteins | sample 1539031 | NCBI WGS metagenome assembly OCZT01 (sample SAMEA3539308, study PRJEB22396) | soil metagenome | biome: tundra; feature: field; material: soil | place: USA | collected 2010-05 | depth 0.15 m
TGGAGAAGGAAGAGGCCGACGAAGTCCAGGAGCTGATGACCTACGACGAGGAGACCGCCGGCGGCATCATGACGACCGAGTTCGTCGCCGTCCCCGCAACCCTCACCGCCGCCCAGACGATCGATCGCCTGCGCGAGCTCGAGCCTACCGCCGAGACCATCTACTACGTCTACGTCACCGACCCGGAGGATCGGCTCGTGGGCGTGCTGTCGTTGCGCGACCTGATCGTGGCCAAGCCCGAGACCCTCATATCCACGTTCATGTATGCCGAGCCCGTGGCCGTCCGCACCGACTCGAGCCAGGAAGAAGTGACCGAGGTCGTGGCCCGGTACAACCTGCTGGCCGTCCCGATTGTTGACGCCGAGGGCCGCCTCGAAGGCATAGTTACCGTCGACGACGCCATCGACACGCTTCTGCCGCAACCGTCCAAGCGCCGTATCCCGCGCCTCTTCAGCAGGTCCGGGACCGCGGATCGATGAGGGCTCCCGCCCTGGGCCTCACGCCTCGAGTAGTCAACAGAGTCCGGTTCGCGGCCATCCTGGGGATTCTTGGCCCAGGGCTCGTGAGCGGTTTTGCCGACAACGATGCCGGCGGCATCACCACCTACTCCGTGGCTGGAGCCAGATTCGGCTACGACCTGCTTTGGGTGCTGCTGGCCAGCCAGATCGTGCTCTTCTTCACCCAGGAGGTCGGAGCGCGGCTCGGGCTGGCAACAGGTCAGGGGCTGGCCGGGGTCGTTCGCGAGAAGTACGGCGTACGCTGGGCCGCCTTCATGACCAGCACGATGCTCGTCGCCAACGTCGGATCGATCATCGCCGAGTTCGCCGGCTGCTCCGCCGCCCTGAGCCTGTTCGGCGTGCCAAGCGTGGTGAGCGCCCTGCTGGCTGCCACGGTCGTGGTTCTGCTCCTGACCCGAGGCAACTACAGCAAGGTCCAGTACCTGTTCGTGGCCGTTGGGATCGGGGTATCCCTCGCCTACTTCGTGTCGGCCGTGCTGGCGCATCCTGACTGGGGCCGCTCGGCCACATCGCTCGTCGTCCCACAACTGAAAACCGACGCCTTGTACTGGCTCACCGTCGTCGCCACGGTCGGCACCACGATTACGCCGTGGGGCCAGGCCTTTATCCAGTCGTATGTCGCCGACAAACGTCTCGGTCCGGAGGACCTGATGGGCTCGCGTTTGGACGTGGGTCTCGGTGCGTTCCTGACCAACCTCATCGGCGCCTTCATCGTGATCGCCTGCGCCGCAGCCGTGTGGACCGTCAAAGCTCCGGTAGACACCAACTCTGCCGAAGCGATCAAGCAGATTGCCTACGCCTTGAGGCCGCTGGCCGGAGACGGCGCCTACATCTTGTTTGCGATCGGGCTGCTCGCCGCTTCCTTCCTTGGACTGGGCGTGGTTCCGTTGACCAGCGCGTATGCAGCGTGCGAAGCGTTCGGCTGGGAAACGGGTGTGGACTGGCGCGTTCGGGAAGCGCCGGCGTTCTACGGCCTGATGATCTTCTTCATTGCGAGCGCCGCCCTGGTGGTGCTCATCGTGCCCCTCAGCGGACTCGTACAGGTCATGTTCATGGCCCAGGTCGTGAACTGCCTGCTGTTGCCATTCGTGCTCGTATTCGTGATGCGGCTCTCAGCCGACAAGGAGCTGATGGGCCCGCTCGTGAGCGGCCGTTTCCTGCTCGGGATCGGCTGGCTCGGGACGGCGCTGCTGGTGGTCCTGTCCCTGACGCTGGTCGCCACGTCCGTATTCGGGATCGGGTCCTAGCCCTCGCGGGGCAACCCGCGATCCAGGAGCCCGCGCAGGAACCCGATTCCGTAGCCGGCGTGGACGACCGGGAATACGAGTGCGGTCCGCCACGTGGCGGCGCCGTGGCGGCGACCCATGCGCCGACCCTCAACGAGCGCCAGCGCCAAATAGGCAAGGGCGGCCAGCGCCGTTGGGATGGCAAACGGCCACCACAAGACGGAGAGCAGCGGCCCCACCACCGCGCCAACCACCACCAGACTCGGAATCGCATGACGCGGTCGCAGATAGCCCGGAACGCCGAGCCTCGCCACCGCGACCTTCCAGCGACCGTACCGGAAATGCTGCCGGTAGAGGCCGAGCAGCGTCTCGCGCGGGCGATAGGCCACCGTGACGGCCGGCTCGTACCACACAAGACCCCCGGCGGCGCGGACTCGGGCGTTGAACTCATCGTCTTCGTTGCAGGCCAGGGCGGCATTGAAGCCGCCGAGCTTCTCGAACATGGGCCTGGCAATGAACCCGGGAAAGGCCGAATCAGCGGGCCCGGCTTCGGCGCCGTGGTGTTGGATGCTGCTGCCCACACCGAAGGGGCTCGAAGTGGCCGCGGCGATCGCCAACCCCCAGGCCGAGCCGGCAACCTTGCGGACCCGCGTTCCGACGTTGGCCGCGCCGGTGGCTCGGGCCGTCGCCAGCATTCGCTGGAAGTAGGCGTCGGGCAGGTAGCTGTGGGCGCTGACGATGGCCAGGTACTCGCCGCGCGCATGGCCGGCGGCCATGTTCAGGCCGGGGCTCATGACCCGGGCCTCGTTCGGATAGACGTGGACGTCCATGCCGTGCGGCAGGATCGCGGGGTCGATCGGACGGTCGGAGGCGTCGGCGATCAGGACTTCGAAGCGGTCGCGCGGATACGTCTGGCGGGCCAGAGACGCCAGGCACTCGGCCAGCTCGTGAGATTCGCCCCGAACCGGCAGCAGGACCGAGACGAACGGGAACGCCGTCGACACAGCCGGCCGCTCGACCGGCGGCTGGGCCGTTGTCACGGCGTCGACCTCCATGCGGCGGTGCGCCTCGGGCCGGCGCAGGCCAGGCCAGTATAGGCGGCGACGTGGCGACAGGGCCGCGACTGGGCCGCGACGCCCCGCGCCGCCCCGCTACGCGGCGCCTGACTACAATTCGCCGATGCGCCCGCTCCGGATCGCCATGCTGCTGTACGGGGAGATCGACCACGACTCCCGGGTCCGGCGCGAGATGGCGACGCTCGCGGCAGCCGGTCATTCGGTGACCGTAGCGACCCTTGTGGCGTCGCCGCGAGCCCCGTTCCAGCTGGATGGCGCGCGCATCGTTCCCCTGGCCCCACGGCACCGAGAGCTCCTGCCCGGAGCCGACAGCCCGTACCTGAGCACCGCGTCGCCGGCCAAGGTGGGCCGGCTCCTCGCTCGGCTGCGCTGGGCAAAGGGCTACGCCAGCACATATCGAAGCTGGAACCAGGCGGCCCTGCGCCAGATGCCGGCCGCCGACGTCTGGCACGGTCACGATCTTCTGGGCCTCCTGACAGCTCGCAGCCTCCAGAAGCGCCACGGCGGCGGTCTGGTCCACGACAGCCACGAACTGTTCCTCGAGGCCGGATCCGTGGCCAGACTCCCAGCTCCGGCCAGGACACTCCTCGGCCGGTCCGAAGGCGGGGCCAGCCGCAAGGCCGACGCCGTCATCACCGTCAACCAGTCGATCGCGACCGAACTCCACGACCGCTACGGCGTCGACCCGGTCGTGCTCATGAACTGCCCGCCGCTGTTGCCCGAGCGGAAGCGAGGCAAGCTGCGCGACCACCTCGACCTTGGCCGGCGACCCCTGATCCTGTACCACGGTGCCATCAGCCCCGGACGCGGGGTGGAGCAGCTCGTCGACGCCATTCCGCTCCTGCCCGCAGAGGCAGCCGTGGTGCTGCTCGGCTACGGCAACCTCGTCGACATGTATGCCACGCTCGCGACCGAAGGCGACTACCGCGGCCGCCTGTTCGTCGTGCCGGCCGTGCCGATCGCGGACCTGCCCAACTGGGTCTGCGACGCCGATGTGGGGATCATCGCCTTCCAGCCGGTCGATCGGAACAACGTCCTCGGCACTCCGAACAAGCTGTTCGAGTACATGGAGGCCGGCGTGCCGATGGTCGTCAGCGACTTCCCGGAGATGCGGCGCATCGTGACCGAGACCGGCGCCGGCATCGCTCGCGACACATCGAGCCCCGAATCGCTGGCGGTCGCGATCAAGGAGCTGCTCGCCGAGCCGAAGGAGCAGCGGGCCGCCCGACGTCGGAGCGCTCGAGTGGCGGCCGAGACGACATACAACTGGGCCGTGCAATCGCAGCAGCTGCTCGGGATCTACGATCGGCTGGGCGACCGCTACGGCAAGGGCCGAGGCCAGAACCCGAGGCTATAGCCGGACGCCGAGCTCCGCCCAGACCCGTGCCATCGCCGCGGTCGCCGCGGGCAGACCGTGGGCGGCGACTGAGGCCGGACCGGCGCTCCCGAGCCGCGCCCGGAGCCCGTCGTCGGAGAGTCGATCCAGCGCCGCCGCCAGACCGGCCGCATCGCCCGGCGCCACGAGCAGGCCGTTCTCGCCATCCCGGACCAGCTCCGGGAGACCGCCCACGGCCGATGCCACGACCGGACGCCCGCAGGCGAGAGCCTCCACCGCCGCCAGACCAAGCCCTTCGCCGCGCGACGGGACCACGACCACGTCGGCGGCGGTCATCCAGTCGGCCACTTCGGCCGGGGGCACGGCCGGATGCAGACTGACGGTGCCTATCGCGGCGATCCGCCCGACCAGCGGCCCGTCGCCAACAACCAGACCGAGCCAGCTGGGCAGGTCGGCCATTGCCTCGGCAAACACATCGGGGCCCTTGACTTCGACCAGGCCGCCGATGAACAGCGCGATGCGGGCGCCCGATGCCAGGCCGAGTCGAGCCCTCGCAGCCACCGCGTCACCGGGCTTGAACGAATCGAAGTCGACGCCGGGCGGAACGACCTCGGCCTCACCGCCGAGCGCGGCCACGGCATCGGCAACCCAGCGCGAGTTCGCGACCCGGGCATCGGCGTGCCTGACCACGAACCGCGCGACCAGGGCATGGAGGCGGTTGCGCCTGGCCGCCACGAGCACGTCCGTGCCGTGGGCGTAGACGAGGACCGGGATGCGCCGCAGACGCGCCGCGAGAAGTGCGATCAGGCCGGTGGGATAGACGACGTGGCCCTCCACACCATCGAAGCGGCCGCGTGCCGTGAGCGCTCCCCGCAGGATCGTCAGGTGGCGACGGAGCATGGAGTGGCGATAGTCGGCCGGGGCGACGACCACGACCTGGACACCTCGCTCGCGAAGCGCCGCCACTCGCCGGGCCACGAAGACGCCCATCTGCGGCCGGTCGGGCGAGGGGTAGAGGCTGGTGACGATCAGCAGCCGAGCCGGCCGCTCAGTCACCACTGGTCGCCTGTGGCGGCTCAACGCGAGTGGCCAGCACCGCGATCGCGCCAAGGATCAGGCCCAGATACAGGAGGTCGGTGTTCATGTAGCGGTAGGTTCGGTACAGGTCGGTGCCGAAGAGGGTCGCCACGACCATGAACCCGACCAGGGCCAGCCCGAAACCCAGCGCCAGAAGCCCCGCCAGCCCGACCCCGGCCCGCCACCGACGCCAGGCGACCAGCAGCGCCGCCAGCACCGTCAGGCTGAAGACCAGCGCCAGCGGCAGGCCATACTCGGCGGCCACGTTCGGGATCATGTCGTGGGCCGATTGGAGCGCCTCCTTGACCTGGGGGTTGTGATACGGGCCCGAGAACTCCACGCCGAACAGGCCCGGCCCGACACCAACGAGCGGGTGGTCGACCGTCATCTGGAGAGCGGCCTCGGTCGCCAGGAAGCGCCCGGTGATGGAGGTCTCGCCCTCGACGGAATTCGGGTCCAGCGAGCCATTGCGATCGCTCGACGGAGCGAACGTCACGATCGAGGTCGCCACGAACAGCCCGGCGACCGCCGCCACCCCGACCAGCCCAACGGCACGTCGACGCCACGTGCCGGGCACGGCCACCGCCAGCGCCAGACCGAGAACCAGGGCGGCGATCCAGGCGCTCTTGGAGAAGGTGAGGTCGATCAGCAGCAGAGCGAAGGCGAACACGGCCCAGGCTGAGAATCGGACCGCCCGGGTCGCCCGCGCGGCTGTTTCAGGACGCCAGGCGGTGGCAGTCCGGCCCGCCGCCGTCGCCACGGCCGAAGCGGCCCGTTCCAGGACCCCCGCCGGCAGGTCCGGGCGCGCGATGACGACCGCCGCGAGGGGCAGGACCATGACCAGCATCCCGCCGAAGAGCCCCACGTTGTAGTACGTGATCCTCCCCAATTCGCCCCGGAGCGTCTCGAAATCGCTCAGGGCATGGACCACGAGGAGCATCCGGGCCAGGTTGACCGCCCCGGCAATCGCCACCGACACGGACATAGCCACGGCCAGCGCCACCAGCCCGCGGAGGCCCGGCCGGAGAAGGACGAGAAGGATCGCGATTGCGACCGGCTCGACGATGCCGTGCAGCGTGATCGAGACTCCGGTCGAGAGATCGGGAGACACGGCGGTCGAGATGATCGCCAGCAGTACGATCACGCCGCCGAGAGCCAACGGCGGCGCCGCGACCGCAGGCCTGGCCCGGCGGAAGCCGAGCAGGCACGAGCACACGAGCGTTGCCAGGATGACCGTCGAACTCGTGACCTGGACCCAGCCCACCACCGGGCCGATTCGCGCGGCGGTGAAGAACGGCATGAAGACGATCCAGACCAGCAGGGCCGGCCACGGGCGCAGGGCCGCCAGGGCGGCAATTGCCACGCCCAGCCCCATGACCCCCCAGGCGGCCACCGCCGGAACCTGGATGCCGCCACGTTCGAAGCCACGCGGCAGACAGACCGCCGCAGCGGCGAGAGCGGCGGCGATCGCCAGCAGGCCGACCGCCAGATCGGGCTCCTCGGCCCGGAGCCAGGCGAACAGGCCGGAGGCGGTCCGGCGAAGGCTGAGCATCATCGGTCGATCGTAAGCGATCCTGGCGGCTGAGGTGTCGTTTGGGGGCCCTTCGACGACGAGCCGCTCGGCGCGCAACGACATGCGAAGATGGGACCGATGAGGCAATCGACGAGTACGCCCGCCGGGGCGCCCGCCCCAAACTCTGGCACTCCCCGCCTGACGCTGGGCATGGTCGGCGACCCGCGGAGCGTGCACATCCAGCGCTGGTCGGCGGCCATGGCTGCGCGCGGGCACACAGTCGTGCCGATCGACCTCTCGGGACGCGGCCGATCTGCGTTGGGGCGCGTCGCGGCGTTCGTCGAACTGCGGCGGGCGATGGCTCGGGTGGCGCGCTCGGAGCGAGGCGTCATCGTCGTGCACGGCGTCCCCGACGGCTTCCTCGCGACGGGGATGCGCGGGCTCCACCCGATCGTCCTCCACGCCTGGGGCGCGGACGTCACCACCGAGCGGCCGGATCTCCTAGGTCGGGTTCGCGGCCGCCAGCTCCGCGGGCTCTTCCGCGCGGCCGACGCGATCACCGCCACCAGCCAGTTCCTCGCCGACACGGTGCGTCGACGCTTCGGCCTCGAGGCAACGGTCGTGCCTTTCGGCATCGACCTCCAGCGCTTCCGTCCCGCCACCGGAAAGCGACGACCCGGCCCGATCCGGGTGGGCTTCGTGAAAGTCGCGCTCGACCCAAAGTACGGACCGGACGTTCTGATCGAAGCTCTCGGCCGACTGCCCTCCGACTGCCCGTTCGAGGTCCTGATCGCCGGAGACGCGGGTTTGAGAGCCACCCTGGAGGAGCGGGTCAAGACGCTGGGACTCGGCGATCGAGTTCGCTTCCTGGGCCGCCTGCCCCACTCGGAGATAGCGCCGCTGCTCGCCGACCTGGACATCTTCGCCATGCCCTCGCGCCGCGAGGAATGGGGCGTGGCTGCGGCCGAAGCGTCGGCGACCGGCCTGCCTGTCGTGGCGTCACGGGTCGGCGGAATACCCGAGATCGTCGTCGACGGCGAGACCGGCATCCTGGTTCCGCCGGACGATCCGGCGGCCCTGGCCGGGGCGCTGGCGACGCTATTCGCCGACGTTGAGCTCAGGTCGCGGTACGGTGAGGCCGGACGGCGGAAGATCGAGGCCGAGTACCGCTGGGAAAGCTGCGTCGATCGAATGGAGAGCGTTTACGCCGGCGTCGTTTCGAGGCCCAGGCGCACCTGACCCGCAGGCTACCGGCCGACCGGGCCGCGCCATCGACGCATCGCCGCCGAGCGAACCATCGCCAGACCCTCGAGGAGCATCCGTCGGACGCGCTCGAACTCCGCCCGTCGCGGCACGATGAATGCCAGCGGTGACACCTTCGCCCATCGGCTCGAGACGAAGAGCAGGATCGAGGCGTGGCAGGTGTAGGAGATCAGCGATGCGGCAGAGGCGCCCACGATCCCCCACCTGGGAATAAGGATCAGGTTGGCCGCGAGGTTGACGGTCAAGCCCACGATGCCTGCAACGGCGGTCGCAATGGGCCGACCCAGACCGGAGACATACGACGCCAGGACCTTCGAGAGACTGAGCGACAGGATGCCGGGCATGATGACCACCAGGGCCGGGAAGGCGGCATGGTATTCCGGCCTGAGGAATCCGAAGATCATCACGAACCCGGCGGGCACGACGGCCACCGCAGCCATGAAGGTCGTCAGCATCGCCATCCGCGACACCGCCGGGGCCAGTCGATCGGCCTCGGCCCGGTTCGAGGCGGAGATGGCCGGGTAGAGCATGGCGCTGATCGAATCCGGCACGTAGAAGGTCATCTCCGCGATCCGGACCGCCATGTAGTAGGCGGCGATGATCTTCAGATCGCCCAGCATCCAGCTCAGCAACAGCACATCGGCTCGATAGCTGAAGAAGCTCGTGATGCTCTGCGGGTAGAGCTTGAGCCCATAGCGGGCGAATTCGCCAAAGGGGACTGGTCCACTCAGCGTTCCCTCGGTGCGTCGTGCCAGCTTGTGGACCTCGTAGACAACGGCGATGGCGCCGGCTCCGTTCGCGATGAGGTACGCGGCGATGGCGCCGCTAACACCGAAGGGAACGAACCCGAGGAGGAGCGCGGTCAGGATCAGCATTGCCGCCGCAACGGCGACCTGGATCCGGTTGTAGGCACGGTTCTCGCCGTGCGTGTAGAGGATCCCGGCGCCGAATTGCGTGAGGAGCAGCATCGGCACAGCCACGAGCATCAGTCGAAGCAGATCGTCGGAGGCGGTGGCATCCGATCCCGCAAGGGCCTTGAGAGCGGTCGTTTCGAGCACAGGCAGAGCCACGATCGCAGCCGCCGCGAGGGCCAACGAGATTGCGGCCGTCAGCCCCAACTCGATCCGCTGCAATGACTTCACCGACCCGCCCCGGCCGGCCATGTAGGTCATCGCGGCCGGCATCCCCAGCTGGCCGAAGGCGAAGAGCAAGCCGACCCAGGTCAGCAGCACTCCGTACTCACCGTATTGAGCGGTGCTGAGGAGAACCAGGGCGAGGAACAGAGTGGCCCCGCCCATCACGAACTGGGCGATCTTCGTGGCGAAGATCACGACCACTCGCGACGCGAAGAGCGACGTGTCGTTGGCCCAGCCGGCGCGCTTCGGGAGCGCGTCGGCATCGGGCCCGGGCGCCTGGGGAGTTGGCGGCATGGCGGGAATATACAGTGTCGATGGCCCCCGACCGGAGCGGGCCACACTCCGACCGAGTAGGATCGGCGCCGATGAGAGCACCCGGCCCCAACCATGCCTGACCCCGTCCAGCGAGTCGCCGGCCTCTTCCTCGCGATCCTGACCGCGCCGCTTCTACTGGCCCTGGGGCTGGCAGTCCGTCTGGAGACGTCCGGGCCGGTCCTCTTCCGGGCCGAGCGAATGGGGGCGGGCGGTCGGCCGTTCAGATGCCTCAAGCTTCGGACCATGCGCGCCAACCGCCCCGACGAGGGACCGGGCATCACGCGTGGCCGGGACGATCGCATCACCCGAGTCGGCGGCCTGCTCCGCCGCTTCCGCCTGGACGAGCTGCCCCAGCTGTGGAACGTGGCCGGTGGCCAGATGCGACTCGTTGGGCCGCGGCCCGAGGACCCGCGCTACGTGGACCTCGACCTGCCGTTCCACCGCGAGGTCTTCACCGCCAGGCCGGGGATCGCCGGCCTGACGCAGCTCGTGTATCACGACGAGGGCCGGCTTCTCGACGACTCTTCGGACCCCGACGCGCACTACCGCGAGAAGATCCTGCCGCGCAAGGTCGCCATCGACGCCGCATATCTTCGCCACCGGTCCACTAAGCTCGACCTGTGGATCCTGGCCCACACGCCGCTGGCGTTGATGGGTCGCCCGATCCGCCTGCCAGCCACCCTCCAGGCAGCGATTGAGGAACCGACCGATGCGTAACTTCCTCCTGCGCGGCCGCCACCTCTTCATCTACGACGTCGCCGCGATCGCGATCGCGATCGTCCTGGCGTTCCTGCTGCGGTTCGACCTGGCCAGTTTCGGCCCGTCGCTGACTCAGGCCATGCCGGCCGCCCTCGCGCCGCTCTTCGTGATGCCGGTGGTATTCGTCGCCTTCGGCCTGTATCGACGGGAGTGGCGCTACGCGTCGGTGCAGGAGATGTACCTGATCGTCTTCGCGGTCGTGGTCGGGACCGCGATTGCGGCCCTTGTCTTCCTGGGCCTCGTTGCCCTCAACTTCCCAGGCACGCACGGCTACCCACGCTCGGTCTTCGCCGTCGAAGCGCTCCTGGAACTCGCTTTCGTGGGCGGCGCACGCTTCGCCGTTCGGGCCAGCCTCGAACGACGCGGCCTCTCGGGCGGGACCGACGAGGAGCTGGGCCTCGTCCCGACGATCGTCTACGGCGCCGGCGAGACGGGAGCTACCGTCGCCAGATTGGCGGCTCGCGATCCCGCGACTCACCTCAACGTCGTCGGCTTCATCGATGACGACCCGGCCAAGCGTGGGTCGAGGCTCCTTGGCAAGCGCGTCTTCGGGGGACCCGAGGCGCTGGACAAGGCCGCTCGCGACACCCACGCAAAGCAGCTGCTGGTGGCCATGCCGACCGCATCGGGCACTGCCATCCGCCGCGTCTTCGAGCGCGGGCGAGAGCTGGGTCTCGAGGTCCGGACTGTCCCCCACCCTCGCGAGCTGCTGTCGGGCGATTCGCTGGCCAGCCGGATTCGCCGCGTCAGCGTCGACGACCTGCTTCGCCGCGAACCGGTGGAGATCGACACCGATGCCGTGGCCGGCTACCTGAACGGGTCGAGCGTCCTGGTCACGGGCGGCGGCGGATCGATCGGCAGCGAGCTGGTCCGCCAGATCATGGACGTCGGCCCGCGGCTGATCACCGTCGTCGACAACCATGAGGAGGCCCTCTGGTCGATCGAGCGCGAGCTGGCCGAGCGGCTGGCGGCCAACCCCGGCGTCACCTTCGAACCCGTCCTGGCGGACATCCGCTCCCAGGACGCCGTCGACGTCGTGATCGGCCACGCCAAGCCGGACGTCGTCTTCCACGCGGCGGCGCTCAAGCACGTGCCGATGGTGGAGCACGCGCCGGCGGAGGGGGCACTTACCAACGTCTTCGGGTCGCGCAACGTCATCTCCGCCTGCGAGCGATTGGGCGTCAAGCGGTTCGTGCTGATCTCCACCGACAAGGCCGTCGAGCCCGTCTCCGCCATGGGCGCCACCAAGCGACTGGCCGAACTCCTGACCGTGGCCAGCGCCCGCCGCACAGCCCGCCCGTACGTGGCCGTCCGGTTCGGCAACGTGCTTGGC
>OCZT010006521.1_pt1 | contig 11550 bp, 13 predicted proteins | sample 1539031 | NCBI WGS metagenome assembly OCZT01 (sample SAMEA3539308, study PRJEB22396) | soil metagenome | biome: tundra; feature: field; material: soil | place: USA | collected 2010-05 | depth 0.15 m
CCGTCATACAATGGACCTATGCGTTTCGGTACAGCAATTCTAGCGTTGCCTCTAGCCATGGCGTGCGCCGCGGCCTGCCTGGCCGACACTCTCACGCTGCGCAATGGTCAGGTGGTCCAGGGGACCTATATGGGCGGCACTGCTCGCACCGTCAAGATGCAGGTGGACGACACCGCAAAAACCTACGACGTGACGGACATCGCCACGCTGCAATTCACGCCTCCGGGTCCAACAGCTTCCGCGACGCTCGCGCCGGGCCATCGCCGACCCGGCACGACCGGCGCAGCCGCACCGAAGGCGCCCGCGGAGTCGCCGCAGCACATATGAAGCTGACGCTGGCATTGTGGCTTTCGGCATTGTTTTTGGCGGGGGGTCTCCTCGCGCAAAAGCCCATCGTGGAAGGACGGGCGGACAGCACCGTGCGCGCGGTGATTTACGAAGACCTGCAATGCCCGGACTGCGCCGCCTTCTGCCGCATGATGGACGAGAAGCTGCTGCCGGAATACGGCGGTAAAGTGGCGTTCGTGCATCGCGATTTTCCCCTGGCGAAACACGCCTGGGCACGCCGCGCGGCCATCGCGGCGCGCTTCTTCACCGATCGGAAACCCGAACTGGGGCTGGAATACCGGCGCTACACCATGGCGGGCCAGGAAGCCACCAACGACGCCAACTTCAACATGCGGCTGGCGGATTTCGCCAAAGCGCACGATATCGAGCCGGACGCAGCCGTCGCGGCGCTCTCCAATGCGCGGTATGCGGAGGTGGTGGAGCAGGATTATCAGGACGGAGTCTCGCGCGGCGTGGTACACACGCCCACGGTATTCGTGAACGGTAAGCCGTTCGTCGAGACCTTCACGTTCGAGGAAATTTCGAAAGGCATCGACCAGGCCCTTGCCGAAGCCCTTGCCCAAGCCCGTTAGCATCGTCACCGGCGCCAGCCGGGGAATCGGCCGCGCGATCGCCGCGGAACTGTCGCGCACGCATCGCGTGATTGCCACCTATAAGAGCAATCTGGCGGCGGCGCGCAACCTGGCCGCTGAGACCGGCGCCGATATCGTGCGGTGCGATGTGTCGTCCGCCGCGGACCGCGCCGCGCTGATCCGCCACGCGCGCGAGCGCTTCGAGAGTCTCGACCTGCTGGTGAACAACGCCGGCATGGCGCCGCGCGAGCGTCGCGACGTGCTGGAGGCCTCCGAGGAGAGCTTCGACGAGCTGATCGCCACCAACCTGAAAGGGCCGCACTTCCTGACCGCGCTGGCGGCCGGCTGGATGCTGGAGCGCGGGTGCGGCCGGATCGTTTTCATCACCTCGGTTTCGGCGTACGCCGCTTCGGTGAATCGCGCTGAATATTGCATCTCGAAGGCCGGGCTCAGCATGTCGGCGGCGATCTACGCGCAGCGTTTGGCCGCGCACGACATCCAGGTTTTCGAGATTCGGCCGGGCATCATTCGCACGGACATGACCGCTCCGGCCGAGAAGACCTACGCCGCGCGCATCGCCGCGGGACTGCTGCCGCAGCCGCGCATGGGAGAGGCCGGCGACGTGGCGCGCGCGGTCCGCGCCATCGCCGACGGGCTGCTGGATTACTCCACCGGGCAGGCGATCGACGTGGATGGCGGCTTTCATCTGCGCAGCCTGTAGGAACCGCTCCCTGACGGTCGCGGCTCTGTAAGAGCGTAGCCCGCTTTATTGGTTGTCGAGCAGCCTCTGCTTCAGCTTCGGAATATCCAGGCTGCAGAAGGTTGGCCGCCCACCCTGCCGGGGGTGGGCGCGCCCGTCATTGGCGAACTCCATGTACTGTTCGGAGGCGCTGGTGTACGGGTGCCACTGCGGAAGACCGCCGCCATTCGGGTCGCCGGTCTTGGCAAAGTTGGTCCAATAGCCTTCGATGGTGGCGGCCAGCGCCTCGTCCAGCTTCTCGAAGCGTAGCCAACTCCACGCCGGATTGCGGAGTGCCCCGAATACGTAGGGCAGTTCCAGGCTGTGAAAGGACCCCAGGTCGCCTTGTCCCTTGCCGGGTATGGACCGGCGGAACTGATACAGGAACGACGGGCGTCCGGCGGCGGCATTGAGCGTGGCCATGACGGCTGACGGACAGGTCATCAGCGCGTCGTTGAGCCATTCGTCCGCGGCGGCAGTCCGGCCGGTGCGCGCGTCGATCGCGTACGCGGCCATGGCGATGGGCGCCAGGCTTCCGTAACTGATGCGCAGGGTCTTGCGGGGTCCCCGATCGACGGCCAAGGGAACCGCGGATGCGCCGCGAAAGGCGCTGGCTTCGCGCCCGTTGTTCCCGATGATCAGAGTGACCGGCTGCTCGGTCCCGGTGGCGAACACCGCTTGCGGGGTGCGCGAGAGGACCCAGCCATCCAGCACAAATTCGGGATTCGGTTCCTGTTTGGCGGCTGCGGCCGCAGCGGCCAGGATGGCTTGCGCGGGGAGCCCGCGCAAACGCTCGACGGAGGAATCGCGGGCGGAATCGCCCGGCTGCGCCCGCAGCGCCAGCTTGGCAACCCGCTCGCCGAACTGCTCCGCTTGCCGAAGGCTGTGCGCATAGGCCAAGCCCAGCACCGGGCCGCTCTCCATGATCGCGCGCGCGAAGAGCCCGCCCGCGAGAGGGGAACACATCAGCATGCCCGCATCGACGGAGCCGGCGGACTCGCCGAAGACCGTCACGCGCGAAGGGTCGCCGCCAAACTTCGCAATGTTGTCGCGCACCCACTGCAGAGCGGCAATCTGATCGAGCAATCCGTAGTTACCGGAAGACCGATGCGGCGATTCGCGAGTCAGTTCGGGGTGGGCAAAGAAGCCCAGCGGACCGAGCCGGTAATTGATAGTCACGACAACCACCCCGCGCTTGGCGAGTTCCGCTCCAGCGTAGCCCGGCTCGTTGCCGCTGCCGATCCGGTTGGACCCGCCATGCATCCAGAACATCACTGCGCGAGACTCTTTCGCCGGCCATTCGGGCGTCCAGACGTTCAGGTATAGGCAGTCTTCGGAGAGATCCCAGTGGGGCGCCGGGAAGCTCGCGCCATAGCGGCGCGCCAACGGTCCGATGAAGACGCCCGTGCCAATGGGATTCTGCACACAGGCCGCCGGGTATCGCGTAGCATCGCGCACGCCGCGCCAAGGCTTGACGGGCTGCGGCTCGCGCCACCGCAGCGCGCCCACCGGGGGCGAGGCAAACGGAATCGCCTTGAACACCGCTCCCGGCGCCGCGAGGTAACCGCGCACCGCGCCGCCCGTCACGTTGACGGTGGGCACGGGCTGGGCAAACGCCAATGACAGGAAACAAACTGCCAAGCAAGGTGTCGAGACGAGTGTCTGAGGTGCGTGCGCCACGTCGGGCAGATTACTCCTTCAACTCGACGATGGTGGCTCCGGTACCGCCTTCCTGCGGCGGCGCCTGGTAGTGCTTCTCCACGTGAGGATGCCGCTCCAGTAGCTCCCACAGGACCTTGCGCAGGATCCCCATGCCGTGGCCGTGGACGATGCGGACGCGGCTGGCGGTGGCCATCACGGCGCGGTCGAGGAATTGATCGACATTGTCGCGGGCTTCTTCGGCGCGCTGGCCGATCACGTTGATCTCCTGGTGCACGGGCGCGAGTTCGGGCGCGGGCTTGAAGGTCACGTTCTTCGGAAGCTTGGCGGCGCCGCCCGTATCGGGCAAGACTTCCAGGACGTCATCCACCGAGACCTGCATCTTCATGAAGCCGGCTTCCACTTCCAGGCGGTCGCCGGCCAGCATGCGGCGCACGCGGGCCGGCTCGCGGATGCCCTGGAGACGCACGCGCGCGCCTTCCTCGATTTTGGGGCGGCGCAGATCGCCGTGGCGGGACTCGTCCTGCGTCGAGAGCACGGTGGTCTGGAACTCCTCGCGCAGCTCGCGCTTGGTTTTGGCCACGCGGCGCTGGGCCTGCTCGGCGACCTTGCGCTGCTCTGCGCCGTGCACGATTTGGCCGATGGTTTGCTGCGCCTGCTCTTCGAATTTGGCCAGCATTTGCTCGGTGCGGCGCTCCAACTCTTTCAGCTTGGAGGATTCTCGCTTCTCCCATTCGAGGGCGATTTCCTTTTCGCGCACGACGAGATCGGCCTGTTTTTGGCGCAGGTCCGCCTCGAGCGTCTGCACGTCTTTGAGGCGCTGGTGCAGCTCGCTGAGGAAGCGCGAGAGGTCTCGCTCGCGATCGCTCAGGGCCGCGCGCGCGCGGCTCATGATGTCTTCCGGCATGCCGAGGCGCGTGGCGATTTCGAGGCCGGCGGACTTGCCGGGCATGCCGGTGTGCAGCACGTAGGTCGGCTCCAGCGTCTGCTCGTCGAAGCCCATGGACGCGTTCAGCACGCCCTTGGTGTTGGCGCCATAAATCTTCAACGCGAGCAGGTGCGTGGACGCCAGCGTGTACGCTCCGGCGGCGCGGAAATGTTCCACGATGGCGACGCCTAGCGCGCCGCCTTCCTAGGGGTCGGTAGCGGCGCCAAGCTCGTCGAGCAGGACGAGCGAATCGGGCGTCACATCGAGCGCCATCTCGCGGATGTGGGAGATGTGCGCGGAAAACGTGCTGAGGCTTTCTTGTATCGACTGATTGTCGCCGATGTCGGCGAGCACCTGGCCAAAGATGGGAAACTCGGCAACGGCCGCGGGCACTGGCAGTCCGGACTGGGCCATCAGGGTGAGCAGGCCGACCGTCTTCAGCGAGACGGTTTTGCCGCCGGTGTTGGGACCGCTGATGAGCAGGGTTTTGGAGCGCTCGTCGAGTTCGAGGGAGATGGGCACGACAGGCTTGCGCTGGCGGCGGAGCACGTCCTGCAATAGCGGGTGGCGCGCATCGCGCAGCAGGAGGCGTGCGCCGAAGCGTGGGATGGCGCAATCGAAATCTACGGCGAAGCGCGCCTTGGCGAAGATCATTTCGAGCTCGCCGAGGGTGGCCATGGTCTGGCGGATGGATTCGGCGTAACCGCGGAGGCGCGCGGTCAGCTCGCGCAGGATGCGGTGCACTTCCTGGGTTTCTTCCTCGGCGAGGCGGACGAGCTCGTTATTGAGGTCGATGGTTTCGAGCGGCTCGACGAATAGAGTGTGGCCGCTGGCACTGGCGGCGTGGATGACGCCGTCGATCTTGCGGCGCTGGCCGGCAACGATGGGGACGACGAAGCGCTCGTTGCGGATGGTGACGAACTCCTCCTGCAGGACGCCTTCCTCCTGATGGGATTTCAGGAAGCGCTCAAGGGACCCCTGGATGGACTTGCGCTGGCGCTCGATGTCGCGGCGCAGGCGCGCGAGGGCGACGCTGGCGTGGTCGGCGACGGAGCCATCGGGCTGGATTTTGCCTTCGAGATCTTTGAGGAGCGCGCGGAAGTCGCCGAGGAACTGGGCGCGCGCGCCGAGGCGGGGGAAGCGCTCGGCGACGGCGTTGAGCACGCTCTTGGCGTCGGCGGCGCGGTCGAGCACACCGAAAAGGTCGAAGATCTCTTTGCCTTCCAGGCTGGCGCCTTCGATGCGGAGCTTATGGACGGCTTCAGTGAGATCGGGGAAGCCGCCGAAGTCGATACGGATGGACGCGCCGCGGCCGGCGGTTTGTGGGCGGGTGGCGGAACGGAGATATTCGACGGCTTCGGCGGCGTCGGCAAGATCGGCCGTCAGGCGGGCGGCGTCGGTGTGGGGCGCGATGCGGGCGAGCTCCGCCTTGCCGGGCGGGCTGGATACGTAGCGGCCGAGCAAGGCGCGGAGCGATTCGTATTCGAGGGTATCGGCGCTGGTGGCCTTCATCTGTTTCTATTGTCGGTCATCCGGCGGCTGCGGAAGCCCTTCTCGATGACGGGGAGAGTGCCGGTAGTGATTTGGTAAGTGGAGAGCAGGCGGCGCGGGACCCAGGCGACGCCGCTGGCATCGTCGGCGGCGCGGAGGGATCCGCCGGTGATGCGGCAAATGTAGTCGATCAGGACGTAGTGATATTCGGGGGCGCCGTGGGCGTCGCGAATGATGCGTTCGAAGATTTCGAGCACCTTCAGCGGCTTGACTTCCAGGCCGGTCTCTTCGCGGACTTCACGGATGATACCTTGTTCCAGCGTTTCACCGGTTTCGAGTACTCCGCCGGGGAGGGACCAGTAACCTTTGAGCGGTTCTTTGCCGCGCTCAACGAGGAGGATCTTGCCGCGGTTGAAGATTAGCGCGCCGATGCCTAGGATGGGGCGTTTGGGGTAGCGGCGGTTATTGGACGGATTGGGCATTTAGGGGCCTGGCGTCGAGACGAGTCTAGTCTCGACGCGGCACGCACGAGTGCGTGCGCCACATCACTATTGCGTGCGTGCCACGTAGCTTGCGGGTCCTGGAGGACCCGCGCAGGCCTGGAGGCCTGCCCCACATTCACAGGCTAAAGCCTGTGCCACCATCTGTAGAAACTTCATTCGCCACGGCATTATTGCGCGGATCCTTTTACGTCGAGGCGAACGCGATACAAGGACGTTCTGGCGGTGATGTAGAGCGTCTGCAAATCGGCGTCGCCAAAGGCGCAATTGGAGGGCGTCTCGGCCACTGGAATCGTTGACAGAAGTTTGCCTTCGGGGCTGTAGACCGCGATGCCTTTGGCGGCGACGTACAGGCTGCCCTTATCGTCGGTGCGGATGCCGTCCGGAATACCGTCGATGTTGGATACGGCTACGCGCTCGTTGGAGACTTCGCCATCGCGGTCGACGTCGTAGGCGCGGATGTTACGCTCGTCGGAATTCGCGACGTAGAGAATGCGCCCGTTCGGCGACAGGGTGATGCCATTGGGGCGGCCGGCAGGTTTGGCGACTACCGACAACTGGCCTTTGGGCGCGATGTGGTAGACGCCGTAGAAGTCGAGCTCGCGCGTGTCCTGCCGGTTGCCGAATGCCGGGTCGGTAAAGTACACGTGGCCGGACTTACTCACGACAATGTCATTGGGCGCGTTGAGCCGTTTGCCATCCCACTTATCGGCGAGCACTTCGATGCGGCCCTTCTTATCGGTGCGGGTCACGCGGCGGGCGTGCGTCTCACAAGTATACAGCCGGCCCTGCGCGTCGAAAGCGTTGCCGGCGGCGCCATTGGAGGCCTCGCGGTATACTTCGGCAGCTCCATCGGGCGTTTGCTTCATGATCCTGCCGCTGGGGATGTCGCTGAACAGCAGGTAGCCATCGCGCGACCAGGCGGGGCCTTCGGTGAAGCGGAAGCCGTGGGCCACCTTTTCCACTTGCAACCCGGTCTGCGATTCGGAAGGCTCCTGGGCGGCGAGCGGGAGGACTAGCAGCAGGGCGAACGCAAGAGCGGGTCCTGGAGGACCCGCGCAGACCTGGAGGTCTGCCCCACGGGTCATCGCGGATTGCCTTTGCCTACCACGACCAGTTGGTTGTCGACGCGCTTAACGCCGGAGACCTTGCGCGCGAGTTTCTCCGCCTTGGTCTTCTGCTCGTCGTATTCTACTTTGCCCTTCAAAGTGACGACGCCGTCTTTGACTTCGACCTCCATCGCGCCACCCTTTACCACCACGTCGTCGGCCAGCTTGCGCCTGACCAGGTCGTAGATCTGATCGTCGGAAAAGTGCTTTTCCGCCGCCCAAACGCCAGCGGCGAGCGTCAAAATCACGAGTAAGGAGACTAACGTTTTAGTTTTCATCTGCTCCGGCCATTGTACGCCAGTCGAGGGCCGCCAGGAAGGCCGGCTTCTCGCGCCAGCGAGGCTGTACCTTGATGTGAAGGTCGAGATACACATGGCGGCCGAAGAGGCGCTCCATTTCCCGGCGCGCCAGGGTTCCGATATTTTTCAGCATGGCGCCGCCGGCGCCGATGATAATGCCCTTCTGACCATTGCGCTCGACATAGATGGTGGCGTAGATGCGAATGAGTTTGGGGGTATCTTCCCAGGAGTCCACCGCGACGGCCACGGAGTGGGGCACTTCTTCGCGCGTGGCTTGCAGGATTTTTTCGCGGATCAGCTCGGCGGCGAGGAAACGCTCGGGCTGGTCGGTGATGTGGTCCGCCGGAAAGTAGGCCGGGCCTTCGGGAAGGCGCTCGATAATGGCCTGGCGCAAATCGGCGACGCCATCGCCCGAGCGCGCCGAGATGGGGATGCAGGCGGCGAATTCGTGCAGCGCGCGGTATTGCTCGATCAGCGGCAGCAAGGGGCCCTTGTCCTTGTGCAGCAGGTCGGTCTTGTTCAGGAGCAGGAGGGTGGGGGTATCGGCCTTGCGGATGAGGTCGACGGCGTGGCGGTCTTGCTCGCCGAACTTGCGCGAGACATCGACGACGAGGAGCAGCAGGTCGCGCTCGCCGAGGGCGGCGCGCACGGTGTCCATCATGCGCTTGGTCAAGAGCGAATCGGCTTTGTGGATGCCGGGGGTGTCGAGGAAGACGATTTGGGCATCGGGGAGGGTGAGCACGCCTTGGATGGAGGTGCGGGTGGTTTGGGGTTTGTTGGCGACGATGGCGATCTTGGCGCCGATGAGTTGGTTCAGCAGCGTGGACTTGCCGGCGTTGGGGCGGCCCAGGATGGAGACGAAGCCGGACTTCATGGCGCCACCGGCTGGGAGCGGCGCACGCGCACTTGAGCTACACGTAACTCGTCGCTGGCCAGGACGTCGATATGGATGCCTTCGCGCTCGACGGATTCGCCGGATTGCGGCACGCGGCCGAGCCATTCGGTGACCAGCCCGCCGACGGTGGTGGATTCGAGATCTTCCTCCGGGTGGAATTCGAGCAGATCGCCGAGGCGCGCCACGTCGAAGCTGCCGGAGACGATGTAGCCGCCTTGCCCGTCTTCCTGCACGTCGGAATCGGGCTCGTGCTCGTCGCGGATTTCGCCCAGGATGACTTCGACGAGGTCTTCCATGCTGGCGAGGCCGGCGGTGTTGCCGTACTCGTCGACCACGATGACCATGTGGGTGTTGTCCTGCTGCATCTCGCGCATGAGGTCGTTGACGGGCTTAGTCTCGGGCACCGCGCGGATGGGGCGTATCAGCTCGCGGACGGTGCGGTTGGCGCGCTGGTCTTCATCCAGCTCGAACATATCGCGCACATGCACGAAGCCGATGATCTGATCGATGGTTCCTTCGTAGACCGGGATGCGCGAATACTGCTCGTTGATGACCAGTTGGCGCAGTTCTTCGAGCGTAGCGTGCGCGGAGATGGCCACGATATTGGGGCGGGGCGTCATGACCTCGCGCACCACCTTATCGCCGAACTCGACCACTGACTGAATGAGCTTGCGATCCTCTTCTTCGATGAGGCCTTCTTCGGTGCCGGCGGAGATCAGCGCTTCGATGTTTTCGGCCTGCGTGGGCGGCTCCTCGGCGCCGTTGGTGTTGTCGGTGATCTCGACCAGCGACTGGAAGAAGGCGAGCACCGCCACGAACGGTTTGGCGAGCAGGCCCACGGCGCGGATGAGGCGCGCGAGGGGGGCCAGCCATTGCGCATCGGTGCGGCGGTAGAGCACTTGCGGCAGCACGTAGGCCATCACAATCATGGTGAGCCAGGAAGCGACGGCGGTTTCGAGTACTTCCGGCCAGGTCCAGGCCTGACCGTCGGCGAAGACTAGGAAGTAGAGAACGCCGATCAGGAGAATGGCGGTGTGTTTGATCAGTGTGAAGGAGCCGGCGCCGTCTTCGGTTGGGAAGCCGATCTTGTCTTCGAGGGTTTCCTTGAAGAATTTGATGGCGGGGTAGTCGCGGGTGCGCAGGCGGAGGCTTTCGAGATAGAGCAATTGGACGAAGGTGACCAGGCCCAGGAGGAGGGAGAGGGCGGTGATGAGGAGGACTAGGGCTGGGGTCATGGATGCACCTGGGGCGGCGCTGCGCGCCGCGAAGAGCGGGACTGAGAGTCCCGGCCCAGAGGGCACCCGGGCCTGGAGGCCCGCCCCACAAGGCCCTCGGGGAGGGAGAGACGCTGGCGCCACGCGGCTTCGGCGCGCTTCATTTGGCCGCGGTCGGTTTCGTGATCCATGCCTAGCAGGTGGAGGAGGCCGTGCAGCATCAGGATGCAGATTTCGTTTTCGAGGGAGTGGCCGAATGCGGCGGCTTGTGTGCGCGCGCGGGCGGCGGAGATCGCCATTTCTCCGAGGTGGCCGAGGACAGGCCGGGAGGCCTGTCCTACCGCAGGGAAGGAGAGGACGTCGGTGGGGTAGTCTTTGCCTAGGAAGTCGCGATTGAGGCGGCGGAGATGGCTGTCGCCGGTGATGAGGCACGTGAACGCGCGGTCCTTGGCGACTGCGTCGCGCAGAGTTTGGGCGAAGCGTTGCAGATTGCGGCGGTTCAGTTCCGCCGGGGCCCGGCGGAACAAAACTATGTTGTCGTCTGAGGCAGACATGTATCGGGAGCCGCTTCGGCGGGTGGTTCGGTCAGTTTCAAGCTAAGCTGGCGGCCGGCGCCCACAGCTTCGTTATAGCGCTCGTAGGCCTTCACGATGCGCTGCACCAGGTTGTGCCGGACGACATCGCGCTCGTCGAACTGCACCATGCTGATGCCTTCAACGCCGCGCAGCACGTCCAGCGCGTCGATGAGGCCGCTACGCTTTCCGGGGGGAAGATCGATCTGGGTAATGTCGCCGTTCACCACCATTTTGGAGTTGAAGCCGGTGCGCGTGAGCACCATCTTCATCTGCTCGGTGGTGCTGTTCTGGGCTTCGTCGAGGATGATGAAACTGTCGTTGAGGGTGCGGCCGCGCATGAAGGCGATGGGCGCGACCTCGATGGTGTTGCGCTCGAGCAATTTGTCAACCTTCTCGGATTCCATCATGTCGAACAAAGCGTCGTAGAGCGGGCGCAGGTAGGGATCGACCTTTTCCTGCAAGGTGCCGGGGAGGAAGCCCAGGCGTTCACCGGCTTCGACGGCGGGGCGCGTAAGTATGATGCGCGAGACGCGCTTCGAGAGCAGCGCGGACACCGCCATGGCCACCGCCAGATAGGTTTTGCCGGTGCCGGCCGGCCCCACGCCGAGGACCAGGTCGTTGCGCTCGATGGCTTCGAGGTAGCGGCGCTGGTTCACCGTTTTGGGCGCCAGCATCTTCTTGCCGAAATTGCGCTGGCGGCCGCTCTGGACCAGCGCGCGGAAGTTCACCTCGGGGTCTTCGGTGACCACGCGGAGATAGCTGTTGAGGTCGCCGTTATTGAAGACGTGCCCTTCGCGGACGAGCGCCACATAGTCTTCGAGAATGTTTTCGGCGCGCGAGACGGCTTCGGCTTCGCCTTCGATTTCCAACAGGTTGTCGATGAGTTGAGTGTTCACTTTGAGGCCCGATTCGATCAACCGGATGTTTTCATCGCGGGTGCCGAACAGGCTTTCGACGCCTCGGCTGATTTGCACGCTGGATTTCATTTAGTTGGTGTGTGGGTACCTCCAAGAGGTTCGAAACGCAAACAGGGGATAACGACCGGTGCTTCGCGGCCGGTTGGTAAACAGGATGTCCGCAGTGCGGGGTGGTCAAAAACCATCCGTTGTCAGTATAGCAGGTTGGCGGGGAGGTGGGTGCTGGGTTCTGGGTGCTGGATTCTGGCGGCGAAAGCTCTATGCTGGTTTCGTAGCGGGCGAGTTTGGCGAAGGGAGGGAATTT
>OCZT010006522.1_pt1 | contig 11549 bp, 4 predicted proteins | sample 1539031 | NCBI WGS metagenome assembly OCZT01 (sample SAMEA3539308, study PRJEB22396) | soil metagenome | biome: tundra; feature: field; material: soil | place: USA | collected 2010-05 | depth 0.15 m
TGGCGCACGAGCCGGGCATGGTGATCCAGGTCCTGCCGTTCACGGCTAGCGACCATCCGGGTACGGACGGCCCGATCCTGGTCTATGACTTCGACAGCGCCCCGTCGGTGGCATATACCGAGTGCAAAGGCGGGGGCCGGGTCGTAGAGTCGGCTGATGAGGTTGGCGATCTGATGATGATCGTTAACATGATCAGGGCGGCCGCGTTGCCGCGCAGGGAGTCCGCCGGTCTGATACTGAAGATCAGGAGTGAGATGGCCGATGTCTGAACCAGCCTGGGTCAAGTCCAGTTACTCGGGATCAGAAGCCAACTGTGTCGAGGTCGCCGTCCGTGACCGCGTGCTCATCCGCGACACCAAGGACCGTCCCGGTCCCGTTCTCAATTTCCGAACGGACACGTGGCGCGAGTTCACCTCCCAGCTGAAAGCGCAGACGGTAACCTTCCCGGACAGCACCGCGTAAATGCAAGAAGCCGATGGGCAGCCCCAAGTCCGCCGTAATCGCCCAGCATCGTGAGAAAGTAGCTGGCCGTGTAATTGGCCTCGTTCTTTGCCCGGACGGCCACATCCCGCATGGCCCGGTCGAATGCAGCACGTACCTCCGCGGCCGGCACCGAATCAGGGTTGGAGACACCGCTCACGTCCGAAACACCCGCGGCTTAAACGAGAGGCTGTGATTCCGGCACCGGGCCGGCGGCTTCCTGATTCCGGCGGCGGACATACCCGCGAAGCGACTCGATGGACGTAAAGACCTCGTACCCAATCTCCTTCAGCCGCGGCAGGTCCGCCTCCGCCGGATCAAGCTCGAGTATCACAGGATCCCCTTGTCCAGGCTGCAACCCCTCCGGCCAGCACGCCTCCGCCACGGCCAGCACTTCACCCGTCCCCGGATCCGACACCTCGCAGTCCATCGCGGGATCAGCACACCCCAGCTCCACCAACTCTGCCACCAGCGCCATCACCTGATCCCGACGGGAATCGAGATCCTCATCTGTCTCTTCGACCACGACCACCTGTCGTTGAAGCGGCTGCCCGTACCCCGCCCCCCGACCCGAACGCAGCTCATCCAGGAAGCTGTTCGCCGCCTCAGCCAGCAGCTCACGCCGGGCCGCCAGGAAATCGGGATAACGGTCGATACGCCACAGCGCCGGGTCTTGCGGGATCCACTGCGAAGCCAGCGCACCAGGATGCTTCGCTTCGACCGCGGCGAAGTAATCTTCCGGCTTGCGCTTGCCGATGGCCAGGTTGGCGTCCTGGGTCAGGAAGCAGAAATTGGCGACCGCGTTGACCTGGCTCCGCCTGTACCCGGCCGCGTACAGCACCGCCTTCGGGAAGATGTGGTGGATCTGAAGGCTGGTGAGGTGCCCCAGCAGGTGGCTACGCAGCGGCAGGCCACTGCCGAAGTCCCTGGCGCCTTGCACTCGGGTGAGCATGTACAGCAGCGGATAGAACCGCGATCCCTGGCCGAACCCTTCAAAGTCCTGGCCATCGATGATCAGGTTTCCGCCGCGCCAGCGTTCGAGCGAGGTGATCAAGCCGCCGATGCCTGACCGGCTGGCCGTGTCGTAGTCCTGATTGAGCACGGTCTCGGTCGACCCGGCGAAACGCCCCCAGAGCGCAGAGTGGACGTACCAGTACAGGACACGATCAGTCTCGGCGGAATCGGCGAAGTGGCCACCGGCCTGATGGAGGAGGCGGCAGACCACCGGGAAGGCATACCTGCTCATCAAGACGCGGTTGTGATCCAGTCCGAGGCGCCCCGCCACGACGTCGAGGAATTGGCCAACGTACTTGGCGGACGCGTCCAGGGCCTGCTGGAAATCTGTTACCTGCACACTGTCCAGCGAACTGAATTCCGCTCGCCCGGTCGCGACCGCGGTCGCATTCCGCAGTAGCCAGTCCAGGCTGAAGGAAAATCCTTCCTTTTCCCACGTGTCCAGGTGGATTCGCATAGCAGCCCGGGCCTCCGGCCAGTGCGCGCACTTCTTAGCCAGCGCCAGGTCACCTTTCGACAGCTTCGTACCGCCGGAATTGACCCGGTTGAAGATGTCTACCACCACGTCGACAGTTTTGTCCTCGCCAGTGATCTTCTCCTCATGGAAGTCGCGCTCAAGCACCTGCCGCAGCCGGGCCAATCGCTCCATATATGCGACGATCCGCGGCTGGGTCTCCGGGTGCGCGTTCAGCACGCCGATGTGGTATTCAAGCCCCCGGGTAAACAGCGAGGTGACGTCGACCCACCTCGGATCGTCACGCATCTTGGCCGGCGTGTAGAACTCGAACGTCTCATCCTCCACGTTGAAGCGCAGCCCGGAAAACGCCTTCTCGTCGCCCTGGAAGAAGGCAGGCGGCCGTCCACGCGTGATTCCGTACAGGGACGTGATCCGCTGCTGGCCATCGAGGATCAGCACCCGGAGGGCAGGAGTTGCCGTGGCCTCGCCGCGGACCAGTGAGCCGTCAGCCTGCGTCTCCCAGGTGAGCAGGCCGCCCACCGGGTAGCCGCGGTAGACGGAACGCATGAGTCCGCGTACCTGGTCACGGTTCCACACGTAGCCCCGCTGGAACTCGGGCAGCAGTACGCTTCCCGAGTCGATCTGATCAAGAATAGCGGCCAGCTTGGTCACGATTTATCCCCATTCGAGTCCCAGAAGAGCACAGCAGCAACATAGCAAATCGTGCCCGCCATCTACTTGGCGCGGATCGGGCAGTTGCGGTGTGCAAAGTCGGACAAATTTCTTTAACAGAATTTTTCATTCGCTATCGCCTGAAGCATCGAGCGGTCTAGCATAACCTCCTTAGACAGCCAGCCTGGAAGGCTGGTAGGGGAGGCATGGCCAGTGGCTCGCCTGGCGATCGCGAAAGGCTTCGTGACGGAATACGCGAAGCTTGAAAAAGGTATACAAAACGCCGTCGAATCGGCAATAATCAAGTTCGCTGAGTACCCCCGCGCCGACCTGCTCCTAGAGAAGCCGGAGCACGGCCAGGACGACCGGATCCGCACCATCCCGGTGGACGGCTTCTGGCGCGGTGTGGTGCTGGCCCCCGAGAGCGGCGACACGCATTACCTGGTCACGGTAATGCCGCACGATGATGCGAACGCCTACGCCACCAGTCACCGGTTCAGCGTCAACCAGGTACTAGGCGTGCTGGAAGTCCGCGACGAGACCGCGCTCCAGCAGCTGCAGCTCTCCCTGCAGGCGGTCGTCCGCCCGGCGGACAAACGGCTGTTCGCAGACGTCAGCGACGCCGACCTGACCCGGCTCGGCATCGACCCGCAGATCCTGCCGATGGTCCGGCTGCTGACCAGCGAGGCAGATCTGGAAACGCTGCAGACGGCATTGCCCGAGGCCCAGTACGCCGCGCTTTACGCGTTGGCCTGCGGGATGACCGTCGACGAGGCCTGGGCCGAGGTGGCCCAGCTTCTCCCCGCTGACACAGTGCCAGGGCAGGTGGATCCGGGCGATCTGGTCTCCGCTATGGAGCGCACTTCAGGCCAGGTCACCTTCGTGTCCGGGCAGGAGGAGCTGCAGCTCATCCTGGCCTACCCTTTCGCAGCGTGGCGTACCTTCCTGCACCCGAGCCAGCGCAAGATCGCCTACCGGGAGAGCTATTCCGGCCCGGCTCAGGTGACAGGCGGCCCAGGAACCGGCAAGACGGTTACCGTGCTGCACCGCGCGGCCTTCCTCGCCGCGCGCGCCGCGCCACCACCCCCAGCCGAGCAGATACTGCTGACCACTTTCAACGGCAACCTGGCCGAGGCCCTCCACGCCCAGCTTGACCTCCTGATCCGGGACGCCGACGTGCGCCGCCGGATCGAGGTGCTCAATGTGGACCGGCTGGCCTACAGCATCGTCAAGCAAGCCCGCGGCAGTCCCGTCATCGCGGACGAGCGAGTGCTGCGTACGCGCTGGGCTGAGGCTGCCGCCGCCGTGGGGCTGTCTTTCACCCCGGCGTTCGGCAAGAACGAGTGGGAGCAGGTCATCCTGGCCCAGGACCTGCACACCGAGCAGTCGTACCTGACCTGCCTGCGGACCGGCCGGGGTCGGCCGCTCACCAAGACTCAGCGCAGCCACGTCTGGCAGGCCGCGCAGCGGGTCATCACCGAACTCGCCGTGGCTCACGAGTCCACTCACCTGCAGCTGGCCAACGAGGCCACCCACCTGCTCCGGAAGGCGGGAGCGCCGCGTTACCGGCACATCCTCGTCGATGAGGCTCAGGACCTGCACCCGTCCCAGTGGCGGCTGCTTCGCGCGGCCGTGGCGCCGGGCCCGGACGACCTGTTCATCGCGGCCGACCCGCACCAGCGCATCTACGACAACAAGGTCTCCCTCGCCAGCCTGCGGATCAGCGTACGGGGACGGAGCCGGCGGCTGTCCCTGAACTACCGGACCACGCAGGAGATCCTGGCCTGGGCGGTGCCGCTGGTCGGGGCGGATCCGGTGGCTGGCCTGGACGGCGAGGCGGATTCCCTGCTCGGCTACCGGTCCCCCATGCACGGCCAGCGCCCGCAACTGCGGATCGCGGCCACCCGGGCCGAAGAATTCGCTTTTCTTACCGAACGGCTTCGCTCCTGGCTGGCCGCCGGCATCGAGCCACACGCCATCGGGGTGGCGGCCCGGTCTGCCGGCCTGGTCCGCGAGGCACGCGAGGCGCTGAAAGCCAACGGGATCACGACGGGTTCCCTGAGCAGCCGAGGTAGCACGCAGGGCGTCCGGGCCGGCACCATGCACGCGATGAAGGGCCTGGAGTTTCAGGCCGTCGCGGTCATCGGCGTTGAGCAGGGACTGGTTCCGGAACCGGCGGCGGTTACCTCGGCCAGCGAGGATGCCGTCTCGCATGCTCAGGACCTGCAGCGGGAACGCTGCGTCCTGTTCGTGGCCTGCACCCGGGCCCGTGACCATCTCTACGTGTCCGGCACTGGCGAGCCGAGCATGTTCCTGGCGTCTCATGAGGCAGATCCGCCACCGGCCGAAGGCGTGAGCGTTAAGCCGCAGAGCACCAAGGCGCCGACGGGCACAGGCACGGCCTCCCCCCGCAAGGTGAGTACGCGGGAACTGCTTGACTTGCGCGAGGACGCCTGGATGCCGCGGTTGCGGGGCGCGTCCCTCGTCGCGGAAGCGGACCTTCGTCCTGACCGCACCGACCAGGTGGCCGCTGCCCTGGGTCGGCTCTACGCCAAACTGGAAGATCCTCGGGTCGAGGGGGAGCCGTTCTTGCTCCGATGGCCGGCTTGCGTGGCCGCCGCCATGGCCGGGGTGGCAGCGGCGCGATATCACGGCGGAATCTACTGGCCCGCGCTGTGGGAGACCACGGACTTCCCTGGCACGTCGCCGGACCAGGGGATCTGGGGACGCGCATTCAACCAGGCCATCGAACGCCTGGGGATGGCGACGTTCCCCGAACTCCCTCTCCACTTCGTCGGACCGATCCTGATGCACGCCGGCATCCCCACCTACTGCCTAGGCGACTACTTCGGATTGCTGCTTTCCCGCCGTCGACTCGACCCTGGGATGGACGCGGAAAGCTTCCTGGCCTGGGCGACGGCACCGGGCCGGGGACTGCGCCTAGCAGGTTTGGACGTTCCCGCGAGACGGTTTCTCGCCCATGGCGGAGATTACGCCCTGGACGTGGTCGACCGCTGTCTGGACTTGCTGGACCGCCTGACCGACCCTGACCCGGACCTGGACGGCGTCCGGCTCCCAGCGCGCATCGTCGATGCTGCCCGCCAGGAGGTCGAGGCGCAGGACCCCGATCAGCCCACGGCGCGGCGGAGTGAGATCAAGGCGCGCAGGTCGGCGTCGCGTCCGCGCATTGGCCTGGATCCCTACGGGGTAGGCGTCCAGGTCATTCTTCCGGCCGTCGGAGAGGCACCCGATGGGGTCGCCACCTGGCGGGTGACCGCCGACGGCGATCCAGTCACGGTGCGGAGCCGCGCGCAGTGGGTCGGATCTGCCGAGGCCGCTCCGCAGACGATCCACCCGCTGACCCGGCCGGTACGTACCGTCCAGGTTTCGCTGGTCGGCTGGGATCACGCGAGCGAGCTGGATGTCGTCCAGCCCTCGGATCCGATCCTGTTTTTCTCCGAGGACGGCAGGCGCCTCCCGGCGCAGCTACCCCTGCCCCCAGACCATCTCTGGATCCTGCACCCGGCCGACCGTGAGCTCACCACCATCGGTGAGCTACGCACGATCACGAAAACTCCGGTTCCGTTCGGCTGGGAAGGCTGGCATTTGCAGCTGGCGTCCCTGGAGAAGGTCCGCTCCTTGTCGCTGCCGGGCGGCCCGGCCCACGTCGTACATGGTTACACGCGCCCTCGCCTCCTGCTCGGCGAGCCGCTTCCGGGCGTGACCACGCCCTACGGCTCACCCGTTTACGCGCAACCACCACAGCTGTGGCTTCCTGATACACCCGGCTCTGCCATCCGCTGGCATGCTGACATCCGGCCCGCGGCCGGAGGCATCTCTCTCGTGTCCAGGGAAATGGACCAAGCCGGTACGGCCGACATCTGGGACGGTGCGCCAAGGCCCATCCTGGGAGCGTTCGACATCACGGTGCGCGGCCCCCTGGGCCGTGGCGTGCGCAGGACGATCTTCATTGCTGAAGGTGTTTCTGTTAGCTATCGACCGTCTGTCCGTGCGCTCACCGTGCGCGGCCTGGAGCCTGGCACCGCTGAACTTCAGGCCCCGATAGGCGCGGCGGTGCAGCCAGCCCGCCTCAGCTTCGGCATTTCTGACCGTGCGCGCGTAGTGGAATTGCGCGGCGGCACCGAGACGGAGCCCGTCGTCATCACGCCACCACACATCGATCTGTTGTGCGTGGGCGCCGGCGCGAGCACGTGGACCGCCGCGCCGATCCACGCGGCCACCGAGGCCATGGCAGATCTTGGCCGGCTGCTTGTCCGCGCCCCTGGAACCGTTGTCAGGACCGACCTCCAAGTGTGGGCTGGAGCGCAGCGAATTCAGACGATCCCGGCGAGCGGCGAGCAGGCGCCCGGTCTCACCGGCTACGACCTGCCTCGTGCCTGCGAGACCGTGGCTCATCACGGTCGCGCCGAGTTGCTGCTGCCCTGGGGCCAGGGCGCCATGCCCGTGGGCTTCGTGCGGCCCCGGCAGCTGGCCAGCGGCGCTGAGGTCAGCTTTGGCCAGCTGAGGATCCGCGATTGCGTGCAGGCCGACGGGCTGACGGTGGCCCTGTACCTGGCCCGCGCACCATGGCGCTCGCCGATCCTGCTGCCCGTCCCGAGGGACGGAGTGGTCCAGCTTCCGCCCGGCGCGTATGACGCGGGCCCGCTTCGCGTCCTGCTGCGCATCGAGGATCCGTGGACCGTCACCGACTGGCCTGACTGGCCACCCGGCCACTCCTATGCCTGTGACGCCCCGGGCCTACCGGTCAGCACCGACCAAGAAGAGGATGCGCTCTCCAGGTTCCTCGCCGGCGAAAGGGACCTACCTGCGTTGTCCCGCCGGGTGGAACGCCTGTGGCGACTCATCCACCTTGCCGACGATCTGATCGCCGCAGGCGCGCCCGCCGACCTCCGAGAGCGCTGCTCGGCCGCCCTTTGCGAACAGCCCGGGCTGGCGATAACGGGCCTCCTCGATACCGGGCTCGATTCGGCGGCTTGTGTCGCCGGCCTGGTCAGCACCGGGCTCGCCACGGTGCGACCCTCGGTTGAGGACATCCAGGCGGCCGAACGACTGTGGGGGTTCGTCCCAGGCGCAGCTGCCGTGCTCTGCAGCCGGCTCCTCGCCCGGCCTGCTGGCCCGGACGATCCCTGGGCTGTCGTCGCGGATGCCGCGCTGGCCCAGTGCGGCCCGAACCTGGAGGCGGTGCTCCGCGGTGATGACGATCCAGCTGCCCAAGCCGGCCAGTTCGGGCCAGACGCCGAACGGATGGCGGTGCTCTCCGCTGAGCAGGTCGAGGCCGTGTGGCAAGCCGCCGCCGTGGTCCCGCAGACCCTGCTCGATGCGGATACCAGGGCGACCGCAGCCAGGCAGCTGTTCGACGCCCGCAGAACACCCGGACTAGCCAGGGCCGCGCGGGACGCGACCTCCGTCGTCCGCTCCGCCGAGCGCCTGGTGGCGGCGTCCCCCTACCGGCGCGCGGTGGCGCAGGTTACCGCCCGGCGCCATCCAGACGGGAAGGGGGGATGGCTCGCATTGCCTGCCATGTCCGCGTCGCTGGCCCTGGTGGCGCGGATCGCGGCGCGCGATGACGAGGCCTGCCGGTCCTTCGAGCGTGTCTGGCGGGATCGCTGGACCGATATCGCCCGGCACGCCCCCGACCTGACCAGCATTGACCTGGTGCTCGCGGAAGCTCTTATCGCCCGCGCGGAACGCGCTCAATCGGCAGGGGAACCGGCATGACAGCTACCTTCGACCCGCTGGCGACCAGCGAACTGATCATTGACGGCTACCGGAGATACCTCAGGTCCCTGCTGCCGGTCCGCGACGCCCGCATCGCGGCGGCCCTGGAGCAGGAGATATCGCGAAGCGCGCTCACCAAGGGGCCGTTGCTGGAATCCGCGCCACCGTACGCGCACGGCGCAACCCTGGCTGACCTGGTCGCCGCCGGAGTCCTGAATCCTGCCTTCCCGCGGCTCGCCAGCGACGCCCTTCCGATGGACCGGCCGCTTTACCTTCACCAAGAGCAGGCCATCCGCAAGATCGCTGCGGGGCGCAATGTCATCGTGGCCTCCGGAACAGGCTCCGGCAAGACGGAAAGCTTCCTGCTGCCCATCTTCAACGCGCTGTCCGCCGAACAGGCCAGGGGGACACTTGGTCCCGGCGTACGCGCTCTCTTGCTGTATCCCATGAATGCCCTGGCCAACGATCAGATCAAGAGGCTCAGGCAGCTGCTCGCGCGTGCCCCGCACATCACCTTCGGCCGGTACGTGGGGGATACCCCCCACACCGCGAGGGAAGCGGCGGAAAAGTTCGCCGTCCTGAATCCAGGTGAGCCAAGGCTGCCCAACGAACTCCTGAGCCGGGCCGAAATGCGCGAGGCGCCACCGCACATTCTCCTGACCAACTACGCCATGCTGGAGTACCTGCTCCTGCGCCCAGCCGACATTGACCTGTTCGAGGGCGCCCATGGCGGGCACTGGAGCTTCATCGTCGTCGACGAGGCCCATGTCTACGACGGGGCCAAGGCAGCCGAACTCGCCATGCTGCTCCGCCGGCTCCGCGATCGGGTCGCTGAAGGGCGACCGCTACGCTGCATTGCCACTAGCGCGACCGTGGACGACGAGGCCCGCTCGGTGACCGACTTTGCCCGGGCGCTGTTCGACGCCGATTTTGACTGGGTGCCGGATGACGAGTCCCGGCAGGATCTGATCCAGGCCACCAGGCGAACCATGCCAGAAGGACCGTTCTGGGGTCCGCTGGATCCGGCCGCTTACTTTTCCATCGCACGCTCCGACGATCCGGCCGCCGAGCTGCTGAGCCTAGCCGAGGCACATGGCGCGGCCATTAATGGCGATGCGGCCGTCACATTCGCTCACGAGCGCCGGATCGCCGATCTGAGAGCACTGCTTGCCACCAGTCCGCGCCTGTTCGCCGAACTCGCCGCCGACCTGTTCACCCCGGATATCGACCAGGGCAAAGCGCTCGCAGCCCTGGTGACGGCGGGAGCCCGGCTGCGCGACAGCACGGGTTCACCCGTCCTGTCGGCCCGGTACCATCTGTTCGCCCGGGCCAGCGAGGGAGCCTATACCTGCTTGTCCAAGGCGGGCCCGCACGTTTCCCTCGCCCGCCGGGAAACGTGCGGCACCTGCTCAGCGGCCATGTTCGAGTTCGCTGCCTGCAAGCGTTGCGGTGCCTTGTACTTGTCGGGTTCCGTACGGCACACCCCTGATGGGCTGATCTTCGGGCCACGGCAACGCCCCACCGAGCGCCGGACCTGGCTGCTGGCCGCGGACACGCCCGTGATCGTCGACGAGGATGACGAAACCCTCGAGGAAGCTGGCCGCTCTCTCGACGCTGACGCCGCCGTTCTCTGCGCTGTCTGCGGGGCCCTGCATACGGCTGGAACCACGAACTGCACGGGCGTCGCGTGTGGCGGGACACTGCTGTGGCCGGTGCGGCGGCTTTCCACGGCCCGGGACACCGTCTCGGGCTGCCTGGCCTGCGGGGCGCGCGGGACGGCTATGGTCCGCCAGTTTGAAACCGGCGGAGACGCCGCCGCCTCAGTGATCGCCACCGCTCTTTATCAGGCGCTTCCTCCCGCCGACAGCGAGGTGCAGGCTGATCAGCCCGGGCAGGGCCGCAAGCTGCTGCTGTTCAGCGACAGTCGCCAGGCGGCCGCCTTCTTCGCGCCCTACCTGGAGACCAGCTACCAGACCATCCAGCATCGGCGCCTCATTCTCGAGGCATTGTCCAGCGCCGTCGACGACGAGGCTGCCCACGTTGATGATGTCGCTTACTACCTGGTGCGAGCCGCTGACACCGCGCATGTCTTCGAACGGCGCCTGTCCAGGCAGGAACGCCAACGGCAGACCGCCCTGTGGCTGATGACGGAAATGGTGACTACCGATGATCGTCAGTCGCTGGAGGGCCGGGGCCTCGTCCGTGTCGACCTTGGGCGCGAGCCTAGCTGGCGGCTTCCGGCCAGCCTGGCCGCGCTGGGCTTGAGCGATCAGGAATCGTGGGACTTGCTCGGAGAGCTCGCCCGGAGCCTGCGCCAGCAAGGCGCGATCACGATGCCCGAGGGAGTGGATCCCCGCGATGAGCACTTCGACCCGCGCCGCGGCCCCATCTATGTACGCGCCGAGTCGTCCGAGCCGAGGCGCAAGGTCCTCAGCTGGCTGCCGACGCGGGGTACGAACCGGAGGCTCGACTACGTCACCCGGGTGCTGAAGGCCGCCGACAGCTCCGCCGATCCCCGTGATGTGCTGCATGGATGCTGGCGTTTCCTGGAAAGCCTCCGGGACGGCTGGCTGGCCACCACGCACGACGGGCGGCTCGGCGTCGTCCGCCAGGTGGATCACACCTGGCTGAGACTTGCGCCGGTCGGCCCGGCCGATGTGATGTATCGCTGCCAGCAATGCCGGCGCCTGGCCTCGGTGTCGGTCAGGGATATCTGCACCACCATGGGCTGCGCCGGGCCGCTGGAAAAGTACCCGGTTCCCGCGGCCGAGGACGATGACGATCACTACCGGTATCTCTACCGGTCACTGAACCCCGTCCCGCTCAGCGCGAGCGAGCACACCGGACAGCTGACCAGTGTCGAGGCGGCGGACATACAGCAGCGCTTCATCCGGGGCGAGATCAACGCCCTATCGTGTTCCACCACCTTCGAACTCGGGGTGGATGTGGGCGAACTTCAGTCCGTCGTGCTGCGAAACATGCCGCCTACCACGGCGAACTATATACAGCGGGCCGGTCGTGCTGGTCGGCGCACTGACTCGGCCGCCCTCATCGTGACCTATGCGCAGCGCCGGTCACATGACCTGTCCCGGTATCAGGATCCGGCCGCCATGGTGGCTGGCGAAGTACGTGCCCCCTATGTGCCGTTGGGCAACGAACGCATCGACCGGCGGCATGCTCATTCCGT
>OCZT010006523.1_pt1 | contig 11548 bp, 8 predicted proteins | sample 1539031 | NCBI WGS metagenome assembly OCZT01 (sample SAMEA3539308, study PRJEB22396) | soil metagenome | biome: tundra; feature: field; material: soil | place: USA | collected 2010-05 | depth 0.15 m
TGACGGTGTTCGCGCAGCGCCAGATCGTGGCCGGGTTGACGGCGGGAGCGGTCAAGGGCGGCTAAAATTTCCTCAGTTAGCCACGCGGGCGAACTGACGCTGTCGCTGATCCGCTGCCTCGCCAACCGCATCCGCCTGCGCGATCAGACGCTTCAGTTCCGGAATGCACGAGCCGCAATTGGTGCCGGCTTTCAATTGCACCCCGATTTCGGCAGCCGAACGTGCACCCGCCGCGATGGCGTCGCAGATGGTGGTGCGGCCGACGCCGAAACAGGCGCAGACGATGGGGCCGGCGCTGGCCAGCCCGTCGATCGATTTGCCCGACAGCAGCATCCGGCGCTGATCGTCGCTGAGCGTATCCGCGGCGAACAGGTTCTTGACCACACCCCAGTCGCCCGCATCCCGCGCCGGACCGATAAACAGGCATGTTTCGATCCGGTCTTCGGCAAACGATGCGGCGCGGTAAACGCCACCGCCAAAATCCTTGTATTCGGCCAGATCGTTGCCGGCGACGGACCGCAACCATGGTTGCCATCTTGCCAAATCGGCATTGTCGGCGAACAGATAGCCGTAGCCGCCGGTGACGGCCACGCGCGCCCACCAGACCTGCGGCGGCAATTCCAGCCGCACCCGGGACAGCGCGAAGCCACGGAAGACATATTCGTACGGCACAATCGATGCCGGCGTCGCCTTGTTCTCGGGCTGGCCGGAGAACGGATCGGTGAACGGCGCCACCAGCGCGCCGACGCGCGCGGCGGACGCGGTCTCCTCGCTCCAGTGTATCGGCGCGAACAGCATGCCGCGCTGCTGCCGCTCGCTGACGGCGACTCTGAGAATGCATTGTCCGTAGTCGGTGACGACGCGCGCGAAGCCGCCATCGGTCACACCGAACCTTATCGCATCGCCGGGATGGATCTCGACGAACGGCTCCGGCAAATGCTGGCCCAGCCGCGGACTGATGCCACTGCGGGTCATGCTGTGCCATTGATCCCTGATGCGGCCGGTGTTCAGCCGCAGCGGCCGTCCGGCCGCCGTCTCGGTTCGCAGCGCGGGGATTTCCGGCGCGACGAAGCGGGCCTTGTGGTCGTTGGTAAAAAATCCGCCGTCGGCGAAGAACCGCTGCTGCGGCTGGATATCGCCCAGCCGGTTCGGCCACAACACCGGCGCCAGCTCGGCGAACGCCTGATCCGACAACGACCGCAGCGCGCCGATATCGAAATCGCGGTCGCCGCAATTTTCGAACGCCGACAGGCCGGCATGTTCGCGAAATACATCCGCCGCCGAGCTGAAATCGAATGCTGCGCCGAAACCGAGCCGTTTGGCGACCTCGCTGACGATCCACCAATCCGGCCTGGTTTCGCCGGGCGGGGTCAGGAACGCGCGCTGCCGCGAAATACGCCGCTCCGAATTGGTCACGGTTCCGGATTTCTCGCCCCAGGCTTGCGCCGGCAGCAGCACATGCGCGCCCGACCTGACGGTGTCGTTGGAACGCACGTTCTCCGAAATCACGAACAGCTCGAGTTTCTTCAGCGCGGCGCGTGCCGCGTCCGCGTCCGGCAGCGAAACCGCCGGGTTGGTGCCGATCACCCACAATGCCTTGATCTCGCCCCGCCCGATCGCCTCGAACATCTGGACCGCTTTCAGACCCTCATGCGTCGCGATGTGCGGCGCCTTCCAGAACCGGCGCACGCGGTCGATGTCCGGCGGCGTGAAACCCATATGCGCGGCGAGCTGATTGGCGAGCCCGCCGACTTCGCGCCCGCCCATCGCATTGGGTTGCCCGGTCAGCGAGAATGGCGACGCGCCTGATTTGCCGATCCGCCCGGTAGCGAGGTGGCAATTGATGATGGCGTTGACCTTGTCGGTGCCCTGCGCCGACTGGTTGACGCCTTGCGAATACAGCGTGACCACGCGCGGCGTATTCGCAAACATCTGGAAGAAATCAGCGACATCCTGCTCGCAGAGACCCGTCGCCAGCGCGGTCGCGGCAATGCTGCCGGCAATGCCGCGCGCACGCGCAAGCGCGTCTTCGAAGCCGGCGGTGTGACGTTCGATATAGTCGCGATCGAGCGCGCCGGTGTCGGCGAGCTGCACCAGCAAGCCGCTGAACAGCGCGGTGTCGGTGCCGGGCTTCAGCCCCAGAAACAGGTCGGCTTCGCCAGCGGTGTCGGTCCGGCGCGGATCGATCACGACGATGCGCGCCCCGCGCTCAAGCTTGTTGGCGAGCATGCGCTGGAACAGAACCGGATGGCACCACGCCGCGTTGGAGCCGACCAGCACCAGCAGATCGGCCTCGTCGAGATCCTCATAGCAGCCGGGCACGGTGTCCGCGCCGAATGCGCGGCGGTGGCCCGCGACCGACGACGACATGCACAGCCGCGAATTGGTGTCGACATTGGCGCTGCCGATGAATCCCTTCATCAGTTTGTTGGCGACGTAATAATCTTCGGTCAGCAGTTGCCCCGAGAGATAAAACGCGACCGCGTCGGGACCGTCGCGCGCGATGATGTGGCGAAAGCGATGCGCGACATGGTCGAGCGCGTCGCTCCAGGCCACCCGCTCCATGGTGCCCTTGCTGCAGCGGATCATCGGATAGAGCAACCGGTCCTCGACGCCCAGCGTTTCGCCGAGCGCCGAACCCTTCGAGCACAGCCGTCCGAAATTGGCGGGATGCTCGAGATCGCCCGATATCGCGGCGCCGCCGCTATCGTTCGGCGTCGCCAATATGCCGCAGCCGACGCCGCAATAGGGACAGGTCGTGCGCGTGGCGCGAAGAGTGGGATCGACGACCGTCATTTGCGTAGGGATCATCGGGTCATGCCGCCTCTGGCCGAACGGCGAGCGAGCGGCCGAACATCATGCGGTTGCGAATTCCTGCGATGGGCTCCCGGTTGCGGATCAATTCGAGATACCACAGCGCGTCCCCGACATCGCCGATCAGCACCGCTCCGGTGAGCCGTCCATCCGATACCACCAGCTTCTTGTAGGTGCCGTGCCTGACATCGTCGAGCACGATGGTTTCGCTACCATCTGCGCCGACAAAGTCGCCCGCGGAAAACACGCTGACGCCGGAGACCTTCAGATTGGTCGCAACGACACTGCCGCCATAGACGGCGGCTCCGCCCGCCAGAAACCGCGCCAGGACGCGCGCCTGCTCGTAAGCCGGCTCGACCAGGCCGTAACAGATGCCGCGATGCTCGGCGCATTCGCCGAGCGCGAAGATATCCGGCGCGCCGGTTTGCAGATGATCGTCAACGACGATGCCGCGATTGACGGGAATGCCGGCGTCCTGCGCCAGCGCGATATTCGGCCGGATGCCGGCCGCGAAAATCACCGCGTCGGCGTCGATCGGGCGTCCGTCCGTCAGTTCGATACCCTCGACACGCGTCTCGCCAAGGACACGCGCGGTGTTGGCACCAAGCATGACCCTGATGCCCTTGCGCTCGACGAGGGATTTCAGCAGTTCCGCCGCCGGCGCATCGAGCTGGCGCTCCATCAGCCGGTCCATAAGATGGACCAGGGTTACCGGCGTCCCGGCCTTGGCGAGGCCATAGGCAGCCTCCAGTCCGAGCAATCCGCCTCCGACCACGACAACGCGCTTCTTCTGCGCGGCGAGGGTCAGCAGCAGATCGACGTCCCGGCTGTCGCGAAAGGTGTGTACGCCGGCGAGATCGGCGCCGGGCAAGTTGAGCCGCAGCGGCGTCGAGCCGGTGGCAAGGACCAGCCTGGAAAACGCGATGCTCTCTTCATTCGCGATCTTGAGTTCGCGGCGGCCGACATCGATCTCGGTGGCGACGCAGCCATATTTCAGGGTGACGCCGCGGTCGCGCCACCACGCAGCCGGCCTGAGCTCGATGTCATGCGACGCGGTCTCGCCCGCGAGCACCGACGACAGCAGCACGCGATTATAGGCCAGCCGCGGCTCGTCGCCGATCACCGCGATGGCGTAACGCCCAAGCGCGACTTTCGCCAGTTCGTCGACCAGGCGCGCGGCGGCCATTCCATTACCGACGATAACCAGCGGTTCACTCACGGCGTGTCCTTATTCGGCGGCTTGAGAGCGACCATACGCTTCGGAAATCATGAAGCCGGACAGCGTTCCGTAAGCCGCGGTCCATGCCTCCGCGACTTCGGGCGTCCAGCCGTCGCCGAGTCCCTTTTCCAGCGTCCACAGCAATGCGGCGCCGACGACGGGATAGTGCTCCCTTCTTGCGCCATAACTGACGTGGCGGATTGCCAGTGCGCTCGCGGCCGGCAGCACGGATTCGAGATTGCCAAGCCCGTTCACCACCACGGCCAGCGTCGCCATCAGCTTCTTGCGCTGCTCGGCCATCTCGGCCGGAAACATCGCCTTCACCTGCGGTGCTATCTCGAACAGCCGGTCATAGAACAGCACCGCCGCCTGATCTGAAATCGGTGCGACCTTGGCGAAGCTCTGCTGCACGAGTTTGACTTGGTCAGGTGTCATTTTTCACTCCTGCTTCTTCTGCTTCTTACCTTGCCTCGCCCCGCAAGCGGGGCGAGGCCAGTCGCCATTCAGCCCGTTCACACGCGCGCTTCGGCGAGGCTCGTCGCGCCGGATTCCACAGGACTCCTGCGCAGGTAGAACCACCACGTGAACGCCAGGCAGACCGCGTAGAACGCCAGATAGATTACCAGCGCCAGTTGCGGGCCACCGGTGACGGCGATCGACTTGCCGAAGCCGCTCGGGATCAAGTAGCCGCCGCAGGCGCCGATCGCGCCGATGAATCCGAGCGCGGCGCCGCTCTCGATGCTGGCGGCCTTCAGGGCCAGCGCCCGGCCGGCGTCACCCTTGCCCCTTGCCTTGCGAAGATTCTCCTCGCGGAAGATCGAAGGGATCATCCGGTAGGTCGATCCGTTGCCGATTCCGGTGGTGACGAAGAGGATGAGGAACATCCCCAGAAAGCCCGTGAAGTCCTTGATCCCCACGAAGTACAGGACGCCGATCGTCGCGGCGCCCATCGCGATGAAATTCCAGAACGTCACGATCGCGCCGCCGACTTTGTCGGCAAGCAGGCCGCCGAATGGACGCGACAGCGAGCCCACGAGCGGTCCGAGGAACGCGATCGCAATCGTGACCGCCGGGAACTGCGTCTTGATGAGCAGCGGAAACGCGGCCGAGTAACCGATGAAGGAGCCGAACGTCCCGATGTAGATGAAGGACATGATCCAGGTATGCTTGCGGCCGACGATGGCAAGCTGGTCCGTGAACTTGGACTTGGCGGAGGTGAGGTTGTTCATGAAGAAAACGGCGCCGAACACCGCGACCGCGAGCGGCAGAATCCACATCAGTCCGGCGTTCTGAAGGTAGACGCCCCCGACCGGCGTTGCCTGATAGAGATTGATAAGGCCGACACCCATCAGGATTGGCGTCAGCAATTGGACGCTGCTGACGCCGATATTCCCGCCGGCCGCGTTCAAGCCAAGCGCCCAGCCCTTCATGCGGTCGGGATAGAAGAAAGAGATATTGGCCATGCTCGAGGCGAAATTGCCGCCTCCGAGGCCTGCCGTGGAGGCCACCAGCAGCATCAGCCAGAACGGCGTATCGGGCTGGCTCACGAAATAGGCGAGCGCGAGCGTCGGGATGAACAATACCGACGCGCTGAAGATCGTCCAGTTCCGGCCGCCGAACATCGTCACCGCAAACGTGTAGGGAAATCGCATCAGCGAGCCGATCAGTCCGGGCAGCGCCACCAGTTGAAACAGTTGGTCGGTCGTGAAGTGGAAGCCTGCCTGCGGCAACTTGGTTGCGACGATGCTCCAGATCAGCCAGACCGAAAATCCGATATGCTCCGCAACAATCGACCAGATGAGGTTGCGCCGGGCGATCACTTTGCCCTTGGAGTTCCAGAACGTCTCATCTTCCGGGTTCCAGTCTGAAATCCAGGTCGGGTCTTGCGTGCTCATTGGGTCTTTCCTTTCTACTGTCAGCGGGGGTCAGACCGCGAGGTATGGAGGCGCGCTCTGGGGAGGCCCCAGTCTGGCGGTGTCGCAATTCGGATGATTGGTTTCGATGGACGGCATCAATGGCGTCGGCACAAGCTATTCAAGCTTCGTGCCAAGGCGCTGCAACGCAAAAAGTATTTATGTTATAATAGGTTAGATGCTAAGCTAACATTGCTCGTCGACCGCGATCCGCATCCAAAATTTGCGACCCGCTCATTTCTTGTGCGGCGCACAAGAAATGAGCAGGTAGCCAAGCACGTGATTTTCAGGCGTTCTCGGTCACAGCCATCATGGGCTTCGGCGCGGCTCCCACGCCCGGTTTCACGCGGAAATCGTAGGTCATCAAATGCCAGGGCGCGGCGGCGGGCTTGCCGTCGGGCATCACGGGATCGCTGCGTTTTTCGACTTTGGAAATCAGGTCATCCTTCACCCCGAACACCACATCGGTATCGAGATATTTGTCGCCCTCGATAAAGACGTGGGTGATCAGCGGCTCATAGCCCGGCGCAGCGACGAGGAAATGAATATGCGCGGGGCGATTGGGATGACGCCGGACCTGCAAAATCATCTCCCCGACCGGACCGTCGGTCGGGATCGGATAGCTGCAGGGCAGGATGGTGCGGAAGAAGAACCGGCCATCGGCGTCGGTGATGAACCGCGCCCGCATCGACGGGCCCTCTGTCTCATACATCGGCCTTTGCGTATCGTAATAGCCGTCATCGTCGGCGTGCCAGACGTCCACCGGGATGCCCGCCAGTGGTTTGCCCTTCAGGTCCGTGACCCGGCTCTGCACAAACATCCGCTCTCCCGTCAGATTGGCGGAGATATCAGTGCCGTGCGGCATCGGCTTGTGCTCGCCGACATAGAACGGGCCGAGCACGGTGGTCTCGGTCGCGCCGTCGCGCTGGCGATGGTTGACGGCATCGACCAGCATCGAAACCCCGAGCACATCCGACAGCAGGATGAACTCCTGCCGGGTCGGGGTGCACTTCTGGCCGACGCGGGTTAGAAAATCGATCGCGTAACCCCATTCGTCGAAGGTGAGATCGGTTTTGCGGACGAAATCGTGCAGCGACTTCACCAGTTCTTCCATCAGGAATTTGACGCGCGGGTCCGGCGTCTCCTCGAAGCTGCGGACAACGGCGGCGGTCAGTTCGGTGTCGTTGAATTGGGGCATGGTTACGGTCCTGCGGGCTGCGCGATTGCGGTCGCAAGCCTACACCCTCGGCCGGGCAAGGGTAAGCAGGCGGCTGATGGAACATGGCACGGTTTTCGGCTATCAAGGCTGGACCCCGAAAGCCCGGAGACCCCCCGATGTTAGCCCCGACCCCCGCCTCGCCCGAATCCGCCGGCATGTCCAAGGCCGCCTTCGACCGTCTCGAAGCGCATATCAAGCACCGCTACATCGACGCCGGCCGCTTTCCGGGAACGCAGGTCCTGGTCTATCGCCGCGGCAAGATCGTCCACAGCGCGGTGCAGGGCTTTGCCGACGTCGAGCGCAAGGCGCCCGTGAAGGACGACACCATTTTTCGCATCTACTCGATGACCAAACCGATCACGTCGGTTGCCTTCATGATGCTGTTCGAGGAAGGCCGCGTCGCGCTCGACGAGCCCGTCCACAAATACATCCCGGAGTGGAAAAATCTTGGCGTTTTCCAGGCCGGGACGGCGCCGGCATTTCTGACCAGGCCGCCGTCGCGGCCGATGCTGATCGTAGACCTTCTGCGGCACACCTCCGGCCTGACTTACGGCTTCCAGCAGCGCTCCAACGTCGATGCCGCCTATCGCGAATTGAAAATCGGCGAGGTCGTGAAATCGGGAACGCTGCAATCGATGATCGACGACCTGGCAAAAACTCCGCTGGAATTTTCGCCCGGCGAGGCCTGGAATTATTCCGTCTCCACCGACGTCATCGGCTATCTCATCGGCAAAATCAGCGGCAAGCCTTTCGAGCAGTTTCTGAAAGAACGTATCTTCGATCCGCTCGGCATGAACGACACCGACTTTTTCGTTCCGGCCGACAAGGTCGGTCGTTTCGCGGCTTGTTACTCGGCCGACCCGAAAGGCGGCATGACGTTTCACGCCACCGACCGCAAGGGCAGCCTGACGCTGCAGGATGATCCGGCCGAGAGCTCGTTCCTCTCGCCGCCGTCGTTCATCTCCGGAGGCGGCGGGTTGTGTTCGACCGCGGCCGATTATCTCACCTTCTGCCGCGCGCTGCTGGGCGGCGGCGAACTCGGCGGCGTCAGGCTGATCGGTCCGAAGACGCTGGCGCTGATGACATCAAACCATCTGCCCGGCGGACGCGACCTGCCGGAAATGTCGAGGTCGCTATTCAGCGAGGCGGCCTACAACGGCATCGGCTTCGGTCTCGGCTTCTCCGTCACCATGAACCCCGCGCAGACGCTGATTCCCGGCAGCGCCGGCGAATATGCCTGGGGCGGCGCGGCCACGACATCGTTCTGGATCGATCCCGCGGAAGAACTGATCGCCATTTTCATGACCCAGGTGCTGCCCTCAAGCGCCTATCCGCTACGGCGCGAGCTGCGCACCATGGTTTACGCCGCCATCACCGACAGCAATCTTTAGCACCGGCGCGGCTTCCGCGCCGCAACTCGGGGCATCCGTTGGAACCGGTTGACGCGCCTAAAATCCTTGGCGGATTTCAGGCGCTTCTCCTATGCTCGCGATGATTTGGCGCTACCCCGCGCCGAATGCATCGATGCGGAACCCGCGTGCCGAAACCCTCACTGCCAGTACGCCTTGCTCTTCTGGTCGCGGGAACCACGCTGCCGCTGATTATCTTTGCGGCTGGCATCGTTTTCTACAACTACGAGCAGGACCGCAAGGATGCTTCACTGCGCGTCCTCGAAACAGTGCGCAGTATTCGCCTCGTGCTCGATGCCGAGGTGCAGCGCATGACAGGCGGGCTCCAGGTCGTGGCGCTTACCAATGCGCTGCGCAACGGCGACTTCGAAAATTTTCGTCGCATCGCTTCGGGCTTTCTCGACCAATATGGCAGGGATGGCGTGGTGCTGGTGGCAGACCGCGAAGGTCGCCTGTTGTTCTCCTCGGCCACGACGGACACCGCAAGCCTCCCGCTGCGCAACAATCGCGAGATCGTGGAGAAGGTCTTCGCGACCAAGAGTCCGCATTACTCAAATCTGTTCGCCGGCGCGGTGAAGAAACGACTGATCGTGACCGTAGAGGTGCCGGTGCTTCGCGACGGCGAAGTCCTCTACGACATTTCCTTCAGCCCCCCGATCGAGATTTTCCAGGCCCTCATCGAAAAACAGCGCCCAAGCGAAGACTGGACGATTTCGATCTTCGATGGCGACGGCATCAATTTCGCGCGCGTTCCGAATCCGCAGGAGACGATCGGCAAGCGTGCATCGCCGTCGCTCTATGCCGAGATGTTTCAAAAGCCCGAAGCCACCCTGCAGACGGTATCGCTCGAGGGCGTGCCGCTGATCACGACTTTTGCACGGTCCTCGCTCACCGGCTGGGCCGTCGCCGCCGGCATTGCGGAAGGCTCCCTGGTCGGTCCCCTGTGGCGCAACCTGGCGATCACCAGCGTGATCGGAGGCGTCCTTTTGTTGACGGGCCTCGCCTTTGCGGTGCGGATGGCCACGGTGATCGCCCGCGGCGAGATGCTGCATGACCTTTTGATCGAAGAACTCAATCACCGCGTCAAGAACACGCTGGCTATCCTGCAGTCGATCGCCACGCAGACCTTTCGCAGCGCCAGCAAGGCCGAACGCGAGAAATTCGAGGGCCGGCTCGGCGCGCTGGCCGAGGCGCACAATCTGCTGAGTCAGGAGAAGTGGCAGGGCTCCGAACTGCAGGACGTGGTCGACCGTGTCTTGCAGCCATATCTGCTCAACAGTCCGGAGCGGGTACGAATGTTCGGGCCGAACGTCCCGCTATCCCCGCGGCTTGCGGTGGTGCTGTCGATGATCGTGCACGAGATCGCGACCAACGCGGCAAAGTATGGGGCGCTGTCGAACGACACCGGCACCGTTGCGCTGGATTGGGAAGTCATCACGGAAGACGCCAAGGCGAGATTGAGATTGATCTGGACCGAGGCTGGCGGCCCTCACGTCGTCGCACCGGTACAGCGCGGTTTCGGATCGCGGCTGATCGAGCGCAGCGCCCGCGATCAGCTCGGCGGCGAAGCCACGGTCGATTTTCTGCCCCGCGGCGTGGTCTACACGGTAATCTGCTCGCTTGAGGACGAGGGCTAGATTCTAGCCAAAATTCTGCAAGCTCGGAAACGTCTCCAATAACCAGATGCTCGCCGAGGATACGGCGCCGGTCAGAAAGCCGATTCCGGTCAAGACCATCAGCACGCCCATCGCCCGCTCGACGCTGGCGAGATGGCGCTTCATCCGCGAAAACAGCGACGAGAACTGCTCGACCATGAAAGCCGCGATCAAAAAGGGTATGCCGAGTCCGGCGGAATAGATCGCCAGCAGCCCTGCGCCCTTCGCCACCGTCGCCTCGGCGGCGGCCACCGACAGGATAGCCGCGAGGATCGGGCCGATGCAGGGCGTCCAGCCGAACGCAAACGCCAGGCCCATCACATAGGCTCCCCACAAGCCCACCGGCTTTGGAATCGGCAACCGGCCTTCCCGCATCAGGAAGGAGATCCGCGTCAGCCCGAGGAAGTGCAGGCCCATGACGATGATGACGATGCCGGCGACAATCGAGAGCTCCGCCGACCAGGCGCGGATCAACTCTCCGATCAGGGAAGCGCTGGCGCCGAGCGCCACGAACACGGTGGAAAAGCCGAGCACGAACATAACAGCCGATATCATCACCGCGCGCTTCGAGGCGGACTCCGTCTCGTCATTTTCGAGGTGCTCGATGGTCGCGCCGGTGAGGTAGATCAGATACGGCGGCACCAAAGGCAGCACGCACGGCGACAGAAAGCTGACCAGACCGGCAATCAGCGCCGCGGGGATCGAAACATCGTGAATCATGCAGTCATCGCCATCGTTGATAATTTGCGGCTTGCCAGCTTGGCCAGGCCCGACATCGGAGAGCGCCGGGTTGATCCGGCTTCATGTAGCGGATGCGCGGGGTGATGGGCGAGAGTTTTATCGATCACCAATGCGGCATCGCGACGGTCCGAACGCGCATCGCCGCCGCAAGTCGACGGATCGGGCGGCCCGGGGGCAGGATTGGCAAACCCGGAAGCGGGAATGGCGTCTCTGGAAAAAGACGGACGGGGGAAATCGCGATGCTATTTGACCAGTTTCAGCAACGGACGCCGGCGCTGGCCTTGCGACGATTTCGAATCTCGCGATCTTTCCGCCGGCGCGTCGTCCGGCAACATCGCATCACATAAAGCCTTCAATTCCGAGTCCGCAATTCGATGGAGTTTCATCCGAAGCTCGAGAATTGCCACGGACAGCAATTGTGCAGTCTCGCGGTCGCGGCTGTCGGCCAGAACCGCCCGGCACCCCTCGAGGGTTGCAAGAACCGAATGCAATCGTTCTTCTGAATTAGCCACCGGCGTTTTTTCCGTTACCGAGCTTGCGAGGTAAAGTCTGTTCGATCCAGTCGGTCGTTTCATATA
>OCZT010006524.1_pt1 | contig 11547 bp, 9 predicted proteins | sample 1539031 | NCBI WGS metagenome assembly OCZT01 (sample SAMEA3539308, study PRJEB22396) | soil metagenome | biome: tundra; feature: field; material: soil | place: USA | collected 2010-05 | depth 0.15 m
CTCTGGATTTCGCGCACGACGGCCGGGGCGTCGAGCGTACGGACGGGAAGAGCGCGGCGGTCGACGAAAGTCTCGAAGGCGAAGAAGACGGTCGCGAGGATTATGCCAGCGATCGCTCCGGCCGCAGTCCATCTGAGTCGCAAGTGCCATTGTATCGCTCAATTACAACTACAATAAAAACGTGCTGCCGCTCCGTTTTTTCGGCGGGCTCGCGATTGCCGCCGCCACGATTCACGCCGCTCCCACGATCTTCCCGCTGAAGGACATCCGCGCGGGACAGCACGGGGTCGGGCGCACCGTTTTCTCCGGTTCGCGCATCGAGGAATTCGACGTGGAAATCCTCGGCGTGCTGGAAAACATGAGCCCCAAGGAGTCGATTATCCTGGGCCGTCTCAAAGGCGGACCGCTGGAACATACCGGCGTGATGCAGGGCATGAGCGGATCGCCGGTGTATATCGACGGGAAGCTGGCCGGCGCGGTCGCACTGAGTTTTCCTTATTCGAAGGATGCGATCGCGGGCATTCGTCCCATCGAGGACATGCTGCGGGTGGAGCCGGATGGCGCGCGCGCGATGGCGCGGCAACGCTATATTTCGCGCGACGCGCGTTTGGAAGAGATCGCCACGCCGGTTTCGTTCTCCGGATTTACCTCCGCGACTCTGGAACATTTCGGTGCGCAGCTTCGCGAAATGGGCATGGATCCGCGGCAGGGCGTATCGGGCGGAGGCAGGCCGGAGGACCGGATGGGCGACCCGAAGAGCATCCAGCCGGGGTCGATGATCAGCGCGCAGCTTCTTTCGGGCGATTACAGCATCAGCGCCGATGGCACGGTCACGTGCATCGACGGGGATCGCATTTACGCGTTTGGCCATCGCTTCATGGCATCGGGGCCCAGCGATATTCCGTTCGCGCGCGCCGAAGTGCTGGCGCTGTTGCCGAACGTATCGAGCTCGTTCAAAATTTCCGCCGCCCGCGAGTGGATGGGCACGCTGACCGACGATCGCAGCACGGCTGTTTCGGGCGTGATGGGACGGCGCGCGGCGATGGCTCCGGTGGATATTCGAGTCGGGAAGAACACGTATCACATGCAGGTGATTCAGGATCGCGTGATGACGCCGCTGGTGACGCAGATGGCCCTGTTTTCGGCGATCGACGCGACGGAGCGCACGCAGGGAGGGTCGACATTCGCGGTGCGGGGACATCTCGATTTCGAAGGCGGCAGCGTGCGCGTCGACAACGTGTATAGCGGCGACGTGGCGGTGCCGGCGCTGGCTGCGCTCGGCCTGGGGACGTCTCTTAATTACGCGATGGCCAGTGGTTTCGACGCGTTCCGCTTGAAGGGAGTGACGCTGGAGGTGAGCGTGGTGGACCGGAAGAGCCAGGTGCAGATCGCCGATCTGGCGGCGCCGCGCAGCGTGCGGCCGGGCGAGGATGTCGAACTGATTGTCACGCTGGCGGGGGAGAACGGCGTCGAAACGCAGCGCAAAGTTCTGTATCGCGTGCCGGTGGGAGCGCCGCTGGGGCCGATCAATTTTACGGCGACCGATGCGTCGTCGACGAACATGACGGAATTTGGCGCGTCGATCGGGCTGCAGTCTCATTCGCCGGGCCAGGTGCTGGAGTTTCTCAACGGCCTGCGCACGAACACGAAAGCATATATCCGCGTATGGCGGAATGAGGCCGCGTACAACATCGACGGCCGCGACCTGCCGAGTCCTCCACCATCGGTGGCGATGATACTGAATCGCGCGCAGACGCAGGCGGCTGGGCTGCCGAATCTGCGGGGATCGAAGCTGGCCGAGATCGAAATCTCCGCGGGTGACAACGTGGTGACCGGAACGAAGACAGTGCAGGTCGAGGTAAAAGATCAATGAAGCGGCCGGTCGTCATTCTCGCGTTATCCGCAAATTTATTTGCTGCGACGACAGCGACGTGGGAAATGACCGGCTACCAGGATTTTCTGCGCGGGCGCATCAATGGACTATCGCTGACGCGCGACGGACGCCTGATGCTGGGCTCGAAACTCGACACCGTGTTCGACTCGGGCCAGCCGCAAATCTGGAGCATCGCGCAGGCGCCCGATGGATCGCTTTATCTGGGCACGGGGCATCGGGGGCGTCTTTATAAATTCGATGCGTCTGGAAAAAGCTCGCTGGTGTGGACGGCGGATCAATCGGAGATTTTCGCCGTCACGGTCGATTCGAAGGGCGCGGTGTACGCAGGGACGTCGCCCGACGGCAAGGTCTATCGCATCGAAAATGGGAAAGCCGCCGAATATTTTTCGCCCGGTGCGCGCTACATCTGGGCTTTGAAAACCACCGCGGACGGATCGCTTTTCGTGGGCACCGGCGATCAGGGAAAAGTATTTCGCGTGACGGCTGCGGGGGTTGGCGCTGTGTATTACGAAACCGGGCAGTCTCATGTGACGTGCCTGGAACTCGACTCGCGAGGCGCGCTGCTGGCCGGCAGCGAGCCGAACGGCATTCTCTATCGCATCACCGCCCAAAACAAGGCCTTCGTGCTGTACGACGCGATTCTTCCCGAGATCCGAGCCATCGTATCGGCGGCGGATGGCAACCTTTATGTCGCGGCGCTGGGCGGAAGTGTCGCGCGGCGCATCGGATCGGCGAACAGTGGAGCAAACGGCGCGGGCGGGGCCAACGTGGCGCCGGTCGTCGCTACCGTTACGGTTACCGATCAGCAAGCTGGGCTCACGCCGCCTCCGAAGCCCGAGGCTGCCAAAACGCCCGCCGGCACGCAGTCTCCGGTGATGGCGGTTTCTCCTGGAACCGTCGATTACGCGGGCGTCGACAAGTCCGCGCTGTACGTGATTCATCCCGACAATACGGTGGAGACGCTGTGGAGTTCTAAGGAAGAAAATATTTACGATGTGGCGATGTTTCATTCATCGCTGCTGTTTGTCACCGATGTGCAGGGACGCCTCTACCGGCTGGAAGGCGACCGGAAAGCGACGCTGCTGGCCCAGTCGAATGAGGGCGAGGCTACGCGGCTGGTCGAATCGAGAGGCACGCTGCTGGCGGCGACGGGCAATCTTGGAAAACTTCTGCGTCTCGACGCGGGCACGGTTGCGACGGGCTGGTTCGAATCGCCGGTGCACGATTCCTCGACGGTCGCGCGTTGGGGCAGGCTCGCGTGGCGCGGGGATGCGAAGGGGATCGCGTTCAAGACGCGTAGCGGAAATTCGCTGCGGCCGGACGCGACGTGGAGCGACTGGTCCCCACCCCTTACCGATCCGGACCGCGCGGCGATCACGAGCCCGAACGCGCGTTACATTCAATGGCGCGCTGAATTTTCGGGGACCGCGGCGTCGAGTCCCGTGCTCGATAGCGTGACCATCGCCTATCTTCCGCAGAATACGCCTCCGAACGTGCGCAGCATCAATGTGACCGCGGTCAGCGGGTCGGCGAAATCGGGTGCGGCGACAGCGGCATCCGCAGCCGCAACCGCGAGCTACGCGATCACCGTCACAGACTCGGGCGATGCGCCCGCCACGGCCGGCACGCCTTCGCAAACGCTCTCGCGGATCCCCGGGCAGCAGGTGCAAATCTACTGGCAGGCCGACGATCCCGACGGCGATCGCTTGATTTACAGCCTCTATTTTCGCGGCGAGGATGAGACGCGCTGGAAGCTGCTGCGCGCCAATATGACCGAGAACACTTTCCTGATCGACGCGGATGTATTCGCCGATGGCCGCTATTATTTCCGCGTGGTCGCGTCGGATGCGCCGTCGAATCCAGCCAATCTGGCGCGCGAAGCCGAGTTGGTGAGCGCTCCAATCTTGATCGACAGCACGCCGCCGGTGGTGACGGCCAGCGCTCCCCGGCGCTCGGGTACCGTCGTAGAAGTGGATGTCGATGCGGAGGATCGCGGCTCGGTGCTGCGCCGCTGCGAGTACTCCATCGACGCCGGCCTGTGGACTCCGGTTGAAGCCTCCGACGGTGTCACCGATTCCGCGCGCGAGCGTTTCCTCATTCGGCTGGACAAAGTTTCCGCGGGCGAACATCTGATCGTGATTCGCGTGTACGACGTCGCGGGGAACGTGGGGTTGACGAAAGTGGTCGTGCGGTAGCGTCACCGCGCAATCCCCTCCATAACTGTCGGGGTTCCATCAATGGGATGGAAATGCCGTCATGCCGCGGGCTCCGCCGGTGCATGGCTGCCGACCTTGTCGATATTCAGCACCATGCTTCCAGTCGCGTCGAATTCGAAGGCCGGGGTGAACTTCGCGTTCCAGTCGATTTCGTCGAAGCGGTAGGAGTAACGCGCGCGCACGCTCTGGCTGAACGTCTCATCGAAACCCTTGATCAGAACGATCACCTCGGCCTGCTTCTGTTCCAGGTCCCGATTTGTTTTTCCGAACAGCGGACTGGATTCATCGATCGGATGCACGATGGTCCACGTCAAGGCCAGGAAATCGACTTCGTCGCGTTCGAGGGGCAAGCCCTGGAACGTGCGTTTCTGCTTGCCGGGCTCGCCTTCGACCAGCATCAGGATGACGGTGGCATCCATTTCCATCAGCGCATTGGGACGCCGGTTCACGATGCGGAATTGGAGGCTGGTGCTTTCTTCGTAAGGGGCAATGAGCGCGAGCTCGCTGAAGCCGATGCGCGCGGAGGGCCGCGAAAAACGGCCGAACAGAACGCCGGTTACAAGCGCGAAGCCCAGGAGCCCGATCAGCGCCTCGAGCACGGCGAGGACGTTCGCCGAGATCGTGCCGGGCGCGATGTTTCCATACCCGACCGTGGTCAGTGTGTGCGCGCTGAAAAAGAACGCATTCAGGAAACGATCGAACTTCTGCGGTGCATCGCCGCCGCTCAGATGACCCGGTCCCAGCGAATAATAGAGCGTCGCGAATAACGTATTGACGGCCAGATACGCCGCGAATACCAGCGCCAGGAACGAGGGCCACGGCAGGCTGATCAGATGCAGGTAGGGATGAATGTCGCGCCAGCTCGTGCCTCGCCGGGAGACGTTGAAGCTGCCATCCTTATTGATGGCCCGCCGTAGAATTCCGGTATATTGTTGCGTTAGCCCCGGGTCAAAGGTCGGTTTCGCCATATCCCACGATCTTAATCGAAACCAGTAGACTGGAGACAAGGAGAGCTCATCATGATTCGTCACGCAGAAGCGCAGTGGAATGGTTCGATTAAAGAGGGCAACGGCCACGTGAAAGTGGAGACGGGCGCGCTGGACAGTCCGTATAGCTTCAAGTCGCGGTTCGAAGGCGGCGGCGAGACGAATCCGGAAGAGCTGCTGGGTGCGGCGCATGCGGCCTGCTTTTCGATGGCGCTTTCCGGCGTGCTGACGAAGGAGGGTCATCCGCCCAAGAGCATCCATACCACCGCCGCGGTGCACATCAATCCGGTTCCAGGCGGTTTTGGAATCACGAAGATTGAACTGGAAACCGTAGGTGAGGTTCCTGGCATCGATGCGGCCGCGTTCGAGGCTGCCGCGGCCGGTGCGAAAGCGGGCTGCCCATTGTCGAAAGCGCTCGCGGCGGTGGAGATTCATTTGAAGGCGACGTTTAAATCGTAAACGGGGTTCAATCCTGTCCGCTCCCTGACGGTCGCGGTTCCCATGGGCAGCACAAGGAACCGCCATGCGTGAGCATGCGGATAGATGTCAGCCAGTTGCGCCGACCGAGCGCAGGAATTCGGCTAGCGATTTATCCTGCTCCACTTCGAACGTTGTTTCGAGCGTCTGGCAGGCACTCATTTTGTGCAGCCAGAAGCTTTCCTGCTCCCTTTTGGTAGACGACAACGCCATCGAATGAAGGCATGATCGGGAAGACGTGGGATCGATCATCATCGTGGTGGCGACGGATGCTCCCTGCTTCCTCATCAGACGAAGCGCCTGGCGCGGCGCGCGACGCTTGGACTGGGACGAACGGGTTCGATATCGGGTGACGGGTCCGGCGACCTGTTCATCGCGTTCTCCACCGCGAATGCGAACGCGGCAGGATCGAAGGACGTGGCTACAGTACAGATGGTATCGAATGCGAATCTAAATCCCGTGTTCGAAGCGGCAGTGCAGGCGACAGAAGAGGCAATCATCAATGCGATGGTGGGCGCCGAGACCATGACCGGGGTCGACGGACACAAGGTGTACGCGCTTCCGCACGATCGCTTGCGTGAAACGCTGAAGAAATACAACCGGCTCACGCAATGATTGTTTAGCTTTGCTAAATCATCGCTTCAACAAACTCCCGTTGACGCGTCTGTAACGCCGGGATAAAGTTAGGGCCAATGCAGGGGTTTGCGCTTTTGTTGTGCCTCGCCACGGACGCGGGTCGGTTGACCGTGGCCTCTGACGGCTCGGCAGATTTCAAAACCGTGCAGGCCGCGGTGGATCGAGCGCCTTCCAGCGGGGGTGTGGTTTACATCCGCCCCGGAATATACCGGGAGAAACTGGTCGTCACTAAGGCACATATGCAGTTGCTGCCGACGGCGTTTTACGCGGAGTACAAATCGTCGGGCCAGGGAGCGAATCCCGCGCGCCGGCAGTTGTCCGACGCCGAAGCGAGGCAGTTTGAGCTGACCACGTTCTTCGATGGCTGGAACGCGGCGGAGGTTCACTAAGGATGCATCTCCTGCTACTGCTCCTTCTGGTTCAGGACACCCGGCAAGTCACCGAGCCGGTAATTCCCAAGAGTTGTGTCACCTTAAACTCGAACCGCTCCAGCATTGAAGAAGATAAGCCTGACACGGCGCGGATTCAAGAAGCTCTCGATAAGTGTCCGGCGGGACAAGCGGTAGAATTGACGGGAAGAGTTTTTCTCGCGGGTCCCCTGCAACTGCGAGCGGGCGTGACACTGCTGGTGGATGCGGGCACGACGCTCTACGGATCGAGGAATCCACGCGATTACGACATCTCGCCGGGAAGCTGCGGCATCGTGGATAAGAAGGGTCATGGCTGCAAGGCGCTGATCGCCGGTGATCACGCCTCTGACGCCGCGGTGATGGGCGAAGGCACGATCGACGGCCGGGGCGGGGCAACGTTAATCGGGCAAAAGGTTTCCTGGTGGGATTTAGCGCAGGAGGCCAAGGTCAAGAACCTGAATCAAAGTGTCCCCAGGCTGCTGGCGCTGAGTCATTGCGACAACTTCACGCTGTATAAAATCAGGCTGCACAACTCCGCTAATTTCCACGTGGCATATAGCGGAGGCAATGGGTTCACGGCCTGGGGCGTGATCATTTATTCGCCGAAAACGGCGCGGAATACCGATGGAATCGACCCAGGAAATGCGCAAAATGTGACCATTAAGCGCTGTTTTATCCGCACAGGCGACGATAATGTGGCAATTAAGGCCGGTTTACCCGGTCCGACCGGGCATATGACGATTGAAGATAATCATTTTTATACCGGTCATGGCATGTCGATCGGCAGCGAGACCGACGGCGGGGCGAGCGCGATTCGGGTGACGAATCTGTCCATCGATGGGGCCGACAACGGCATCCGCATTAAATCCAACTCGAGCCGCGGCGGGCCGGTGCGGGACGTCGTTTACGAAGACGTCTGCATTAAGGACACCAAGAATCCTATCCTGATGGACTCAAACTATTCCTACATGGGAGAGGCGCGGGACAAGCTGCCATCCTTTGAAAACATCATTTTACGTAACGTTCGTGTGTTGAGCGCGGGAAAGATCACCCTCGATGGTTTCGACACCGCGCACCCGTTGGGAATCACGTTCGACAACGTATTTGTGGACGTGCCCGGTAAAATTACCGCGACGCACGCCAATATAACGGAGGGTCCGGAAGGGGTAAACTTCCGCGCCAGCGGCGACGATGTTCACATAGTGAAACACTCAGGGATTGCTATTCGCAATACCTGCGAAGGAAAGTTTGTTCCATTTCCAGGTGGAAATTAAAAGGAGTTGTATTTTTATGAAGTCCTGCCTTGTTGCACTTATCGCACTATTCATGCCATTAGCGGTTTTCTCTCAGGAAACCAGAAGCACCATCAGCGGCGCGGTTATCGATTCCACAGGCGCGGGGATCCCCAACGTCAAGGTGATCACTACTGAAACCCGCACCGGTACGAAGGCGAGCACGGTATCCGATGCCGCCGGTCAATACACGATTCCGTTTCTGTCGCCGGGCCTTTATGAAATTTCCGCGCAGGACCAGGGGTTCAAGAAGTTCGTCCGCTCCGGGCTGGAGATCGGATCCGGCGATCGATATCCGGCTGGAGGTGGGCGGTGTGGCGCAATCGGTCGAGGTCACGGCGGATGTGTCGCTGCTGAATACCGAAAATTCCTCGACAGGGCAGACGATCACGACCAAGCAAGTGGAGGATTTTCCGCTCAACGGGCGAACGCCGATGATGCTCGCGCAGTTGGCGATCGGGGTCATCGCGACCGGAAGTCCGTCGCTGGTCCATCCGTTCGATAACGGCGCCGCGGCCGCCTGGAGCATCGGCGGAGCGCCGGCGCAGACCAGCGAGCTGCTGATGGACGGCGCGCCGAATGCGACGTGGGACAATCGCGTGGCCTACAATCCTCCGCAGGAGGCGGTGCAGCAGGTGGTGGTGAAGGCTTTCGACTCCGATGGCGGGTATGGACACACCGGCAGCGGCACGGCGAATCAGGTGATGAAGACCGGGACCAATTCGTTCCACGGCTCGCTGTACGAGTTCAATCAAGTATCGGCGTTGGAGGCGAATAACTTCTTCAACAATCAGAAAGGCGTGGCCAATCCGCTGACTCACTTCAATCAATATGGAGCCACGGTGGGCGGGCCGGTTCTGATCCCGAAACTTCTGAACGGCCGCAACAAGCTGTTCTGGTTTTTTGCGTGGGAGAACCTGAAGGATTCGCAGCCGAATACGGATTTCACGACGGTTCCGACCGATGCCGAGAAAGCGGGCAATTTCTCGGCGTACGGAGCCACGATCTACGACCCGAACACCGGTACGCTCACGGGTACCACCGTCAACCGGACGCCTTTTCCGGGCAACATTATTCCCACCAACCGGCTAAATCCCATTTCGCTGGCGTACTTGAAATACTATCCGGAACCCAACGTGACCGGCCTCGCCAACGGGTTCGACAATTTCGGCAACAGCGCCACGTCGAACGACAACTACAGCAATGAACTGGGCCGCATCGACTACAACATGAGCGAGCGCAGCCGTCTGGCGTTCAACGTCCGCCACAATCATGAGTTTCAGACGAAGAATAATTACTTCGGCAATATCGCCACCGGGAGCAACCTGACGCGCGAGAATTGGGGCGCTTCGCTGGACGAAGTGTACACGCTGACGCCGACGGCGATTTTGAATCTGCGTCTCAACTTTACGCGGATGAACGAACAACACGCGGAGCCGAGCGAGGGATTCGATCCGACGACGCTGGGCTTTCCGTCCTACATCGCCGGCACGGCGCAATATCCGCAGTTGCCGTATATCGGCTTCAGCGGCAGTTGCGGCAGCCAGGTCAGTTTCCAGTGCCTGGGCGATACCGCAGCATCGAAGGATCTTTCGCAATCGCTTCAGCTCTTTGGAGACGTGGTGAAGATCGTCGGGAAGCACGCCCTCAAGTTCGGCGGCGACATGCGGCAGTACCGTCTCAACGTCATTACGTATGGCAACTCCTCGGGGAGCTATACGTTCGCCAACAACTGGACCAAGCAATCGAGCAGCACGTCCACCGCGACTGTGCCGGGCCAGGACCTGGCGTCCATGCTGCTGGGATTGCCGACGGCGGGGCAGTTCGACATTAATGCGTATGGTTCGTACTTTTCGTATTACTACGCGGGCTTCCTGCAGGACGACTGGCGCCTGAAACGAAATCTGACAGTGAACCTGGGAATCCGTTTCGACCACGATACGCCGTACAGCGAAACGTACGCTCGCACAGTGAACGGATTCGCCACGACCACGGCAAATCCGGTTGCCGCGGCGGCGATCGCCGCGTATGGCAAGAGCCCGATTCCGCAGATTCCCGCCGGCAGCTTTGCCGTGCCCGGCGGCCTGACCTTCGCGTCGCCGAACGACCGCGCCATCTATCAAAACAACACGCACCTGGTCAGCCCGCGCGCCGGATTCGCATGGAGTCCGGATTTATTCGGCGGAAAAACGGTCATTCGCGGTGGATTCGGCATGTTTGTCGCGCCGGTCACCGTCGCCAACTTGGCGATCACCGGCGCCTATTCCTCGAATCCGATCGTCGATCAGGAGGGGTTCAGCCAGACCACGTCATTCGTGGTTCCCAGCAACTTTCTGGCGCCTTCGACCACTATCGGCAATCCATTTCCGAATGGCATCACGCGGCCGACCGGCGCGGCGGCGGGCCTCTCGACCTTCATTGACCAAACCGTTTCGTTCCTGAATCCCAAAGTGCAGAATCCATATTCGCTACGATGGAACTTCGGTTTTCAACAGACGATTTCGAAAGATACGGTGCTCGAAGTAGTCTACCTGGGAAACCATTCGGTGCATCTTCCTATCCCTACGACGCAGTTGAACGTGATTCCCCGCCAATATCTGAGCACGCTGGGAACGCGCGACCAGACGCTGATTAGCGGCCTGACGGCGACGGTCGCGAATCCGTTCTCCGGGCTGCTGCCGGGTACCAGCTTGAATACCCCGAACACGACCGTCGCCCAACTGCTGGCGATCTATCCCGAATTCCCGGTTGGGTCGGGGAGCCAGAGCGCGGGAGTCATCGAGCAGAACGCCAACCTGGGAAGCTCGTTTTTCGAAAGCGTGAACGTACGCGTGGAAAAAAGGCTGTCCCATGGTCTCAGCCTGATCGGCACATATATCCACTCAAAACTGATCGAAGAAGATAGCCGGCTGAACGACACGGATCTGAGTCCGGAAAAGCGCATCTCGCCCTTCGATCATCCGAACCATTTCGTCACCGCGGCGGTTTACAGTCTACCGGTGGGGAAGGGCAAGTTGTTAAACCTGGATAAACATTGGGCGGATATGGCGTTCGGGGGCTGGGTCCTTACCGGGATCTACACTTTCCAGACCGGCCAGCCCATCAACTGGGTGAACGGCAGCACCACGACGCCGGGGGATTACATTTACTACGGAGGCAATGTGGCTGTGAACCCAAGGGATGTTGCCGGTCCCACCGCGACGGCGTTTAACACCACGCTATTCAATACGGTATCCGCGCAGCAGTTGCAGTATCACATCCGGACTTTCTCGACGACGTTCCCGAACCTGCGGCAGGACGGTATCAACAACTTCGACAGCTCCCTGCTGAAGCGATTTAATTTCACTGAAAACATGTACTTCCAGCTTCGGTTGGAGGTTTTCAATGTGGTGAACCATCCGACGTTCTCGGCTCCAAACACCACCGCGGCGAACGCGAGTTTCGGCGTGATCACGGCTGAGTCGAATCGCCCGAGGACGATACAGCTCGGCGCGCGGTTCGTGTTCTAGTGGCTATCCCCTCCATAACTGTCGGGGTTCTGCTAATGGAACCCCGACAGTCATGGAGGGGATACGGGACACTAGTGGTCTGCGTCAAGCAGAATACCGATTATCAAGTGTGCGGCGGGCGCGCTTG
>OCZT010006525.1_pt1 | contig 11545 bp, 12 predicted proteins | sample 1539031 | NCBI WGS metagenome assembly OCZT01 (sample SAMEA3539308, study PRJEB22396) | soil metagenome | biome: tundra; feature: field; material: soil | place: USA | collected 2010-05 | depth 0.15 m
GGCGCGATTTATCCGCCGATGATGTACGTCATCATGGCGCTGGATCTGCTGGGTTACCCGCAGGATCATCCGGACGTAAAAGAAGCGGAAAAGCAGTTTTTTAACCTGCTGGTGGATGATGAGAGAGGGTTTTTCTTTCAACCTTGTTTCTCGCCGGTGTGGGATACGGCGATTGCCGCGTACGCGCTGGGCGAATCGGGCGTGGTTCCGGACGAAAAACTGAGCCGCACGGTGGACTGGCTGTTGACCAAAGAAGTCCGGCGCAAGGGCGACTGGTCCATCAGGCGGCCGGATGTCGAGCCGTCGGGGTGGTATTTCGAGTTCGCCAACGAATATTATCCGGACATCGACGACACGGCGCAGGTGTTGCTGGCCTTGGCTCGGGCACAAGGGTCGAGCTCGGCGAAGCAGGAAGCGGTCACACAACGGGCGATCCACTGGCTGCTGGCGATGCAATCGAAAGACGGCGGCTGGGCGGCGTTCGACGTCGATAACAACTGGAATTTCCTGAGCTCGGTGCCGTTCGCCGATCATAATGCGATGCTCGATCCGACGTGCCCCGATATTACGGGACGTGTGATGGAGGGTCTCATTGCATCCGGGGTCGACGGCAATCATCCAGCGATCCGGCGTGGCGTAGAGTTTCTCAAGCGCACGCAGGAAGTGGACGGAAGCTGGTATGGGCGCTGGGGAGTCGATTATATTTACGGCACGTTCTTAGCTTTGCGCGGTTTGAAGGACGCAGGCGAGAGCGATCGCGAAGCGTACATCCTGCGCGCGGGCGAGTGGCTGCGGTCGATTCAAAACGCCGACGGAGGCTGGGGCGAGAGCTGCGCCAGCTACGATAATCATACGTACATGCCGGCCAGGAGCACTCCTTCGCAGACAGCGTGGGCGATTCTGGGGCTGATTGCCGGCGGCGACACTACCAGCAACAGCCTGCACAAGGGCATTGAGTATTTGATTGAGACGCAGAAATCCGACGGGAGCTGGGACGAGGCGCTCGCCACCGGTACCGGATTCCCCCGCGTTTTCTACCTGAAGTATCACCTTTACCGCAACTCGTTTCCGGTGCTGGCCATGTCCTGCTACCTGAAGTCGAGGGATGCAAACGGAGCGAGATCGTAAATGAGAGTTCCCTTTTCGCAAGTCGCCGACATGGCGACCTACATCGCCAAGAACAAGATTCGCCCACGGCCGGAGTGGCAGAAGAACAACTCCGTTTCCGACGACGCGAATCCGTTCCGCATCATTCATACGCAGATTCCCGCGGTGGGGGGCGAGCGCAAGCCTCACCCGATGATCAACAAGCGATTTCCACTGGTGATGATGCTGGAGCCGCTGCACGCCTGTAACCTGACGTGCACGGGCTGCGGTCGCATCCGCGAATACGAGTCCTCCATCCGGGAGCGGTTGAGCGTGGCGCAGTGCCTGAAAGCCGTCGACGAGTGCGGCGCGCCGATGGTTTCGATCTGTGGCGGGGAGCCGCTGTTGTATCCCGAGATCGCGCTATTAACCAACGAAATTCTAGCGCGTGGCAAATGGATTCAGCTCTGCACCAACGGCATGTTCATGGTGAAGAAGTTGAAAGAGTTCACGCCGCATCCGGGCCTGGTGTTCAACGTCCACCTGGACGGGATGGAAAAGAATCACGACCTGTCGGTGGAGCGCGAGGGCGTCTTTAAAGAAGCCATTGAGGGGATCAAGGCTGCGAAGGCCGCCGGGTTCAAGGTGTTTACCAACACCACGGTCTATAAAGAGACCGACATGAAGGAAATCTGGGAACTGTACGAATACCTGGAGCCTTTAAAAGTCGACGGCCACGCGATTGCGCCGGCCTATGGATATTCGGCGGTCAATCAGCGAGAAATTTTCCTAACGCGCGACGATGTCCACGAGAAATTCAAGAATATCGACAAGATGGCCAAGCGGTTCCCCCTGGTTTCGTCGCCGATTTACATGGAATTTCTGCAGGGCGAGCGCGAACTGCCGTGCACCGCGTGGGGCATGCCAACCTACAACGTGAAGGGCTGGAAAGGCCCCTGCTATCTGATCACCGACGCGCATCACGACACGTTCGAGGACCTGATGACCAAGACCCCGTGGGACAACTATGGCGAGGGCAACGATCCGCGGTGCGCCGAGTGCATGGTGCACTGCGGGTATGAGCCGTCGGCGGCATACGGCATCAATTCGAAGTTCAGCGATCCGTTTAAACAATTGGGCTGGCTCTTAAGCTAGGTGAAACCGACGCTGGTAACGGGCGCCACGGGTTTTGTAGGCTGGCATGTGGCGCGCGGGTTGTTGGAGAGGGGCGACCGGGTAAGGGCGCTGGTTCGCGATCCGGCGCGGTTGAAAGAATTGGACGGGGTTGAAGCGGTGCGGGGAGACTTGCGTGACCCCGAATCGCTGGCCAGGGCAGTTGAGGGCTGTGGGGTTATTTATCACGTGGCGGCCGATTACCGGCTGTGGACGCGCGATCCGGAAGAGATGTTCCGGTCGAACGTAGAGGGGACGCGGCATGTTCTGGACGCCGCGCGGCGTGGTGGAGTGGAAAGAGTCGTGTATACGAGCACGGTAGGCTGCATCGGGATTCCGAAGGGCGGAATTGGCGACGAGCAGACGCCGGTCGGCATCGAAGACATGCAGGGGCCGTACAAACGGTCGAAGTTCTTAGCGGAAAAAGTGGCATTGGAATTTGCCGGGGACGGATTTCCGGTGGTGATTGTGAATCCGACGGCGCCGGTGGGCGATCATGATTTCAAGCCGACGCCTACAGGGAAGATGCTGGTGGATTTTGTACGCGGCGCGATGCCGGCGTTTCTCGATACCGGGCTCAACGTCGTGGATGTAAGAGATGTGGCTGCCGGGCATTTAGCCGCCTGCGAACGGGGTCGGGCGGGGGAGCGGTACATATTGGGCGCGGAGAATCTGACGCTCGAGGGGATTTTCGGCACGCTGGCGAAAGCAGTAGGGCGGCCGGCGCCGAAGATTCGGATTCCATACGCCGTGGCGTATGCGGCGGGTGTGGTTTCGACGGCTTGGGCGGGTGTGACGGGAAAAGAGCCACTGGCGCCGCTGGACGGGGTGAAGATGGCCCGCAAGAAAATGTGGGTGCGGCACGATAAGGCCGCCCGCGAGTTGGGTTATGCACCGGGCCCGGCGGCGGACGCGCTGGGACGCGCGGTGGAGTGGTTTCGCTCTAACGGATACTGCTAGTGCGGACGTGGTTGCTGGTCGCGGCCGAGGCTCGCGAATTTAGCGGGATCTTGAAGCGGTTTGGTCCGGCGGCGAACGTCGATTGTAATGGTGCGAGGGTTGCAAGAGAAGTCGTGAAGGACGGCGACCGCTGGTGGCTGGTGGCGAACGGGCCGGGACTGCGGTGTGTGGAAGAAGTACTTAGGCAAAAGATGGATGTAAGCGGCATCATCAATACGGGATTTTGTGGGGCGCTCGATCCGTCGCTACGCGTCGGCGACATCGTCGTTTGGGGCGATGTGCCGTGCGCCTCGCGTTTCGCGAGAGGGAACATCAGTTCCTCCGATCATGTTGTGGCGACCGCGGAGGAGAAGCGACAGTTGCGTGAAAAAACGGGTGCCATCGCGGCCGAAATGGAAGCGGGAGCGGTGAAGAAAATCGCCGGAGAATGGGGCGTGCCGTTTTATTGCATCCGTGCCGTTTCCGATACAGCCAATGAAGACATGCCGCTCGATTTCAATTTGTATCGCGACTCCGCCGGGCGATTCTCTCTTCCGAAGATCGCGATGGCGGCGATGAGCCGTCCGTTTACGCGCATACCGGCGCTCCGGCGCCTCGAAGCCAATTGCAATGTGGCATCCGAATCCCTAGGAGCATTTTTTGCAGACTGTCGATTTTAGTCCCGTCAAGACCGCCGATAGCGTCGTGCGGGCCACCATGAAAGCCGCCGTTTACAAGGGCGACAGCGTGGTGGAAGTGGAATCGGTTCCGGTGCCGGAAATCGGCGCGGGTGAGATTCTGATTCGCGTGGAATCGTGCGGCATTTGCCACACCGATCTCAAAAAGATCGAATACAATCTGCTCCCCGCGCCTCGCATTTACGGACATGAGACGGCAGGTGTCGTCGCCAAGGTCGGCCGCGGCGTCACAAAGTTTCAACCCGGCGACGGCGTCATCGTCTTCCATCACATTCCCTGCGGAAAATGTTTTTACTGCTCGCGGAAATTGTACGCGCAGTGTCCGGTGTATAAGAAAGTCGGCGTGACGGCGGGCTATGAGCCGGCGGGCGGCGGGTTTTCTCAATACGTCCGCGCCATGGACTGGATCGTCGAGCGAGGCGTTGAAAAAATTCCAGCCGGCGTTTCCTTCGATCAGGCCTGCTTCGTCGAACCCGTCAACACGTGCCTCAAGGGCGTGAAGCAGATCGACCCGCAGCCGGGAGATGTCGTTGCGATTCTCGGCCAGGGTCCGATCGGACTCATCTTCACCATGATGGTCGCGCGCATCGGCTCAAAAATCGTAGCGACCGATACGATGCCCGCGCGCCGCAGGGTTTCCCTCGAATTCGGCGCATCCGAAGCGTTCGATCCGCGCGGTGTGAATCAAGGTGAGGATTTTGAACGATTGGTGCGCTCCATGACCGAAGGCCGCGGAGCCGACCTGGTGATTGTGGCAGCCTCGGCCAAAGGGATAGTGGAACAGGCAGTGAAGTGTTCGCGGCCGGGGGCGAAGATTTTGTTGTTCGCACAAACCTCCCATCAGGAGCGTGTCGATCTTTCGGGCGCGGATATCTGCATGGGAGAGCGCATGTTATGCGGGTCGTATAGCGCGTCGATCGACGTGCAGAGTGAGGGTGCGGAGATGGTTTTCAACGGGTCATTGAACGTCGAGCGGCTGATCTCACACCGCTACGCATTAAGTCATATTAATGAAGGGATCGATCGCGCGTTGCATCCTGACGAAGAATCATTAAAGATAGTAGTACAGCCACAGAGGTGGAAAGAGTGACTCAGCAGATGACGGCTGCCGTTCTTTACGGAAAAGAGAACGTGCAGATCGAGACGGTTGATGTTCCGCAGATCGGCAGGGGCGACGTGCTTGTGCGCGTGCGAGCGGCGCTGACCTGTGGCACCGACGTCAAAGTTTTCCGCCGTGGTTATCACGCCCGCATGATTGTGCCGCCGGCATTGTTCGGACACGAGCTCGGCGGCGACATCGTGGCGATGGGCAAGGACGTTCGCGGATTTAAAATGGGCCAGCGCGTGGTGGCGGCAAATTCCGCTCCGTGCGGCGAATGTTTCTACTGCCAGCGCAATCAGGAAAATCTCTGCGAGGATCTGTTGTTCAACAACGGAGCTTACGCCGAATACATCCGGATTCCTGAGCGCATCGTGCGCAGAAATATGTATGAAGTGCCGGACCACGTCAGCTATCAGGATGCGGCGCTGGTGGAGCCTCTGGCTTGCGTGTTGCGCGGTCTCGAAGAATCCGGCGTGCGTCCCGGCGATACGGTGGCGGTGATCGGCCTGGGGCCCATCGGCATGATGTTCGTGCGGCTGGCCAAAGCTGTATGCAACGCGCGTGTGATCGCCATCGGGCGGCGTCCGCAGCAACTGCTGCGCGCCTCGAGAATGGGCGCGGACGAAACGGTTCTGAATTGCGACGGCGCGGACGTCGTCGGTCCGGTGCACCAGATGACCGGCGGCCGCGGAGCCGACGTCGTGATAGAAGCGGTCGGGTTGCCGGAAGTTTGGCAGCTGGCGATCAAGCTGCTGCGGCGCGGCGGCGTCGTGAACTTTTTCGGCGGCTGTCCGGACGGCACGAGCCTGAGCCTCGACACCAACCTGCTGCATTACTCGGAGCTGACCTGCAAGGCCAGTTTCCATCACACGCCGGCGCTGATTCGCAAAGCGCTGGACCTGGTGAGCCGGGGTTATGTGGGCGCGAAGGATTTCGTCAATCATTCCGAGCCTCTGACCAATCTGCTGCAAGTGATGCAGCACCTGATGAGCCACAACGGCCATCTGAAGACCGCCATCATTCCGTAGACGACGTACAGTGTTCCTCGCTCCTGCCGCTTTTGTCGCCGATCCGGAGTTATTGAAGAAGACGTGGACGCGCGAGGAGTCGCTTGCCTACACGCGATGGCTCGCCACGCATCACTACGAGAATTTTCACGTCGCCAGCTTCCTGTTGCCCAAGCGTTTGCACCAGGATTTTTACAACGTCTACTCGTTCTGCCGCTGGGCCGACGATTTAGCCGACGAGATCGGCAACACCAAGGAAAGCCTGCGCCTGCTCTCCTGGTGGCGAGCCGAATTGCAGGCCATGTACGCCGGCGAGCCTTCGCATCCCGTTTTCGTCGCGCTCCAGGATACGGCCGCGCGGCACTATCTGTTGCAGGAAACGTTCGACGACCTGATCAAAGCCTTCGAGCAGGATCAGAAAATTACGCGCTATCGCAATTTTGACGAGTTGTTCCAATACTGCCGCTATTCGGCGAATCCGGTGGGACGCCTGGTGCTCGGTTTATGCGGCTATCGCGACGCCGCGCGGCAGGAGTTGTCCGACGCCACCTGCACCGCGCTGCAACTCGCAAACTTCTGGCAGGACGTCATCGTCGATCTGGGAAAGGATCGCGTCTATCTGCCGCTCGACGTGCTCGCAAAATACGGATATCCGGTTGAAGCGCTCTTTGAGCGTCGTTTCGACGATCGTTTTCGCGAAGTGATGATAGAATCCATCGGTGTGGCGCGCGAATTATTTCTGAAAGGCCTGCCTTTGGCCGGGCAAGTGGACTGGCGACTGGCCATCGACCTCGAACTGTTCAGCCGCGGCGGGCTGAAAATCCTCGCAAAAATTGAGCGGCAGGATTACAACGTCCTGGGCTCCCGTCCGTCGATCTCAAAAGTGGAGCGCGTCGGTCTGCTATTGGGCGCGCTCACGCGGCGTGCATTCTCCCCGGCCGCATGAACGCCGATCTGAGCGTTGACGAATCCTACCAATGGTGCGTCGAAGTCGCGCGCACCCAGGCGAAGAACTTTTACTACTCCTTCCTTCTCCTTTCGCTCCCGCAGCGCGAGGCGATGTGCGCCATCTACGCCTTCATGCGCTACTGCGACGATCTGAGCGACGACGAAGGCATCGCCGACCGCGCCGCGGCCATCGCGCGCTGGCGCGACGATCTGGAACACGCGCTGAACGGACGATTGTCCGGGCATCCTCTCTGGCCCGCGTTCGTCGACGCCGTCGAACGCTATAAAATCCCTCATCAATATTTTTTCGCCATGATCGCCGGCGTATCGAGCGACCTGGAGCCGCGCTGCATCCAGACCTTCGCCGAGCTCTACGACTACTGCTATCACGTCGCCAGCGTGGTCGGCCTGACTAGTATTCACATCTTCGGCTTCGACGATCCGAAGGCCTTGGAACTGGCCGAAAAATGCGGCATCGCGTTCCAGCTCACCAACATTCTGCGCGACGTGCGCGAGGATTACGAAAAAGATCGCGTCTACATCCCGGCCGAGGATTTCGCGCGCTTCGGCGTCTCGCCCGCGACCTTGGTCTCGACCGAAGGACTTTTTAGCCTGATGGAGTTTGAGGCCAATCGCGCGCGCGATTACTATCGCGAATCGGCTCCGCTGGTCGCGATGATTCACCCGCGCAGCCGGGCCTCGCTAAAGGCTCTCATCGGGATCTATTCGCGTCTGCTCGATAGGATCGTCGCGTCCAACTACGATGTACTCACGCGTCGCATCCGCGTTCCCACCTGGGAAAAAGTGTGGATTCTGGTGAAATCCAAGCTGAAGTGAAACCCTTGCCCTACAAGACCGTCAGAAACGCCGTCGGCAGCCCCGGCGATGAGATCGAAACCACGCTCTTCCCGCTTCTCGGGTTCACGTTGATGTACGCCCTCCCGTTGCAAAGCTCCACCTTGCGCGACCCGCGCGAGGTGCCAAGATTGTCGATCGGCAGTCCGTCTCCGGCCAGCTCGAATCGAACCGCGTTGCGTGAAGTCACGCACATGATGCCGCCCGCGTCCATCAGCCACGCCTCCACCTGAATCAGCCCTCCCTCGATCTTCGATTGCGACAGCTCAAAGTGCGTCGGCTTGTTGAATTTCCGCGTCTGATAAAACGTGGTGATCTCATCCACCACTTCCACCGCTCCTTTTCGCGCGACCACCTTGATCCGGTTGTTCCCCTCTTCTAACTGCACCATCCAGCGCAGCCCCGCGACAGGAAAATCCTGGCTGTTGCGCGTTTTCTTGCCGCACGAAACTCCGTTCACAAACAACTCCGCCGACGGGCAGTTCGAATAAACCTTCACCACCTTCGCTTCGCCCTCATTGCCCCAGCGCATGGGCCAGGAGTGCCCGTAAATATGCGCCATCGGTTTTTCCGCCCAGTACGATTGGAAGACGTAAAAACCTTCCTTCGGCGTCAGGTCGCGCTCGACGAGGCCCTTCGTCGCACAGGTCGAGCACGATGCGAGACTGCTGATAATGGCCCAGACGGACGAAATTCGCGCCCATGTCCTTGATCATGAGCATCTCTTTGCGGATCAGATCCTCGGTCATCGCCGCGCCCAGCCCCGCGTGATCTTCGTGGCGGCAAGTGCCTTTTAGGAGCAGGCGCTCGCCATTCAGCTTAAACGGCCCGTGGTCGACCCCATTCGACGTTGCGGATTCCGAATCGCTCTCGGACGCGCTGCCAGTCACACGTGACGAGGCAAGAATAGAGCGACGGCTTGGCCGGCGACCACAACTGCGGAGCATCGATCTTGAACCGCGCGATCTCCTGCTCTCCGGCCCACGGCTTTAGTTTTTTCGTCATCGAATACAACCGCTTCCCGGTCGGGGTCGGAAATGTGAACTTCGACATCGACTTCCTTTTGAAGACCTCCCGGATTGTACAGCCGCGCACTAACAATTCCGTCACGAACATGCACCCGTTCTAGCGAAATCGCCGGAACGTAGCGCCAGTTCACGTAGCGATACAAGCCTCCATACAAACTGAAGTCACTAAGGCTCGATGGGATCATCTCCAGATCGCGGGAATTGTCACAGAAAATCGCGATCGGAACGGACTTCTGCCCGGCGGCGGCATCGGTAATGTCGACTGTCCATTCGTCATAGCCACCCACATGCCGCGCGACCCGCTTCTGCCCGACCCAGACCTCTGTCTTCTGGCCGGCGCCTTCGAAATGCAGCAGGGTGCGAATATTCAGAGATGGATTCACGACCTCGACATGCGTCCGATACCAACCCGGACCCTGATAGTAAGCCTCGTCCGGATCCACGGCATCGCGGGCGTTGAAGCAATGCGGCAGCTCGACTGGCGACCAAGAAACGTTGTCGCTCGCCTTGTCGCCGCGCCAGACTTCCCAAATGCCGCCGAGCTGGCCGCGATAGTGCTCCCAGCTTGTTTTCCAGCGTCATGTCTTCAATGGCTTTGGACCACGTGTAGAAGCCCTTCACGCCGAAGTGATGGGCCATCCGCTTCTCCCAGGTGACCTGCAGACCGTGGTAGGCGGTGTTGCCGTTCGACTCACCCGAGTAGATATTGGACAACACGTTTGTATCGATCGGACGGCGCGCGTTGACGTTGGCCGTCGTCGCGCCCGGTGGCGAAGTTCGGATAGTTCAAATCGTAGGCGAACGGCAGCCGCCGGCCGAGGGAGCCGAGGTAACCCGCGCCCACCGTGAGGTCCTTTATGATCTGCCGCTCGAGAGCGAAATTGAATTGATAGGTGTAGGGCCGCTTGGTCTGCTGGTGGTCGGCGATCCGGGCGTGGGTCGCGGCGGTATTTTCTAAGGCAGCGTGTCGGGCAATCGCTTCGTCGACGGTTTACGGGTTCCCATTGAACTTCAAATGGCCCGGTACGCTTCGGTGAAACCGTATACCGCCCACGCCTGCCCCCGCGCCCATACCGAATCGGCCGCGTAGCCCTGATGCGTGTACGTGAACGCCTTCGTGTACGGCGCCGTGTGATTCGGATACAAAGTCAACGTGTTACTCGACGTGAATTCCTGGCGATTGTCGCCCGGATTATAGTGCACAGACTGAGAAACGGAGCCATCTGGTTTAACAAGCAATCGGCGGATTTCAGAGAATGCTTTAGACCTAATACCCGCCATTGTGGATCCCCTGTTTCCCTCGTCGCCCACCACCAGATCTGCAAATTCATCATCGTGTCGATGATGGTGTCGTCTGCGTTGGGGCCCCAAGATGATATTAACCCAATATTTGGATTAAAGAGCGATTGTTAATCGCGCCGCTGCCCTTAATCCCCCCGGCTTTATATTCGGGAGTATTCGATAAGTCATATCCCAAAACGGAAGAATACAAATTTAGGAATCCCGTGTCGTGATTCTCTTTATTTTCATTTCCCAGAAGTCTGGAAGTCCACGTCGTCGCCAGCGCTTGACAGCGCGGATCGTCGGTGGCCGCGAATAATTTCCATAATTCGCCCGCCCAAAACCCGCCAGGTCCAGAAATATTCCTCTTGATTCTTCCAATTTCCTTCGTTATCCCCCTCCGTAAAAAATCCCGAGCCCTTGTATTTATCCAGGGCCGCGGCATCGTGGTGTCAAGCGTGTCGGCCGGCGCCGATTCGGGCTCCGCGGCCTTCGAGAGAATACCCACCGATAAGGAAGTGTTGCGCCTGCTCCGCCTCAAAGGCCTTCCGCGCCTGACTCCCTACACCATCGTCAGTCGCATCGCCCTGATGACCGAGCTGGAACGCATCCGCGAACGCGGCTACGCCATGGACGGTCAGGAAAATGAATTGGACGGCCGCTGCATTGGAGCCCCCGTCTCCGGCCCCAATGGCCGCGTAGTGGCCGCTCTCAGCATCTCCGGCCCCGTGTTCCGCATGGATGCGAATCGCGCCCGTTCGCTCGCGCCGAAGTTGAAACAGACCTGCGCCGCCATCTCGGCGGGCGTCCGCAAATGATTTTTATTTAAAAGTCCAGCGCAGCGCCGCGTACGGCCCGAGCAAGGTCGCCTTCAGATAATAATCCTTCTCCGGATTCGTCTTGAAGTGGAACGCCTTGTACCCCGCGATCAGGTCCAACTGCCGGTACAACCGCACCGTCAGTTTCGCCTCGGCGTCCGTTTGCACCGCTTTGTGAGGCCACGCGAAACCCTCCGCCCGCCCATCCAAGTAGATGCGTTTCGAAACGTGATACTCCACGCCCGCCCCCAGCGACGGGAAGATAATCGACCGCGAACCCGTCACCGGACTTGCGTTTAAATCCAGAGGCGCGTCGAAACGGGCGGTCATCTGCGTCCACTCGAATCCATACAGCGTGCGGAATCGGAACTTGTGAACTCCCGGAGGATCGGGATAGGTCAGGTAACTCCACGTCACGCGCGCGTGCTGGATTTCCGTCGCCGTCACCAGTTGGTCGCCCGAACTGTACGGCTGCCCGAACAGCACCAGCGCGATCGGCGCGATTTCGTTGCCCTGCTGCTTGGTCTGGAAATAAGTAAATTCCAGTTGGTTCGCGCGCCCCGCCGGCGTCGTGACCACAATCCCGTCCGCCGCCTTCTTGCTCAGTAGA
>OCZT010006526.1_pt1 | contig 11544 bp, 3 predicted proteins | sample 1539031 | NCBI WGS metagenome assembly OCZT01 (sample SAMEA3539308, study PRJEB22396) | soil metagenome | biome: tundra; feature: field; material: soil | place: USA | collected 2010-05 | depth 0.15 m
TCGGCCGGCGATGAATCCCCTTTTGTCGACACATGCTGGCTCACGATTACTCCTTTGGTCATCTACCGACCTACTGCGCCGGACCGGCGGAACTGCCGGCCATCTTCAGGAACGCCGGAAGCTGCTGCTGGATGATCGGTTTCAACCGATTCAGCATGTCATTCACCTGACCAGAGAGATGGTCGAATACGTCGTAGGACTGCTTGGTCGGCACGGCGTCGGCGCTCTCCACAACCGACATCAATGCCGCCAAACGGATGTTCAGCGTCTTCGGATGGACCATCATCGGATCGGTCGGGTCGATCAGCCGAGTGAGGTTGCTCTCCACTTCGGTGAGCGCCGCGACCAGTTTCATCGCCGCTTCCTGCACGTCCGGCTGGCCCTGCGCTTGCTTGCCCACCACATCCACTTGGTCGCGGACCCTGTGGATTTGGCCCACGGTGTCTGTGACGGTATCGACCTCATCCCGAATCTTGATCATCAGGTCGAACTGCGCCTGGAGATCCTGCTGTGACGCATTCACCCGAGGATCCTTGCGGATCACGAAATTCCGCTCGTAGTCCTGGCCGCCAACGCTCAGCCGCACCTTGTAGGGCCCGGGCACCGCAACCGGCGCACGGGCGTTCGCCCACTCGATTGCAGCAAAGGCTCCGCGCGGAAGTTGCCGTGCGTTCGGGTAGTTCATATCCCAAACGAAGCGGTTGGTTCCCGGCGCGGCCGGTACCCGAGGTCCGCGTTCCGGGTCCCCACCGGCGGTGAATTGCTTGATCGCCTGCCCTTTGGAATCCAGGAAGGTGAGCGTCACCGGCCCTTCCGGTTTCTGTTTGAGGTAGTAGGTGACCACCACGCCCTTCGGCGGATTCATCCCCGCGTTCAGGTAGGTAGTCGCCATCGTTCCGTCGGCCTCCCGCGTCTCGTGCAATGCGATCCCATCGCCGAGGACGCGCAGGGATTCCGGACCGAGCCTCACCATCTGATTGAATCCGCCTCCGCCGCCGAACCCTCCGCCCAGCAGCCTGTAGGTCAACGGCACGTCGAACAAGTGCACGGACGACCGGGTGACTTCCGGGGCGATCTCCCGCAGCGGGCTGATGTCATCCAGGATCCAGAACGCCCGGCCATGGGTGGCGGCAATCAGGTCGCTGTCTTTCACCTGCATGTCACGCACTGCTACCACCGGCATGTTGCGGCGCAACGACTGCCATTGCGCGCCGGCATCGAAGCTGACATACACGCCCCGTTCCGTCCCCGCGTACAGCAACCCGGGCCGCACCGGGTCCTCGCGAATCACCCAAGCGTAGTCGCCCTGCGGGATACCGTTGTCGATCCGCTGCCACGTCTTGCCGTAGTCGGTGGTCTTTTCGAAGTAGGGAGTGTGATCGGCCAGTTCGTGGCGGTTGGGGGCAATGTACACCGTGCCCGGATCGTGCGACGACACTTCGATCGAATAAACACCCGTCCACTCCGGCAGGTCCTTCGGCGAGCGGTCTAGCCACGTCTTCCCATTATCCGGGGAGTAGTGGATCGAGCCATCGTCGGAACCGGCCCACAACTCGCCAGCCTTCATCGGCGACTCGGCGAATGAATAGATCGTGCTGGTGTACTGCGACGAGAACTGCTGCGAGGTGATCGGACCACCGTCCAAATGCATCATGTGGCTCTTATCGTCTTTGGTCAGGTCCGGACTGATGATCTGCCAACTGGTGCCCATGTTCGTCGATCGAAACACGTATTGCGCCGCCACGTACAAGGTGTTCGGATCGTGGGGAGACAGAACCACTGGAAACGTGAAGTAGAATCGGTATTTCACGTCGATCACTGGCGATTGGTACTGGTCTTCCGGCCACACGGTGATCATCCGCTCTTGGCCGGTCACGCGATTAAATGCCATCAGGTTCCCGCCGCCGCCCGATGAGCTGCCGATCGCCCCCGCGAAGACGACGTTCGGATTGTCGGGCCGGGGAGCGATGAAACCGCTTTCGGCGTGGCCCACCGTGTAACAGTCCGTCCACTCGATCGCCGCATCCTCGGTTCGGCTGGGACAACTCACCGAGCCGCTGTCCATCTGGGTGGCGTAGACCCGATAGGGGTATTGATTGTCGACCGCCATCTTGAAATATTCACCGGTGGGCTGGTTGTATTCCGTCGACCATGAATTTCCACCGCTCAGGGTGACGACCGCTCCGCCATCGTTGCCTTCGACCATGCGCTTGTTGTTTTCGGGATCGATCCACAGGGCGTGATGGTCGGAATGCTCCATCGGCACTTCACCGAGCGTCCGCCCGCCGTCGGTGGACTTGAACATCTGGACCCAAAGCACGTAGACGGTATCCGGATTCTGGGGATCGGCGATCACGTGCATGAACCAGGAGGCCAGGTACCGGTAGTCCCGGTCGTTGTTCATCAAGTGCCAGGTCGCCCCGCTGTCCTCCGAACGAAATAGGCCGCCTTGGGCCGCTTCGATCAGAGCGTAGACCCGGCTAGGCCGCGACGGGGAAATCGCCACTCCGACTTTCCCCACCACTCCGTTCGGCAGTCCCGGGCTCCGGCTGATATTCGTCCAGTGCTCGCCGCCATCGGTCGTCTTGTAGAGGCCGCTGTCGGGTCCGCCGCTGATCTCGCTCCAGGGCTGACGCAGAAATTGGTACATCGCTGCGTAAATCACCTTCGGATTCGTTGGATCCATCGACAAATCGATTGCGCCAGCACGATCACTCACAAATAGAATCTTTTGCCAGGTCTTTCCGCCGTCCTTTGATCGGTACACGCCTCGATCGGGATTGGTCTCGAATTCGTGGCCGAACGCCGCCACGTACACGAGGTCCGGATCGCGCGGTGAGACAACGATCTTGGCGATATGGTGGGTTTCCTGCAGCCCCACACTCACCCACGTCTTGCCCGCGTCGGTCGACTTGTAGACACCATCGCCGCCCTCAATATTCGGATGGGTGAACGCCTCGCCCATGCCCACGTAGATCACATTCGGGTCCGACGGCGCCACGGTGATCGCGCCCACCGACGCCGCCTTGAAGTAGGGATCGGAAACATTCTGCCAGTAGCGGCCCGCGTCGTACGTCTTCCACACGCCGCCGCCCACAGCGCCGAAATAGAACACTAACGGGTTCTGCGAATCGCCAGCCACGGCAACGACGCGGCCACCCCGCGGCGGACCAATCGACCGCCAGTGCAGCGCCTGCAGGAAATTCGAGTCCACGTGTGGGGGATACGCAACACCTTGCTCCTGCTCCGCTCTCGCGCCGAACCCGGCGCAGAGCAGGCCCGCCGTCACGATCAGACAAGACGCCCCATACGTCCGTTTCGATATCATCTCTATGCCTCTCCCTTGGCTGCCAATGGCACCAGTGGCAGCCGGTGACCTCAAGAATGAGCGGGGTCGGCGCGTCGAACCGGCCGCGTGTAGTCATGAACCGTGGTCCCGACACGCTGAAGGCAGCGAGGGCGCGTCGGGGCACGATGAGCAAGACCAAATGTAGGCGGAGCGCCGCGGCAGATGCCCGTGGAATCCGCGCGGCTGCCGATCCCGCTCACGCTCCGCATCGCGCGGCCGAGAGTGAAGCTACTCGGATCAACGAAGACGTCCTTGACATATATGCGTCCGACGCATCGGGTCCGTGTCTCTAAAGGTGCGCGAGCGTGGGTTCGCGATACTCACCACTCCGACGCGGCGCCTTTAGGCCTCCCGCGCCACGAATGCGCCGACGGTTTCGCGTAGACGCCTCTGCTACGCGTGCCCTTCTTGCGCACATCAGCGAGCTGACCGACCGAACCTCGAACGGAGAACTCGAACCCTGCGAGCGACGGCTTCGGTGTCGGACTGGCGCTCTAACGGAGGGCACCTCCCGCAAACCTCGACCGCGAACCGAGCGATCCGTTCGCACCGAACCGCTACGGAGAGCACCGTGACCACTCCCTGACTTCGCAAAGACGGCGCGCCGGGTATGGCAGGCCGAGCACGGACTGTTCGTCACGCGCGAAAGGGCCGTCAATCGCTGGTCGGTGCGATTTTGGAGCCAAGTCGGAAAAAGTCCGCAACCTCCTTGTCGTTGACCTCCTTCAGCAACGCCAGCTGCGCCGCGACCCGTTGAGACAGGCTATCGAACACATCGTAGGCCTGCTTCGGCGGCCGGTTGTCAGCCGACTGCACGAACGAGGTCAGCGCCGCCAACCGGATGTTCAGCGTCTTAGGCGGCACGAACATCGGGTTGGGACCCAGCAGCCGCGTCAGCGCGCCTTCGACCGACAGCAGTTTCTCCTTCGCTTTCTCTGCCGCCGCGTGGGCGTCGGCGCGACTGGACAGCTTGTTCTCAGCCTCCTCGATCCGGTTCCGGGTCTTGCGGATCTGGTCGACCGCGTCTGTCACCTCCGACAGGCGGTCGCGGATCTGAATCATCAGGTCGAACTGCACCTGCAGGTCGGCATCAGTCGCCGTCACACGCGGATCCCGGCGAATCTCGAACGGCTGTTCGAATACCTGGTCACCAACCTTGAGCTGCACCTTGTAGGTTCCCGGTGGTGCCACCGGCGGCAGGGCCCGCTCCCACTCGAGGTTCGTCAACTGGCCGGGCGGGATCTCCCGGGCCGGCGGGTAGGCCATGTCCCAGAGGAACCGGTTGGTCCCGGCTTCGACCGGCACGCTCGGCTCGCGCTCGGCCGTCGCTCGGCTGCTGTATGTTCGGATCACGTTGTTCTTGCCGTCCAGGAAGGTCAGCGTCACCTGCTCTGCTGGTTTCTGCTTGAGATAGTAGCCCCCCCATACGCCGCCAGGCCGGCTCTGGCCGCCGTTGAGCACCGTGGCCCGGACCGTGCCGTCGGCGCCGCGCACCTCCTGGATGCCGACGTCGCCGCCGGCGGGCCGCACGAGGTCGCTCTCTGCCGGCGGCCCGCCGCGCCGACCACCACGCCCGCCGAGTAATCGGTACGTCGTCGGCACCGTGAACAGGTGGGCGTCGGCCTGCAGCGCGTCGCGGCTGATCTCGCGAAGGGGTGTCAGGTCGTCGAGAATCCAGATCGCACGGCCGAAGGTGCCGGCCACCAGGTCGTTGTCCTTCACGATCAGATCGTGGACCGGCACCACCGGCAGGTTCAGCAGCAGCGACTGCCCGTGCCCGCCGGCGTCGAACGAGACGTACACCCCCGACCACGTGCCGGCGCACAGGAGCCCGGGCCGGACCGTGTCCTCGCGAATCACGCGGCAGAAGTCTCCGGGCCGGATGCCGGTGGTGATCATCTGCCACGTCTTGCCGTAGTCGGTCGTCTTCAGCAGGTACGGCCGCGTGTCGTCCAGCTTGTAGCGGTGGGCCGCCACGTACACGGTGCCTGCGTCGTGCGGCGACGGCTCGATGGTGCTGATGATCGTCCAGTCGGGCAGGCCGGGCGGCGACACGTCCTTCCACGACTTGCCCGCGTCGCGCGAGAGGTAGATGTTGCTGCTGTCGTTGCCGGCCCACAGCTCGCCCTTCGTCAGCCGCGACTCCGCGAACGCGTAGATGACGCTGCTGTACTGCGACGAGAACTGCTGCGACGTGATCGGCCCGCCGTCGATCTGCTGCATCTTGCTGGCGTCCTGCTTCGTCAGGTCGGGGCTGATGGCCTCCCAGCTGCTGCCCAGATCGGTCGTCTTGAACACCTTGTTCGCCGCCGCGTACATCGTGTTCGGATCGTGCGGCGAGATGACGATCGGGTACGTGAAATAGAACCGGTACTTCACGTCCTTCACCGGGGAGCCGTACTGGTCTTCCGGCCACACCGTGATCAGCCGCTGCTGCTGCAGGCGCCGATCGAACCGGATCATGTTGCCGCCGCCGCCCGACGAGCTGCCGATCGACCCGGCGACGATGATGTTCGGATCATCCGGCCGGACCACGATGCTGCCGCTCTCGGCCGTGCCGACGACGTCGCAATCGCTCCACGTGATGGCGCCGCCGCCGGCGGTGCTCGGGCAACTCACGGCCGAACTGTCCATCTGCGTCGCGTACACACGGTACGGCACCTGGTTGTCGACCGCGATGTGGAAGAACTGCGCCGTCGCCTGATTGAGCTGCGACGACCACGACCGGCCGCCGTCGAGCGTCACCACCGCCCCGCCGTCGCTCCCGTCGATCATCCGGTTCGTGTTGCCCGGGTCGATCCAGAGCGCGTGGTGGTCGGAATGCGCCATCGGGACGGCGGTGAGCGTCCTGCCGCCGTCGGTCGACTTCAGCACCTGCATCCACGACAGGTAGACCGTGTCCGGATCGGTCGGGTGCGCGGTCACGTGGCTGTAGGAGGGCGCGAGCCAGCGGAAGTCGCGCCGGTTCGACATCAGCTGCCAGGTGGCGCCGCTGTCGTCCGACCGGAACAGGCCGCCGTCGGCCGCCTCGATCACCGCGTACACCCGGCTCGGCCGGCTCGCGCTGACCGAGATGCCGATCTTCCCCGCGACGCCCGTCGGCAGTCCCGGGTTGTGGCTGATGTCCTTCCACGTGTCGCCGCCGTCGGTCGTCTTCCACAGGCCGCTGTCGGGACCGCCGCTCAGCTCGCTCCACGGCTGGCGGATGAACTGCCAGATCGCGGCGTAGATGACCTTCGGATTCGACGGATCCATCGCCAGATCGACGGCGCCGGCCCGATCGCTCTTGAACAGCACCTTCTGCCACGTCTTCCCGCCGTCCTTCGACCGGAACACGCCGCGCTCGGGATTGGTGCCGAAGTGGTGTCCCATCGCCGCGACGTAGACGAGATCGGGATTCTTCGGATTGACCACAATCCGCCCGATGTGCCGCGTCTCGACGAGACCGAGGTGCTGCCACGTCTTGCCGCCATCGGTCGACTTGTACACGCCGTCGCCCGGCTCGATGTTCGGGTGCGTGCACACCTCGCCGGTGCCGGCGTAGATCACGCTGGGATTGGAGTCGGAGACGGCCAGCGCGTTCACCGAGGCGGAGGTGAAGTAGCCGTCCGAGACGTTGCGCCAATAGAGGCCGCCGTCGGTGGTCTTCCACACGCCGCCGCTGGCGGCTCCGAAGTAGAAGACGAGGGGGTCGCGCGGATCGCCGGCGACCGCCGGCGCGCGGCCCGCTCGGGGCGGGCCGATCGGCCGCCACTCGAGACTCCGAAAAACGCTTGCATCAACCGCCGCAAGGTCGGCTCTGGCGACTAGCTTCCGTTCCGGGGTCCTGCCCGTACCTCGGGAACAGCCGAGCCCGAGTGCAAGGACGAGGCTCACCCCGAGGATCGTGACTTTCGGTTTCACAGCTACTTCCTGGCCCACCACACGGGCACGTATTGATTTCGCCGGACCACGCCAGCCCGTTAGCGATGACGGCCAGGGACTGACGAGACCTAACACCTCCAACGCCGGCTGCACAGCCTAATGCCGTCGCCGATTCGAAGCAGCCATCTGGTTGGGCCGTGGGAGCGGACCGATCGCGTCGGGCGCCGTGGTCAATGCCCGCACGTCCTTCTCGACTTCAGCCAGTTGCCGCAGCACGTCGTCGGCATGTTTGGACAGGTACTCGAACACGTCGTACATCTGCTTGGTCGGTCGTGCCTCACGCCTGACGACCGTGGAGGCTAGGGCAGCCAGCTTGTTGTCGACGGTCTTCGCCGGCAGGTACAGGGAATTCCTGCCGGGAATCCGCGTGAGTTGGATCTCGATGGTCCGCAGCTTCTCCTTGACCGCCGCCACCACCTGCGCGGCGGCGCCTTGCTTGCCCTGTTCGATCTTCTCAGTCTGCTGCTGCGCGTCGTGCACCCGTTTCAGCCCCTCGTTAACCTCGGACAGCTTGTCGCGAATCTGCACGGCCAGCTCGAACTGCTCCTGCAGATCCGCGTCGGTCGCGCTGCTCCTCGGATCCCGGCGAATCTCAAGCGGCTGCTCGTACGTCTCCGATCCCACCGTCAGGCGCACGGTGTAGCGTCCCGGTGGGGCAATCGGCGGCGCAGCCGGCGGCGACTCGAGCGTTGACATCTCCACGCCGGTCGCCACAGCGCGGGCGCCCGGATACCGCATGTCCCACACAAAGCGATCGGTTCCCGCTCGGACCGGCAATCGCCCGTTCGCCTGGCTGGAGAAGCGCTGAATCTGCTGGCCCTTTCCGTCCAGGATCGTCAGCGTCACCTGGCCCGCCGGTGGCTGTTTCAGGTAGTACTCGATCATCGCCCCGTTCGGCGGGTTCTGTCCCGCGTCGAGCAGGGTGGGGCGCACCACGCCGTCCGGACCAGGCAGGTTCTCGTAGGAGACGCTCATCCCTGATCCGGTGGTGTACTGAAGGCCAGGGAACGTGCCTGCCGCACGTATTCCTCGCCCTCCCTGCCACCGGATGGCCGGCGCCGGCTTGAACAGATGCGCCCCGGCGGAAGCCACCTCTGGCGTGATCTGGCGCAGCGCGCTGATGTTGTCCAGGATCCAGAAGCCGCGCCCAGACGAAGCGACTACCAAGTCGTCGTTCTTGACGAGCATGTAGTTCACGGACGCCGGGGGCATGTTGCGCCGCAGCGACTGCCAGGATGCGCCCGCATCGAACGACACGTACGCCCCCGTTTCGGTGCCGGCGAAGAGCAGGCCCGGACGAACCGAGTCTTCGCGAATCACGTAGGTGAAAGAGGGCGTAACAATCCCGTTGGTGATCTTCTGCCACGTCGCGCCGTAGTCGGTAGTCTTGTAGAGGTAGGGCTCGAGGTCGCTCACGCGGTGCCGCTCTGCGGCCAGGTACACCGTTCCTCGCGCGTGCCGCGACACGTCGATGGCCGTGATCGTCGTCCACTCGGGCAGATCGGGCGGTGAGACGTTCTTCCAAGTCTTGCCCCCATCGTGCGTCATCTGCACGGTGCTGTCGTCGGTGCCCACCCACAGCTCGTCTTTGTCGAGCGGCGATTCGGCGATCGTGCGGATCAGGCTGACGTAATAGAGCGACGACTCGATCGTGGTGAGGGGCCTCCCAATGAGGGTCTGCATCTTGTCCTGGCGATTGCGGGTGAGATCGTCACTGATCCGCTCCCACGAGTTCCCCTCGTTGGTCGACCGGAAGATGTACTGCGCAGCCGTGTAGAGGACGTTCGGGTCATGCTGTGACAGCAGGATCGGGAACGAGTAGTAGAAGCGATATTTCACGTCCTTGACCGGCGCGCCGAACTCGTTCTCCGGCCAGACGCTGATGTTGAGTGCCTCTCCGGTTCGCCGGTCGAACCGGATTATTTCCGTGCGATCGCACGCGTAGACGATACTCCCATCCGGCTTGACGGCGGTCTTTCCGCCCTCGCCACCGCTGACGTCGGTCACGTCCGGCCACGCGATAGCGCCGCTGTTGTTGCGGCTGGGAAGCGCGATGTGCGAGTTATCGTTCTGTGCGGCGTACAGCCAGTACGGGGCCCGGTCGTCGACGGCGAGGCTGAACAGCTCCGAGGTTGGCTGATTGTCCAGGGACGACCAGGACAGACCGCCGTCGAGAGTGATCGTAGCGCCCCCGTCGCAGCCGTCTATCATTCGCTTCGGGTTCTTCGGGTCGATCCACAATGCGTGATGGTCGGTGTGGCGCATCGGCTCGGGCTTGAAGGTGACGCCGCCGTCCGTCGACTTGTAGAAGGTCAACGACTGCACGTATACCGTGTCCGGATCCACGGTGTCGGCCGTGACCTCGAAGAACATCATCGGGAGACGTCGCATGTCGCGATTATCGGAAACGAGCCGCCAGTTCGCCCCCGAATCGTCGGAACGGTAGAAGCCGCCCTGATCCGCCTCGATTAACGCGTACACGCGGCTCGGCCGCGCCGGCGAGATCGACACCCCGATCTTTCCCACGATGCCTGTCGGGAGTCCCGGGTTGTGGGTAATATCGGCCCAGGTGTTGCCACCGTCGGTGGTCTTGTACAGACCGCTGTTCGGTCCCCCGCTGACCTCGTCCCATGGCAACCGCACGTGGTAGTTGAGCGCAGCGATGAGGACGTTCGGATTCGTCGGATCCATCGAGAGATCAGTGGCACCCGCCTGCTCGCTCTTGTACAGTACCCGCTCCCAGGTCCTTCCGCCGTCCTTGCTGCGGTAGACCCCACGCTCCGGATTGGCTCCGTAAATGTCTCCCTTCGCCGCCACGTAAACGATGTCGGGATTCGCGGGATTAATGCAGATCTTCGCGATGTGTCTGGTCTTCTCCAACCCCATGTGGGTCCACGTCTCGCCGGCGTCGGTCGACTTCCACACGCCATCACCTGCGGTACTGTGCTGGTAGGCAATCGATTCACCCATGCCGACGTAGATCACTTTAGGGTTGGAGGGAGACACCACGATGGCGCCGACCGAGGCCAGCTTGAAGAACCGGTCCGACACGTTCCGCCAGTGGCCGCCAGCGTCGGTGGTCTTCCACACGCCTCCGTGCGCGGTGCCCATGTAGAAAACCTGCGGATCGTCCGAGTCGCCGGCCACCGCCGATGCCCGGCCTCCCCTGAACGGGCCGACCGTCCGCCATTGGAGCGCGTTCAGGAAGCTCTGATCCACGGTCGGGTAGTCAGCAATACTGGCAGGAACCGCCCGGGGCTCGGCGCCGGCCTGCAAGGAGGAGCTGTGGACTGCGGCGACTAGCGCGAATCCTGCGGCGATCGCCATCACGCTCGAAACGACCCTTGTTCTATGGTTCATTGCATGCTCTCCTCTTCCACGACCTCTCGTTGCCCCGGGTGTCGATCCCGAAAGCCAACCGACCCCTGACGCGCCACCCGACGGCCTTCCCTAGCGGGCTGAACAGAGCACCTCGCGTCTACTCACAGGCCAGGCACTGTGTTCGCGATCAACTGCTGGAGCTCGCGCAACTGCACGGCGATGCGCGCCGAGAGGTCGTCGAACAGCTCGTACTGCTGCCTGGTCGGTTTCGCCTCCCCCGCTGCGACCGTGCCGGAAAGCGTCCCAAGCTTGTTGATCAGCCCCTTCGGCGTCACCTCGAGCGAATGCGACAGGGTGAGCCGCGTGAGGACAGTCTCGATTGCCAGCAGCTTCGTCTTGGCGGCCGCGATATCCGCCCGCGCTTTTGGCGTGGCGGCGGCCTTCTCGAGCGCATCGAACTGGCGCCGCACCTCACGCAGCTTCGTCAGCGCATCCGACGTCTCCGACACCTTGTCGCGGATCTTCACGAGGAGGTCGAACTGCGCCTGCAGATCGGCGTCAGTCGCCGTGCCCCTCGAGTCGCGGCGAATCTCGAACGGCCGCTCGTAGGTCTGCCCGCCGACGGTGAGGCGCGCTAGATAGCGTCCCGGAGGCGCGACCGGCTGCACCGGACGCGAAGCCTCGAACGACGCCAGTTGCACCGCGGACGCCGCCTCGCGCGCGCCCGGATAGCGCATGTCCCAGAAAAACCGGTTCATCCCGGCGGCGGCCGGCAGGGCGCGCCCGTCCTTCGCCTGGCTCGAGAAGTTCTGGACCGCGTGGCCCTGCGAGTCGACGATTGTCAGCGTCGTTTCGTCGGAAGGCGGTTGCTTGAGGTAGTACTCGATCGGCACCCCGGCTGGTGGGTTCGGTCCGCCGGTGAGGTAGGTCCGGCTGGATCGCCCGTCCGG
>OCZT010006528.1_pt1 | contig 11542 bp, 8 predicted proteins | sample 1539031 | NCBI WGS metagenome assembly OCZT01 (sample SAMEA3539308, study PRJEB22396) | soil metagenome | biome: tundra; feature: field; material: soil | place: USA | collected 2010-05 | depth 0.15 m
GCAACGGGTTCAGCGCAAGAGATATTCCCGACTATAAATTTGGTGCCGATGAACTTGTTCACGAACTGCCGCAGTAAACAATGAGAATTTTATTTATTGCCATCTGTTGTTTTGCCGGAAATATTCAGGCAGCAATGGCTTTCTGTTTTTCATCAGACAGCCTGATAAACACGATGGAGCTTGAAATAAAAAAAGCGCTGCACTATATCGAGTTATCGCAGATAAAACAAACAGACGGCGATAATGCGTATGAAGGCGAATGGCCAAGCTACATCAGCAATAGGATGAATATTCCTTTTATTGGAAAGGGAGGAATGTCGGCATACGATTCAAATTGTTTTAATACGGCCTTTATTCATAATACACTTGCGACAATTTATTTCAGTAACCCGCAGTATTCTGAAGAAATAATTCCTACGCTTGAGCGCGCGCAAAAAAACATTCTTCTCTTCAAAACAAATGAGACATTTAATTTCTGGCACCTGCTGGATTATCCCGAGCATCTGCAAAATGAACGACAAAGAAAAAATCCGGAGAAATACAGGCAGAGAAGGGCAAATCATTTTTGTTATAAAACCCGGATGGCATATTGTTATGCCAATATGTTCGATGATGCGGATGATACTTCGGTTGGGTACCTTGCGCTTTATTTTTCGGATAGTATAAGGAAAGCAGGCAAGGAACCATTGCTGTTAAACAATTCCCTCCAGATCGGTTCGCTCTTTTCAAAGTACAGGGATATCGGGAAAAGAAAAACAAACTGGTACAATAAAAAAAACGGGTATAACTACAGGACAGGCGCGTTTCTGACTGCATTCGGACCCGATCGCAGGCACGCCAATTTTTTTACCTGGTTTTTCCCCCACAAGGATAAACAGAACATTTTTTACGGGGTGAATGAAGTGGATTGCGTGGTGAATGCCAATGTGCTTCGGGCGCTTACCCTGCTGAATGAAACCCGCACAGAGGGATTTTCAGAGTCGTGTGCGTTTGTCAATGATGCTTTTAAAAATAATCTCCAGGACCGCTGCGGGGTGTATTACCCTACTGAATTTACACTTCATTATGCCGCATCCAAAGCGCTGCATGACGGAGTGAGCTGCCTGGAACCGAGCCGCGATACTATCATTCACCAGATACTTTCTTCGCAGAATAAAGACGGTTCGTGGACAAGCTACATCGAGAATAATGACATCCAGGCAACTTTGTATGCGCTCAACGCGCTTTTGTATCTCGGAGAATATGAAAAATACGGAACTTTGCCGGTGATCGAGAAAGCCATCCGCTACGTTCGCGCCTCCGCAATTCAGGAAGGAGAAGTTACGTACTGGCCCGGGGGAGTTTTTTTTTCAGGTGGAACGATCATCCGCTATGCACACATATGGCGGTCAGATGCATTTACCACTGCGCTGGCAGCAGAAGCGCTGACACAGTATGTGAAAATCCTGAAGAACCAAAAATAATTTATGACACTTCAACGGTTATATATTTTATTGATAGTGTATGTAAATTTCAGCTGTGTTCTTTCCGCTCAAAACCACATCACCCAAGCCGCTGCATTTTCAAAACACCTGGTACAGCAAAAAAAATACGATGATGCATTGTATGCCATAAAGAAAATTCTGCCTTCAGTACCCGATATTTCAGGCACGGCAGATTCACTTCATTATTATATGGCATACTGCTATTTGAAATTAAACCGGCAGGATTCCGCCAAACATTATTTTTCTTTAACGGCACATTCTGCGAACAATTCCCTGAAAGAAAAATCGATCGCATTTTACAATCATATCAGCATCCATCAATTGGATTCAATCATAAAGGTGGAAGACAATGCCAGCTCTTATGCGAAAGAGATAAACAGGGTTCAGGCGCTTGCCAGCCTATTGCTGCTCCATAACTTAAAGGGATTTAAAGAACAATTTGACAAAGAAAAATGCAAGTTCACCGATCTGGCGGCTGTAGAATTTGACCTGATGTTACGCTACTACGATCTATCCCGCCTGCGGAAGAAAAATAGATACTTGGCCGGAACACTTTCAGCCGTTGTTCCCGGTCTTGGAAAATTGTACACAGGTAAAAAACACGAAGCATTGATCGCTGCCCTTCCGGTGATCTTTAACGGTGCACAGGCATACGAAGGATATTATCACCGGAAATTGAAAAGCCCGCATTTTTATGTGTTCGGTTCTATCGGTATGGTTTTTTATCTATCAAATATTTATGGAAGCGCGAGAAGCGCTGTGATTATTAATGAAGAGAAGTATGAGGAGATCCGCATTAAGATTTTTAATGATCTTGACAGCATTGTCGCAAAATTTTAAGAGCAACGGACAGGATACCGCTCTCTATTTTTTTGCAGGCAATGTGTCAGATACCACCTCCAGGAGGGTGCAGGCGGAATATTTTTATTTTACTGCATCGGATAAACCGGCAAAAATCCGTTATGCGCTGGAGGTCGTAAATTGTTACAAGTCAGAAGCACGTTTCGGAATGGCGCTGGAAGAAATAAATTCTGTATTGAACGATACTTCATTAATTCTCTCTTTGCCAAAAGAATTACTTTATGAAGTAAAGTTTCAACAGGCGTTTTGCCTTTTTTTGATAGATAGTTGTTCAGCTTCCATCAAAAGCATCTCCAATTTACTGACGGAATACCCCGATTCGATTCACTCAAAAAATACTGCACTGCTGTCAGTGTTTGACTTAAATCATCTTGAAAATTATATTGAATCAAGAAATAAATTAACAGAATATTTACTCTATCATCATGGCGATACTGCAGGAACCTACACCAACTACCGGCAAGCAATAACAACCCCGTACAAGTCGGTCAGAAAAACAAAAAATCTTGCACGATTTTTACCGGGTGCAGGATTTATTTATTCAGGCAAACCTGCACAGGGATTTACGAGCCTGGCGCTTAATGCTGTATTCCTTGGCTATGCAGCTTACAGTATTTATACGGGTTATTATGTCACAGCGGTTCTTACAGGAGTAAATAACTGGATGCGCTTTCACAGCGGAGGAGTTAGAGCCAGTGTATCGTTGGCAAGCAAGTATAATACCCATGCAAAAAAAATGTGCCTGCAATCTCTGGATAACTTTTGCTTTCAAAAACTTTCCAGGTAGTGCGTTGGTGTGATAATTTTATACATTTGCACTAAATCCAAATCAATAAAACACTTCATTATGAAAAACTTTTTATTCGTATGTACAGCAGCCATATTGCTCTCTTCGTGCTACACAAAAAGGATTGCACCTCCCTATACAAAAGTTGAGAGCATTATAAAAATTAATCCGGGCATGACCGCTTCTGAGGTTTCCAGCACATTAGGCATTCCTCCTTTCGATATTTATCACATGTCTGGAGATGGAAGCACTGTACATATGTATTATTATAAAGTAAAGGAAAGAAGAAATAAAGAGTGTTTTATCATTATTGGAATTGATAAAATCTTTGCAGCCGATGCTTTTTATGCGAAAGAACAAAACTTAACAGTGGGCAGTTCTTATTATACAAAAGAAGAACGTCTTTATGTTTTATTTAAGAATGGTAAAGTTTCCTCTTTAGTAACAGATGCGGGCAGAGAGGATTCGGAAGATCTTTTGGTGCAGAACAATACCATCCAGTTCATATCGAAGACCGATCGTAATGCGTTGATGTATGAAAAATTAGAGTTGGGACAGCAGCTTATCCGGTTAGACCACAAAGGTTCCTTTGAGACAGCTGGAAATCAAAGTTCCATGTTCGGAGAAAAAACTAAAAAGAGCGGCTGTATGAAAGGTGGTTGTATGGGTTTTGGCAAGAAAAAGTAAAAGAATAAGAAAATAAAAATCATAATATTTTTTTCTATTGCAGATGAAAACCCGGTTTGTTCCTATACTGTTATCTATGGTTTTTCTTCTCAGCAATGCATACGCTCAGAAAAAGGAAAAGAACAGTAAAACAACTTCTGAAACGTCTAAATCCGTTTCAGCATCTTCAGAACCGGCTGCCAGCGAATCCAATCCGTTGTCAAAAGAAAAATATGAATCAGTCGCAGAAACATATTTTACTTTCCTGGACGATGCGCTGAAAAATCCGGATGCTGTTTATAAACTTCGTCTGACAAAGCAAAATTTAACGGCTGTTCCTGCAGGCATTTCAAAATTCAAGAATCTTGTTTCTCTTGACCTATCCGATAATCAGATCACCGAAGTGCCTGCCGAATTATTTTCGCTCACAAATCTCATAGAGCTGGATCTCGGAAATAACCAGCTTACGTCTGTCCCTTCCAGGTTGTGTTCGCTGAAAAACCTTGAAAGTTTGTCGTTGAATGGCAATAAGATCACAAGTGTTGGTCCGGATCTTTTTTGTTTGGTAAATCTTAAAAAACTATTTCTTCAGAATAATGAAATTGCCTCTCTTTCCTCTGATATCGGAAATCTGAAAAACCTCCGGTACCTTTATTTGTTTGGCAATTTGCTTACAAAAATCCCCGAAGAAATAACCGGCCTTTCGCAATTACAAGTGCTGCTGCTCAATTATAACAGGTTGAAAGAGCCACTGCACGGGTTGGAAAAACTTAAATACCTCCGGTATTATTCCGAAGACGGTCAGCTATTGGACAGCAGGGTGTTCAATGATGTTGTCATAGACAAACCCAATCGTGCCAGCGAAGAAAATTTAGAGAAAACCACTGAAAGAAAAGCGATTTTGGAGTCATACGATCGTACTGAATATTATATTCCCGGAGCGAGGATAAGCAAACAAAACACTCAAACCAATAAGTCTCGATCGTACAGTTCACAAAATGCTCCCAAGAAAAAAAATCATACAGCACGTACAGTATTACTGGCAATATTTTTCTGGCCAGCCTTGTTTTTTGTTAATTATAACTAAAAAGTGAAAACACTTTTTCCAATGTTTTACTATTATAACAGAACCGTATCCAGGTTTTTTCTTACGCTTTGCGCAATAACTCTTTTATTCACGGCTGTTTCATCTCAGGAGTATGCAACACTGTATGTGTATCGCATCAAACAGCTTTCTGCCACAGGAGTTGATTACAAAATATATCTCAATAAACTTGAGGTAGCACAGATCGCCAACGGAGGCCGGCTCGAATACAGAATTTACAAAGAAGGAAGAACTAACGTAATGGTTGGAATTTTTTCCGATTATGGAATGAGCGGAGATAATTATGACAATACCTTCGCCCTGGATATTAAAAGAGGCACTTCCTATTACCTCCGCGGAAAGGGCAGAAAAATTGAAATTGTTACAAATGAAATTGGCAAGCAGGAATTTGACAACAGCAGCAACTTTAAAGGAGAAATAAATTTTATTGATGATAAGCCGTTTGATTACGATGCCTACAATTCCAATAAGAGCGCATCTGCTTCTGCCAACACTGCCGGTTCTGCCAATCCGCCCAAAATAGTAGTCACCGATCCAAAAATTTCTGAAGGAGAAACTATTGCTGTTTCAGACAATAAAATTGCTGTGAAAGGGATGGCGGGCTCTACGGTTGGAATAAAAGAGGTAAAAATAAATGGCGAAGATATTGCAGTCACAAAAGACGGTGAATTTACCGGTGTTGTAACCCTGGCATCATCCGGGAAGACCAGCATTACGGTTACGGCCTCCGACATTCATAATCAATCATCCGAAAGAACTTTTTATGTTGAAAAAAATTCCGACCAGCCCGCATACAGGGGTGCCGGTGACCCGCTGAAAGGGCTCAATGTTTCAAAATCAAAGGATCTGAAGTTTGGAAAATACTATGCGCTGATTGTCGGAGTGGATAAATACAGCGGTACCTGGCCTCCTCTGCAAAATGCCGTTAATGATGCAAAAGCAATTGAAGCGCTGATGAAATCAAAATACCAGTTTGAAAGCATTAAGACATTATATAATGAAGCGGCAACACGTACAAACATTATAAAAGAGTTTGAGTGGCTGGTGGATAATGTGAAACCTGAGGACAATGTGCTGATCTATTATTCCGGTCACGGGGAGCTGAAAAAATCCCTTAACAAAGGGTACTGGGTTCCTGCGGATGCAACCACGACATCCACCACCGGATTTATTTCCAACTCGGATATTCAAACCTACCTGGCAGGAATACAGTCTAAACATACCTTGCTCATTTCAGACGCTTGTTTCAGCGGGGATATCTTCAGGGGCAATACCATTTCCGTTCCTTTTGAAGAATCAGAAAAATATTATAAAGAAGTGCACAGCCTGGTCTCCAGGCAGGCCATGACATCCGGGGGAATTGAGCCGGTGATGGATGGCGGGAAAGACGGCCATTCCGTTTTTGCTTATTATTTTTTGAAAACACTTTCGGAGAATCAAAACAAATATTTCGATGCCGGTCAGCTCTACAACAAAATAAAAATTCCGGTTATCAATAATTCCGAGCAAAGCCCCAAGCTGGCGCCCATCAAAGATTCAGGCGATGAAGGCGGGCAGTTTATTTTTATAAAAAAGTAGTATTGGGTATTGTGTCCCGATAGCTATCGGGATAAATATTGAGCGAACCGCCAGTCATTCTTAATCCGACTTCCGTTATCAGATAACTTTTTCGTTACATTTGTAGCGAAAGCCATTCCATCGGAGCTTTCTTCTATTTTTTGAGAATGAAAAAACTTTTTCTCTATATTTTTCTTATCTCAATACTCATATCTCAATACTCGTATCCTGTATTTTCCCAGCGCAATAATTTCCAAACATACTCTATAGAACAAGGGCTTCCGCAGGCAACCATTTATTGCATAATCCAGGATAATCGCGGATATCTCTGGCTCGGAACAGATGGGGGAGGGCTTTGTCGTTTTGACGGAATTCATTTTAAAACGTATGGCAAGAAAGAAGGATTTAGGGGAGATATTGTTCGTTCATTGCTGCAAGACAGAAAAGGCAGGATATGGGCGGGAACAAAAGATGAAGGCATTATTATTTACGATGGATTAAAATTTACAACCATCGGTAAAAAAAATGGACTTGTGGGCACCACAGTGCTTTGCATGACGGAAGATAAGAACGGAACGGTGTGGGCGGGAACTGATGATGGCGGACTCAATAAAATTATTCCGCAGAAAGATTCTTTTCGAATTCAAGTAATTGACGAAAGCAAAGGATTAAGTAATAATTCCATTTTCGATATTCATATAGATAATGACAAGCATATATGGCTCGCAACGTATGGCGGAGTAAATGTAATCTCGCTTGAAAAAGATTCTTTACACATTGACCAGCTAAGAGGTGGCAGGGAAATCCCCAGCGACCAAATATCATCCATTGCCGAAAAAAAAGATGGAACATTATGGTTTGGAACATTCGATCAGGGAACTTTTTGTATTGCTCCGAATACGAAAGGAACAAGTTCAAATTTTAAATTAGATATTCTTTCCCGTAAAGTTTCTGTTTTTAATTCTTCCAACGGATTCAATGCAAGAATTATTTGGAAAATTTTCAACACAAGTAAAAACGAATTGTGGTTTACTTCGCCGATAGATGGAATAATTCGATCCTCTTCTGACCTGGCACAAAAAAAATTCGAAAAGTACACCGACAAAGAAGGTTTGCCGGGAAATCAAATGCTGTGCGTGTTCGAGGATAAGGATAAAAATATCTGGATAGGAACAAACGGAAGCGGGCTTTGCAAATTTATGGGAGATATTTTTTCTCATTATTCTACAAAAGACGGGTTGCCAGGCAACAGCGTGTACGGAATAGACATGGATTCGCTTGGAACACTATGGCTTGGCACGAGCGGAGGCGGATTAGTTCAGATGAAGTTAAAATCAGGAGTACCTGTTTATAAAAATTATTTAATGAATGGGGATTGGGCTACCGCTGTTTCTGTGGGAAAAGGAAAATACAATCAGAACCTCTGGGTGGCAGTTGGTGCAGGAGTTGCAAAATATGACGGAAAAAAGTTTTTTAATTACTCGGAAGCGGATGGTTTGCTTGACAACAGCGTGTACAGCATTTACGTAGATCCAAACGGAATAGTTTGGATTGGAAGCAAACAGGGAATCAGTCGCTATGACGGAAAAAAGTTTGTGAGCATTACGATGGAGGATATGAAGATCAATGACAAAGATGTAACGGCTATCATTCAGGACAAACGCGGCAATCTCTGGTTTGGCACAGGTGGTGGGCTTGCAAAATACAAAGGAGACGGTTCCATAACCACGTATGACGAAGCGGAAGGGCTGGAACGCAAAGAGATCCGGTGCCTTGCGGAAGATCCTTTCGGGAATATCTGGATCGGAACAAAGAATGGAGGGCTTTACCGGTTCGATGCCTTTTCGGATGATAAAAAGAAGATCCGTTTGATCGCAAACGATAGTTTGCTGAGCTCGAATTCTGTGCGCGCGATCATTTTTCTCGATGAGAAAACCACCGGAAATATGGGAAAAGAAATGGTGGTGGGTACAGACAAAGGAATTGATAAAATAACTTTTGATGATAAAGGAAAAATCCTGAAGATCAGAAATTACAATGCGACAGACGGGTTCATCGGTGTGGAGTGCAACGACAATGCCATGTACAGGGATCCTGAGGGAAACGTCTGGATCGGAACGGTGAAAGGGCTCACGCGCTTTAATCCCGGAGCGGAAATTCAAAACCAGAACCCTCCTGAGATCCACATTACCAACGTAAAACTTTTTTTTAAGGAAGTTGACTGGAAAACAAAGGGAGTGGATTCTATCCTGCCCTGGTTCAACCTTCCTCAATCGTTACAGTTTTCCTATTCTGACAATCACCTCACATTTGACTATGCCGCTCTTTCGCTCGGCAATTCCCAGAAAGTAAAATACCGCTATATGCTCGAAGGGGCCGATGCGGAATGGTCGCCCGACCGAAAAGAAACATCGGTAACTTTTTCAGGACTTTCACCCGGCACTTACATTTTTAAAATAATTGCCGTTGGTGCGAACGGTGTATGGAACAAAAAGCCGGCAGAATTCAAGTTTATCATCAATCCGCCCTGGTACAGAACTACACTGGCGTATATTTTGTATGCCATTCTGTTTACTGGCGGAACCTATTTGTATTCTAAGATCCGCGAACGCGCTCTTATCCGCGAGAAAAAAATTCTTGAAGACAAAGTGGTGGAACGCACCGCTGAAGTGGTAAAACAAAAAGAAGAACTGGTACATCAAAACGAGATCATCGAAGAAAAAAATAAAGACATCACCGACAGCATCAACTATGCGGAACGGATACAGAGAGCCATTCTTCCGGATCCCGCAAAAATTAAAAAGGTATTGCCCGAATCATTCATTCTTTTCCAGCCGCGCGACATCGTGAGCGGAGATTTTTTCTGGTATGCTGAAATAAATGCATCAGCAGCAGGCAGTGGTAAACAGTCATCAAATCCAATTGTATTATTGGCGGCAGCTGACTGCACCGGTCACGGGGTACCCGGGGCATTCATGAGCATGATCAATACTTCGCTGTTGAACGAATCGGTGAATGAAAAAAGAATATTGCAGCCCAATGAGATATTGAATGAAGTAAGGCGTGGAATTATCCGGTCACTCAAACAAAAAGGAACTTCGGGCGAGCAAAAGGACGGAATGGATGCCGGGATAGTTTCGCTGGAGATGAATGGTAATTCCTGCAAACTTCAGTACGCAGGTGCAAATAATTCTATGTACATCATCCGGAAATCCGACAACCCGGTTCTGGATGAAATTGATCCGGACCCGATGCCGGTTGCGATCAGTGACAGAACGGCAGATTTCACAAACAATGTCATCGAACTTCACAAAGGAGATTCCTTTTATATTTTCACGGACGGTTATGCCGACCAGTTTGGCGGACCGAAAGGAAAAAAATTCAAGTACGCACAGTTCAAGCAGCTGCTTCTTTCCATTCAAAGCAAAACCATGGACGAACAAAAAGAAATTTTAGATAAAACGATGGCAGATTGGAAAGGAAATCTTGAGCAGATCGATGACATACTGGTGATAGGAGTAAGGATATAACTAATTTTTATTCAGCTTTCCTGCAATAAATCCTGTGGTCCATGCCGCCTGGAAATTAAATCCTCCGGTTACGGCATCAATGTCCAGCACTTCACCTGCAAAATAAATTCCGGGGCATACTTTGCTTTCCATCGTTTCAAAAGAAACTTCATCCAGCAAAACTCCACCGCAGGTAACGAACTCTTCCTTGAAAGTTGTTTTACCTTCGGCTTTGTAGAAGTCATTCACCAGCGTGTTCAGCAATTTGTTCAGGCTTTTTTTCTTCAGCTGGTTCCAGGTTGTTGTCGGATCAATTTCGTTCTTTTCAAGAAAATACAGCCACAAGCGATTTGTAAGCTGAAAAGGATTTTTATTGCCGACTTGCCGTTTCCCGATAATTTTTAATTCTGTATCGAGCCAGTCACGAACCTGCTGTTCATTCTTATCCCCAAGCCAGTTGATCCCCACTTCAAATTTGTAATTCATTGCGTTTAATTCTCTCGCCCCCCAGGATGAAAGTTTCAATACCGCAGGGCCGCTCATTCCCCAATGAGTGATGAGCAATGCGCCTTCACTGGAAGGGGGAGACGCAAAATTTTGCGTCTTTACACCTTTGAGTTTTATCGAGACAGGATCAGCAACAACGCCCATAAGTTTTTTTATCGGCTCACCGGGCATGTTGAACGTAAATAAGGATGGAACAGGAGGAACAATGGTATGTCCAAGCTGCTTCAGCCAGTCGAACCCTTCTGCTTTCGGACTGCCTCCGGATGCGATAATTATTTTGTCGGCTGTCACCTTGCGCAATGTCATCCCGAGCGAAGTCGAGGGAGCGGTCGATACGTCTTTTTCGTTTATTAACAGAACAAAACTATTTTCTTTTTTTTCAATTTTTGAAATTGAAATCCCTTTTTGAATTACTACTCCAAGTTTATTTGCTTCACGCATCAAGCAATCAATAATAGTTTGGGAATTGTCTGTGACAGGAAACATCCGGTAGTCTGCCTCAGCTTTCAATTTCACGCCTCTGCTCTCAAACCATTGTACAGTATCCTTTGTATTGAACTGGAAGAATGCTTTTTTTAATTGCTTGCCTCCGCGGGGATAAAATTTTGCAAGCTGCGTATTTTCAAAACAAGCGTGGGTCACATTGCACCTGCCGCCACCCGATACTTTTACTTTCGCAAGAAGTTTATCGGATCTTTCAAGAATGGTAACAGAATATTCAGGATGCTGCTGTTTGCAGGACAGAGCAGCAAAGAAACCCGCAGCGCCTCCTCCGATCACAATTACGTTCATGGTTATTGCTAAAATAATCTCTCAAGCAGTGATTCATCCACGATATTCGGCAAAGTTACTTTCAGGTTTTTACTTCGCTTCATTTCCCGTTCAATGGCGAATACGGCTTCTTTGTTGCGCGCCCAGCTTCTGCGAGCGATGCCGTTGTTCACATCCCAGAAAAGCATGGACTTTAATCTCCGGTCGGCATCTTTTGTTCCGTCCAGCACCATTCCGAAACCTCCGTTGATCACTTCGCCCCAGCCTACACCGCCACCGTTGTGAAGTGAGATCC
>OCZT010006529.1_pt1 | contig 11540 bp, 5 predicted proteins | sample 1539031 | NCBI WGS metagenome assembly OCZT01 (sample SAMEA3539308, study PRJEB22396) | soil metagenome | biome: tundra; feature: field; material: soil | place: USA | collected 2010-05 | depth 0.15 m
TAGCAATCATCATCGATCCGTAAGGCATGCGGCCTGAGAAGACCAGGAACAGATGCACAAGGCTGATCGCCACTCCGCTGACAAGGCCTACGATAGCCCCTCGCGAGGTAGCTCTCTTGGAGAAGAGCCCGATGAGGAAGATGGCGAAAAAGGGTGCACTGAAGAGTGAGAAGATGAGCTGGACGTACTCCATCAAGTCACGAAAGTGGAACGCAGTATAGGAAGTGGCAATGCTCAGCAGAGTTGCGATCACGATGGCGAGGCGGCCCACACGAATGTAATGTTGCTCGCCCTCTCTGGGGCGGATCGTTGTGCGATAAACCTCTTGGGTCCACAGGGCTGAAAACGCTGAGACGTTCGAGGCCAATGCCGACATGAGGCTGGCCAGCAGGACAGTAAGGCCGAGCCCAAGCAGGACTGGGGAATACGAGGCTACCATGAGCGAGGGCAGTATCTGATCAAACGAACCAGGTGCACGGCTGCCGAGAAACACACGCGCCCCGAGTGAGGGCGCAATCAGGAGAAGCGAGAAGCCCAATTTTCCAAATCCTGCAAGCAGAGGAACCATTCGCCCGGTCGCCACGGTTCTCGCGGTGAGGGCTCGTTGCACAAGGACGAAATCGGTGCACCAATAGCTGAAGCTCAAAACGAAGCCCAAGCCAACGATGACTCCAAATTGATCGAGCGAAGAAGCAGGAGAGAGTCGAGGAAGCCCAAGCCAAAGGTGCGCGCGCGGACCGGTGAGTAAGCCGGTTGGGCGAAGAGCGGTGGTGGGGAGCCATAAAAGTGGAAGGAGGCCCAGTATGATGATCACGATTCGAAAGACTTCGTTGTAGATGGTGGCGCGAATTCCTCCGAGAAGGGAGTAGATCAACACGACGCCGGCGGCCACGGCGGCACTGCGCGAAAACGGCCAGCCGAAGACAGCGTTCGACACTTCCGCAATGCCATAAAGGCCGATGCCCGACAAGGCTGTCCCGGTGATCAGGAGCAGCCATGCATTGATGAAGCGCACGCGCGCATCGAAACGCTTTTCGAGATACTCGGGCAGGCTTTGTACTCCGCTGCGCATATAGAGCGGAATCATGAGCCCACCCAGGAAGACCATCCCAGGAATGGCACCAATCCAGTAAAAGTGGAATGCCTGGACGCCATACTGCGCGGCGACGGCGCTGAGCCCAACGATCTCGAGAGCGCCACAATTGATGGAAAAGAACGCAGAGGCTACTACCCAGAGAGGCAGAGATCGAGTCGCATTCAGGAACTCATTGGATGTGGTTGGTTTCCGCTTGGACGCCAGGCCGATCAGGATGGTGATGAGTAGATACGCGGGGATAACTGCCAGTCCGAGATAACTCTTCCAATCGTGCGCCATCCGAACCTCTCAGGGTCCATTTAATACTACGGGGTAAGAATGTATGGGGAGGAGGCTCGGAAGTGAGCTTGTGCGATTTGAGTGTATACGAGTACATTTGTTCGCGAGGAATTTTTCATATGCGCGTATTTACTCGATTTCGCAGTCTAAGTCTGCTTCATTTCATTTTTGCGGTTCTTCTGGCTTTTGCGGCGCATCCGCGGGCAAGTGCCGTCGAAGCCCCAAGGCTGGTCCAGAAGGACGGCCGTACTGCGCTGTTCGTGGAAGGACGGCCTTACCTGATCCTGGGCGGCCAGATCTACAATTCCAGTGCCTGGCCCGGCAAGCTTCCGGAAGTCTGGGACTCGATGGCGGCGTTGCACGCCAACACGGTCGAGGCTCCGGTGTATTGGGAGCAGGTGGAACCGCAGCCTGGCCACTTTGATTTCAGCAATGTCGATCAGGTTGTCGAGGGGGCCCGCGCGCACAAACTGCATGTGGTGCTGTTGTGGTTCGGCACGTGGAAGAACGGGAACATGCACTACGTGCCGGAGTGGGTCAAGACGGACAACAAGCGTTTCCCACGGGTAATCCGGGCGGATGGCGAGCCGATTGATGTGCTTTCGGCTCTCTCGCGAAACACCATGGAAGCCGACAAGAGCGCCTTTGCAGCATTGATGCGCCACTTGAAATCGATCGATGATGAACAGCACACGGTTCTGCTCCTCCAGGTTGAGAATGAATCTGGCATTGTCGGGAGCGTACGCGACTTTTCGCCCGAAGCAAACCGCGAATTTGCCGGCCCAGTGCCTTCAGACCTGCTGGCTGCAGTTCACAAATCGCCCGGCACATGGGCGCAAGTATTCGGCGGCGACGCCGATGAAACTTTCCAGGTGTATCACCAAGCCAAATACATCAATGAGATCGTGGCGGCAGGTAAGAAAGAGTTCGCGATTCCGTGTTACATCAACGTATGGCTCGCTTACCCGCCCGCAGAACTGCCGCAGCGGCAGGTGGACGTACCAGGGATCGGGTATCCAAGCGGCGGTCCGGTCCAGAAGATGGTGGATGTATGGAAGAAACTGGCGCCTTCAATTGACGCGATCGGACCGGACCTCTATTCGTCCGATACGAGATTTTATCTGGACATGATGCGGACGTATCATCGTGCCGACAATCCGCTCTGGATACCGGAAACAGGACACGAAGCGCCGTACGGCAAATTCGTCTTCTATGCACTCGGGGAAGGCGCGATTGGATTCTCTCCGTTCGGGATGGACCAGCCGTGGGGTACGACTTCAGGCAAGGTGCCGTGGGGCGCGCATGCGAGCAACTATGGATTGCTAGCCCCGATGAGCCGCGAGATTGCGCAGGCAGAGTTCGAGGGGAAATTGAGGACTGCCGTGGAGGAACCGGGGCGGGTCGATGAGGAAGTCGATTTCGGAAACTGGCAGGCGACGGTCGCATTCGGGTTTCCGCAATTTGACGGAAGGAGAGCTCCTGGGACCAAGGAGGCTCAGGGCGCAGCTCTGGTTGTGCAGGTGGGGCCTGACGAATTTCTGGTAACAGGCGTTGATTGCAGCGTGATCTTCCATTTGCCTGGAAAGAAGGCGTGGATGCATAGCGAATTCTTACGGGTCGAGGAGGGAACTTTTGAAGACGGAAAGTGGATGTCATCAAGACTCCTGAACGGCGATGAGACCGACAGGGGACTGCAGTTCCACGGAGCGACGGACATTGTTCGTGTGAAGATGAACAAGTTCTGACGAAGTTCTCGGCAGCTCTGCTACCTTGTCGCCCGCGATCGCTTTAAATAGCGGGATCAGCGGGAGATAACGGCCGAAATAAGAAGGATCATGAGGAGTCGTTTTCGGAAACAAGCGAGGGTGTTTAGGGAGCTCTTGACAACCGGTATCCCCAGGAGTAATCTTTGCGCGGTTTCCGAGTATCGGCGGGAATGTTCCGAAATGTATCCGTATACATTTCAAAAATGCATTTTGCACCCACGCGGGTTTGCTGATGGCGGCTTACGGTGAAAATCCGAGGCCGCTACGGGCCAAGAAAGCCAATTTGGAGGCAATATGTTTTGCAAACGCCAATGCATAGCCGCTGTGGTGGGGATCTTTGTATTCCTCGCTTCAGCCCATGTCCTGGTCGCGCAACTCGATCAGGGCACGATTACGGGCGTCGTTCAGGATCAATCCGGCGCTGTGATTGCGAACGCAACCGTCACTCTCACCAACCCGGATCTGGGCCAAGTGCTGAACGCGGTCAGCGACGGGGCAGGTGTTTATGTCTTTTCACCGGTCAAGATCGGTAATTACCAAGTCAGCGCATCGGCGCCCGGGTTTGAGACTACAACTCAGACCAACCTGCACCTGAACATTCAGCAACGCCTTAATGTCGTGCTCACACTCAGACCGGGTGCGGCGAACGAAACGGTCACGGTTACGGCCGAAGTTCCTCTGATGCAGACCCAGGACAGCTCGGTCGGTCAGACCATGAACACCGAGGCAATCAACAGCGTGCCGCTCAACGGCCGCAACTGGGTTTACATCGCGCAGTTGGCCGCTGGTACGGCACCTCCCGAGGGTTCGCGTGGCGCCGGCAAAGGCGACTTCAACGCGAACGGTCAACGTGCCGAAGAGAACAACTTCATCCTGGACGGCGTGGACAACAATGCCAACGTTGTCGACTTCTATAATGGCGCAAGCTTTGTGGTCAATCCTCCGCCTGACGCCCTGGCTGAATTCAAAGTCCAGACAAGTAATTATTCCGCCGAGTTCGGCCATTCTGCCGGCGCAGTCATCAACGCCAGCATCAAGTCGGGGAGCAACAGCCTGCACGGCAGCTTGTGGGAATATGTGCGCAATACCGCCTTCGACATTCACTCCTGGAATGATCCGAAAGATCAACCGGTCCCGGTCTATCACGACAATATCTTCGGTGCCACCCTCGGCGGCCCGGTCATCAAGAACAAACTCTTCCTGTTCGCGGATACACAGGCGAACCGCATCGTTTATAACTCCACGTCCACATTCAACGTCCCGACCGCCAACGAGCGCCTCGGCGACTTTTCGGAATTGCTGAACCGGGGTCTTCTCGGCGCAGATCCGATCCAGCTCTACTATCAGGATCCGACAGGTGCGAACGCGCCGGTTCCCATTACCAACAACTGCCTGGTAGCGGCGGGTACATGCGCATCCGCGGGTGCGCATGGCCTTACGCTTAATCAGGCCGCACTCAAGATTCTCAGCCTCTATCCACTTCCCAACACCGGCAACGGAAGTTTGCAAAACAATTACCACGCGGTTTATCCGGTTACCGACAACACCTTCCAGTATGACATTCGCGCGGATTGGACCATCAGCGCCAAGGACACTACCTACTCTCGCTACAGCTTTTACAACGAAGTGGGCACCAACGCTCCACCTCTGGGCAATATCCTCGATGGCGGCGGTTTTGGAGACGGCAAACAGAAGAACCTGGGCGCCAACTTCATGTGGTCGGAGACTCACGTCTTTACGCCCATGCTGACCAACGAAGCGCGGTTCGGCTTCAACTACCTGCATACCGGATTCCAGCAGCCCAACGCAACCAACCTGGACTTCGCGGGCCAGCAAGGCTTTGGCGGAATTCCGACCGGCCCCCTGAATGGCGGTCTGCCGAACGTCTCGTTCAGCGGCTCGGCCGCACCTCACAACTTCGGCGCTCCTACCTGGGCTGCGACCGACGAACATCAGAACGTCTATCAAATCATCGACAACGTTACCAAGATTGCGGGCAATCACGCGCTGAAAGCCGGGGTTACATATCAGAACATCCGGTTCTCCACGTTGCAGCCGCAGGAGCCGCGCGGCACCTATACGTACAGTGGAGCCAGCACTTCAACGCCGGGCATCTCCAACACCGGCTACGGTGTGGCAGACTTCCTGCTCGACATGCAGAACAGCGCGCAGCTCTCGAACGCGGTCACCGATGGCGACCAGCGCGCCAATCTCGGACTCTATTTCCAGGATGACTGGCGCTTCCAACGCAACCTTACCGTTAACCTCGGGCTCCGCTGGGAGTACTTCGAGCCTTATAAAGAAGTGGGCGGCGGTCAAGCGTCTTTCTATTTCACCTCGAAGCCTACGCTGGACACGACCACAGGTCGCGGCAGCGTCAAGGGCAATTACGTGATTCCGAGCCAAGCCAAATCCCGGGCGTCGGCCATCATCGACAAGTACGGGTTTGACCAGGCGCTGGCAGCAGATGGAATGAACATCGTGTACGACTCCAATCCGCGTCTGCAAACAACCCAACGCTTCAACTTCGGACCTCGACTGGGCGTGGCATGGACGCCCGATCCCAAATCCGCTGTCCGCGCCGGCTTTGGCCTCTTCTATGGCGGCCTGGAGAGCCTCGGCTACTGGGGCAACCTGGGCGAGAACTATCCGTTCCAGTTCACGGGCAGTTTCCCAGCCCCTAGCTGCAGTGCAAATTACTGCCCGACCGACGGCATTAACATCGCCAACGGCTTTAGCACGATCGTTGCCAACGGCTTTGCTTCGGTGGTAACCGGATTGAACCTGCGAGGTACCGATGCAGGGGCAAAGACCAGCTACACCGAAAACTGGAACCTCTCCCTCGAACGCAGCATCACGAACGACATGGTGGGCACGATGTCGTATGTTGGTAATACCGCGCGCCACCTGGTAATCAACATCGACCCCAACGCAGCGCTCGCCCTGGTGAACCCCAGCAGAAACACGCAGTCCCTGCATCCGATGCCAGACTACGGCGGCTCCGGCTACACCGGCTTCGGCGGCATGAGCAACTATCACGCCCTGCAGACCAAGCTGGAGAAGCGCATGTCGCACGGCTACAATCTGCTGGCCACGTACACCTGGGGGAAGGCTCTCGATAACGCGGTTACACCGCTCGGCTCAACCGGCGACGGGAACTTCCGCCAGACCAACCTGATTCCTTTCGGCAAGGACTACTCGAACGCGTCGTTCGACGTCCGTCACCGTCTCACCTTCAACGCGTTGTATGAACTTCCGTTCGGCCGTGGACGTGCATACTTGAACCACAATGCCATCGTCGATGCCGTTGCCGGCGGATGGTCTGCCAACGCCACGTTCATGGCGCAGACAGGCCAGCATTTCACGGTTTGGCCGTCCGGTGTTAGTACTGCCGGAGGCTTTGAGAATGGTCCGTTTGCCTACCAGGTGAAGGATGAATTCGCCGAGGGCGGCAGTGGCAGTAATTGCGCCTCCAAGGTGAAGACCCGCGATCACTGGTACAACCCTTGTTCGTACTCAAATCCGTGGGACGCGGGCGACGTTAAGTTGTCCGACGGCTCCGGCAATTCGCACTACATCCCCAAGGATGCGGCGGATGCGGCGGACGTATCTGCGAAGTATGGCAACAAAACGCCAGTCTATGTCCAGGATTCAGGATTGGTGATGGGCTATGCCGGCGGCCGTCGCGACATCGCGGTCGGTCCTGGTTATGAGCGCGTCAACATGTCGGTGTTCAAGGACTTCACCATCTACCACGAACAGAAACTCTCGTTCCGCACCGACATCTTCAACCTGTTCAACACTCCGACGTGGGGACAGCCGGCAAACATGAACACCAGTGACACGGGTGGTCAGATTACCGGCCCTCGCAGCATACAGAACAACTCACCGGACGCGCGCTTCTTCCAGCTTTCGCTCAAGTACGCGTTCTAAACCAAGCGTCATGGTAACACTGGTTCACTTCAGGAGGGGATCCACTTTGAGTGCGTCCCCTCCCTTGTTTCAGGGCGTGTTTGGCGATTGTATGTTTCTCGCGGGTGCACCCAAGCCGGCTCGCGCAATGGAGCCCGCTGGCAATCATTTGCCTGTTAGCTCCAACAATGCGATATATATCTTATTCACCATTTAAGAGAAGTCACCAGGAGTCACGGAGTGACAAGGCAGTTCACTAAATCACTTTGGATGTTGATGCTCCTGGCCGTTCTTGTGTCTTGTCCGCCGCTCACGGGTTTTCAGGCTGCGCGTGATGCCGCTAAGGCCAATATTGAACGTGACTTTCAGGCCGCGATGAAAGCCCAGGATAGCGGAGATCTGGAGCGCGCGGAGACTCTTCTTTACGGGCTGCACAACGCGCACCCCGGAATTTTCGCGGTGGACGAATCGCTGGGCATGCTGCTGGTCACGCGCGGAGATCCAACTCGTGCATTGCCTTTGCTTGAAGCCGCGGTGCACGACCAGCCCAATTCCGATGTGGCACATGCCAACCTGGGCGCCGCGCTTTATCAACTTCATCGCAACCAATCCGCGCTCACCGAGTTTGAGCAAGCGGTGAAAATCGAGCCCGGCAATGCTTCGGCGCAGCAGAGTCTCGGCCGTTTATATATGGAAAACCAGAAACCGAATCAAGCCGCAAAAGCGCTGCTGGCGACACTGCGCTTGAAGCCGGAGGACACGGATCTGAAGCTGGATTGCATCACCGCACTGCTGGCGGCAAATCGCACGACCGAAGCTCGCACCATGCTCTTGACGATTCTTGACACGAATCGATCGGCGCGGGCGCAGTCGTTGTTGGGGGAAGCCGATGAGAAGGAAGGCAAGTTCCAAACGGCCGCCGAGCATTTTGCGCTTGCAGCGAAACTGGAGCCCAGCGAAGAGAATGCATGGCTGCTGGGAATAGAGTTTCTACGCCATTGGACTTTCGACGCCGCGGTAACCGAATTCGAAGCGGCATCGGTCATGTTTCCTGACAGCGTACGCATGCGGCTTGGGCTGGGTGCTGCGCTGTTCGGCGACGCCAAGTATGTGGAGGCGGTTCCTGTATTCGCCGATCTATTGGCAAGCGAACCGGATAATGCTGTGTACGCGGGATTGCTGGGAATTTCGTGCAATTCGGTCATGCAAGGGGGCAGCCCTCGCTGCGCGGCGCTGACTGCTTACGCTCAGACGCACCCGGGCGATGCCAAGACTGCAACCTATGCGGCGTCTTTGCTCCTTCTGCGGCAGAGTGAAAATGCGCAGAATGTGGAGTTGGCGCGGCAACTGCTGCAACACGCCCTAGCGGCCGATCCGAATCTGCCGGAAGCCGAACTTCAAATGGGCATAGTCCTGCAAAACAGCTCCAATTGGACGGATAGTATTCCCTACCTGGAACGTGCCATAAAACTGAAGCCCGATTTTGCGCAGGCACATTATCGACTGGCTCTGGCCTACTGGCGTACTGGTCGAAAGGAAGACGGGAAGGTGCAGATGGATTTGCAAAAGAAGTTCGCCCGCCAGGAAGAAGAAGATCGCGACCGGCACTTGCGCGCAATCACGACGTTTGTTGTTGATGTCCGGTAGAGGAATAGAAAGCTGCATATGAATCTTACTCGCCGGGAACTACTAAAAGCCGCTGCGGCTCTGGTCGTCGAACAGTGGGCCGGGGCGCATCATTTTGCATTCGGCGAGCATCGGGCTGGGCCTGGACGCAAGGTGATTCTTGTGACCTGCGGCGGCATTCGGCGGGAAGATACTTTCGGTGAAGACGGGCTGGAGAATATCCCACATCTGCATGGGCAACTGTTGGCTCAGAGTGCTTTTTATCCGAGCGTGCGAAACAGCGGCGTCACCTCGCACTACAACACAATTTCAAGCATCCTGAGCGGAAACTGGCAACGTCTGGATGACTGGGGCAAGTCGCGCCCGGCATCGCCCACTGTGTTTGAATACATGCGGAAGCAGATGGGACTCAAGCCAGAAGACGTATGGCTCGTCTCGAGTAACAAGGCACTTACCAGGCAAATCGGAGCAAGCTCCGCGCGCGATTTCGGCCCGGCCTACGGCGCAAACGTGATTTTCCCCAAGCAATTGCTGATTAATGCGGTAGTCCGCGCGGCCTCGCAAGGCCGCGCGGTGCACAGTGCGGATCGTGCTTTGGTGGCGCCGGAACTGGGGGCCATGCTGAACCGCGACAACTATGACGGCATGGGGTGGTCTGTATCCGGAGATGCGTCTTTGGTCGATACCCCGGCGCTGGGCGTGATTCAGCAGGCCATCGACGATCTCATTCGCACCAATGCACCCGTCACCGGGGACGAATTCACATTTCTGGTCACTACCGAAGTGATGCGCCGTTTCGCACCCTCGTTCATGGCCGTGACTTTTTCAGACATGGAAGTGGCGCACTTCGGCTCCTACTCGCTGCATCTGGCAGGCATTCGCACGGTTGATCGCCTGGTCTTCGAATTATGGAACACTGTGCAGGAGCTGCTGGAGTATAAAGACAAAACTACGCTCGTTGTGCTTCCGGAATTCGGGCGCGACATGGACGGCTCAACGACAAACGGCTTTTTCAACCACCGTCAAGACTGCGAGTCAACGCGGCTAACCTGGATGCTCTGCATGGGAGACGCGGTCCGCCACGCCCAAACGATCGAAACTCCTATCGAACAGGTCGATCTTTGTCCCACGATTGCACGGCTGTTTGATTTGAAGAATCTCGACCTGCCCGGAAAAGCTGTGCCAGGACTATGGCTATGAAAACTGCTCCGATCCTTGGATCAGTCTCTCTCAATGCTTCGATGCTCGAAGACTACCGCCGCCAAATCGGGCGGTTGCCGGCCACGATGCAACCGGCGCTCAACCAGCAGGTGAGCACTTGGGATGATCTTTTCCCCTTCGAACAAAAGCGCCTGGTGCGATTTCTCGATGCTTTGTTGCGGTTCGAGCCTGTCGAATTGGAGGTTCTCACGGCACACCTGCGCCTGCTTGAAGCAAGCATGGGCGTGAGCCACTGGAAGTTTTCGGTTGTCGCCGACACCATGTCGAACGCTTCCCAGTTGGCACGTTCGCCTTATTACGCGGAGTGGAGGCGCGATGTGCAGAAGATATTCAGTGCGATTGAAGCGCGCTCACGCGATTTATCGCGAGAGCATTCGCCTTCGGGCCGGTTGGTTCTACTCGTCTTGCCGGACAACCTGCCGATTGCGTCGATCGCGGCGCGAAGACCATGGGATCCGCGCGGAATCGAGTTCAGCATTGACGGAGACGCGCGAAGAGTGTGCGAGTTGGCGCTGAGAGGGGAACTGAGCCTGGCCGCGCAAATCGCTGCCGGGCATGAAGCAGGAGAGGACAGTTCCGATTGCTGGCTCATCGACGCCGATGCGAGGCTGGGCGCCCTGCTTGGGACAGCCGACGCATCATCGGTCTCACTGCTCGAATACGCGACATTGAAGGAATTCCGCGATCAGTTTCTATCCCAGGTCAACACGGTTCCGAAAGATATCGAAGCCACCGATCAGATTCTGGACAGGGTGCGCCATCAAAACTGGGAAGGCTGGTGGCCGAAAGATCTTGCCGGGCAGAAACGCCTTCGCAGTTTTGTCATCGAGTTATTTCTCAGCGGTAACGGCGCTCTGATCTTCTCAAACGCATTCGTGCAATGGGCGGCCAGCGAAGGACTGCGTCGTGCCCGTCCACGGCTGGTTATCTGCCGCTTCGGCCTTCGCCCCAAGCCAAAGCCTTTCACGAGCATCGCGATCTTTGAGAACCAGCAGAAGATCAGCGCGCTGCGCGACGAGGATGATCCGCAAGGAAGCGCAGTCGATGCCCTTATGCTCGCCCGCTATGTGTGGCTCTCGGCGAGGCGCTACCGGGAGCAGGAGCAGACATGTTGCGTTTGTGTAGCGGAGTCGAGCCGCAGCCTGTACGTGATCGCGCCGGAGGCGAAACGCCCCACCTGGCCCACGGGCGGTGCGGTTCGACCGGAAGAAATCTGCGCCTGGATGCGTTCCACGCTGCAGGGTTGAGTACTGTACAACACAAATTCGCCCGTTTTAAGCGCTGTGGCCATGAAGCAGGAGATGAGGATCGCTCAGAGCCGCCTCCAGAAACTGGACCAGAAGTCGATCCATCTGATGCTGAAAGTTCACGGACAAGGAAAAGCTGTTCATGCACCGAAAACGCCAGTGCAACCAGGGCGCCACAAAAGTTACGACTAGTTACAGTTCGGGCTGTTTTTTACTCGGACTGCAGAGCACCATCGTATTCAGCTTCTCAACGTAGTGGGAGTGGGCGTGTCAATGCAACCGTTAAGCGGTTTGCTCGGTCCCGTTTTTATCGGTTGACGATTAACAGGGCGAGGCACTCATTGACAGCCGGTTACGGGCGATTGTCGGGATTACTCCCCGAAAACGCCCATG
>OCZT010006531.1_pt1 | contig 11534 bp, 5 predicted proteins | sample 1539031 | NCBI WGS metagenome assembly OCZT01 (sample SAMEA3539308, study PRJEB22396) | soil metagenome | biome: tundra; feature: field; material: soil | place: USA | collected 2010-05 | depth 0.15 m
TTGAAGGGGCGGACGCGGCGGTGAAGACAGCGAACGTTCAGTTGATCGAGATCCGCCTGGCGATGGCGCTCGGGGGGAAGGCGTTCGTGACGATGACGGGAGACGTGGCGGCGGTGCAGAGCGCGGTGGACGCGGCGGCGCAGGTGGTGGGGCAGAAGGGCATGCTGGTGAACAAAGTGGTGATCCCGCACCCGCGTCCGGAACTGCTGAATGAGATGATTTGACAGTGCGAGTACGGGTCTGTTTTAATGAAATGACACACACTTGCTCCTCAGTAGCTCAACGGTAGAGCATTCGGCTGTTAACCGAAGGGTTGTAGGTTCGAATCCTACCTGAGGAGCCAATTGAAGTCCTTTATTTTCAACGTATCCACTGCAAAACACGCCAGTTGCCGCGCCACGCCCGAGCCAGGGCCGTTTTGTAAATTTACCCGTCCTTACCCGAATTTCCCCATCCTTGTCTGCTGGGGTAGGGATCATCGTCGATCCAGGCAAGCAGCCCAGCAGCCGTCTCGTGCGGATCGACGCCCGAGGCCTGCCGGGCTTTGATCCAGAGGCAGATCAGATCCTGAGCGAATTGCCCGAAACTGCCGCTCGAATCGTCGAGTTCTTCGGCCTTCGCATGGCATCCCGCGAGGAATGCCTCACAGAGCGTGACAGATCTTGCCGGCTCCGTTGCGGTGACCTTCCCGATGTTGGCCGCAACCTCCTCCAGGCCGATTACGAATGAAATGCACGCTCGGTCGTGAATGAATTCTCCAGGCCGGAGCGCCACGATGATGGCTGGCCGTACTTCTAGTCTGCCCGTTCGGTACGATTCAGTACGATCAAGGGTTCAGGTCGTCTTCCGAAAGCTCGGTGAAATCTGAGTCGCCGGAGTTGGTTGGTTGTGGTCCGCAAGAACTCCGGCCGGGCCGATCCTTCGTCTTTCGTCTTGCAAATGAATCCTCGGGAGAGCTAGACTTCTGGCTATGGCGGCTATAGGGATGGGTGCTTCTGGTCTGGACGTGAGAACTGCAGAAGTGGAGAGGGTGATCGAGAGTTCTGCCCTGCAAGGCTCCGAATCGCTCTGCAGGCTGATGCGTTATTTGGCGAATCGCGCGATTCGTGCTCCCGGTTCGGCGATCCGGGAGCACGAAATTGCAGCGCAAGTGTTCGGTCGCTCCGCGGCATTCGATCCCCGCATCGATTCGACGGTGAGAGTCAACGTGTCGCGCCTGCGCGCCAAGTTGATCGGTTTTTTCAATGGTCCGGGAGCTGACGACCGGATTGCCATCGAATTGCCGAAGGGCTCTTACACGCTGGTGTTTCATTCCAGGCCCGTCGAACTGGAGCCCAAAATCATGGTGCGACCTGCCGTGGAAACTCCTGCGATCCGGGTCGAACCGCCGCCTCGCACGAATCGCCTGCTGGCGATTGCTTTGGTGTGCATGACCTGCATCGCCGCAATACTGGCTACCAGTCTTGCGCTCGATCGCAACGGCAGCGGCAAGAGTCGCGTCGTGGCGGATGCAGGGGAAGCGCCCTCTCTGCGGCGATTTTGGGGGATGCTGCTCAATGGACCGAACGATCCATGGGTAGTGTTCAGCAACGCGACCTTCGTGGGGCGGCCGGCCACTGGCATGCGCTATCTCATCCCCTCTCGCGATACTGGCCGCGATGTGGTCGATCTTTACACAGGGATCGGAGAGGTGCTCGGTATACACGCCCTGGATCGGACCTTTGCGCTGGTGAATCGCGCAATCCGCGTCAAGCGCGGCGGTCTTCTTTCGCTGGACGACGTCCAAAACAACGACGTTGTCTTCGTCGGATCGTCACTGGAGAACCTGCCCTTGCGGGACGTTCCCGGCATGCAGGATTTCCAGTTCAAGTTGATTGACAAGGGACCGCAGTCGGGTGAGGGCGCCCTCATCAACCTGGCTCCGCAGGCGGGTGAGCCCAAAGTGTTTCTACCGAGCCCCCCGCCGCTGACCGAGGACTTCGCGGTCGTGGCGTTGGTCCCGGCTCTCAACCCATCGCGGTGGGCTCTCATTCTGGCAGGTACCTCTACTATCGGGACGCAAGCTGCGGTCGAGTACGTTTGCCGCGAAGACACCGTACGCGAACTGCTGAACCGCGCCGGCAACCCAAAGCCGGGCTCCCGACCGCTCTTTGAGGCTGTCCTGGACGTCCACATTAAGGGGGGGGTACCGCTTCGCAGCGAGATCGTCTCGTTTCACCCGCGTGGTCCGTTGAACTGATACAGGTCGCCGATCGGCACTATGTCTGGCCTGCTTTACCTGCCCATCGGTGGCGATTTCCTCCTATCTCCAAGGTGGTTTCTTCTGCCTTGAATCCGGCCTTTCGTCTCGCCGCGTCTGTGTTTTGACCCGAAAACTCAAAGTAGCGGCCCGTTGAGCTGTATGAAATGGGCGAGTAACGGTTACTTGGCGTTACAGCGGCGTTTAACACGACGCCCGCACGGGGGCGCAGCACAGCCCGCTTGCAGGTTTCAAGTTCCTTAATAACTATATATAAACAAATGCCTTATTTGATTCGTGAGCGCCACAAGGCACAAGGTGTTCCTAGTGTCTCAAAGTTTTTAGCTAGTATTTTTATATGATCCGACCTATACTTCGGAAATCTCGGTTAACGGGTGCAGGGTGCTGCTCGATCCTGCCTGATCGCACGACATGTGGGGGGGGGTATGCTCAACGGACGTCGAAGAGTGGGTTGTTTTGTGGTGCTGCTGCTGGCGCTTTGTGCTACGGCTAGCGCTCAACAGGTTTTCGGAAGTATCTTCGGAACGGTGACCGATCCCAGCGGCTCCGCGGTGGCGAGCGCCAAGGTCACCGTGACCGACGTGAACAAGGGGACTAGGTTTGAAGTTTCCACCGATGTCTCCGGCAACTACAACAAAGGACAACTGGTTCCCGGTCAATACACGGTCACGATTGAGTCCAAGGGATTCCGGCCGGTGAAATCGGACGCGTTCGATGTCCAGGTGAATGCGGCCGTCCGTTACGACGGCTCGCTGAAGGTCGGCGACGTCACTACGGAGGTGGAGGTTGTCGCTGCGGCGCCCATGCTCCAGTCCGACCGATCCGACGTGTCCCAGACCTTTACTTCGAAGGAAATCAACGACCTGCCAAATATCGGGCGCAACCTCCAATCCATGGAATTGCTGAACCCGGGCACGGCCAAGCTGGGCTGGCAACACGCATCGGACGAAAACCCGCAGAACAGCGTGCAGATGGTTGTCAATGGCCAGCTATTCGATACGATGGGCTACGAGTTGGACGGAACCACCAACCAGGATCCAATTCTGGGGATCATCGTAATCAATCCAACATTCGATTCGGTGGAAGAAGTAAAGCAGGCGAACCAGAATTTCGATGCCGAATTCTCCTACGTAGGCGGCGGAATCGCTTCCTATTCGACGAAGTCCGGCACCAACGATTTTCATGGCGACGTGTTTGAGTACATGCAGCTTAATACGCCGGGCTTCACCACATTCGCCGCCAACCCGTTCGCCGGGATACCGGCCGCGGTCTACCGCCAAAACCAGTTCGGGGGTGCCGCCGCCGGCCGCATCATCAAGAGCAAGCTTTTCTATTTTGGAGACGTCCAGGTAAACCGCCAGTCGCAGGGCGCCTCGGTAGTAACCAGCGTGCCCGACGCGGCGAATCGCGCCGGCAACTTCAGCGAATGGCTGGCTTACAACAAGAACTATCAGATCTACGATCCCACCACCGGGAACCCATTGACGGGAGTTGGCCGCACGCCTTTCGCGAACAACACCATCCCCACCAGCCAGATCAGCTCGCAAGCCAAGGCAATTCTGGCCTACTTCCCGCTACCGAATGCCCAGCAAATCTCCGGCGCGCCATTCGTCAACAACTATGCGGGCAACGGCGCCGTGGCGATTAACGGAAATCAATTTAACACCCGCGAAGATTACTACCTGAACCAGAACAACACAATCTTCGGCCGGTATAGCTTCGCCGGATTCACTGAAACGGCGCCTGGCGCTTTCGGTTTGGAGGCCGGCGGACCGCAGTTCGGCAATTACGCAGGCAATTCGAAAGCCAGGAATCAGAGCTTGGCGATTGGCTGGACGCGCATCATCACTCCGACCCTTATCAATGAGTTCCGCTTCGGCTTTATGCGGTATCACGTCTTCGACGTGCCCAACGGCTTTGGAACCAGCCCGGCCACGCAGGCGGGTATTCCGGGCTTGAACCTGGACAGCACCTACACCTCGGGGATGCCCTACTTCAACATTTCATCGCCAAACGATGCATACCAGCTCGGTTATGCCTTGGGCGTCAATCAATGCAACTGCCCGCTGACGCAAACCGAGAAGCAGTACCAATTTGTCGACAACCTTTCCAAGACGGTTGGCAAACATGCCTTAAAGTTTGGGGCGGATCTGCGATACGCGCAGAATCTGCGAGTTCCGAGCGACACCCACCGCGCGGGCGAATTAAGTTTTAACGGTGGACTCACGGGTAGCGTCGCGGCGGCGGGGCAGAGCCCGTCGTCGGGTATCGGGCTCGCCACATTCCTGTTGGGCGACGTGACCGGCTTCGGCCGCTACGTCAGCACCAGCACCAATGCCCAGGAAAGCCAACGGCGCCTGTTCTGGTATGGCCAAGACGCCTGGCGCCCGACGTCAAAACTGACGATCAACCTCGGGTTGCGCTGGGAAATGACATTCCCGGAATCCGTCAACGCCGCGGGGAATGGCGCCACGCTCAACATTCACGACGGCCTCATGTATGTGTTCGGCCAGGGCGGGGTTTCCTCGCACGGCATCCAAAACATGAACTGGCATCAATTTGCGCCGCGCGTGGGTGTTGCGTACCAGATCAATCCCAAAACAGTAGTCCGGGCGGGTTTTGGCATATCCTACGATTTGGGTGTGTTTGGGTCTAACTTCGGGCACAATGTCACGCAAAACGCGCCGGTGCTCGCCAACCAGAGTGTGCAGCCGCCCAACGGGTTCACCAACGTGTTCACGCTAGCTCAAGGGCCTCCCACGCTGGCGCCCATCTCGGTAAGTTCAAACGGAACCTTCCCGCTGCCCGCCGGCATCAATCCCAAGTTCCGGCCTGACCAGATCACGCTGCCCACCACGTACCAGTACAACGTGGCTTTGCAGCGGCAGTTCACGAACAAGATTGCTTTCACGGCTGCCTATGTCGGAAACTCGAACCGGCACGGATTCATGGGCACCAGCAATACGATCAACCCCAACGAAGCCATTTTCTACCCGGGGGTCTCCAACACGAACCTGGATCGGCCTTACTATCCCAAGTTTGGGTGGACGAACGATCTCTCCTACTACTGCGACTGTGCCAACGAGCATTACAACTCGCTCCAGGCGACCGTGATGGTCAAGGCATTGCAGGGGTGGACATTGCAGGGAAGCTACACCTATCAACGGCAGTGGGGCGACGGCTGGGGTTATGACTCCAATTACTATTTCATCTATAACCGGGCGGCCGGTCAGGGGTATAGCAACACGATCCCACGCGGCCAAGTCACGCTGGCGCAAACGTACGAAATTCCCTACGGGCACGGTCGGAAATTCGGGTCGAGCATGAGCAAACCGGTAGACGCCGTACTCGGTGGCTGGACCCTCAGTGGAATTACCACCTACTACACCGGTTTCGGCTTCTCTCCGTCGCTCGAGAACTACGGATCGACAGGCGGCCAGCCGAACCAGGGACCCAATAACCGGCCGAACATTGGAAGCGGCGATCCTTATGCCGGAGCGCAAGGGAACCGGAATCAGTGGTTTGTCGGCGGGATCGGGAGCACGTTCCTGATTCCGTCAGCCAATACATTCGGTAATTACCCAATCAATACGCTGTTTGGGCCTCACTTCATTCAGCAGGATCTGACAATCGCCAAGACGATGCGTCTCACGGAGCGCGTCGGGGTCACGCTTCGCGGCGATTCGACGAACGTGTTCAACCACACGAACCTCGGTGGCCCGAACAGCGACGTCCAAAGTCCCAGTGCGGGTCAGATCACGGGACTGGCTGGGGGCGGCACGATGCGCCGGATGCAGTTCTCTATGACGGTTAAGTTCTAGCCAACGCCGTCGCTAATGACCGGCCTGCCGGTTTTCTGGTTTCCAGCCGCACTACGCGGCCGGGATTCCAGGAAACCGGCATATTTTTGTGCAGTGCGGTTCCAAACCAGAAGCCTATGGCGTTCCCTCGGCACTCCGTGAAGGATCTTATGTGGCGCATGCACTCCTGCCGACGCCCGCCGGCCCAAGGTTCAAGAGCGTCGAGTGGAGACTCGACGCGGCACGCAGGAGTGCGTGCGCCACGGGTGCGAACTAAGCTAGTTATGCGGCTGATCTCGGTGCTGGCCGCTGGAGCCTGGCATGCGTCGGCGCTCGAGCCCATCCCGCGATTCCCCATCCGCAGTGGCCCGCTAGCGATCACCCGTCCCGTGGAGGCCGTCAAGCCCTTTACCGTAGCGGGGGAACGTGGCGCGATTTTCGGCGAACAGAGCGGGACCTTCGAAGCTTGGCTATACCCCGTCAAGATCCTCAGCCATTTCACCATCACCGCGGAACTGAGGGATTATCCCGTCCCAATCGACGTTACCGCGCTGGCGGCCACCATCGAAGTGGCGCCGGCCATGACCACCATCACTTATTCGCACGCCGCCTTCACCGTGAAGCAGCGGATGTTTGCCGCGCGCGGAGACGCGGGAGGCGCCGTCGTGGTCCTGTTTGAGGTCGCCGCCATCCGGCCGATGCACCTCACCTTCCGCTTCAAACCGGAGATGCAGCGCATGTGGCCGGCGCCCAACTTCGGCACGCCGAACGCCGAGTGGGTGGAGAACGGCGGCTATTACGTGCTCCACACCGATAACCCGGAGCTTTCCGCGGCCATCGCGATGCCCCGCGCCCAGCCCGGCATCCTGCCGCCTTACCAGGAGCGCCCCAAGACCTATCCCGTGGAGTTGAACCTGGCGTTCGACCCGAAGACCGATTCGGGGCGGTTCTTTCCCCTGCTGATGACCTTGACCTCTTCACCGGACGCAAGTCCCGCCCTGCTCGCCGCGCTCAACTCCAGCATTCCGGATCTCTACCAGAAAAATGAAGAGTACTATGCGCATTTCTTCGATAAGCGGCTGACCTCCGAAACCCCAGACCCAGCCTTCGACCGCGCGCTCCGCTGGGCGGAGATCGCCATCGACCAGGGTAAGGTCAGGCTCGACGACCAGACCGGGCTGATCGCAGGCTACTACGAATCGGGCGATTCGGCTCGCCCCGGATACGGCTGGTTTTTCGGCCGCGACTCGCTCTGGACGTCGTACGCCATCGCTGGCTACGGCGACATTGATCTGACCAGGAAGGCACTCGAGTTTCTGATTCGCCGGCAGCGCGCGGACGGCAAACTCATGCACGAGTTCTCGCAGGCGGCCCCTCTGGTGGATTGGAAATCCACACCGTATTTCTACGCTTCGGCCGACTCCACCCCATTGTTCGTCATGGCCATGGAGAATTACGTCAACATCAGCGCCGACGTGAACTTCCTGAGACGCCATTGGGACGCGGTCAAGCGCGCCTATGCCTTCACGAGGGCCCATGATTCCGATGGCGACGGGATTTACGAGAACACCGAAGGCACGGGCTGGGTGGAAAGCTGGCCTCCCGGCATGCCACACCAGGAGATCTATCTGGCGGCGCTCGACCAGCAGTCGGCGGATGCAATGTCGCGGTTGGCAGCCGCGATGAACGACGAAGCCCTCTCGGCAAAGGCCCACCAGAAGGCCGGGGAGATTCGCGCCAAACTCGAATCCGAATATTACGAGGACGGCCGGCGATTTTACGCTTTCAGCCGGAATCCCGATGGCAGTCTGGATCACACCGCCACCATCTACCCCGCAGTGGCATGGTGGAGCGGGCGCCTGGGTCTCTCCCACGCCGATGCCATGCTCAGCCGGTGGGCATCGCCCGAGTTCTCCACCGACTGGGGCACCCGCGACATCAGCATCGCAACGTCTTTCTACGACCCGATCAGCTACCACCAGGGATCCGTCTGGCCGCTGTTCACGGGCTGGGTATCGCTCGCCGAATATCGCGTGGGCCGGGCGCTGGCGGGTTATCAGCACCTGATGCAAAATGCCGGCCTCTCCTGGTCGCAGGACTTGGGCGCGGTCACGGAACTGCTCTCCGGTGAGTTTTTCCAGCCCCTGGGCCGCAGCAGTTCGCACCAGGTCTGGTCTTCGGCGATGGTGGTCACTCCGGCCTTGAGCGGTCTGTTCGGGTTGGATTGGGACGCGTTACACCACACGCTGCGACTTGCCCCGAGTCTGCCGGCGGCCTGGGACACGGCCCACCTTCACAATGTGCCGCTCGGCGATGCGCGGATCGATCTGGACTTTGCGCGCCAGGGCGGGCAGTTGGTCATTCGCGCCCGCTCCGCGTCGCCCGAAGTCTGCCTGGTCCCGCAGACCGCTCCGCGCGATCACAACTGCGATGCCAGCGGCGCCGGCGCGCACGAACTGACCCTGCCGCTGCCGGCGGTCGAGGTGGGCGTCCCCGGTGCACTGCCGCTGCCGGGCTCCCGGACCGCACAGTTGAAAGCAGTGGGCGAACAACGGGAAGCCAATCGGTATGCACTGGAATTGGAGGCTCCCGGCGGGAGCGAGGTTGGCCTTCCGGTGCGTTTCAACCGGACCGGAGTGCGGGTAACCGGGGCGGAGGTGGCGGGGAGCAGCTTGCGGGTCCGGTTTCCGGCGGGAGATGGCTATCAGCGCGTGTCGGTCGTGTTCACATGGTAAAAGCATCAGGATTTCGCCGAGGTCTCCGGGCGCCCTTGTGCGCCCTCGGAGTGGCCGCTCTCGCCTTCTCACAGGTGGCGCCGCCGCCCGAGCGACAGCCCATTCTGGACTACATCAAGCAGACTTGGGCGAAGCTGACCCGCTCTAACCGCACGCTGGCGGCGGCCGCGGCGGATCCCAAGTTTCAGGCAGGGCCGGGGGGGCGCTGGCCCGTCTACGTGGCGCGCGATGAGGATCTGAAAACCATCCAGCAGCAACTGCGGCGCGACCTGACGGCCGAAGACTTTCAGAAAATCGATCTCCGTCAGCTTCCCGAAGACCCCGCTACCGTGCGCGAGCAGGGCCTGCTCTACGTGCCGCATCCCTATGTCGTGCCAGGCGGGCGTTTCAACGAGATGTACGGGTGGGACAGCTACTTTATCCAGATCGGGCTGCTGCGCGATGGAGAAATCGACCTGGCCAAAAACATGGCCGATAATTTCCTCTATGAGATCCGCGAGTACGGCCGGATTCTCAATGCCAACCGCACCTATTACCTGACACGGTCGCAGCCGCCGTTCCTGACTCAGATGTTGCTCGGCGTTTACCGCAAGACGAATGACCGCAAATGGCTGGAGGCGGCCCTGCCGGCGATCGAGAAATACTACCGGTTCTGGACCGCGGAACCGCACCTCACCGCCGAGACATCGCTCTCCCGTTATTACGATCTGGGAGACGGCCCCGCGCCCGAAGTCCTCTCCTCCGAAAAAGACGCCGGGGGCCGCACGCATTACGACCTGGTGAAGCAGTACTTCCGGACCCACAAGGTTCCCGACTACGACGTGGGGGAATACTACGATGCCCGGCGCGACATCCTCACCACGCTGTTCTACAAGGGCGATCGCTCCATGCGGGAATCGGGCTTCGATCCGTCCGACCGGTTCGGCAAGTTCAACATCGATATCATCCACTACAACCCGGTCTGCCTGAACTCGCTCCTCTATCTGATGGAACGGCAGACCGCCGAAATCCTGCGTATCCTCGACCGTTCCGCGAATGCGGCTATCTGGGACAAGCGCGCCACGGAACGCGCGGACCGCATCAATCGCCTGCTGTGGGACGAGCAGGCCGGCCTGTATTTCGACTACGAATTTGTTCATCACCGGTTGCGAAAGTATCCGTTTGCGACCACGTTCTTTCCTTTGTGGGCCGGCTTCGCGAGCCCGGAGCAGGCGGCCGCGCTGGTTCGCAACCTGGCGCTGTTCGAAAAACCCGGCGGGTTGCAGACCAGCCCAAACGCCAGCGGCAACCAGTGGGACGCGCCGTTCGCCTGGGCTCCGCTGCAAATGGTGGCGGTCGAGGGCTTGCGGCGCTATGGGTACAACACCGAGGCGGACCGGATCTCGCGTGAATTCCTGTCCATGGTGCTGGAACAGTACCGCGAGCGCGGGATCATCGTGGAGAAGTACGATGCGGTGCGCCGCAGCATGGATGTCAGCCGGGGTATCCAGTTCGGGTACAGCTCGAATGAGGCGGGGTTCGGCTGGACAAACGGCGTGTTTACGGAATTGTACGATGCGCTGCCGGCGGAGCAAAGGCGGGAGCTAATGGGCCGGTGACCAGCGCGAGGGCGTTACCGGCGGGACGGTGTCCGCGCGGTCTATTTGTCGCCGGTGCCGCGCAATTTCTGCGATTCCTCCAGCATCCTCCGGCCTTCCTCGGTTTTGTCCTGCAACATCAGGACCTGGCCGAGCATGTAGTGCGCCTGGTAGTTGCCCGGATCCATTTTGATGGCGCGCCGCAGCATGCCTTCGGCCGACCCAAAGTCCTTCTTCTTCAAATAGGCTCTGCCCAGCAGGATGTACGGCCCGCTATAGTCCGGATTCAGCCAGACGGCACGCTGCAACGGCGGGATGGCGCCGTCCCAATCCTCGCGCCGCGTATAGGCATCGCCCAGCTTGTAGTGCGCCATGGCGAAGTCGGGGTTGATGGCGATCTCCTGCCGCATCTCTTCCATGCCCTTGTCGAGTTCGTTGCGGAAGATGGCGAGCATTCCAACCAGGTAGTGAGCCTGCGGGATCTTCGGATCCAGTTCCAGCGCGCGCGCCAGCTCTTGCAAGGCGAACACTTCGAGTTCCTGGCGGACCATGAACTGCGCGGTCAACAGGTGCGCGGCCGCCGATTCGAAGGGCACGCCGAACATGGCGGCAAACGCGGCGCGCGATTTCACCGGCTCCCGCTGCTGGATGTAGCAGTTGCCCAACATGTAGAACACTTCGTTGATGCGGACCCCGTCGTCGACTGCCTTCTGCAGCCAGGCGGCCGCTTCCGGCAGGTGCGCGGACAGGTAGTAGCTCTGGCCGAGGATGACCGCACTCTCGCGATACTCCGGCGAGCCACGCTTCTCGGTTGCCACGGCGCGTTCCAACGCTTCAATGGTCTTGGAAAACTGGCGCTGCTTGTAAAACTCCACTCCGGCGGAGTGATCGTCCGCAAGCATCGCCAGCAACAACAGGGCCCCCAACATGTCCCCAGTATAATCCCAAGTATAATTAGGACCAGCGTATGTTTCGCCGAATCCTATTGTTAGGCGCCTGCCTGTCGATCGCTGCGGCCAGCCAGACGGCGACGCAACTGAAGCAGCAGGCGGAGGCGCTTAAGGCGCGCGGGGACGCCGCCGGAGCGCTGGCGGTGACCGTCAAGGCGGCGGCCGCCGATCCCCGTTCGGCCGAACTGGAGGATGAGATCGGCTTCTTGCTG
>OCZT010006532.1_pt1 | contig 11533 bp, 11 predicted proteins | sample 1539031 | NCBI WGS metagenome assembly OCZT01 (sample SAMEA3539308, study PRJEB22396) | soil metagenome | biome: tundra; feature: field; material: soil | place: USA | collected 2010-05 | depth 0.15 m
CGCGGCGGCTGATGTTCCAGACATAGTCGCGGATGTTGCGCGCGGGCAGAATGACGGTGACGCCGGGAATGGTGGCGGTGATGCGTTCCGCATCGGCGTAGGTGACGCCGTATTGGAGGACATAGCTCTGGCTGCCCTGATTGGAAACTTTTTGTTCGTCCGGCGGTTTGACGCTGCGAATAATGATGTTCTGGCTGCCGAGACTTTTGATCTGTTCCTGCGCCTCGTAGCTCGCGCCTTCGCCGATGGCCAGCATGGCGATCACCGAACACACGCCGAACACGATGCCCATCACGGTGAGCAGCGAGCGCAGGCGATGCAGCCACAGGCTGCGGATGCCTAGGCGCATCGCCCGCTGGAGTCGCGGCAGCGTGAGTCCGCGCAGGGCGTTTTCCAAACCGGAATTGTTTTTAGTGGCGGACATCGCTTTCCAGGTGGCCGTCACGCAAACGGATGGTGCGGTGGGCGCGTTTGCCCACGCTCGGATCATGCGTGACGAGAATCAGGGTTTTGCCCAGGGCGTTCAGTTCATCGAAAATCTTCATGATCTCCACGCCGGAGGTGGAATCGAGATTGCCGGTGGGTTCATCCGCGAGAATGACGAGCGGATCGTTGACCAGCGCGCGGGCGATGGCCACGCGCTGCTGCTGGCCGCCGGAGAGTTCAAATGGCTTGTGATCGAGCCGGTTTTCGAGGCCGACGCGCGTGGCCAGCTTGCAGGCAAGCTCGCGACATTCGGCTTCGGGCCGATCCTGGTAGTAAAGCGGAATTTCAATGTTCTCCACCACCGTGAGCTGCTGGATGAGATTGTAAGATTGAAAAATAAAACCCAGCCGCGCCCCACGCACCGCCGAGAGCGCGTCGTCCTCCATTCTGGACACATCCTCGCCGCCGAGCAGATAATGGCCGGCGGTGGGCCGGTCGAGACAGCCGAGGAGATTGAGCAGCGTGGATTTGCCGCAACCGGACGGCCCCATGATGCTGACGTAATCGCCGGCAGTGATGTCAAAGGACACGCCGCGCAATGCTTCCACGGTCACCGGCCCCATCTGGTAGGTCTTGCGAACTTGGTCAAATTTGACGATGGACGGAGGCATGGTGGTTTAGGCCTTGCCCGTCGGTGAAGCCGCCTTCGCTGGAGTGGCGGGAACGCTGGATTTGCCGGCCTCGACCGGCTTTTGCTCCTTGGGCGCGCTGCCATTTTCCGAGCCGCCCGAACCGCCCGTTTCAATCCCATCCGGCAGGCGCAGCAATACGCGCTCGCCTTCCTTTAACCCGTGTTTGATTTCGATGAACTCGTCGTTGAAATCACCAATCTCGACTTCCCGCCGTTCCGGCTTGAAGCCCGCCGCGATGTAGCAAATCTGTTTGCCGTCATCGGGCGAAATGGCCTGCACCGGGACATAAACCACATCGCTCAATTTGTTCACGAGAATTTCCACCTTGGAACTCATGCCCGGCTTGACCCAGTCATAGGTGCCGTTGATGGTGATGGTCGTGTTATAGACTTTCAAATCGGGATTCATCCACCGGTTTTGTGAATCTGGCAAAACACCCAGCTTGGTGACTTCACCTTCCAGCACCGTGTCGGGAAACGCGTCCACGGTGATGCGCGCCTTCTGGCCCTTCTTGATCTTCTTGATGTAGCTCTCGTGAATTTTTACGTTCACCGACATGCGGGCCATGTCCGGGATGGTGATGATGGACTGCCGTTCGCGGACGGTGGCGCCTTCGCGGATGGGTTCCTGATTGCCGTAATAATTGTCGCCGCTGCCGCCATACACCACGAGTCCGCTCTTCTGCGCGCGGATGGTGCATTTTTCGAGTTGTTCATTGAGATCTTTGCGCTGGCGGGTCTGCACTTCATATTGCCCCTGGGCCGATTTCAACTTGGCCTGCGCCTGCGCCTGTTTGGAGATGGCCACGCGCCGGGACTTGTCCAGTTCGCGCACGGCCTCGGTGTAGTCGGTAAGCGATTTTTCGGCGGTTTTGGAAAAATCATATTTCAGGAACAGCGCCCGGTCGGTTTCTGCCGTCTGCACTTTTAACTCCGCGCTGTCTAGCGCGAGTTGATCCTTAACCAGTTCGTTCTTCGCTACAAATTGTTTGGCGAACAACCGCTGCGTGCCCTCAAATGTGGCTTTGGCCTGGCCAAGATCCTTCTGCGCCGACTGCAAATCGTCCTCGAACTTGCGTAGCTTTTGTTTGGCTTCGCCGTCGCCCAAAATATCAATGTTGGCGTATTTCGTGAAGTCAATCAGGCCGGTCGGGAACGCGGTGGCGGCGGCACCGGCCACCGGCATGTTCGTATCCGCACTGGCAACGAGCGCGGCGAGCCGGGGCAAGCTGGCGGGTGCCGGCGAAATATTGCCGTTCGTTCCCGATGATTTGGTCGCCAGTGCCACCACGCCAGCCGGCCCCGCATTGGTGCTGGCGGATATGACCAGATCGGCTCCGGTGTTTATGACGGCAGACCGGATGGGCAGCGGTTCGGTCACCGATGGCGGGGCAATTACTTTGGCCTGGCCGGCTTCTTCCGCCCGCGAAGTCTCTTCCACATTGTTGGTGGTGGCATCCGTCAGAATTTTATCAAGGCCGTAATCCTTGATGATCTTGACGGTGACGGTGTCGCCCAAAAATTTATCAAAATCCATCCGTCCAAAACGGGCCTTCTGTTCGGCGGTTTTAATGTCGCTTTGATTTTGGTTCAACTGGATTTCATAGTTTTGCTGCGCGTCAATCAGGCTGGCGACCGCCTGTTGATATTGAATCTCCTGCTGCGCGATCTGCTTTTCCAAATCGGACGAATCCAGTTCCACCAGCACCTTGTTGGTTTTCACATCCTCCTCGGTGACGAGATACCCTTCCTCCACGATCCGCAAAATTTTCGTGCCTTGATAGCCCACGCGCACCTCGCATTTGACCTCCTGCGATTCGAGCGCCTGCAGGCTGCCGCCTTCGAGCACGTTGATTTCCAGCGGCCCGCGCCGCGCCGCGAAGGTCGGCATTTTCGCCGCCGACACGCCGCGGTTGTGCAGCCCCCACCAGCCCGCGAGCGCGATGATGGCGACGGCGGTGATCTGCCGCCAGCGCGGCTGCCGGCGGATGAATTTTACCAGTTCATTTAATTTTCGCATTTTGCACTTCCTCCCACTGGCCGTTGTCTTTGATATAGAGAATCCCCATGTTGTTCCAGAACTGCAGCCGGGCGACCGTGTGCGTGACGAGTGCCTGCGTCCGCTGGTTCTTTGAATCAATCAAGGCATTCTGCGCGTCCACCTGATCCTGCGCCCTGGAGCGTCCCCATTCGGCCAGGAGACTCTGTTCCTCGACGCGCCGCTCGGCGATATGCACCCCCACTTCACTGATTTCGTAATTGCGCTTGGCCTGGTCCAGCGTGCGCCAGCCATCGCGCACCTGCAATTTAATCTGGTCCTCCTGTTCTTCGAGCGTGCGCGCAGCGCGATTGCGCGTGATCAGCGCGGCGCGATAGTTATTCCGCTCCGAAGTGCGATCCAGCCCGGGGTCAACGTCCAGCCCGGCACTCCACGCATAGCGCTGCGGATCCGGCAAAGAATAAGAATACGTCCTGCCCGGATCGCTGACGAGGTTCGCGTTGGCAAACACGTCCACGCTCGGTTTGAGGAAATTTTGCGCGACCGCCACCTTGCGTTCCGTGTCCTCAAACTGATCCTTGATGTTCATGTAATCCAGCCGCGAGGCCAGCGCCAGTTGGATGGAATCGGCCATGCTGATGTCCGGGTTGCGAATTTGCAACGCGGCCAGTTCGAGGTCATCCAGCACGAGATTGGCGTCCACCTTGAGGCCGAGCTGGAATTTAAAATTGTCGAGCGCCTGCTTGTAGCTGCGGACGGCGTCAATCCACGAACTTTCGGCGGATAACTCCTGCTGTTCCTGACGTCCGAGATCTGTGCCCGCCACGCGGCCTTCCTGGGCGAGGGCGCGGGTGAGGTCGGCATTTTTGTGCGAACTTTGCAGATTGAGATAGCTGTTGCGCACCGCGTCGCGGTTGCCAAGAATCTTGTAGTAGCCGGCGGCAATCTGGACGCTGAAATCTTTGCGGAACTGGGTGAAGTCCCGCAGATCATAAAGCAAATCACGTTCGGCCTGGGTCAAACTTTCCATTTCTTGCTTGAAGCCGGCGTTGCGCAACAGTGGGCGGACGAACGTGGCGCTCAACTTCGACGAGGTCGCCAGTTGCCGGTCGCCGGCGACAAAGCGCAGAAAATCCGACGTGAACGCCGTCGTGATCAGGCCCACGTCGCGGATCAGCCAGCTTGCGCCCGCCGACCCGTTGGCGTTGAAATCGCGGTTCTCGACAAAATGGTCGCTCAAAGGGGGGTTCTCTTCACTGGTCACAGAATAACCTCCGTGACTGTTGGCGGCAAAAATGGGGGTGAACCGATGCTGGGCAAGCGTGAGCGACAGGGCGGAAAGGTAGAGCTGTTCCTTGCGCGCCTGATAACTGCGGCTTTGGTGGGTGGCAATCCGCAGCGCGTCTTCGAGCCGCAGGATGTGCGCCCCGCGCTCCATTTCGCCGTCCGGCCCAAGGTATTCTACCACGTTCGTGACCACCGGCAATTTATCGAGATAGAGCGCGTTCGTCTGTTCGATGGTAAAAGACCGGTCCATGTTTTTCACGAACGGAGTTTTTTGCTGGATCGCGCCATACGCCGCCCGGTCGGCGGACTTGCGATAATAGCCGGGAGTGCATCCCGCCATCGCAACCGCCAGGAGCAGCCCCGGCACCAGCCATCGTGCAGACCATTTTATCATTTAAGCAGTTTAATAGACAAGCCCATCGCCCATTGGTCACAATTATTTTTTACTTCTGAATGTTGCCGACGACCGGGTTCGCCAAATTAAACTCCGCCCGCAACTTAAAGTTGCGGGCCAGGCGTTTTTTTACACCCCGTTTGCAACTCGCCCGCCCGGCCAAATTGATTGGCCGCCACGCAATCCATGCGTCAGCCACAGTCGGGAAATTTGCGAACCGCCTATGTAGCCTGTTTAACCCGGCACTGTCAAAAGAATTGCTCGGTTATTCAACTCGCTAAATAAGATTAATTAAGGAAATCCGCAGGGGCATCTTGACGCGGTTCTTGAAGGGCACCGCCGCCGCCGGAGCGCCCGGTCTGTGGCCAGCTTGAACCATTCACCCAGCGAGACGTGTTAAGCCGAACCGATGCGTTTGAAAATCCTGGGAATAAACGCAGAGACGCAGAGAACGCAGAGGGCAATGGGGCACTGGCAACCTGCGGTTCGGTTGTCGTATCCAACCGGAATTCTCTGCGCTTCTCCGCGTTCTCTGCGTCTCTGCGTCTCGGCGTTTATTCCGCCCCAATTTCAACGGCATGGATTCGGTTAAGCCGGCTAAAAGTCGGCGCTCCACCCGCAATCTGCCGGCTTGGCACGCGGAAAAATCAGCGGTGCATCAGGTCTTCGATCTCGTCGGCTTCGATCGGAATATGCGCCATCAAATCGATCTGGCCGTTTTCGGTGACCACGACGGTGTTTTCGATGCGCACGCCAAAGCCTTCGTCTTTAAGGTAAATTGCGGGTTCAACCGTCAGCACCCAGCCGGGTTCAATCTTAAAATGATTGTAGGTCACGTCATGCACGTCGAGGCCGATGGGATGCGAGACGCCGTGCATGAAAAACGGGCGCACCGCCGGATTGTCCGGCGTTTGTTTTTTGATCTGCGACATTTTTAGCAGGCCGAGGTCAACACACTCCTTCGCGGTGATCGCCTCACATTCCGTGCGCAAATCTTTCGTGGTCTTGCCCGGCACGAGTGCGGCGACCTGCGCGCGGAAGATGCGCAGCACCGCATTATAGACTTGTTTCTGCCGGCGCGTGAAACGTCCGCTCACCGGAATCGTGCGCGTCAAATCGCTCATGTAATTGCCCAAGCCCGCCGCGACATCCAGCAGCAGCAGGCCGCCTTTCTTGCAAACCTGGTCGTTCTGGCCGTAATGCAAAATGTTGTTGTTCGCGCCGCTGGCGATGATGGGTGGATACGCGAACTGGCCTTTGTGCCGGATGAATTCATGCGCGAACACGGCCTCCACCTCGGCTTCGTTCACGCCGGGTTTCAGAAATTTGCAGACGCGCTTAAAGCCTTTGCCCGTCAGGTCGCACGCGGCCTGGATGGCGTCAATTTCGTAGGAAGACTTTACCACGCGCAGTGCGTGCAGGAGCGGCGCGAGGCGCTGGTAGCGGTGCAGCGGGAAACTTTTCTGGCAATCTCGGATAAAGCGCACGTCGCGTGTCTCTACCGTCACATCGGCCCGCTGATGCTCGTTGCTGTTGAGATAGACATTTTCCATCTCACAAATGACCTGCCGGAAAATCACGGGAAATTCCGAAAGCCACTTCACGTTCTTGATGCCGGAAATTTTTGTGGCCGCTTCCTTCGTGAGCTTGTGGCCTTCCCAGATGGCGAGCTGCTCGTTCGGCTGGCGCACGAAAAGGATTTCGCGATGGCTCGGGTCGAACGCGTCCGGCGCGAGCAGCAGCATCGTTTCCTCCTGATGCACGCCGGTGAGATAAAACAGATCGGCGTTCTGCAAATGCCCCAGCGAGCCGTCAGCGTTGGTGGGCATGATGTCGTTCGCGTTCAGCATGGCGAGCGAGCGCGGCAAAAGTTTTTTGACGAGGCGCTCGCGGTTCAGCGTGAACAGCGCGGCGGGCAATGGGACGGCTTTCATTTTGAAATTAATTTGCTGGCGCAGTCTAACGCCGCCGCCGGGAAAAATTAAGCGAATTCAACTCACCTTTTTGTGGGAGTGCTGCCACTGCTTACCGTCGCGTCCGTCCGCGTTCAGGATGTTGCCGATGATGCCTCACCACGGTGATGCGGATGCCCCCGGGAATTTCCCGGAAAAGAAAGTGGTAGGGGAAACGCCGCAAGTTGACCCGCCGTCGGTTTCGCGCTTCGAAGTGAAAGTGTTCCGGGTTGGCGGCGGCTTGGCTGATGAACGAGTTCAATTCTTCCCAGAACTCGTCGCCCAACCGGTCATTGATGTCGTCGTAGTGGCGCAAAATCCCGGACACATCCCGCTGGACGGCCGGATGGTAAAACACCTTCATCGGCCGCGCTGCTGTTGGACCCGCAGGACAAATTCTTCGTGTGAAATCGCCGCGACGTGTCCCGATTCAAGTTCCTGTTCCCGTTGCTCGACCTCGGCATCGGACACATCCGTTCCGGGCGGCGGCAGCGTGTCCAGGAGCCGGGCCGCCAGCGTGGCGCGCTCCCGCTCCGGCAGGGCCAGCACCTCCTGTTCGATCTCAGCGAGTTTCATGCGGGCAAGATACTGGCTCTGGTCGGCTCCCGCAACCACCGTAAGCGATGACTGATTCTCGCTGATTGACGCTGATAAATTTTCGGCGCACACTCGCCGCTGTCCGAAATCAAAACAAAACGACGATTATTATTTAACCAAAACAATTTTGCGTAGCTACGGCTACGGGCTGCCTAGAAAACCGCTAATTTTCCTAGCCCGTCAAACGACTGACCGAGCGCGCCCAAGTGGGCGCGGCTTGGCGTGCTCGTTTGACAGGCGCTTAGCGGTGCCTCTAGGCAGGGTGCGTTGAGTCCGCGCCTCTTCTTTTTAGATTTCCCGTGATTGTTGCTCGCATCAAGCGCAGCTATGTCATTGGCAAATCAAGTCACAGAAGAAATTGAATTAAGCGTCGTCACAGGTGATGTGATGTCGCCAGCCGACGGCTTCGGTGCAAAGCTGAAAGCGATTCGTCGCGATTTGCGGGAAGAATATCTCCAACCTCACGACAAACCTTGGATCATCGGTTTTTCTGGCGGGAAAGATTCGACCCTTCTTGCTCATTTGGTCATCGAATGTTTGCTCGCGATTCCTCCCGACGAGCGCAAGCGGCGGGTTTATCTGGTTTGCAACGATACGCTGGTTGAGTCGCCCGTTTTTCAAGAGTTCGTCAACCACCTGCTTTGTCAGATAGCGGAGAATCTTGAGACGTTACGAATTCCGGTTGAAGTGGTGAGGACTTCTCCAAAAGTGGAAGAATCATTTTGGGTCAACTTGCTCGGCAGGGGCTATCCAGCGCCGAACCGAACATTCCGCTGGTGCACGGATCGGATGAAAATCCGGCCAACGTCCCGATTTATTCGTGAACTTGTTACCCACCACGGCGAAGCGATTCTTTTGCTCGGTGTTCGGCGAGCAGAGTCATCAGCGCGGGCAGCAAACATTGCGAAGCACAATCCTAATACAGAAGACAGGCTTTCACCTCACGCAGATCACAAAGGTTGCTGGATTTTTACGCCCATCAAAGAATTAACCACGGATGAAGTTTGGATCGCGCTGCTGAAAAGCAGACCGCCGTGGGGCGGCAGTTACAAGGAACTTATCCAACTCTACAAGAGCGCGACTGCTGGCGAATGCCCATTCGTTATGAGCAACAGCGATGCGCCATCATGCGGGACAAGTTCGGCGCGGTTCGGTTGCTGGACTTGCACCGTGATTGACAAGGATAACGCGATTGAATCGCTGATTGCTTCCGGCCACGACCATCTCGAACCGCTGGCGTTGTTCCGAAACCGTATCAAGCAGGTTTCCGAAGACCCAAATTTTCGCAGCAAAATCCGGCGCAACGGTGAGCCAGGTTTAGGGCCGCTGACTTACGACGGCAGGAAAATTTTGCTGGAAGAATTGTTGGCCATTCAAAAGCAAACCGACATGCAGTTAATTTCAGAAGTTGAAGTGCGGCTGATCCGCGAACAGTGGCTACAAGACAAAGCCGAAGCGAGCATCCGCAGCATGGAAAAATTCTCGGAAATGGTAGAAAACCAAACAAAGGAGAACAAAGTATGAAAGCACCCCCATGTTTTGACGATCCAGAAACTAAACGAGTTGTGAAACAAATTTGCGAGCAACATCGGGTTGATTCCGAATTGCTGAAAGATTTGTGTGAGATGGTCAACCAATATTCTGGTTCTGGTAAACGATTCGGGTTGGATGACGAAATTGCCGGAATACTAACACGATTCTTAACCCGTTCGGAGGAGGCATAATGTATCTCTCAAAACTTCAACTCAAGAATTGGCGCAGCTATGCGGACGCCACGTTTGAATTCAATGAGCCGACAGCTCGAAAGTCGGTCGTGTTGATTGGCGCGATGAATGGACATGGGAAGACGAGCTTTCTCGTTTCACTCTATCTTGGCTTGTTTGGAAAATTTGGTTTGCGCCATTGCGAAGGGTTTAGTCGAGCCGACGGAGATGATGTCTCGACGTATCGGCAGGCCATTGAACGGTATCGGCGCAATGTGGCAGACGGGAATCGAAATTGGAGTAGCACCGTTACCGCTCAACTTTCTTCCCGCGCACAACGCACCAACGCAGCGAATCGCGCGCGCCGCGATGCGCTTGCGTGACACGTTGGCTATGTGTTGTAAAAGTCCGGGCGATTTGCAGAAAGACCTGTTGCGAACTGCCATTCAGGATGTCATCAACAGTCGTGGGGATCGTAGTTTGGACACAGTTCGTGACAGATACGAAGCTGCATTACTCGCGAATGGTAAGTCGGGCACGGACAGCATCATCAGCCGACTCAATGAAATGACCGGTGCGAATATGCCGTGCTTTGAACCCGAATTACAGCCCGCGCAATTCTTCAATCGCTCTTGGGTTGTCAGCCTTCATTTGCTACCTGAAGAATTAAAGCGGCTCGTCACGCTGGTTATTCTTGATGCGGTAAGTTCATTTCTTCTTGAGCAGGCGGATTCTCCGGTTTCTGGCGGGTATCGAGTCTTGCGTCACTTGTTGGTTGTTGATGAGGCTCGAAAGACTCTCCGCGAACGACGTTCGGAATCTTTGGTTGATTTGATTCGTCAGGGACGTTCAAAAGGTTCAGTTGTCATGTTGCTCTCGCAAGACCCAAGTGACTTCGAAGGCGAGACGGATGATTTTACGAGCCAGCTTGGAACGGTCGTCGCGTTTGCGTGCAACCAGAGCAAGCGCGGTTTGGGAGCTTTGGAGGGCGTCTTTGGCCGGAAGCTTCAAGCCGCCGAATTCTCGGACACACAATTGGAAGCCGGGGTTGCATTTGTAAAACTGCCAGGAGTGGCAGCGCAACGCATCCGTTGCTGGCAACCGGAAAAGTGAAGTTTGCAGGAGGAATTATGAGTCGCTATGCAGACATGATTATCAAGGACACGGGCTGTGAGCCAAGCGATGCAGCCGCAATTGAAACCATCATGCGTGATTTTGTGTTTCACAGCACTTTGGACTGGCAGTCCCGATCGGAATTTCGGGCAGGCGCGCTTCAAGCTTTTGAAATGCTTGAAGCAGATCGGCCAATGTTTGAAGATCATTTCAGATTGGTTCGGGGGTGTTTTGAAAAAATGAAACATGTGAGCCAAGCATGAGCTTGAGCAGCTTATCATTTTTGCAGTGATCTATCTCGATCACAACGCCACGACGCCGGTTGCGCCCGAAGTTTTCGAGGTAATGCGCCCGTTTTTCTGCGAGCATTGGGGTAATCCATCAAGCAGCTACCGCTTCGGATCAAAACTGAAAACAGCAATTGAAGCTGCGCGCGAACAAGTGGCCGACTTGATTGGCGCAAGTCCATGCGAGATTGTTTTTACGTCGTGCGCTACGGAGAGCAACAACGCGGCGATTCATGCGGCGCTCAAAGCGCATCCGCAAAAACGCCATGTTATTACTTCCGCCGTCGAACATTCCTCGGTGCTGACCTATTGTCGCACGTTGGAAAAAGAAGGTGTGCGTGTCACATATCTGCCAGTTGATCGTGATGGCCTGCTTAAAATGGCTGACTTTGAAGCCGCCCTCACGACTGACACGGCCATCGTCTCGCTTATGTGGGCGAATAACGAGACGGGCGTGTTGTTTCCTGTCGAAGAAATTGCCCAGCTTTGCAAAGGGCGTGGCGTGCTGTTTCACTGTGATGCCGTTCAAGCTGTCGGCAAAGTTCCAGTTGATGTCCGCAATATCCCCTTGGACTACCTCTCGCTCGCCGGCCACAAGTTTCATGCACCAAAAGGCGTGGGCGCACTTTTCATCCGTCGCAAGTCGCCTTTCTCTGCGTTTGTTGAAGGCGGACATCAAGAGCGCGGATTGCGCGGCGGGACGGAAAATGTTCCGCTGATCGTAGGACTTGGAAAAGCTGCTGAACTTGCCCGGAAACACTTGCCCGACTACGACACAATCGTTCGCAAGCTGCGCGACGCGATTGAGGATGAGATTCTTTGCTCAATTCCAGACACGGAATTGAATGGACACAAAACCCAACGCCTCGCCAATACCAGCAACATCACATTTCGCGGCGTGGAATCGGAAGCCTTGCTCTTGTTGCTCGATCAAGAAGGCATCTGCGCCTCGTCCGGCTCCGCCTGTCTTGCCGACTCCGACGAACCTTCGCATGTTGTAAAAGCGATGAAGCCAGATTCAACCGCCTCTCGTGAGATGATTCGTCTGTCACTTGGCTCTCGGAACACGATTCAAGAAGTCAAA